>Ga0316187_10004285_pt1 | contig 12342 bp, 8 predicted proteins | sample CroRivburrow1_MG_FD_204927 | JGI IMG/M metagenome (GOLD analysis project Ga0316187, IMG submission 204927) | Coastal sediment microbial communities from Maine, United States - Cross River worm burrow 1 | ecosystem: Environmental > Aquatic > Marine > Coastal > Sediment | place: USA: Maine...
CGGCCACCGTCCACCGCGATGATCTGGCCGGTCACGTAGTGCGCGTCGCGGACCAGGTAGAGCACACAGTCGGCTATGTCCTTTGGCTCGCCGGCCCGTCGCAATGGAATCTGTTTCAGGATGCTGACCCGCGTCTTGTCCGTCATGCCATCCTCTGGCCAGAGGATGGCCCCCGGGGAAACGCCATTGACGCGCACCGCAGGGGCCAGGTCGCGCGCCAGGGTGCGGGTCAACATGGCCAGCGCTGCTTTGGCCGGGCCATAAATGGTGTGATGTTTGAGGGGCCGCGAGGCATGAATGTCGACAATGTTCACGATGCAGCCCTTGTTCGCTGCCAGCTGTGGCGCGGCGGCCTTGCTCAGAAACAGGGGCGCCTTGAGATTGGTACCCATCAAATCTTCCCAGTGTTCCTCGGTAATGTCGCCCAAAGGGGTGGGATAAAAAGTCGAGGCGTTATTGATCAGGATATCCAGCCGGCCTGTTTGCTCGAGCGTTGTGCTAACGATTCCGTCGAGGTCTTTGGCAACCAGCAGGTCACCGCGCACGGAGATCGCCGAATCGGCGCGCAGGCTGTTGAGTTCGGCAGCCAGGGTTTCGGCCGGCTCTGCCGAACCGCGATAGTGGATAGCCACGCCTGCGCCCGCGCCATGCAGCGTGCGTGCGATGGTCGCACCGATGCGCTTGCCGGAGCCGGTGATCAGGGCCCAGCGGCCCGCGAGTGTTGGTTGAGCTGTTTCCATCGGGTGCGATCTGAGCCTGCGTCGCGAAGGCCGGTACGATAACCGCCCAGCGAAGCCAATGCATCATGCCCTCGTCATTTGATTTACCAGAGCCTGGCCCTCAGGCACAGGTTGCAAGCCGTGCTCTGAGCGAGTTGATTCGCCGACGCGTGGCTGCAGCCGGCGGGTGGCTAAGTTTCGCAGACTATATGGAGCTGGCTTTGTACGCCCCGGGCCTGGGTTATTACAGCGGCGGCGCTCGGGTTTTCGGCGCCGCGGGCGATTTTGTGACCGCGCCGGAACTCAATGCTGATTTCGCCCATGCGTTGGCGCGAGCCATTGCCCCCGTGCTGCGGGATGGCGACACGATCCTGGAAATCGGCGCTGGCACCGGCGAACTGGCCGCCGATTTGCTCACTGCCCTGGCGGCAATGCCCGGGCTAGCCGTGCGGTATCAAATCCTGGAGCGCAGCGGCGAGTTGCGCGATCGCCAGGCTCATCGCCTTGGTAATTTCGATGTGCAGTGGCTCGATACCCTGCCGGCAGCTGGGCTGCGCGGTGTCATCCTGGCCAATGAAGTGCTGGATGCCTTGCCGGTCAACTGTTTCCAGCACTCGGCGGCCGGTGTGGCTGAACGGGGAGTCACTGTGGGGGAGGCCGGCTTCGAGTGGGCTCTGCGGCCGGCGGGTGCTGCGGTGCGCGAACAAGTCAGTCGCTGCCAGGCCAGCGCAGGCTCGCCCTGGCCGGCCGATTACCGCTCCGAGTTCTGTCCGTCCGCAGCCGCCTGGGTGCAGAGTCTGGCCGAGGTCCTGGAGCGCGGGCTGCTGCTGTTTTGTGACTACGGGCTGCCGGCGCGCGAGTACTACCATCCCGAGCGTAGCGAAGGGAGCCTGCTTTGTCATTATCGGCAGCGGGCCCACGAGAACCCTTTTTTCTGGCCTGGCTTGCAGGACATCACGGCCTGGGTCGACTTCACGGCAGTGGCCGGGGCGGGCATAGACGCTGGTCTGGAACTGATGGCCTATACGACCCAGGCGCACTTTCTGCTGGCTAACGGTGTGCTGGATGGACCGCCTGATGCGGACCCTCTGCAACAGGCCAGAAGGGCATCGGCTTTACGGCAACTGTTGCTGCCCGGTGAGATGGGCGAGAAATTTAAACTGCTGGCCCTGGGGCGGGGCCTGGCGTCGGAGCCGCTGGCCGTGGGGCGTGATATGCGACAGCGTTTGTAGCTAGGCGGGCGATGCTTCGGTTAGGGTTGCCGCCGGCAAAGGTGCGGAGTTCTCGTGGATAGTTTGCAAGCCATCATTCTGGCCCTGGTACAGGGACTGACGGAATTCCTGCCCGTATCCAGCTCCGCGCACCTGATTCTCGTGCCGCGCCTGCTCGGCTGGCCTGATCAGGGGCTGGCCTTTGATGTGGCTGTGCATCTGGGCACCCTGATGGCGGTGGTTTTCTATTTTCGTCACGAGCTGATCACCATCATTAGCTCGTGGACTCTTTCGCTATTTCGTCGGGAGCATGATGCTGAGGCCGCACAGCTTGGCTGGACGTTGCTGGCTGCGACGCTGCCGCTGATTGTTGCTGGTTTTCTGCTGGAAGACCTGGTCTCAACAAGTCTGCGCTCGCCCCTGGTGATTGCGGCCGCCACGGCTTTCTTCGGTGTGCTGTTGTGGGTCGCGGATCGGCGGCCCGATAAGGTTGCCCGGCTTACTGCCGTCGGTCTTAAGGCAGGCTTGCTCATTGGCTTGGCCCAGGTCTTCGCTCTGATACCCGGTACCTCGCGTTCTGGTGTCACCATGACGGCAGGGCTGGCCCTTGGTCTGGACCGGGAAACTGCCGCGCGTTTTTCATTCCTGCTGTCGATACCGGCGATTGCCGGCGCCGCGGTCTTGGAGTTGGCCGAGCTGGCCCAGAGCAGCGTGCCTGTCCCCTGGGCAGAGATTGCGCTGGGGCTGGTGGTGGCGGCCGTCAGCGCGTGGTTGTGTATCCGGGTATTCCTGACCGCGATTGAGAAAATCGGCATGTTGCCGTTTGTGTTTTACCGGCTCGCACTGGCGGCGGTGATCGTGCTGCTTTTTGTCTGATTGTCTGAGCTGGCGGCCTGAGCGAAATGCTTGGCTGCTAACTCAGTCCTCGAGGGCGGCGATGGCAGCGCAACGAGCTACCCGCAGCGCTTCACCCACGGCCGGGCCTTCCGGTTTTGGATCCGGCAGGTGTTCAACCCGCACGGCCGCCGCTGCCGCGCGGGCGCGTCGCAAGCGCTCTGCCTGGGGATAGGCCCGCTCCTGGAATCCCGTCCGGCCGCGCGAATCGGCCTCGCAGGCCAGCAGAAAATCATCGAAGGTTTCAGGGCGTCGCAATGCATCCACGCCCTCCAGCAGTTTCAGGGTAGTGGCCGGGCGCAGTTCTGCAGCCCTGTGGCACAGCGTGTGATAACGGGCGACGTGCTCGGCCAGCTCGCGATAGCGCCGGGGCACACCCAGGCGCTTGGAAACCAGCCGCACCAGTTCCAGGCTGCGCTGTTCGTGATCAGGATGGCTGGGCCAGTTCTCCTGCGCAGTGGTGCCTTTGCCCAGGTCATGCATCAGGACCGCGAAGCGCACCTCGCGGCTGGCGCCCATGCGCGCTGCCTGTTGCAGGGCCAGCATGACGTGCACGCCGGTATCCACCTCGGGGTGATGCTTCGGGGGCTGGGGCACACCGAACAAGGCCTCGAGTTCCGGATAGAGCACGGCCAGTGCGCCGCAGTCGCGCAGCACCGCAAAAAAGACTTCGGGATGGTCGCTGCCCAGGGCCCGGTCCGTTTCTTTCCAGACGCGCTCTGCGACCAAAGCAGAGGCTTCTCCGCCCGCCACCATGTCACTGAGCAGTTCGCGCGTTTCAGCCGCGATGCGAAAATTGAACGGGTGCAAGCGAGCCGCAAAACGAGCCACGCGAAGAATGCGCACGGGATCTTCCCGGAATGCATCCGAAACATGTCGCAGCACGCGGTCGGCGATGTCGCGCTGACCACCGTAAGGATCGATCAGCTGACCATCTTCAGCTTCGGCAATCGCGTTAATGGTCAGATCCCGGCGCTGCAGGTCCTCTTCCAGGGTGACCGACGGGTCCGCGCAGACATCGAAACCCCGGTAGCCAGGACCGGTCTTGCGCTCCGTGCGCGCCAGGGCATATTCCTCGCTGGTATCCGGGTGCAGGAACACCGGGAAGCTGCGACCGACCCGGCGATAACCGGCCGCTTCCAGTTCGGCGGGTGTCGCGCCCACCACCACCCAGTCCCGCTCGGCTGCTATTTCGCCGAGCAGACGGTCACGAACGGCCCCGCCAACCAGATAAGTCTGCATGGCTGCATTCTAGTGAATCCCGCTTGGCCGCGAAGCGCCTTCCTGTAACCATGGCCGGCATGCGTCAGCGTATCTATCAACTGGTTCTGATGGTTTTTGGCTGCTGGGCTCTGTCCGGCTGCGGTCTGGGCTATTACTGGCAGGCTGCCCAGGGACACCTGGAACTCATGGACCAGCGCGAACCCGTCGCGCAAGTGGTGGCCGATCCCGCTACACCGGCCAGGACCCGCGATCAGCTGGAATATGCGCAGGCGGCTCTGGCCTTTGCGCATAGCGAACTGGGCTTGCCCGACAACGGCAGTTACCAGCAGTTCGCAGCTATCGACCGGGATGCTGTGGTCTGGAACGTGGTGGCGGCACCGGCCTTTTCCCTGGAGCCGCGCGTGTGGTGTTTTCCTGTGGCGGGTTGCGTCAGCTACCGGGGGTATTTCAAACAGGCGGCCGCTGAAGATTTTGCCCGCGGACTGCGTGAGCGCGGCGACGATATTTATGTGGGCGGGGTGACGGCCTATTCCACCCTGGGCCGCTTCGCTGATCCCCTGACCAGCCCTATGCTGGCGCTACCGGACTATCGATTAGCCGGACTGCTGTTTCATGAACTGGCCCATCAGCAGGTCTATTTGCCGGGGGATACCGTCTTCAACGAGTCCTTTGCCAGTGCGGTAGAACAGGCCGGCATGCGGCGCTGGCTGTCAGCGCGCGACAACGCTGCTGGCCGCTGCGACTATGAGCGCTGGCTTATGCGTCGGGCGCAGGTGCGGCAAATTCTGGAACGCGCCCGGGCCAGTTTGTCAGCCTTGTATCTGGACAGCGCCGAGCCTGTTGTGACCCGGCAAGCCAAGGCTGCAGTGCTGCAATCTCTGCGGGATGACTATCAGGCCGTGCGCGACCAGTGGTCCGGTCCACCCTATTTCGATGGCTGGTTCGGCTCGGGTATGAACAACGCTAGCCTGGCGGCGCTGGCTGCTTACGATCAGTTTGTGCCGTCATTCGCTGCGCTGCTCAACCGCCATGATGGCAATCTGCCGGCTTTTTATGCGGCTGTGCAGGCCCTGGCTGACGCAGATTCGCAGGTGCGAGAAGCAGAGCTTGCCGCCCTGGCCAGGGATCAGTTCAGCGAGGCTGCGCGGCTGGAGAATTGCGCGACGATCCAGGCGGTAAGCCAAGACTAGCCGCCAGGTTGAGTTCAAGGGAGCGCGGTCGAATGCCGAGTTCCGCGCAGCCATTGCTGCGGCAGATACTGGGCACGCTCAGGGAACGGTAATTGTCCATCGTGAAAAGTTTGCCCGGCAAGCGTTCCAGTATCCGCGCCTGCAGCCTTGCCAGGCTATCGGGCAAGCCAATGATCAGGCGTTTTTTACCCGTGGCCTGGCTAATCATCTGCACCAGTTCCCTGAGGCTATAGGCCTCCGGCCCGCAAATTTCGAGGGTTCGGCCATCGGTGAGCGGGTCCTCCAGGGCCTTGGCCACCGCCAGGGCAACGTCATCGACATGGACCGGCGCAAAGCGCGCATCGGGGCAGGCCAGGGGCATGGCCAGGGGTATCAGCCCCAGCAAGTCGGCAAAGCGGTTCAAAAATGAATCACCGGGTCCGAAAATTACCGACGGCTGCAGAATGGTCCAACGGAGCCTTTCGGCGGCGGCAATGTGCTGTTCAGCCACACCCTTGGAGCGCAGGTAATGGCTGGGACCCAGTTTGGCATCAGCCTTGAGACCGCTGATCTGGACCAGTTTGTCCACGTCAGCCGCTTCGCAGGCCGTGACCAGTTTGCGGGCCAGTTCGGCGTGGGCGTGCATGAAGCCCTGACCATCAAAACCCTTCTCGTTCAGAATGCCCACCAGGTTCACCACGGCATCGCAGCCATGCAGCAGCTGCGCCAGGGTAGCCGGGTCATGGACGTCGGCGCGCAACAGGCGCGCATTGGGCAAAACCTTCAGGTGCCGCGCCCGCTCAGGATGGCGCGTGGGCAGGCGCAGTTCATACCCGGCGGCAGCCAGGTGGGCGGCCACCCGCGAACCGACGAAGCCGGTCCCGCCCAGCACGCAAACGGTGCGGGGGGGCCGGTTTTGGCTTGCCGTGGGCATGGCGTGTTTTATCAGCGGACCTGCAGCAGCAGGTTTCTGCTGCCTCGCCGGATCCCGACGATCAGCACATCCTGACCATCGGCGCGTGCCTTGAGCTCCTCGGTAGAACGCACGCGCACTCGATTGACGGTAACGATCAGGTCGCCTTCCTCCAGCCCGCGCATTGCCGCCGGACTGCCCGGCGCCACGCCTGCTATGCGCACCCCGCCGTTGCCCAGTCCGGGGATTTCCTCGCTGAAGTCGACGATGTCCGCCCCGGCCAGGGCCGGATGAATGTCTTCAGCGGAGATCTGCACGCTGGAGCTCAGCTCAGAAAGGGTTGCGGTGAAGCGTTTTTTCTTGCCGTCGCGCAGTGCCTCGACCTTTACCTGATCGCCGCTGCGGCGCAGGCCGATAGTCGTGCGCAAATCGTTGGCGCTGCCTATGGCCTCGTCATCCACCTTGGTGATCACATCACCGGCCTCAATGCCGGCAGTTTCCGCAGCCGAGCCTTCGGTGACTTCTTCCACTAATGCGCCTTCCACGTCTGCGTCCATACCGTAGGCTTCGGCGGTCTCAGCATTGAAATCACTGATGCGAACGCCCAGCAGCCCGCGACGCACCTCACCGAACTCGATGAGCTGGGTCATGATGGACTTGGCAATGTTGACGGGAATGGCAAAGCCGATGCCGATATTGCCGCCACTGTTACTGAAAATGGCGGAGTTCACGCCAATGAGTTCGCCACTTAGATTGACCAGGGCGCCGCCCGAGTTGCCCGGGTTGATGGACGCGTCGGTCTGAATGAAATCCTCGTAGCCGTCGCGGCTGATGCCCTGTCTGCCCAGGGCGCTGATGATGCCCGAGGTCACCGTATGCTGCAGGCCGAAGGGGTTGCCAATGGCCAGTACGAAGTCGCCCACCTGAATGCGTTCCGAATCGCCCAGGGCCATGGACGTCAGATTCTTGGTGTCCTCAACCTGCAGTACCGCGATATCGGTACCGGGATCTGAGCCGATAATGGTGGCCTCCAGGATCCGGTCATCGATGAGGGTTACCTCAATCTTGTCGGCATTCTCCACCACATGGTGATTGGTGATGATGTAGCCCTTCGCGGCGTCAATGATGACCCCGGAGCCGGCGCTGCGGACCGGGCGCTGCTGGCGTTGCTCAGGCATCCCAAAAAAGCGACGGAAGAAGGGGTCCTGCATCAGCGGATTGGGCTGCGCCTCGCGCGTGCCCTGGGTCGCGATGTTCACCACGGCCGGGGAAACTTCACTGACCAGCGGGGCCAGGCTGGGGACTATCTGGTCGCCCACCTTCAGGGGTAAGGCGGCCCAGCCTGCTGAGGCCAGCAGGGCGGTAATAGCGAAAACGGCGCAGCGCGAGAAACGGAGCTTCGGCATGGTCAGAGGCTTCCCAAAAATTGATCGGTTAAGGCGGCAAATAATAGCCTTTCAGCGGCAGTGCGGGGGTGTGGACCGTGTCCCGAGGGTTGAGTTCCCGGTTAACGCCATTGCCGGCGGCCGGCCGGAGACCAAAGCTGGCCTTATGGAGCAGATACGGGGATTAGCTGTGGAAAAACTGGGGTTAACCGGGGGGTAGCCTGAACACAATATGTAGTGGTTCGGGGAACGCTCAACCGCAGGGCAGTCAAGCAAAAATTTTTTGCTGACAGTTGGTGAAATGAAGCCTAAGTAATTGTTTTTAAATGCTTAATAGTCAAACAAGCGGCCCCGGGAAGTCCTTGACAGGAAATTCCCGGAAGCATAATCTATTCGTCGCTGGCACAAGATCTTGTGCCAGCGATTTTCAACAGACAGCCGTATCGGCCACGGGTCCCGAGGGGAACTCTCGAGGTCGCAGGGAACGCTTTTCTGTGGAAAAAGGGGTCGGACAGGGGTGAGTACTCGTCGATAAACGGGCCGCCTTCGGGTTGGGCGGAAGCTTCGAAATCAGGGGAAAAATCGTCGCAATGAAAAGTGCAGCGCAGATGAATCGGGTCAAAGTATCAACTATCGGCTTCCAGGAAGCCTCCATGGATATCTGGGACAAGAAGTACCGCCTCAAGTCCAAGCTTGGCGAGGTGGTCGATGAGACCATGGATGACACCTATAAACGTGTGGCCCGTGCGCTTGCCGAAGTTGAGCCTGATGCCCAGCAGGATCAGTGGTACGAGTCTTTTCTCTGGGCTTTGCGCAGTGGTGCAGTGCCTGCCGGACGGATTGTTTCCAATGCCGGAGCACGTCATCACAAACCCGCCACTTCAACGATCAACTGCACGGTGTCAGGCACGGTGCAGGACTCCATGCACGACATTCTCGACAAGGTGCATGAGGCAGGTCTTACGCTGAAGGCCGGCTGCGGGATCGGCTACGAGTTTTCGACGCTGCGGCCTAAAGGGGCTTATGTCAGCGGAGCGGGTGCCTACACCTCGGGTCCCCTGTCGTTTATGGATATCTACGACAAGATGTGCTTCACCGTATCCTCGGCCGGTGGTCGGCGTGGCGCGCAAATGGGCACTTTCGATGTGGGGCATCCGGATGTGCTGGACTTCATTCGGGCCAAGCGCGAGGACGGTCGCCTGCGCCAGTTCAATCTGTCCTTGCTGGTTACGGACGAGTTCATCAATGCAGTCCGCGCTAACAGCGAGTGGGCCCTGGCCTTTCCGATCGACAAGCGGGAACTGGACAGCGGCAATATCGATCTGACTGATCCCGACGAAGTGCTCTGGCGCGACTGGCCCATGGATGGCTATGTCACCAATGAAGAGGGCAAGGTTGCCTGCCGGATTTTCCGTCGCCTGCCGGCGCGCCGGTTGTGGGACATGATCATGGCTTCCACCTATGACTTCGCCGAGCCAGGCTTTGTGCTGGTGGACCGGGTCAATGAGATGAACAACAACTGGTTCGACGAAAATATTCGGGCCACCAACCCTTGTGTCACAGCTGATACCTGGGTGCAGACGACCGCCGGGCCGCGCCAGGTGTCCGCGCTGCTGGGCAAGCCTTTTGCTGCGGTGCTTGACGGCCAGGTATTCGACTCCGGCGCCGAAGGTTTCTTCCTGACCGGGACCAAGCAGGTCGTTCGACTGGAGACAGCGGGGGGTTATGGGCTGCGTCTGACGGCCGATCACCGCATCCGTCGGGTTGCTCGCTTCGATGCTGACACCACTGAGACGGACTGGTGTGCGGCGGGCGATTTACAGTCGGGCGATCGCATCATGTTGAATGATCATCGTGCCCGTGCCGCCTGGCAGGGCGCCTTCGGTCAGGAGGAAGGCTACCTGCTCGGCCTGCTGCGGGCCGGCGGCGGTCATCTTGAGGATCAGGATGCCAGTATCGTGCTGGGCACCGCCGCGCTGGCAGCCAATGACGCGGTGGCGCCGCTGGCGGCTGCCGCCCAGGTGCTGATGACAACTGCTCAGTCAGCTGCCCGTGTCCTGGTCAGCGATCCGGCACAAGTTGCCTGGCAGCAACCGGCCGAGCGCGGCGAACAGCATTTGAACGTGCCCGGTCTTGGGCGCGTCGCTCGGGCGTTAAATATGACGGGCGATCTTGATGGCCTGACACCGGCAATCGAAGGGGCTTCCAGCAGTTTCTATCAAGGGTTCCTGAAAGCTGCCTTTGACCTGCGCGCCGAACTGGTTACTGAGGGTGCTGCCGGCCCCGCTGTTCGTTATACCGACCTGAATGATGAAGCGCTGCCGGCCATGCAGCGCATGTTGCTGCGTCTGGGCATCGTGACGCGTCGCAGTGGGCAGCGCACATCGGCCGTGACAGGCGGCTGTCTTTGGATCAGCGGCAGCAATCTTGCCGTCTTTGCGCAGCAGATTGGTTTCACGGATCCGGTTCGTTCAGCTCGTCTTGCCGAAGCCCTGGCTCATCCGTCGGTGGCCCAGGCCCGTGAGCGCTTCGTGGCCCGGGTGAAGTCCGTGACGCCTGATGGTTCAGCGGAGGTTTACGACTGCCAGGTACCGGGGGTCAATGCTTTCGATGCGAATGGCATCTGGGCCCACAACTGTGGTGAGCAGCCCCTGCCACCCTACGGTTCGTGTCTGCTGGGTTCTATCAATCTGACCAAGTTTGTCACTGACCCTTTCGGCGAAAAGGCCCGCTTTGATTGGCAGGAGTTCCGCAAGGTCGTCAAAGTTTTCACCCGGATGCTCGACAACGTAGTGGAAATTAACGGTCTGCCCCTGGAAGGTCAGCGCAAGGAGATTTTCCGCAAGCGGCGTCATGGCATGGGTTTCCTCGGTTTGGGTTCGACCCTGACCATGCTGCGCTTGCGCTATGGCGCTGAGAATGCCGTGGAATTCACCGAGTCTGTTGCCCGGGAACTGGCCGTGGCGGGTTGGGAGACAGCATTGGACCTGGCTCGCGAGAAAGGTCCGGCGCCCATCATGCTGGAAGAGTTCCGCGTGACCCGTGAAATGCTGCGCCGGCGGCCGGAAATGGCAGCCGACGGCTGGCATGTAGGCGACATGATCCCCGGGCGTACCCTGCATACCCGCTATAGCCGCTATATGCAGCGGCTGGCTGAGGTGGCGCCTGAACTGGTCAAGGAGTTGGAGCGCACGGGGGCCCGTTTCTCCCACCACAGTTCCATTGCCCCGACGGGGACTATTTCCCTGTCGCTGGCAAACAACGCCAGTAACGGCATTGAGCCCAGCTTTGCGCACCACTATTTCCGGAATGTCATCCGCGAAGGCCGCAAGACCAAGGAAAAGGTCGATGTCTTTTCCTTCGAGTTGCTGGCGTATCGCGAGCTGGTGAATGCCCGGGCACTGCCGGGGTCAGACAAGCCAGAAGAAATGCTGCCTGAATATTTTGTCTCTGCTGATGACATCAGCCCGCGGGAGCACGTGGATATTCAGGCTGCGGCGCAATTGTGGGTGGACTCATCCATTTCCAAGACCGCCAATGTGCCGACGGACTTTGAGTACGAAGAATTCAAGGACATTTATCTCTACGCGCATGAGAAGGGTTTGAAGGGTTGCACAACGTTCCGCTTCAATCCGGAAGCGTTCCAGGGGGTCCTGGTAAAAGAAGAGGACCTCAAAAACACCAATTACACCTTTGTGCTGGAAGACGGCACTGAAGTGGAGGCGCGCGGTGATGAAGAGATTGAATACGATGGTGAAACGCACACGGCGGCTAATCTTTTCGATGCGTTGAAAGAAGGTTATTACGGCAAATTCTGATTCACCGCCGCTGGTCGGCGGGATACAGGCAGGACAGGACTAATGGCAGAGATAAAAATTCGTAGCAAGATTGTGGATTATCGTGTTGAGATGGGTGATGCCGGCAATGCGGCGGCAGCGAAGGCGGCAGAACGCCCGCCTGCAGTTATCGAGACCAGTCCTGACGGCAAGGTCGTGCGTATGCACGAGAAGCTCGAGCGGCCTGAGATGTTATTGGGTTCCACCTATAAGGTTAAAACCCCGGTCTCTGATCACGCCATGTATGTGACGATCAATGACATCTTGCTGAATCCCGATACTGAGTACGAGCAGCGCCGGCCATTTGAGATTTTTATCAATTCCAAGAATCTGGATCACTACCAGTGGATTGTGGCGCTGACTCGAATAATGTCAGCCGTTTTTCGCAAGGGCGGGGACGTGACCTTTATTGTCGATGAGCTCAAGGCAGTTTTTGACCCGCGTGGCGGCTACTGGCAGGCCGGCGGTAAATTCATGCCCTCAATCATTGCTGAATTGGGTCATATCGTAGAGAAGCATCTGCAGTATATCGGGCTGTTGCCCGAAAGCGGCCTGGATGAACACCAGCAGCGTTTGGTCGAAGCCAAACGCCAGGAGTTTGAACAGCAGGCCAAGCAGCAGGATGCCTTCGCCAAGGGTGAGTTCCCCGCGGGCGCTCAGCTCTGTGGAAAATGCAGTGTCACCGCCGTGGTCATGATGGATGGCTGCATGACGTGTCTGAATTGCGGCGAGTCCAAGTGCGGCTAGGCGCGCTTGTCGCCTGATTGGCGCCAGACTCCCGCAGAGGTTTCGGTATCAGCTGATCTCGGCGAACAGCTCGGCTTACTGAGCCGGGGCCTGGTAGGTTTCCGCCAGCCAGCTGTTTACTTCCTGCACGTCAGTTTCATTTAGCGTGCCTGCGGCTTCCTTCAGCAGCAAGACATTCAGAATGTAGTCATAGCGACTGCGGGCGTAGTTGGTTTCCGCCAGGAACAGGGTGCGACGGGCGTCC
>Ga0316187_10004286_pt1 | contig 12341 bp, 12 predicted proteins | sample CroRivburrow1_MG_FD_204927 | JGI IMG/M metagenome (GOLD analysis project Ga0316187, IMG submission 204927) | Coastal sediment microbial communities from Maine, United States - Cross River worm burrow 1 | ecosystem: Environmental > Aquatic > Marine > Coastal > Sediment | place: USA: Maine...
AGCGACCGATACACTGAATGCCACCTATGGAAGCGTTCGTCTGGCCGACCGGCTGCTCGAGAGCCTGCAGGCGGTGGGGTATGACCTCGGCCGGCTGTCGGCTGCCGATCTGATTACCTTCGACGAGCTGCACGTCATGGGCCGCCAGGCCACTGTTGAATTAGGTCGACTGGCCGGCCTCACGGATGCGATGCGCGTTCTCGACATCGGCAGCGGCCTGGGCGGATCGGCCCGCACCCTGGCCGTTGAATTCGGCTGCCACGTGACCGGCGTCGATCTGTCCGCAGAGTATGTCGATGCGGCGCTCGTGTTGAGTAAACGGGTGGGACTGGCGGATAGGGTCGACTTCCGGCACGGCGATGCCCTGAACCTTCCGTTCGAGGAGAACCAATTCGATGCGGCCTTCATGATCCATGTGAACATGAACATCGCCGACAAAAGAGGCTTGTTTGTGGAGGCCGGGCGCGTGTTGAAACCGGGGAGAAAACTGGTTCTGTGGGAAATTTTTAAAACAGCTGAGCCCGATTTGACCTACCCGGTGCCCTGGGCCGAGGATGGATCGTTCAGTTTTCTGATCCCCATGGCCGATATGGTCGCTCTGGTTGAGGCCGTCGGTTTCAGCCCGCTTCAGGTCGACGATGCCACGGCCGAAGCCGCCGAATGGGTCCGCGCTCGCCAGGAACCCAAGCAGAACCGGCAACCCAGGCTGCCGCGACCTGATCTCGACCTCGTACTCGGCAACTTCAGGTTGAAACGGACCAACCTTTCCAAAAACCTGCTGCGAGGTGCTGTCGGGGTGCTTCGCGCCATAGCCGTCAAAAACAACGGTTAATTATGGCTGCCCGACCTCAAAAAGGCCACGCACCTGTTTTCTTCCGACAAATTTAGACAGCAATTTATAATTGTTCTGTTCATACCTTACTCTCCCGGCGATTATTGCGGGATGGATTTTTAATTGTTCGGCCAGCGCATATACCTTTGCAACTGTCACCTTGCCCTTGATCGGATTTCTTTCCCACACCTTCTTGGGAATCAGCCCGTCACGGGTCATTTCATCGGCTTCTTTCTCGTTTTTATCCTCGGATTCGGCGTCATGCCTTCTCAGATCCAAATCATCGATGATTATCCGATCTGATTCTGTAAGGTGTTTGGCTACATGCGCAAGCTCATGCAGCAGACAAAACCAGAAATTATCGATTCTGTCATGGCGAAGCGTCAGGCCTATAACCGGAGTTCCATCCGGCATTAAAATTGCTGCACCATCCAGATAGGTTTTGGGCAGGTGAGGAACGACAATCAGATAGATCCCCTGTTTTTCCAAATACTCTTTGGCTAGCAAGGGACCATTTTCAAAGTAACTCAGACGTGCGATTTCCTGCAAAGTACTGGGCTTGAGGGAACCTTTCTTATATTTGTTTTTCAGGGGATTTTCCCGAGCAAGAGCTAACACCCGAATGCACCAAGCCATCAGGGCGTAGGTATCCATTTTCGAATTATAGCGTGCACTTTTGCCCTGGCGGAAAAGGGCGAATGGAACCGTTTCCACCCCTCCGGCCTGGATGATTAATTTGCGCATCAGCTCTTCGGCATTTTCCTTTGGGTCTTTCACATTTGGTACCCAGCAACGCTTGGCCATTTCAACCACGGGAAACTTATCCCATTCCAGGTTTTGCATGCCATCCGGAAAACGAGCACCCGGCTCATTTAACAACACCTCAGCTGATATGCCCAGATATTTATTGAGCGATCTCATCATCGTCAATGAGAGCGGGCGCTTGCCGTTTAAAACTTCGGACACCTTGCTCTTGGTGCCGATGTAAGGGACCATATCCTGCTGGGTCAGCCCAAGTTGGTCCATACGGAATTTAATCGCCTCAAGAGGATCAGGAGGGCAGATCGGGTAATGTCGGTCCTCATACATCTCTACCAGAGCGGTCATCAATTCCAGCTCATCCATTTCAGGCGTATCGGGCTGCGCATCCATAAGCTCTTCAATGCGGGACAACGCCTTTTTGTAGTCTTCATCATTTTTTATCAGGCGGCTTATCATTTAAATCACCTCCGCATCGATTTTGTCATACTCTTGGTGCGTTCCGACAAAACGCACAAACACAGGTTTTGAATTATAGTTGATTCTGACAATCAGCCGGTATTTGTTGCCCGCAATATTAAAGACAACCCTGTTGTCCCCGATAACGCTGGCCGATCCATATTGAGCCTTTACATCAGTTGGAGACTCCCATTGAGCGCGCTTGGCTTCGTAGTACCACGCCTCAATCTGACCTTTGGCATCCTGTCGTCCCGGCTGTTCATAAAATTCGATCAGTTTTTTTCGACTTATGACATGCATAATCTAATTCGTTCCCAAAAAAATGTCAAATAAAAAGTTCCCTTATAGGGAACTTTTAGAAGATTATTTGAGATCAGGTCGCGATATCCAACGAATATGATTCAGATTAGTTTCATGAATAGACTCAATTTTGGCCGCTTCAAATTTAAGGGACGAGAGACTAAATATACGTTTAATCAGGAACTTATGGCTATAAAAAATCCTTTGCGCTTGTTTGATTTTGGCATGTTACCAGTTTGCCTTCCAGCGTTCGGCAATCTGAAATCAGCGTTATTGAAGCTGGCCCATGATATTGAAAAAACCGCATATGACGTGTTCACGGATGGAACGCGATCTTGCCGCCCTCTAACGAATATGATGCGGATAACCAAATAACGCGGGTCGAGAAGACAGGCTGCTGAATTCTCAGGTAACGTCAATATTTTGGCTATGCACAAATGAAAAATAAAACCGAGGGAATGCAAAAATTCCTTGCTTACATGAGTTGGGGTCGAGCCGCGGTAGCCAAATAATATTATACAGTTTAGTTGCGTCTTGACAAGTTTCCGTTTTTTTAGGTTATACGTCGTTATCGGCCGGTGGGAACCCGATTTTACTTGCAAATTTGCATTAGAAATGCATAATTACAAGTTAAGAGGTCTCACATGGTTTCCAATTACATCGAAAGATCGCTGGAAACGGTTCTAAAGAAAGCCGTATCCGAGTTCCCCGCGGTTGTCCTGACCGGTCCGCGACAGTCGGGAAAGACGACCCTTCTCAAGACGATCTTTGGCAAAAAATTCGACTATATTTCCCTTGAACCACCGGATATCCGGGCAGTGGGTAAGGAAGATCCGCGCGGTTTTCTTGAAATGCACCCGCCGCCGGTCATTTTTGAAGAGGTGCAGTACACGCCTGATCTGTTGCCTTACATCAAGGAAAGAATCGACGCTCATCGAGAGCGGATCGGACAGTACCTTCTCACAGGTTCGCAGAATCTCCTGCTGGTGGAAAAGATAACCGAGTCTCTGGCCGGGCGGGCGGCGATGCTGCGCCTGTTGCCGCTCTCGTGCCGGGAGGCTGAGGGACGGCCTCATGCGCGTTTACCCTGGGAGCTTGGGAAAAACCATCGGACGGATCCGAAAGCCTCGCGAAGGGGCACCTGGAATGATTTTCTGCGCGGCTACTATCCAGAATTGGTCGCCAAACCGGGGCGTGATCTCCATCTTTGGCACAGCGGATACGTGCAGACCTACGTTGAGCGGGACGTCCGCACGTTACGTCAGGTGGGTGATCTCTCCCAATTTCAGAGCTTCCTGAGAGCCCTGGCGGCACGCTCCGCGCAGCTTCTCAACCTGACCGATTTGGCCCGCGACCTCGGCGTGGCCTTAAATACGGTCAAGGCGTGGCTTTCCGTGCTGGAGGTGACCTACCAGGTGATCGTCCTGCGGCCCTATTTCGCCAACGTGGGGAAGCGGCTTGTCAAGACACCGAAGGTCTATTTTGCCGATGTGGGAACATTGTGCTACCTGACCGGTTTGAAGGATCCCGAACATGCGGCTTCCGGCCCAATGGGCGGGCCGATCATGGAAACGGCGGTGCTGTCTGAAATCTTCAAGACACTCACCCATTGCGGAATCGATCCACAGATCTATTTCTGGCGGACCTCTGCCGGAACGGAGGTTGATTTTGTCATCGAAACCGGCGGCAGACTCGTCCCCATCGAAGTGAAGCTTTCCGCTACACCTCGTCCGGCCATGGCTAGGTCCATCGCGTCGTTAATGGGAGATTTCGGCGAAAAGGTCATGCCCGGCTACGTGGTCCACCCGGGCGACGTCCGACTTCCATTAGGCACGAACGTGACAGCGCTGCCCTTTTCAGAACTGTAGCGGCTGGTCTCCGGGCTTCGGACATTGCAGAATAGGAATCATCGTTGCACTTAAGTTAGATAACATACAGGAATTACAGTATCTAATTGAAGGCGAGGACTCTCGTTGATGCCAACATACTATTATACGCGCAGGACTCACTATCGTCACTTCATCAAAAGGCTCGTCTGTGGTGGGATGATCTGCTTTCCCAGAGCGAACCTGTTTGCCTGTGCTGGACGGTATTGTCTGCATTTATTCGGATCGGGACAAATCCTCGGGTTTCCGAGCACCCACTCTCCTTTGAACAAGCCCTTGCCCTGATACAAAGCTGGTTTGAACAGCCTTGTACAAGAGTTATTCGACCCACCGAGCAACATTGGACTATATTCCAGCAGATGCTTACCGGTGGACAGGCTGTCGCTAATTTAGTTACAGATGCGCATTTGGCGGCACTTGCAATAGAACATGGTTGCGCGATAGCTTCAACGGATTCTGATTTCGCTCGTTTTCCCAAGCTGAAGTGGATCAATCCCCTTTCCAAGTAGAATCCTTGGTGGTCATATTATTTGGGGGTTGAGCCGTGGTATCCGGCTAAAATTATTTAGATTGGTTGAAAAATTGGGTTCGATTTGTGGGCGATACTGCGGTTTTTAATGGCAAGAAGAGGATTGTAGGAATCCACCCTTTGGATAGGGCCAATGCGTATTACCTCGCCGGACAGGTTTAACATGTCGCGGGTAGAATCTCCTAAAGAGAGTTTTATTAGATCGCCAACCTGGATCCCTCCAAACAAGCCGCTGCATCAAGCTGTTCCTGAACGATGGACTCATCAGAAAAAACGCCATCGTAAGCTTCCCGGATATCCCGAGCCTGCTCATCCATGATCTTTTCTCGCAGAAGAAGGGTGATGAATTTACTGCGCGATACACCCTGCGTGCTGCGTATGTCATCGATCACCGAAATCAGATCAGACGGAATTGTAATTGCGACTTTTTCTGTGTGCATATTTGGTATGATAATTTAGTGCCGTGATATTTCGATAAAAAGTAGCACTCTCAGAGTATGCTGTCAAAGGTTGAAATTCTGGGGTGCTCGGGTTCAGTTGGTGAGTTGGGGTCGCAATAAGCAACGAATATAATGAACATTAGCTTTCAAAAATGGTCTCAATTCGGGGCTATGATAATGTTCTCAGCGCCAAAAAGAGGGCAATTGGAATTACACCTCTGTTCCCCGGCCGAGACATATAGATTTACAAGGCAAGTTTGGCATTTCACGCAAAGATTGCCCAAAAAGGGAATTTTCGCTCAGATACGTTTAATGCCTTGAGGCCACTATTTCAGAGATAGGGAGGCTTCCCATATTGCCGATTTCAGCCCTCAAAAGGGCGATATAGGCCCCGAACACAAATATAATTAGGACCATATTTCTCTAAAGATCAAACAACTTTGACGGTCAGAGCCCAGTCGGCCCTAAAAGTCATCAGCGGGCTACTCTGTCGATTCCGGCAGATCGAGGAGGAATCGCCAAACAGGGACCACATCGATGGTCCCACTCCGGGTATCAATCTTCTCGTCTTCGTTCCGTGTCACGATGGTTCCGGTATCCAGGTCGAGTTCAGCCATCGCTTCGCTCAACGCCGCGGTCTCTCGTTTCCGTGTTTGCGGTTCCAACAGGGATGCGCACGCCTGAACCAGCATCGGCGAATGGCCGCGCCGAGGAACGACGAAATCGACCTCCCGGCCTGATTTGGTCTTGTAATAGTAAATCTCCGGGTAAAGACGCCGAAGCGCCATGAACACGAGGTTTTCCAGAAGGTGTCCGGAGTTGAGCAGGATCCCTGAAGACACAGAGGTGACCAGGGCGTGATCAATGCAGTATATCTTCTTTGGATTGGTGTTGCTGCGCGCGAGCGATGCATCGAATATCCGTACGGTGAACAGGAAATAAGCGTCTTCGAACCAGGTCATGTAATCCGACACAGCGGACTTGGGGGCTTTGTGGCCCAGCGACTTGAGATAGCCCGTGAGGCTGTTGATGGAGTAAAGCGAAGCCGTGTTGTCCGTCAGCCAATGCGCCAGATCGGACACCGCTTTCGGATGCGAAACGTCATGGCGCTCGACCAGGTCTCGGAACAGGATGGTGTGAAAGTATTCCTGGTGGATCTTGATTCGCAGGTTTCGTCCAAGGCCGGCGACTTCGGGGAAACCGCCCGTCTCCCAATACTCCCCAAAAGCCTTGTGAACGAGAAGCCGCTTCTTTGTCGATAAGGTGCCTTCGCTTTCAATTCTTTTGACATAATGATTTTGTTTAACCGCAAAAAGGCGCTATAAGCCCGGCACATTCTCCTGCACGACCACTGGCACATGTACCGCATGGAGCAGCTCTGGTTGACCAGAGATGAATTCCTGGAATAGCGGAATAGCGGGGATATGAAAACAGTGTCCGACACCGAGGATGCCACCTATGGAAGTGCTCGGCTGGCGGATCGACTGCTCGCGAGCCTGCAGGAGGATGAATTTATCGCTCAATCATTGGGTTTTTTCACCAGGCCTATCGTCACCATGGACAGAGCCGCCCAAGCCGCATTCGATCCTTGTTTTTTCTGGATTTCTCTGCTGCAGTCATAAATTCGGGAACCATAGGCAGACTCAATCAGTTTGAGCACGGCCACAATCTCGGACAGTTCTTTCTGAATTGGCGGATAGGGGTCATGTGCCGCTATTTTCCGGCGTAATTTTTCTAACCGTTCGATGAGATCAGATCTTTTTGCATCAAATTCCTCATCATCAAGCAAATTTTCCGTTTCCCCTATGTACCCTATGGCCCTCTCTATAAGCCTGGCCGCTTCTTCCGGGTCTGCCGGTTTCGTTTCTTTGCCCTTCAAAAGCATTTTTTTGTGGAGGGCATTGATTGCCCCGCCCTCATCGAGGGCACCGTATTCTTCCTCCGTGTAAGGTTTCCGACCGATGCAGGAAACCGCACTGCCCCACTTCTCCAGTTCCTGTTGCAGTATGACCATTTCCCTGTACGCCGGTTCACCTTCTATATTGTCCTTGTAGCTTCTGAATAATTCGTATGCCAATAAGCCCACACCGATAACACCGCCTGCCCGGGCAAGAAATCTTCCGCCGGTGCCCAGTCTGCCAATAGTTTTGGGGCCCAATCCCTTTGCAATTTTTTCCGCCACCATTTGCCAGTAAGTTGCTGCCACCTTAACCTCCTTATCAGCGCGTATTATTCAGGTTCGTTCCCCAAAAGGGCTCAAGTTCGGGACCTTTAATGCCGGTTCGCATTCCCGGTATGCCGCCAGCTCGTACCAACGGGTGGCCGACGTGAAACGCTGCAGATGCAGGCAGGCCAAAAACGCCAGGCGGGCCGCCTCGGCCGATTTTTTCAGGTGCCAGGAAATTTCGGCCTGGTGCAACGCGTTGCGACCGTCGTTTTGTTTCAGGTACCGCGTCCCGCTATTGAGCGCCAGGGCTGCCGACCGTCGGATTTGCACCAACGCGAGCAGGTCGGCACCGCAGCGGCTGCAGTGCGTTTCTTCGGTGTTGGCCTTGTTGCAGGCCGGACAGACCATTTCCATGGCCGGCTCAATCCTCCAGATAAAACAGCATGTCGGAAAGGGATTCGTTCAATTCGGCCAGCTTCTGATACCGGCCCTCGGCGATGGCCTTTTGGCTGTCGGCCAGCAGCGCGCGCAGCTCGGATGCGTCGGTTGCATCGATGTCGTTTAAAAGCGCCGTGGATCTTTTACGAAGGTCCTTGGCCGCGGCCATGACCTGCTCCTTTTCGTCTGCCGCGTCCACCGATGGGGCCGGCCCCGCCGACTCGGACTCGGTCTCAATCCAGTCGCCCAAATGCTCCCGCGCCTGCTCCAGGTCGAACGCTGCAGTCCCGTCTCCGGTTTTCATGGTCACCGTCTTGGAAAGGCCGGTGCGCTTTTCGGCGGCGGTGACTTCGAGGACGCCGTTGAGATCCAGTGCCAGAGTGAGAACGATTTCGTTTCCAGCGGGAACATCACTCAGACCCTCGACCAGAAAATTGCCGATAAAAATATTGTCCTCGGCCAAAGGGGCTTCGCCTTGGTAGATGCGCACATCGACCGCCTCCTGGCCGTCGTGCATCGTCGAAAACCGCTTGCCTTTCCGGGCCGGCAGCGCCGTGCCCCGGTGGATCATCGGAACGAAGACATCTTCATGCAATTGCCCGTTGTAGACCCCCACGGCACCCGTTCCGAAGGTATAGGGGGTGATATCCACCAGGATGCTCTTTGTTTTTTGCCCCTGGATGACTGCGGCCTGAATGGCGGCTCCCATGGCGACGATGAGATCGGGATGGATCTCGTGCCGCGGTTCGATGTTGATTTCCTTTTTTACGAGTTCGGCCACCAGCGGCGTTCTGGACGCCCCGCCCACCAGGATTACCTTGTCCAGCGCACCGGGCAGCATCAGGGCGTCCTTGAAACAGCGGTGCACGGAGTCCATCGTTTTTCGCAGCAGGGGACGGATCATGTCCTCGTATGCCGAGCGCTCGATTTCCACATCCAGATGCAGGTCGCCGATCAGGTATTCTTCGCGAATCCGTGTGTAGGGGACATCGGAGAGCTCCCGCTTGGCTTTTTCGACGGCGGCCCACAAGCGGTTTTTGGCCTTGAGGTCGGCCAGGGGATGGACAGCGTGCTGCTCGAAAAAAATGCGGTCGACATGTTCCATCAGCAGGTGATCGAAATCGTCACCGCCCAGATGCGTGTCGCCATGGCTGGACTTGACTTCCACCACCCCGTCCTGAACCACCACCAGGGATGCGTCGAAGGTGCCGCCGCCCAGGTCGTAGACCAGCACGGTGCGATCGCTGGTCTGGTCGGCGTCGTAGGCCAGGGCCGCCGCCGTCGGCTCGTTGATGATGCGCCGGACATCCAACCCGGCCAGCTGTCCGGCATTCTGGGTCGCCTTTCGTTGGGCGTCGTCGAAGTAGGCCGGAACGGTGATGACCGCTTCGGTCACAGTTTCACCCAGGTGGGCTTCTGCAGCCGTTTTAAGGCTGGCGAGGATCAGGGAGGCGATCTCCTCGGGGCTGAAGAACCGATCGCCCATCGCGACCCGCTCGGTTTGGCCCATCTTGCGTTTAATGGACAGAATCGTTGATTCAGGAGCGGCTGCCATTTGATTTTTAGCGACTCTGCCCACGAGCAACTCTCCCCGGCTGTCCAGCCCCACGCAGGAAGGCATGATCGGTTCGCCGTCGACGGGAATGATTTCCGGTCGGCCGTCCCTTATCACGGCGACTTCCGAATTCGTCGTGCCCAGATCGATTCCTATGACGGCACCCATCAACGACCTCCTTTTCGAACCGAGATTTTGACCTCGGCGAATTTCAACACATCCCCCTTGTGGAAGTAGCCTGCGGCCAGTTCTTCGACGACCGTATTGTGCGCAAGGGTATCGTTCTCCTCGACCGCGACGGCTTTCATTTTCGTCGGGTCGAAAGGTTGGCCGACCGCTTCCATGGACCTGATGCCCTCTTTACGCAGCAGCAGTTCGAAGTGCTCCCGCAGCAGAGCGAAGCCCTGCCGCAAAGACAACCAGGCTTCGGCCCATTTGCGTCGGGCGGACAGCAGGCCCACATCGGGGGGACGCTCCAGCCTGTTTTCGAGCCTGTTCAAGCGATCCAGCATTTCCGCAAAGGGGGCTAAAAATTCTCTGCGCGCAGTAAGTTCCGGTCGGCCGCGCTGCTGCCGCTCCTCTGTCAGACGCTCGACCAGAGACTGCAGCATGGCTTCGAAACCCGCCAGGGTTTCTCCGAAGCGCACAAACGTCTCGTGGCTGCGCCGCGTGCTCTTGCGGACGTCGCCGCCCAGCACGCAAAGTGCTTCGTAAAATGAATACAGATCCGGCACCCGCTCCTGGGGCGTTTCCTCTTCCGCGGCCCTTTCCTCGTCCAACCGGTTCAGCCACTCTTGGAATCGCTCGGATATTTCTCGTTTCCAGTCTTCCAAGGACATTCCTGTTCGTCAGCCCGCGGCGGAGTACCGCCGCGTAAGTTTAGGGAATTCTGACACCGGAAGTCACCGCACGGCGCATTTGCGGAGAAAACCCTTCAGGGTTTCAAAATCGGGCGGTGTGCGCCGGTCGCTCCAATCGAAGTGGGCTTTCACGGCGTCCATGGGCGATGCGACACCGGGCGTCTTTTCGAACAGTAGGTAACGGAGCCGGCTGTCCTCATCTTTAAGTTCCTGGTATGCCTCGCTGATGGCGGTGAATTGTTCCGGAAACCGTTCCGGTGGAAAACGCTTGACGGCCTCCAGGTAGGCGTTTCGAATTGTTTCGTCGTTCGCGTCGGTGGCGATTCCCAATCGGTCGTAGGGATTCAAGCAGCCTCCTTCATTTCGATGCGGTTGTCTCGTCGGCATCAGAACAGATTCAATTGTTGCGGTCCCTGGGTTCCGGATTTCCCCTTATGTTTTTTGGGGGGCTTTTGTTTTTCCGGCGGCTGTCCGAAGAAAGCGGAAAAAATATCATCTATCGCCTCCATGTCTTCCTCTTCGAGATCGTCGTCGATATCGAAAAAAGGATTTCCACCGAACCCGCCGGGGGGTGGCATCGCGTCGATTTCTCGCAGCAGTTTTTGCACCGCCAGGGTTACCGTCGCTTCTTGCTGTTCCCGGGCCAGACGCAAAATCGTTTCCAGTTCATGCATGTCATCGTCGATGTGGCCGTATCCCGGTGACGCCTGTGTGCGGGCGAGGTAGCGGTAATACCGGAAAAGCGCATCGTCGGAATTTTGTTTCAGCACGTGGCGAATGTAGGCGCCGGCGATGTCCGGGCGGCTGCACTCCTCGGAGAGTGCGAAGCTCACCACGGTTCCGGCCTGCTGCCGCGTCATCTCCGCGGTCGCGCCGCGAGTAAGATAGCGCTCCACGCGGTCTTTCTTGCGCCGCAGGCCAGAAATCCAGCCTGGCAACAGATTCGCATATTGCAGCGTCAGGATGCAGTCCAAAGCCGTGTCGGCAGAGAACGCGCCTTTTAGGGTTTTTTCGACAAACGCTTCGCTTTCTTTGGACAGAGGCCGCGCAACGCCGTAAGAGCCGGCCACAACCCAGTAGAAGAAATGCAGTTTCAGCTCGCTGCCCTGCCGATGGGCCGTGGCCTGGTCCCAGAGCTGCGCGGCATCGGCCTGGTCGTTCAGCAGGTGTGCCATTGCCGTCCAGCGTGCATACAGGTAGGCACGGCCGCGGTTGAAATCGTCCGAATGCGTGTCCGACCATTCGAGTGCGCGGGGCAGCAGCGCCCGCGCTTTTTCCGGGTTGCCTTTACGGACGTATTGCAGCGCGGCCACGATGCAGGTCAAAATAAATTGTTCCCGGACTACCTTGTCCATGGGGTCCAGTGCCAGGGTGCGCTCGAGGTAGTTCATAGCCTTGACGTAGGCTTTGCGGTCGGAGCACCGGACGCCGGCTTTGAAGAGAACTTCTTTTTCATCGGGGAACTGACGGATCAACCGGTCCAGCAGCCGGTTGACGCGGGGGGTGTCGCCGATTTTCTCGAGAAATGCAACCTGTGCCACCTGCGGCTGGAAGGCTTCGGGATCGGCATCAACGCTCTCCTGGAAACAATGGCGGGCCAGCTCGATATTTCTCAGGTTCGGCTCCTTCCGGCGCCGGCGAAAGAAAAAAAACGAAAACGGATTGTCATCCGGTATTTCCTCGGCGAAAAGATCTCCCAGTCGGCCGTAAACGAGCGCTCGAACACGCGGGCTGACGCCGTTGCGCGATTCATAGAGGTCGATGAATTTTTCCCAATGCTCTAAGATAAATGGATCGAAATCCGCGTGTTGCTCACTCAAGAGGGCCAAGGATCGCCGGGCCCAAATTTGCGCGGTCGTGTTGTCGGCCCTTTCGGCAGAAGCCGAGCGCACGAGGTGCTCGACATATTTCTGCGCCGGGTTCGGCGGCATCTCGAAACAGGTATTGTAATATAGCTCGGTCAGCGAGCGTGCCAGCCCCCCGGAGCATGTCGGAAAATCTTCGATAGTGCGTCGCAGGTGGGCGTGGGAGTCCCTAAAGCGTTTCACGGTCCAGAGATACTCGGCCCTTGCCAGATCCTCGGCCGCCGCCCCGCAGCCGGCAACGACACAAACGT
>Ga0316187_10004288_pt1 | contig 12338 bp, 11 predicted proteins | sample CroRivburrow1_MG_FD_204927 | JGI IMG/M metagenome (GOLD analysis project Ga0316187, IMG submission 204927) | Coastal sediment microbial communities from Maine, United States - Cross River worm burrow 1 | ecosystem: Environmental > Aquatic > Marine > Coastal > Sediment | place: USA: Maine...
CTTCATCGACTTAACCGAATCCTTAACCAGATCACCCATCACCACACGCTTGTACATCCAGAGTGTATAGCAGGCAGAAAGCACCACACTGGAGGTCGCTGCAATTGCAACCCACTTGGTCGAGACGTCCATGTAGACTGGGTTGGCCTCAAAGGTACCAATCAGAACCATGATCTCGCCCACGAATGCCGAGGCGCCTGGAAGGGCGATATTAGCCATGCAGAAGAATAGCATCACAGCTGCAAAGACCGGCATCACATTCACAACGCCACCGTAATCACCAATCTCTCGTGTATGCAGTCGATCGTACATCACACCAACACAAAGGAAGAGCGCAGCAGCGACAAAGCCGTGCGAAATCATTCCGATTACCGCGCCCTCAACAGCTGCCTGGGTAAACATGAATGTGCCCAGTGTTACAAAGCCCATATGGGCAATCGATGAGTAGGCAATCAGGCGTTTCATATCCGTCTGCATCATCGCCACAAATGAGATGTAGACGATTGCAACCAGAGAAAGCGCAACCATGAACGGGACGAAATACTGTGAAGCATCCGGCACCATCGGCAGAGAGAAGCGCAGGAAGCCATAGGCCCCCATCTTCAACAAAATACCAGCCAGAATAACAGAACCCGCAGTTGGGGCCTCGGTATGTGCATCAGGAAGCCAGGTATGTACAGGCCACATCGGCACCTTCACAGCAAAGGCGATGAAGAAGGCGATAAAGATCCAGATCTGCCACTCAAGATTAAACGGGTAGTCCATGAAGGCCAGCATGCTGAATGTCTTGCCTGCCTCGAAATACATGGCCAGAAGCGCAATCAGCATCAATACAGAACCAGCCAGTGTATAGAGGAAGAATTTCAGTGTGGCATACACACGGTTCTTACCACCCCAGATTCCGATAATCAGATACATTGGAATCAGTAGCGCTTCCCAGAAGAAGTAGAACAGTACCGCATCCATTGAGCTGAATACGCCAATCAGCGTGGTTTCAAGCACCAGGAATGCGATCATGTACTCTTTGACACGATTCTGAATACAGCGCCAAGCCGAAACGATACAGACCACAGTCAGGAAGCTGGTTAATATGATGAACGGCATAGAGATACCATCGACACCAAGTTGATAATTAATGTTGAATGTTGTGATCCAGGGCGCGAACTCTTCAAACTGCATATGCGCCGTTGTCTTATCAAACATCAATGCCAGCGGCAGGGTGACGATAAATGTGGCGACAGACACAGCAAGGCTAGCCCAGCGTACAGCGTCATCACCTTTAACGAACAACCAGATCACCAAGGCACCTGCCAGTGGCAGGAAGATGCTCAGCGAGAGAATCGGAAAGTCCAGAACGTTATGCAACTCCATTTCTCTCCCCTTAAGCCTTCAGCAGTAGATAGGTCAGGAATCCGAAGACACCCGTCACCATCGCAAATGCATAGTGGTATACAAAGCCGGTCTGCATCGCACGCATACGTGCTGCACCGGCCATGATATTATCAATAATCCCTTTGTGGATCGCACCCTTGTCGATTATGCCAAGGTCACCCTTCTGCCACAGGAAGGTTCCGAGCGCACGAGCCGGAGTAATAAAGATCTTCTCGTAGAGCTCGTCCCAGTACCATTTGTTTAGAAGGAATGTGTATACAGGGCCGGACGCAGCAGCAATCTTTGCAGGCATTTTGGTCTCTTTGAAATACATGAAGTAGGCGAGCCCTATTCCGCCCAGTGCCAACCAGAATGGAAGTGTGAATGGTGCGTGGAGCATCATACCCAGAGCACCGTGAGCGCCCCCCTCTGCAGCCAAGGCCATCAGCGGATTATGTGCATCAAGTACAAAGATAGCGTCACCGAAGTAACCATTGATGACTTCAGGGTTGGCAATATCCAACACAGACACACCCCAGAGACCGGATCCAACTGCGCCAACGGCAAGAATCATCAGTGGAATGGTGATCACCTTAGGTGACTCGTGCAGATGCGACTTGGTATGTGAATCAACACGATCCGAATTATGGAAGGTGAGGAAGAACATACGGAAGGTGTAGAAGGCTGTCATAAATACGCCTGTCAGCACCGCAAAGGTTGCGAAGCTGCCAACCCAACCGTATTCGGTGAATTCGCGTATCATCGTCGCTTCAATAATCAGGTCCTTGGAGAAGAAACCAGCAAATGGCGGCACACCGGCAAGGGCAAGTGCGGCCAGGAACATGGTAATATAGGTAACCGGCATATATTTGCGTAGCTGCCCCATCTTGCGAATATCCTGCTCAGCCATCACAGCATGAATAACAGAACCGGCTGCTAGGAAGAGAAGTGCTTTAAAGTAAGCGTGTGTCATCAGATGGAAGATACTGGCCGAATAAGCGGAGACACCCAGGCCCACAAACATGTAACCGAGCTGTGAACAGGTGGAGTATGCAATAACGCGTTTAATATCGTTCTGCACCAATCCGATGGTGGCACACATCCAGGCAGTTATCGCACCGACCAGTGTTACTACAACCAGCGCAGTTTCCGAGAACTCAAACATCGGCGAGAGACGCGCCACCATGAATACACCCGCTGTTACCATCGTTGCAGCATGAATCAGTGCGGAGATCGGGGTTGGGCCTTCCATGGAGTCAGGCAGCCATACATGCAGAGGCACCTGACCGGATTTACCCATGGCACCGACAAACAGCGCCAGGCATATAAAGGTGATTGCTGCGATATCCCAACCCATAAAGCCGAGGGTGACATTCTGTGCAACAAAATCAGGGGTCATAGCGAATACAGTCTTGTATTCAACCGAACCGTAGAAGTACCAGACAGCCAGGATACCAACTGCGAAACCAAAATCGCCGATGCGGTTCACAATAAATGCCTTCATCGAAGCGTAGTTGGCACTCTCACGTTTAAACCAGAAACCGATCAGCAGGTAGGAGAAGAGACCCACAGCCTCCCAACCGAAGAAGAGGGTGAAGAAATTATTACCCATCACCAGCACCAGCATTGAGAAGGTAAATGCTGAGATGTATGCGAAGAAACGCGGATAACCCGGATCACCATGCATATATCCGATGGTATAGATATGCACACAGGCTGAAACGATAGTCACTGTGATCATCATGATGGTGGTCAATCGATCAATCAGCAGCCCCACCGGCACAACGAAATCACCAGCAATCATCCAAGTCCATAGGTTGCCGTGGAATGAAGCCCCTGCCAGCACCTGTGTAAACACATGGATCGACAGCAGCGCAGAGAGAATCACACAAGCGGAGGTTATCGTGTGGGCCACTCTCTCTTTCATAGCCCAGCCGAACAGGCCGACAACCAACGCGCCAATTAACGGCAGCGCGGGAATGGCGAGCAGTTCGGTCATACTCAGTGTTAATGCGGTCTCTTGCACTGGAACTCCCCCTTATCCCTGCAACGTGTTGATATCTTCGATATCGATCGATCGACGCAGTCGATAGAACGAAACAAGAATCGCGAGGCCCACCGCAACTTCACAGGCGGCCACCGTTAACACGAAAAAGACAAATATCTGACCGGACAGGTCATTCAAGTAGTGTGAAAATGCGACAAAATTTATATTTACAGCCAACAACATCAGCTCGATACACATCAAAATTGTTATCACGTTTTTACGATTCAAAAACAGGCCGATAATACCCAGCGAAAACAGGGCTGCACCGACGATTAGATATTGAGAGAGTCCGACCATCACATACTCACCTTGCGAACACGATCTTCCCTGCGCACTTTCACCTGCGCAGACATATTCTGGTATTTGGCATCCTTTCGCTCACGAATGGTCAGCACAACAGCACCAATCAACGCAACCAGCAGGATAATTGCAGCAATCTCGAAGCCGAGCAGATACTTGGTATAGAGTATCTGACCAATTTCCTTGGTGTTATTCACTTCCTGGCCAATATGTGCAGCAGTCGCCATCGCACCCTCAGCAAACACACCCGAACTGGCTGCGGCAATAAACTCAACCATCAGAATCGCAGCAATCATGCCGCCCAGCGGTAGATACTGCAGGAACCCTTCACGCAGTTTTGCCACATTCACTTCCAGCATCATGATCACAAACATGAACAGAACCATGACAGCACCGACATAGATCAGAATCAAGATGATGCCGAGGAACTCCGCATCAAGCAGGAAGAACAGGCCTGAAGCATTGAAGAAACAGAAAATAAGAAACATCACCGAGTGCATGGTATTGCGCGCCAGCACCACACCCATGCCGGAGAGCACAGCGAGGCCTCCAAACATGTAAAAAAACGCGGTTTCGAGCATCTTCCCTCCTAATTTCCGCGCTTAACTGTAGCGCGCATCAGCAGCAAGATTTGCTGCGATCTGTTTCTCATTACGGTCACCGTTGGCCAGAAGCATCTCTTTGTCATAGTAGAGGCCATCACGCGTTTCGCATGAATACTCAAACTCCTGCGTCTCAACGATAGCATCAACCGGACACGCCTCCTGGCAGAAGCCACAGTAAATGCACTTGGAAAAATCAATGTCGTAGCGGGTGGTACGGCGCGAGCCGTCCTCACGCTCTTCTGACTCAATCCAAATAGCTGTCGCAGGGCAGACCACTTCACAAAGTTTACATGCGATACAACGCTCTTCACCTGACTCATAACGACGCAGCGCGTGCAGGCCACGGAAACGCGGTGAAAGCGGCGTTCTCTCTTCAGGATACTGAATCGTGATCTTCTTCTTGAACAGGTAGCGGCCAGTCACTGACAAACCAATCAGTAGCTCCCACAGAAACCAGGTTTTAAACGCTCGTTTCAGCATGCCATTACCTCCACGCCAGCCAGAAGTCGATAATGCTATCCAGACCCGGCGTATAGATGCACAGACCCATCACAAAGATCCAGCCCAGCGTCCACGGCAGGAAGATCTTCCAGCCCAGCCTCATCATCTGGTCATAACGGTAACGCGGGAACGTGGCCCTGAACCAGATAAACACAAAGATCAGGAATGCGGATTTACCCAGCAACCAAACAGTGCCCGGAATAATGTCGAGCGCAGGAATCGGCGCATACCAGCCACCCAGGAACATAATCGAGGTCATCAGGCTGATCAGGATCATGGCGCCATACTCAGCGAGCGAGAAGGTGGCAAACCACATGCCCGAATATTCGGTATGATAACCGGAAACCAACTCTTCAGTTTCAGTCAGATCAAACGGGGTACGCCCTACTTCCGCGCAACCTGAGATGAAGTAAACAATCAGCATTGGAAACAGCGGGATCATGTACCAGTGCAAAATGCCGCCAGCTTGAGCATGCACGATATCAGAAAGATTAAGTGAACCGGCCAGCATCATAACTGTCACAAGGCCGAAGCCCATGGAGATTTCATAAGAGATCATCTGACAGGTAGAACGGATCGATCCGATAATCGGATATTTTGAGTTCGATGCCCAGCCTGCCATCAGCACGCCGTAGATTGAGAGTGAAGAGATTGCCATCACATAGAGCAGGCCCATGTTTAGATTGGAAATCGCCATCACATGAGGGGTATCCCAGATACCAAACAATGATGTTTCACCAAACGGAACAACAGCAAATGCAATCAGAGCTGGAACCAGTGACATAAGCGGCGCGCCGACAAATAGTAGTTTATTGGCTCGTGCTGGAATAATTGTCTCTTTCAGGAACAGCTTCAGACCATCTGCAAGTGGCTGCAGCAGACCAGCAGGCCCCACTCGGTTACATCCCTGACGAACCTGCACCCAACCAATAATACGACGTTCGAAATAGGTGATATAGGCAACAGAGAGCGCTACAGGAGCAGCAATTGCCAGAATCTCCAACGCCCAGATACCGGCCTGAATAGCCATATCAATAGGTGTCATACTGCACCTCCATCGACAGAAGCCGCCGCAACATCGGAGAGATCACCGGCCACGCCACGTTTAGCGACAAACAATACGCCTGGAGCCACATCCTCACGTACGCCGATGTTATAACTCTGTTTACCAAGGAATGAGCTCACTTGAAGTTCGCCAGCACTCAATCCCTTTGCAGCCAAGGTTTCCGGGTGAACCAGCACATCATCCAGTGCATTAATCCTTCCCGCTTCTGATAGTAGTGCAGAAGCACGCGCCCACATACCTTCACGATACATGGAGTAGCGACCCACTACGTCCAATTCAAAGCTGTCTGTCCTGGCTTTAGGTAGTGCTGCTGCATCACGATTACGCACTGGAGCAATCAAGGCACTTTCCTGACCAGTGGCGCACCATGCATCAGAGAGTGATGACATGCGCTTGCAAACCTCACTGCGCAACTCATCCAGACTCACAACAGGAACCTCGCCACCCATCACCTGAATAAGGCGCATCATCACCTTCCAGAGCGGACGCTCCTGACCAAGCGACTTAATTGGGTTGGTTGCCACACGAACGCGGCCTTCCATATTTACAAACGTACCTTCAATTTCGGAGTAAGCAGCTGCAGGAAGCTGAACTTCTGCATATTCGCCCATCTCACCTGAGATCGAACCGACCTGAACCAGAGGCACCTTCTGCAAAGCTTCCTTGGCAGCCGACGGAAACAGGCCATCACCAATCGGATCACTACCGACCAGAATCAATGCATCCAGTTCACCCGCAGTTGCTGCAGCAAAAATCTCACCGGCACTGACACGTCCATCGGCAAACACAGCAGACAATGCCTGAGCATTCATTCCCTCAGGAATAAGGTTGCGACCATCATTACCAGCTTCGGCATGACCACAGGCACGCATAAGAAGATCAAGCCCATGAATCAGGGCGGCAGCATCTTCATGCGAACGAATCTCTTCACCAACAAGCAGTGCACAACTATCCGAGATCAGCGCATCAGCAAGAATTTTGCCTGCTTCATGACGTTCGGAAACAGACCCCAGCCATGCATCAAATCCAGCTGCTGTTTTACCCAACTCGGAGACCTGCTCCATAGCACGTGCAATCACAGCGGCCCAGTCACGTGGGCGAATCAGCGCTTCGCTACTGATGTCCATATTGGTGCGGTAGTTCATGGCACCAATACGGGATACAGGTTTGCCGGCACGACCACGTTTGCGCAGTCGCTGCATCAGCAGTGGCAGCCGTTGACGCAGATCTGATCCAAGGATAACAACCTGATCTGCAGCTTCGATCTGGCTGGTTGTCATGGCCAGTCCCTCTTCGAATGCAAATGGACGCATATCACGACGATGCAGGTCAAAAGCGACCTTGGCATCAGGGAAAAGTGCATCGCGCATCAGGCTAATCGCCAATTGCCCCTCAACACTCCACTGCGATGAGAAAACGATACCCACCTTCTTATCTTTTAACAGGTCGATGGTGCGATCAAACGCATCGCCCCAATCAGCTGACTGCAACTCGCCATCAACGCGGACCTTAGGTTCGAGAATACGACTATCAGAGCGGAATGCATCGTACACATAACGACCGCGATCACAGATCCATGGTTCAGGACTGCCATCTACAGGCAGTATACGCATCACCTCATCGCCACGCGATTCAATCGAGATAGCGCAGCCATTCGGGCATTCGGTACAGGTGCTGTCGTGGCGATTCATCTCCCATGGACGGGAAACATCATGTGATGGTTTATCAAGCAGTGCACCAACAGGACAGATGTCCGGAAGATTACCGGAGAGTTCAGATGAGAGTGCCTCTTCAACAATTCCGGCAATGGTCATGTGGTCCGAGCGATTCAAAATCCCAATATCACCTGTACCAGCAACTTCATCGGCAAAACGAACACAACGGGTACAGTGAATGCAACGGGTCATGCATGTGTTAACGAACGGGCCCAACTCATAATTGATCACTGCACGTTTAGGCTCGGAGTAACGGCCCTTAGACGCACCATGTTCAACAGTATAATCCTGCAGTTTGCAGCTACCACCCTGATCACAGACAGGACAATCAAGCGGATGGTGAATCAGCAGATACTCCATCATCATCTCACGGTCTTTTGCCAGCGTCTCAGTCTGGGTTTTTACCTTCATGCCTTCGGAAACAGGCGTACAGCAGGATGCGGCAGGTTTACCCCAACCCTCAACCTCAACCAGACACATACGGCAGTTAGCTGCTACAGAAAGCTCCGGATGGTAACAGAAGTATGGAACATCAACTTCATTCTGACGGCACGCCTCCAGAATACTGGTGCCTGGTGTTACTTCGACTTCTTGGTCATTAATAAATAGCGAGGTCATTCTGCATTCTCCGCCAGACGGGTTTGCACATCTTCAGGGAAGTGTTTGAGCAGGGAGAGAACCGGCGCAGCAGCACCTTCTGCCAACGCACAGATAGTTCGGCCAGCCATATGCTCGGAAGCTTCCTTCAACACAGTCACATCACCTGCACAGCCCTTACCATTCTCGACACGATTCATCACGCGTTCAAGCCAGCCTGTGCCTTCACGGCACGGCGTACACTGACCGCAGGATTCATGCGCATAGAAATGGGTCAGTCGGCGTGTCAGTGCAACAAGATCAGCTGTCTCATCCATCACAATAATTGCACCGGAACCGAGGAATGAACCAGCTTTCATCAGGTCATCATAGGTCAACGGGGTATCGTAGTGCTCACCTGTCAGCCATGGCGTGGATGAGCCGCCCGGAATAATCACCTTAGGCACACTACCGTGCTGCAAACCACCACAATGCTCTTCAATCAGCGTCTTCAGTGAGGTACCCATAGGTACTTCATAGTTACCCGGTTTATTGACATGGCCGGAGACCGAAAAAATCTTGCATCCGGTATTATTGGGAATGCCGATTGATGCGTGCCACTCACCACCAAACTTCAGGATGGCAGGAACCGTGGCCAGTGTTTCAACATTATTAACTACAGTCGGACAGCGGTAGAATCCTTCAACAGCAGGAAAAGGTGGTTTAAAGCGCGGACGGCCGGGCTTGCCTTCGAGCGACTCAATCAATGCAGTCTCTTCACCACAAACATAGGCGCCTGCACCGCGATGGACGGTCAGGTTCATGCTGTAACCGGTTCCAAGGATGTTCTCACCGAGCAGGTTGGCAGCATAAGCCTCGGCAATCGCCTCATTCAGCACATTCGCCTCATGCAGGAATTCGCCACGAATATAGATATAGGCATCTTGAACATCGAGTGCAAAACCAGCCATGATCATACCCTCGATCAGCAGGTGCGGATCAAAGCGCATAATATCACGATCTTTAAAGGTACCAGGCTCACCCTCATCAGCATTGCATAACAGGTAGGTTGGCTTGCCGGTGTTACGCGGCACAAACGACCACTTCAGACCGGTTGGGAAGCCAGCACCACCACGACCACGGATGCCTGAGGTTTTTACTTCATTGATAATCTTCGCTGAATCAAAATCTTTGAGTACAGTCGGCAGGAACTCGTATGCGCCATTCTCACGCGCTACTGAAAGCTTGTTCTGATTAGGGATATTGATGCGGTCAAAGCAGATCTGTGTGACCTGTTTAGGATCGGAGGAGATAGTCATGCCTCACCCCCCTCAGCGCGCACCTGGGTAATCAATGCATCCATCGATTCAGCGGTTGCCTTCTCATGATAGATGTTATTCACCTGCACCACAGGCGCACCGCCACAAGCTCCGGCACACTCTACCTCAGCGATAGTAAACATACCGTCTGGCGTAGTCCCACCCATTTTGATGCCGAGACTTTCACACATGTGATCAGCCAACTCATAAGCACCATTAAGCATGCAGCCAGCGTTAGTGCAAACCTCAAGCAGGTATTTACCAGTAGGCTGTTCTTTGAACATCGTATAGAAGGTCACCACTTCACGTACCTGCATCAGGCGCAAACCCAGTACATCAGCGATCATCTTCTGCGCATCCATGGAGATATAACCGAAATCTTCCTGCGCCATATATAGCACAGGCATCAAAGCAGATTGGGCCCCAGGATAACGTTTCACCAACTCGGCAATTTCAGCCAACCGCTCTTCACTGAAGCGAACTGTATCCGCACTCATCGGTCAACCTCCCCAAATACAATATCCTGCGTTCCAAGGATCGCCACGACATCGGCAATCATGTGGCCACGACACATGTAATCCAGCGCTTCCAAATGGGCAAAGCCCGGCGCGCGAACCTTCATTCTGTACGGCTTATTGGAGCCATCAGAGACGATATAAACACCAAATTCACCCTTAGGGTGCTCAACGGCCTGATAGACATCCCCGGCAGGCACATGGAAGCCTTCCTGGAAATATTTAAAGTGATGAATTAGCGCTTCCATATCACTTTTCATTTCAGCACGCTTTGGATTGGTCAGCTTATAATCTTCAACCTTCACAGGGCCAGGATTATTCGCCAGCCACTCTACGCACTGTGCCATGATACGATTGGACTCGCGCATCTCCTCGACACGCACCAGATAACGATCATAACAGTCGCCGGTAGCGCCGATCGGAATATCAAATTCAACTTTATCGTAAGCGTCATACGGCTGGGTCTTGCGCAGATCCCATTCAATGCCGGAACCGCGAATCATCGGGCCTGAGAAACCCATATCCAGCGCGGTCTCTTTATCAACAACCGCAATATCAACGTTACGCTGCTTCCAGATACGATTTTCAGTCAGCAGTGTCTCATACTCGTCGACATAGGTCGGAAAGCGTTCGGTGAAACCTTTGATTTTCTCAAGCAGCCCATCAGGCAGATCTTTGGAAACGCCACCGGGACGGAAATAGGCCGCATGCATACGTGCGCCACTCACTTCTTCGTAATAGTCGAAGAGATCTTCGCGCTCACGGAAGCAGTAGAGGAATACAGTCATCGCACCGATATCAAGTGCAACGGCACCCAGCCACATGCAGTGGTTAAGGATACGGGTAATCTCGGCGTACATCACACGGATATACTGGGCACGTTCAGGCGCCTCAATACCAAGCATTTTCTCAACAGCCAGTGCATAAGCATGCTCGTTGGCCATCATTGAGACATAATCAAAACGGTCGAAATAGGGAACATTCTGCAAGTAGGTCTTGTACTCGAACAGCTTCTCGGTACCGCGATGCAAAAGACCGATATGCGGATCGGCCTTTTCGACCACCTCACCATCAAGTTCGAGAACCAGACGTAATACACCATGGGCAGCAGGATGCTGGGGACCAAAGTTAAGGGTATAGTTTTTAATCTCAGCCACGATCGACCCCCGGCCACGTCCGCTCAATCAGAATACGTTCCTCAAGCTTGTTCGGGCGATAGACGCAACGCCACTGCGCCTCGTCAAAGAACATCTCGACACGACCCATCATTGGGAAATCTTTACGCAGCGGATAACCCTCGAAACCGTAATCGGTCAGCAGTCGGCGCAGATCCGGATGATTATTAAAGATAATACCGTACATATCGAACGCTTCGCGCTCAAACCAGTTAGCCGTCGGCCACACCTCGGTCACCGAGTCCACCAGATCACGCTCGTTCGCACCAACCTTGATACGAATCCGTTTGTTGTGCGAAATAGAGAGCAGGTTATAGACCACTTCAAAGCGAGGACTTGCATCACTCCAACCAGGAAGCTCGCTGTTATCCACGCCGCAGAGATCCATCATCTGCTCATATCCCTGCTCATTCTTCAGAAAGTGACAAGCATCGGCAATTGACTCGCGCGCCAGTGTCACTACTTCGCAATCAAGGCCCGCCACAACGTCCAGCACCTGATCGCCAAACTTATCGCGCAGACCTTTAACCTCTGGCGAAGCATCAGTGGTCACAGCCACTCCGATATCATCCTGTAACTTCTCGTCTGTCATCTTAACCTACCGCGCAATCGTGTTGGTACGTTTGATTTTCTCTTGCAGCTGAATAAAGCCGTAGAGAAGCGCCTCAGCCGTCGGAGGACAGCCCGGCACATAAATATCCACCGGCACAATGCGATCGCAACCGCGTGTCACCGAGTAGGAGTAGTGGTAATAGCCGCCACCATTGGCACAACTACCCATGGAGATCACCCAGCGCGGCTCAGACATCTGGTCATAAACCTTGCGCAGTGCCGGCGCCATCTTATTACAGAGCGTTCCCGCCACTACCATCACGTCAGACTGACGTGGAGAGGGGCGAAACACGATTCCAAAGCGGTCAAGATCGTAACGGGAAGCACCGGCATGCATCATCTCCACCGCACAGCAGGCCAGACCAAAGGTCATGGGCCACAGTGAACCACAGCGGGCGCCATTAATGAGTTTATCAGCAGTCGTAGTGATAAAGCCCTTTTCAAGAATACCTTCTATTCCCATTGCAAGGCTCCTTTCTTCCACGCATAAATGTATCCAACCAGAAGAATCAGGAGGAACAACACCATTTCGACAA
>Ga0316187_10004290_pt1 | contig 12334 bp, 11 predicted proteins | sample CroRivburrow1_MG_FD_204927 | JGI IMG/M metagenome (GOLD analysis project Ga0316187, IMG submission 204927) | Coastal sediment microbial communities from Maine, United States - Cross River worm burrow 1 | ecosystem: Environmental > Aquatic > Marine > Coastal > Sediment | place: USA: Maine...
TCTCTTCTTCTTTTCTTCCTGAAGTGCTTTTTGTATTTTTTACCGTCTGTATCGTATTTGTAAGCCCCTTTGTATTGGATGTCGTTAGTGGTTTTGACTTTTACATTGTAAGTACTTCTTCGGTATTGTGATTTATGCGGTTTTGATCCTGGCTTAGATGATGAACAACTTGTGATCAAAGGACCACATGTGATTAAAAGCAGAAGAAATACCCGGGTTCCGGATATGATCTTATTGCATACTCCTCCCATCAGAATCAATTAATATTATACTAGCAAAAGCCCCTAACACATCATTCCATCATAATATCCTGGTTTTGAATAAACAAGATGCTGTGATTCAGCTAATGGTGAAAGCCTTTCCTCGAGGTCAAAACCTATCTTGCTGGACTGACTTCCTTCCTTATAATTGCTTGCGATTTCAATATTTTGTTTTAATGGATCCATACCGGTCATACTAACCACTGAGGTGTGCACACCTTGTTTTTCCCAGGCATATTCAAGCAATTCTTTTGGTCCGGCATAATCGTTAACGATATCTCTCATTACTTTCATAGCAATGGTTCCAAGGTTCTTTTTCCTGGCTGCTGGCAGTGCTACATCTATGAAATTGCCATAATTAGTCGGGTTCATAGCAAGTAAAGTGACATCAAAATCGAGGTTTTCTATTAGTTCCTTTGAGCGTTCAGCACTGTCCATGCTCGAAAAACCTATATTGCGGACCATTTTTTCAGCTTTGAGTTGTTCCAGGAGTTTATAATTTCCTTCGGCAATATCAGCTAATTTATCTTCATCAGTTATAGCATGGATCAACAGGATATCGACATAATCTGTTTTCAGTCTTTTTAAACTATCTTCAAATTCCTTTTTTGCTTTATCAGGATCGCGTTCATGGATCTTGGTTAAAAGTATTATTTTATCTCTATGTGGTGGGAGAATCTCACTAAAACGTGATTCGCTGGGTTGTTCTGCATCAGCGCCATAACTTGAAGCCGTATCGAAGTAGTTAATGCCTGAATTTAAGGCCAATTCCATATGTGGTTCCCATTCCCCATCTGGCATTTTCATAAATTGTGATCCACCCCCATAACCCAGGATGGTGATGTTCTCACCTGTTTTTCCAAATTTCCGGGTAGGTATTTTGCCGGACATAGGAGAAAGATCACTTGAGCTACTGGCATCAGCATTGGTCTTTGCCTTATCTGGATTACATGAACTGATCAAAGCACTGCTGGCAGCTAGTGTTCCTGCAGCCAATGAACTCTTTTGAATAAATGTTCTTCGGGAAATAGATTCCTTTTTCATATCTTTTTTATTTATTATTTGCTTCATTCTTTTCCCTGTATTCTTCCTGAAGTATAAGGCTTATGTGAAGAACATTTGACATCTGATGAAAAATCTCATCACGTTTCGCTATGACAATTCAAGCCAGAAAGAATTTGGGTTTTAAAAATTTTTCAATTTTTTGATATAACCTGTAATTAAAATTATTAAATATTCGAGTAAAACTGTAGTTATTTGAGTCTTTATTAGTTGACAAACGCTGAAAACTCTTTCTCAGTAATCAAAATTCCATTCCTATTTAATAAATATGGATAGCATAATACATGTTTTTTTTTATCTTTGGAGACCTTATTTTTTGATTCATTTTTAATAAACGTTAGCCATATGAGTTTTTCGACACTTGATTATATAGTATTTTTCCTTTATGTGTTTTTTATTGTTGTGCTTGGATTATGGATTTCAAGGACCAAGAAGGGAGAGCAAAAAACCTCAGACGATTATTTTCTTGCAAGTCGCTCACTTACCTGGTGGGCCATAGGTGCATCACTGATTGCTGCCAATATCTCAGCCGAGCATTTTATTGCTATGTCCGGATCCGGATATCGAATAGGACTTGGTATAGCTGCCTATGAATGGATCGCTGCAATCACATTGATCATTGTCGGGAAATACTTCATTCCGGTCTTTCTTGAGAAAAAGATATATACTATGCCTCAATTCCTTGAGGATCGATTTAATAAGGGCGTGAGTACAGCATTTGCTGTTTTCTGGTTATTGGTATATGTATTTGTCAATCTGACTTCAGTAACCTGGCTGGGTGCCCTGGCCCTTAAAGAGATCATGGGCGTACCTCTGGTATGGGGCATTATAGGGTTGGCTTTATTCTCAGGGTTGTATTCCATTTACGGAGGCTTGAAAGCAGTGGCATGGACTGATGTTGTTCAGGTGATATTTTTAGTAGGCGGTGGTTTGATCACAACATTCCTCGCTTTGGATGCCGTTTCCGGCGGTGAAGGAATATGGAAGGGTTTTGCTGTGATTTATGAAAAGGCTGTTGATCATTTTCAAATGATCGTTCCGGAAGGTACAATAGTACCTGATGGAAAGGGAGGCACTGAAGATGCTTATTTAAGCCTGCCCGGATTGGCTGTGATATTCGGGGCTATGTGGCTTACCAACCTGGGCTATTGGGGCTTTAACCAGTATATTATCCAGAAAGCATTGGCTGCAAAGGACCTTTCACATGCAAAACGAGGGTTAATCTTTGGAGGATACCTGAAAATATTAATCCCTTTACTGGTTTTAATACCTGGAATAACGGCGTATGTGCTCTTTAATAATCCTGAACTTTTAGAAGGTACAAGTACCACCGGTGAGATAACTATAGCCGATGAAGCATACCCCTGGCTGTTAAAGAACTTTGTTCCAGTTGGTATTCGGGGCCTTGCATTTGCTGCTCTTGTAGCTGCTATCGTAAGTTCATTAGCCTCTATGATCAACAGTACCTCGACCATTTTCACAATGGATATTTATAAGGCCCATTTTAACAAAGAGGCCACAGAAAAACAACTTGTATTTACCGGTCGTCTGGTTTCATTCATAGCGCTGATTATCGCAGTGGCCATGGCAAAACCCCTTTTGGGCGGATTGGATCAGGCTTTCCAGTATATTCAGGAATACACAGGATATATATATCCGGGAGTTGTGGTTGTGTTCTGTATGGGACTTTTCTGGCGGCAGGCAACTTCAAATGCAGCTTTGTGGACAGCAATAATTACCATTCCTGTAGGTATAGCAATACGAGCGATCTTCCCGGATATGCCTTTCATACTAAGAATGGGATATGTTTTCATCGTTCTGGCATTTGTAGCTACATTGATCAGCTTATATGACAAACGCGGAAAAGTAGTGAAAGATGTTGAGATAACTGAACGCTCCAAAAAGATCGTTGCTGCTGGATGGTTTTTCGTAGTGCTTGGAATAATAAGTCTCGTAGCAGGTATATTATTATTCGAACCCTACAGATATCTTGGCATAGAATCGATTTTTATGCTTGCTTCTTTGTTTGTCTTCCTGGGTCTGATTCTAATCTTAAATGTGAAGATGAAGTATATCCATAAAAAATCATATGATACCGATCCGGCTATATACAAGACCTCACCGATATTTACGATTGGATCTATCGGAATAGTTATAATCATTGTTCTATTATATTATTTCTTCTGGTAATGAAAGTAACTCATGTTAACGAAGTATTTAGGAGTCTTTATAATAACAAGGCCTATATATATCTGGCACCTGGACGGATAAATCTGATTGGTGAACACACTGATTATAACGATGGCTTCGTACTGCCTGCGGCAATAGATAAACACGTTACTTATGGCTTGAAAGAAAATGGATTGAATAAATACCGTTTTCATGCCATTGATTTAGAGGAATCATTCGAAGTTGAGGTTGGAAAACTGTATTATTCTGACAAGGGCTGGCCGAATTACTTAATGGGTGTTATTGATCAGTTGAATAAAGCAGGTTATGAAATCCCCGGTTTTGATTGTGTGGTTACAAGCGATATTCCCATAGGCGCCGGCTTGTCGTCTTCAGCAGCTTTGGAAGCAGGTTTAGCCACTGGCTTAAATGATATTTACGATCTGAATGTTCAAAAACTGGACCTGGTTAAGTTATCACAAAAAGCAGAAAATGAATTTGTAGGTGTAAACTGTGGGATTATGGACCAGTTTGCCTCAGTTTATGGTAAATCCGGACATGTTTTCAGGCTGGATTGCAGATCCCTGGAATTTGAATATTTCCCATTGATTTTAAATGGCAATAGTATAATACTTGTGGATACCAAGGTTAAACACTCACTTGGATCTTCCGAATATAATACAAGACGACAAGAGTGTGAGCAGGGGGTTAAGCTGGTAGCTGAGGAGAATGAAGGTGTTAGGAGTCTCAGGGATGTATCCCGGGAAATGCTGGAAGCTGAAAGGGACAGAATTGATCCAGTAGTTTATAAACGATGTGATTACGTAGTTGGGGAGATTGAAAGGGTTCAGGAGGCTTGCAAAGACCTCCTTGCCGGCCGGATTTTTGACTTTGGGAAAAAGATGTACGAAACGCATGATGGCCTGTCAAATGATTATGAAGTCAGCTGTGAGGAACTGGATTTTCTTGTTGATTTCACAAAGGATAATCCGGATGTATTAGGTTCCAGAATGATGGGAGGTGGTTTCGGGGGATGTACAATAAGCATTATTAAAGAAGCAGTTTTGCCATCTTTTAAAGAAGAAGTGGCAAGTGCTTTCCTTGCCAGGTTCGGGCATCTTCCTCTTTTTTACGAAGTAAAAATCGATGATGGCGTACGCCGTTACCCGGATTAAACCTATGGGCAGGATATAATTCCTTATTCATTCCCTGAAAATAATTTAAATGTAAAATTTATATAATGATTTATTCATTACGGATTTTTATTTTATTGGGGATTTTCTTCCTGTTCAATCTAAACATTGAGGCCCGGATTTACTGCTCCAACAACCAGGATGGATTTGAGGGGGTAATCCGGTATCAGATTAAAAATTCCATGGGAAATATGAATCCCGGGATGATGCCTGCCATTACAGAATATCGTATCAAAGGAAATGACATCATTATTCAAATGATTAGTGATGACGGTGTCAAAATGGCCCGGATACTAATCGACGGTGACCAGAGTACTTTATATATGATAGATGACGAAGCCAAAACAGCCATGAAAGTCATAGTAAGTGAAGGGGCTGAAGAGGACCGTATTGGAAATGTGCCGGAAGAATTCAAAGAAGAATATGAAAAAGCACTTAAGGAGGCAGAAAGTGGACTGGAATCCGAACAGATAGATCTAAAGGAAACCGGGGAATCCATGACTATTGCGGGTTATCAATGTGAAAAGTTTATTGTTACAGCCGAAAAGGGCGAAGCTTTTTTTGAATCTGAAGTATGGCTCACCAATAAGATCCGGGTGAACGTCCCGGATGTATTGAAAGATAAGAACAATCCCTTGCTTCTTTTTATGAATGAAAAAGGATTTCCACTACGGTTTACTGGAAAATCGGATTCCAATGGCTCTTCATACAATTTTGAAATGGTAGCGGTTAAGGTTACTCCCGGCGCCCTTGATCCTGGCGATTTTGAAATTCCAGCTGATTATCACGTCAGCGACATGTCCGGTTTTATGGAAAGGTAAAGATTATTTTTCTTTAACGAAGTGGTACCCTTCTTCAAGTGATGAAATAAAGACATCCGGGGACATCCCTTCCGCAAGACTTTCAGAAATATCTTTCTTATGAATTGAAACAATATAGAAAAGTCCATCATCGGTCTCCATCATATCTTCATTAACTGCTATGAAATGCTCTTTAGGTGCAGAAAAATGCATATTAAGTATATGCTGGATCTGGTATTTACCTGTAGAATCCTTTTTCCCCGATTCCTTATTGTTATTACCTTCCCCTTTGCTGATCACGTCTTCGATTTCCCAGGTGATTTTAACTCCGTCATTAAAAACCATCTTGCCATCCATCCAATGATGTCTGTAAATGTTGCCCGGTTTTTTGTTATCTTCCTCATCATTTTCTGATAGGCGTTCTTTGGTAATCGGGTGTGAAAAGTCCATTCTTAAACTAAACGCCTCTTTGACAGAACCTTGTCGCTGGAAATGTTCAAGCATAGGTACAATAAACAAGCGCATATTATTACCTATATCGATTTTGCTTAATAAAAAGAAGGTTACTACAAAATATATGAACAGGATAACGAACCCTATGGGGAAAAAGAAAAGAATAGGCTTGTATAGGGTAAGTATAAAGGTGGCAATGGTCAATATTCCAAAGACAATAGATAGATTACCGGATTGTTTTCTTGATTCATCTCCAATTGTATCCATTTCTGCAATTCCATGGAGTTTTTTCAGCCAATCCTCTATTGTAAGGGTATCTTCAATTTTTTTGTCAAGGACAAATTGAAGTTGATCCTTTTCTAATGATTTGTATAATCTAAGAACTTTCCTGGAATCGATTGTCATTGTCCTCAAAAAAATTGCTCAGCAAAATAAATTAAAAATACGATTTTATCAAGAGAATAAAACTTATTGTACGTTACAGGGAAAATCTATTTTTTTGCTATTTCGATATGGTTATGATAATAATATTTTATCAACTTATATTTGCAGCATGCCAATTCAGAACAGCAGAGATTTTTTTGAGAAATTAGAAATGCGTCTCAAGCAACCTCTTCCAGGCTTAAATGTGCAAAAGGAAATGTCAGCTTATCCGCGCGGGAAGACGGGAATTGATTTTAATTTTGACGGTCAACCGAAAGAAAGCAGCGTACTTATCGTGCTATTTGAAAGCAAAGGAGATATTTATTTCCCATTGATCCAAAGGCCACTGTATACCGGAGTCCATAGCGGTCAGATTGGCTTGCCGGGTGGAAAAGTTGAAGAGCATGATAAGGATAGGATTGACACCGCCTTAAGGGAAACAGAAGAGGAAATCGGTGTAAAGGCTGCTGATATTAAGGTTATTGGCAAGTTGACTGAATTGTATGTGCAGGCAAGTCATTATAACGTAATGCCGGTAGTTGGCCGTTTGCCGTATCAGCCTCAATATATACCTGATCCGGAAGAAGTAAGCAGGGTAATTGAAGGAGGGGTAAATGATCTTATCTCCCATGAGAAAAGAAAGGTTAAAGAATTGTTGATAAGAAACAAATACAAAATAATGGCCCCATATTTCGATATAAAAAATGAAATAGTCTGGGGAGCAACGGCGATGATGCTTAATGAATTCTCGGTTATATTAAAAGAAATAATAGAATAGTATGGAGCCACTGATAAAAAATGACGCGATACTCCTGGGTGTATTGCTGGTTATTTTAGGATTTATTTTTAAGACTTCTTCCAGTAAAAACCCTTTCTGGCAGAAGTTTTATAAAGTGATCCCCATGCTTTTGATGTGTTATTTTATCCCTTCTCTCTTAACCACTTTTAATATAGCGGATGCTGAAAATTCAAACCTATATTATGTGGCCTCCCGATATATGTTACCTGCCAGTTTAATTCTACTCACTTTGAGTATCGACCTGAAGGAAGTAGTTAAGCTAGGTCCTAAAGCATTGATTATGTTTGTAACCGGTACTATTGGAGTCATTATTGGAGGACCTCTCGCTATATTGGCCGTCTCAATATTCAGCCCGGAAATTGTTGGTGGTCTTGGACCGGAAGCGGTATGGAAAGGGATGACAACCATCGCAGGAAGCTGGATAGGAGGAGGTGCAAACCAGGCGGCGATGTACGAAATATTTAAACCCAGCGACTCATTATATTCTATTATGATCACGGTAGATGTGATCGTAGCAGAGATATGGATGGCGTTTCTATTGATCGGTGTTGGGAAATCCGAACAGATTGACAAATTTTTCAAAGCGGATGCTACCGCTGTAAATGTTTTGAAGAAGAAAATGCATGATTTTAGCCTTAGCATTGCCCGAATACCCTCGCTCGCAGACCTGATGGTCATTCTGGGTATCGCATTTGGATTAACCGGCCTGGCGCACTTGTTTTCTGATGGCCTCGCCCGATTTTTCCAGGAATCTTTACCCTTTCTTGAGCGATTCAGCCTGACCTCGCAATTTTTCTGGTTAATCGTTCTGGCGACATCCTTTGGCTTGATCCTATCATTTACGAAGGTGCGTAACTACGAAGGGGCAGGAGCCTCCAGGATTGGTAGTGTGTTCATTTATTTCCTTGTGGCAACCATTGGCATGAAAATGAATATTACCGAGATCTTTTCGAATCCTGGTTTGTTTGTAGTGGGAGGGATCTGGATGGCCATTCATGTTATTCTTCTGATTATAGTAGCGAAAATGATAAAGGCGCCATATTTTTTCCTTGCTGTGGGTAGCAAGGCGAATATAGGGGGTGCTGCTTCGGCTCCTGTGGTTGCTGCCGCTTTTCATCCCTCCCTGGCACCGGTAGGGGTATTACTGGCTGTATTGGGATATGCCCTGGGAACCTACGGCGCCTGGATTTGCGGGTTGCTGATGCAAACAGTGGCTCCTTAGGACAACCACCTTTCAAGGTTCTCCTTTACAAAATCATCATCATTTAACTCAGGGTAGGAAGTATAGATCCTGTCAATTTCTTCTTTCTGACCCGGTGACAAAGATTCTTTTTTATCGAGTGTCCAAATGCCTTCCATCAAACCCTGTCTTCTCAATACTTCATGAATACCGGCGATCACTCCGGAAAAATTATTGGTAACATCGAAGAAAGCAGCATTTGCATCCGTCACTTTAACTCCCAGGGTCAATAAGGCCTTAATATCCTGAGCGCTTCTGGCAGCATGTACCTCTTCAAGGATCTTGACAGCAGTTTTAGTCCATACTGCCCAATGTCCGAGTAAGCCACCGACAATGCGCTTATGAATCACCTTAGATCCCACAGGGATATGATATTCTGTGAGAAGATCTCCCAGAATATTGTCATCATTGCCAGTGTATAGGGCGATATCTTCTGCCCGTCCGGATTCTGTGACACCACGAACTACATCGTGGGTTTGATAGCGGTTGAAGGGTGCGATCTTTATTGCTGCCACATTCTGAATTTTAGAAAAGGCCCGCCAGAAATCAACATCCAGGATCCTGCCACCTACGGCAGGTTGCAAATAAAAACCAATTAGTGGTATTACCTCAGCAACTTTAAGGCAGTGTGCCAATATTTCTTTATTCTGAATATCCTGAAATGCAGAGAGGCTTAACAATGCTGCATCATACCCTGATTTCACCGCAAACCGGGCTTCATTAACAGCTTGCTCTGTTCTGCCAATCACACCGGCAATCTTTACTACTGATTTTCCCGCTTTGTTTCCATAATCCGTCATTTCTTCCGCGGCGATTACCAGTACTTTCTCAAAAAGGTTGAATTCAGGTTTTCTTATATCGAATTGAGTGGTATGGACACCGGCAGCTATTCCGCCTACTCCGGCATCCAAATAGTACCTTAATAATGCACGCTGCCGACGTTCATCAAGTTTTCGGTCTTTGTTTAAGGCAAGTGGCAATGCAGGTATTACCACCCCTCTATGCAATACACTTTTTATATTTTCCGAAAGTAATGGAAGGTTCATGTTATTTATTATAAATCAATATTTTCCATCTCTCACTTCAAAATGCGTAGGTTTGTTCAGAAGTGCCCTGTCATTGGAAATCCAGTCTGCGATCCATATCATCATTGTTTCAACACTAATGCCGGGATAACCGAATAGTTTGAAAGATTCTTTAGCATCACTAAGAAGTGCGGTCTCTGATTCTTTTCCTATAAACTCTGGTTCAATCCCAAGAAGTGTTCCGAACCGGATGGCGATCTCTTTTACAGATAGTATTTCCTGGCCTGTTATATTTAATATCCTGGCAGGGGATTCACAATATTTCAATGCCTGTAATATCATCGCATTGGCATCACCTTGCCAGATCACATTGAAATGTCCCATGGTCAGGTCAATGGGCTTTCTATTTTTAACTTTCAGGGCAATGTCCACCAATACTCCATAACGCATTTCAACCGCATAATTCAATCGTATCAATATAACAGGAGTCCCATGCCTAATGCTGCCGTATTCAAACATACGTTCCCTGCCAAGGCAGGATTGAGCATATTCCCCGACAGGACCGGGCTTGTCATCCTCTTTCGATCCTCCGTATGATACGGGTACCAAAGGATATACGCATCCCGTGGAAAAAGCAACAATTCTTGATTCAGTAAAATGATCGGCTACCAGTCCTGGAAGATAAGAATTAATAGCCCAGGTCAATGACAGGTTATCTTCAGAACCGAACTTCATTCCTGCCAGGAATATGATGTTTTTTATTTTTGGCAGATCATTGACGAATAAAGGATCCAGAAGGTCACCTTGTATTATTTCAATTCCTTCTTTTTCCAATATCTGTATCTGGCTCTTCTGACTGAAACGACTTAATCCAATCACCCGTTTATCAACACCGGCTAGATCAATGGCCCTCCTGGCCATTACAGCCATTGAGATGCCAATCTTCCCGGCAACACCCAAAAAAAGGATATCGCCATCCAGTCCGGACATCATCCTGACCAGATCTTCCGTTGGCCTGGATAGCATTTCATCCAGTTCTTGTTCATTCTTAATCTTGTTTAAGTGTGCTTCCATTGATTTACAGATATTGAGCCGTCGTCTTCACTTAAATACTGTCTTCAGGAACTTTTTTAAGTGTCCCTCTTGCTACTATAGAAATTACTGTTACTACAAATAATATCACGTACATTCCCAGATCAAGTCTGACACCCATTATGTTTTCCGGGATCAGTTGAAATACGGAGAATAAGAATACGAACAATGCTATGGCTGAGATGATAAGCAATTCCTTCCCAGGGGGTCTCTTTGATATTACACCAACCAGTATTACCGGGGCCAGCATAGAAGTTCCGGCAAAACTTACCCTTGCGAGTAATACCAGTTCATCGCTGATAATCACTGAGAATGCCATAACGATCAGGGCAAATACGAAAAGTGCTATTTTTGTCCGTATCAGTACCGATTTATCTTCCCCTTTTAATAATGACCTGAATTCAGATCCAAGGGCAAATATCTGAGCGTTTGATGTTGATAATACTGCAGCAAACAGTCCTACAATAGCCAGCCCAGCCAGGAAATCGGGTTGATCGAAAAGGAGTGCATTTTGAACAAATTCCACTGTTGTGGATTCAGGATATTTAACGGCACCATACATTCCAATAAATGCAGTTGCTACAAAAACAATGAATGCCACAATACTGACACCTCCTGCCATTTTATAGGTTTCTTTCATACTCTTCATGACCACTATTCTGGAGGAAAACTGTGGCTGGGAAATAGGTAATAACATGATGGCAAGGAATGAAGCAATCAGAAACTGGGTTGTGAACAATCCTTTGGGTCCGGGAGTAGATAACAGCCTGTCATCCGCTTGCTGAACCTGATTGAATAGTTCCTCAACGTTTCCAAAATGGATCACGCAATTGTATCCGATAATGGATAATACCGTTAGCAGCAGAACACCCTGAACCGCATCACTGAAGACTATGGCTTTTAAACCCCCTAATTCGCTATAAGCGAGCATAATGGAGACAATGATCAAAGCCCAGCCCCATGATGGGAGCATTTCCGGGAATATGGCTGTAAAGAACATGGACATTCCGCGGATCTGGATAGCTACATATGGGATCAGAAATAAAAATGCACCAATAAATACAAGATATCCGGCCCACTTATTCCCAAAAATATCACGCATCATCCCGGCCATACCCTTATAACCTGTTGCCCTGGCTTTCTTCCTTAGATTATACCCAAACCAGAAGATCATGAAAAACATAATACCATCTGATACAGGAAGGAAGATCCATGCGCCTACACCGTGTACCCTGAAAAAATCAGGTACACCGATAAATATGAATGCACTGAACAATGCTGCGGCATAAGTGAGAACACCCAATATCGCTCCAATATTGGAACCTGCCAACATATAATCATCAATACTTCTATTTTTTTTAAAAGCCCTGGATGAGGCCATGATAAGCAGAATAATGAAGATAATTCCGAAAAACCAAAACCACTTAATCATGAGCGCCCTCCTCCTTTTTTACTTTAGAATGAGCATATATACCGATCATTATTAAAGCAACATATCCAAAATATGCCAGTATTCCGACCCATAACGTATAAGGAAGTCCTAAAAATTCAGGCTTATATTCATTTTTGGGAATCACGAGTGGTGTAAAGATCAGTATTGACAGAGTGATCACGCCTATACGGGCAAAATTCCATAGTTTTTTCATGAAAAATTTTAGTTAATAATGTCCGGGAAGAACATCTATTAAAAATAAGATGACTAAAAATACCTTTAACTGTCCTTTTTTAAAAATATATATAGTTTTTATTCCTGATCAGATCTTTTAATTGGATATATAATCCTGCAATATTCCTACAATATAAACATATTGATTTCCT
>Ga0316187_10004291_pt1 | contig 12333 bp, 13 predicted proteins | sample CroRivburrow1_MG_FD_204927 | JGI IMG/M metagenome (GOLD analysis project Ga0316187, IMG submission 204927) | Coastal sediment microbial communities from Maine, United States - Cross River worm burrow 1 | ecosystem: Environmental > Aquatic > Marine > Coastal > Sediment | place: USA: Maine...
TCCCGACGACAATGGAATGACCAATCATCAAATCTTCGACGGCGTGGGCGTTGCCGATGGTCGCGGCGATGCCGCCCGCCATATTTGCTTTATCCAGTTCACTGGTCCGTGGTCGTCCAAACACCTGATTTTCGACAATGGTGCTGCTTTTAACCTTCATATGTCCGTTGGACATATAGAGCCCACCGCCTCGCCAATATCCGATATTCAGCAGATCAAACAGGAAAGCCGGCAATACCGGTGGTTCGACGAGATTCCTCGCGACGGTGCTGTTTTCAACATGAATTCTTGTAGATAGCCCGATACCCCCGCCATCCGAGTACACGCCACCACCGTAGGCAAAAAGTCCGGTGATTCGGTTTTCCGTGATCACAGACTCGCTAATCGAGGAAATCTCAATCGCGGTATCACGCCCGCCGACCGAGAAAACGCCTCCTCCGGCCGCTCCTCCCCCGTAAACCGTATTGCCGCTGACAATACAATTGTCCATCACCACGGTGTCTGCATAGACTCCACCGCCGTAGGCTCCCCCGTCACGAGACGTATCTGCATCATCACCAACCGCATGATTGTCGTAGATGGCACAGTCGACTAAGGTCGCAACTCCCCAAACGGCGAGTCCCGCACCTCTTGCAAGCGTCGAGGTCTGATTATCATCCGGATGCTGGCCTACATTTTCTGCCACATCAAAAACACTGTGGCCACCCGTGATCTCAACATTTATTAGCGTTAGATTGCCGGACACCGCCAGAACCCTTGCAGAATCCGCGCCGCTCCAATTTACTGTGATGCCATCAGGGAGATTCGACGCATCGATGACAACGTTCTTATTGGCGTACAGCGCTGACTTTCCGTAATCCCGGTCGAAATAACCAACGAGATAGGAGATATTGTTCGCGTCGTCAAAGCCCATAACCTCGCCGACAAGAACGGTGTGTTCTTCGCCGACGAAGATCAGATTGATTGTGCTGCTGTTGAGCGTTTGATCGAAAGTGATTCTCTGACCAGATGCCGCGGACGCGAGAGCAGACCGAAGCGTTACCGTCCCGCCCGGAGGCGACGCATCGTCCAGCAGGCTGTTGACGACAATTGCAGGTAACGAGGAACCTCCTCCTCCGGCACTTCCGCCTTCACCTCCGCAACTGGAAAGTCCTGTCAGCAACACCAGGCACAACAGTGCGATTCCGACAATACGGTACGAACCACGATCAACAGATCGGTTACGTTTCATCGCAGACCTCCAAAAATATCTGACCAGCACTGCATTCAAGAGTTCAGCTGTAGACTGAGAGCCTATGCTCCTTGATGCGTAGCCCATATCGGTAATTTCCGGTGCTGCTACGAAAGCCAGAAAGATTGTTCTTTCTCCTACCCTCCATAGTTAATCGTTACAGCGAAATATACGGACCTGCAGACTTTGAATATTGTCTGCTTGCCGCATTGCTTGGTCCTAATCGGTCAAGTTTGGCGGAGAGGGGGGGATTGAGTCGCTCGCTGCGCGCGCTCCTCGCCAACATGCCGCTGCGCGGCTGCGTTGGTCGAACAGGGTTCTCATCCTCAGCCACACTCGGCGAGAAAAACAAAAGGCCCCGCGAGGGGGCCTTTGATTTTTCTGGCGGAGAGGGGGGGATTCGAACCCCCGGTACGGTATAAGCGTACACTCGCTTTCCAAGCGAGCGCCTTAAGCCACTCAGCCACCTCTCCGAATTTTGATGTTCGCTTGTTGTGAAGCCCCCTGCTACCTCAGCACACTAAAGACCTTCTACGATCGCGGGCGGCTTCTCAAGGCAGGTTGATCCCTCAGGTCGTGGCTTTTGCGGAGACGCCTCTGGCAGCGGCATTTCCCTGAGCGGATCCAGATTGTCCAAATCGTCCGGAGCTGTGACGCGCGGCGTCTGCTTGGCAGTCAGATAAACGGTCGCTTCCTCACACTTAAGTTCGGACTGACCGCCGCATGCCGTCAAGCCTGCGATAAGGCTCAAAAATATAAGTCGGGCCAAAATCATGCTGCATCCTCCAGATCGATGCTCACAAGCGCTCGTACCGCTCGCGTTTGTTGGTGATATTTTTTGTAAATGTCATGACACCGAACCCATCTGATGCGGCGGCCATTTTACCGGTATAGGCTTAGATTCGACAAACTGAGCATCGTTCAGTGGCCGCAACTTATCAGCCACAGGGACTCTAAACACAGCTTGTCCTCGCCACAAATAAGGCGGCGATGTTACTGTTCATCCCTAGTGCTGGCAAGAAACTCGGCGAATGCCGAGCTGGCACGAACACAAGGTGAGAATCGGTGGTTTCAAAACCACGAATATATTCAAGGTAGTTTCTAAATAAATGTCACAACTTATTGTTTTATCAGCAATTGGAACGGATCGAACGGGTATCGTGCAAGACATCGCCAAGGTTGTACTCGCTTGCGGCGGCAATATCGAAGAGAGTCGCATGACGACACTTGGCGCGGAGTTTGCGACTCTTATGCTTGTCTCAGGCAATTGGCACACGCTGGACAAACTCGAGCGCGGTCTCGAGAAGCTGGGGAAAGACGACAACCTCACGGTCACTATTCGCAAAACAGATGCGCAGCCAACCAAAGCTGATCGTATGCCCTACGCTGTCGATGTGATCAGTCTCGACACACCGGGCATCGTCTTCAGCCTGGCGAGCTTTTTCGCATCGCGCCAAATCGAAATTGCAGATGTTGCGACGCGAAGATACGCAGCTGCGCACACGGGTGCTCCGATGTTCGCCGTCCAGATGGCCATCAATATCCCGTCGACGGTCAACCTTGCGCAGCTTCGCGATGAGTTCCTTGAATTGTGCGATCGCCTTAATCTCGACGCCATACTCGAACCCGTTAAAGCTTAAGTAAGCAGGAGAAACTTTTGAGCGGACCCAGGATTAACCGAGTCGTAGCCGACTTTGTTTGCGCGGCCACCGGCGACAAGACCGTGCGGTTGAAGGATCTGCGTGGCAACAACGTGGTTCTGTATTTTTACCCGAAAGACAGCACACCCGGTTGCACGACGGAAGGCCAGGACTTTCGTGACCTGCACAGCAAGTTCAAACGCCAAAACACGCTGATTTTTGGAGTTTCAAGAGACAGCATTACCTCGCATGAGAAATTTAAGGCCCGCCAGAGCTTCCCGTTCGAATTATTGTCTGACCCGGACGAGAAGCTGTGTCGCAAGTTCGACGTTATTCACGAAAAGACCTTGTATGGCCGCAAGTTCATGGGCGTAGTGCGAAGCACTTTCCTTATCGATGCCGATGGCAAACTTCGCCAGGAATGGCGCGGTGTTAAGGTAAAAGGGCATGCTGCCGAGGTCCTTGAAAGCGTTATCATGTTGAACAGAAGCTAGCGAATGGGGTCGGAAATGATAGACCTTGTTGTATGAGTACCTGCCGTTGATCAAATTGTTCATCAAACGCACCATGCTGTTGCTTGCCACGATAACCGTTGTCTTTACCAGCGGTGCCGGGGCTGATGACATTCGATTGCCGGATATGGGCAGCCCTGCGGACGCAATTCTCACGAAGAACGTCGAATCGCAGATCGGGCGCTCGATCATGCGAGACATTCGACGCAGCGGCAAGGTTGTCGAAGACCCGCAGATCACCGAATACATTAATGAAATCGGGCACCGCATAGCTGCTCAAACCAACGATGGCGAGCAAGATTTCAGCTTTTTCGTTGTCGATGACTCGCACGTCAATGCTTTTGCGCTCCCCGGTGGCTTCATTGGCATTCACACGGGGCTCGTTGAAGCTAGTCGCAGTGAAGACGAACTCGCTGGCGTAATAGCCCATGAGATAGCCCATGTAACGCAGCGGCATATTGCTCGAGCCGTCCACGCGAGCAGTCGCCAGAGTATATTGACGACCGCACTAATGCTTGGCGCGATGGTTCTCGGCGTCGCTGGAGGCAGCGGCGATGTAGTCCAGGGAGCGATGGCGGTCGCGCAGGGAACGGCGGCGCAGCAACAGATAAATTTCACCCGCCAGAACGAATATGAAGCCGATCGTATCGGTATCGGCGCACTGGCCGATGCGGGCTTCGACCCGCACGGCATGGCATCATTTTTTGAGGTCATGGCGCGCCTGCAACCGGGAACGCCCGACACACGAATACCCGAGTTCCTGCGCACGCACCCTGTAACGACAGCCCGTATTGCCGAAGCGCGCAATCGCGCCAGCCAGTACGAGCGGCGCCAAAGTAACGACACGAATAATTACGGCATTGCCAGGGCTCGCATGATTGTTGATCGGCATGAGACGGACGAACAGGCCGTCGACTACTTTGAGCGACGGGACTATCGTGATCAGACCGATACCGAGAAGTATGGTCGCGCTGTGGCTTATCAGCGTGCCGGGCGGCACCTGGAGGCCAATGCGATCTTCGAGGAACTGGCCAACAAGGATCCAGAGGTTATCGCTTACCATATCGGCCTCGGGCAATCGCAACTTGGTCTGGAGAAATACGATGAAGTGCAGCAAACGTTTAATCGTGCGCTGAAATTATTTCCGCGTAACGTGCCACTCGTCATTCATTATGGCGAGATACTGTTACAACTCGGTAAAGCAAAGGAAGCTCACGCTATGTTGCTCGACCTCATGAACAACGTGCCGCCCACGCCTGAGCAGGTTCGCCTGATTGCCAGGGCAGCAAATGAAGCGGGTGACGAGGCTGAGTCCTATTACTATATGTCCGAATTCCAACTAATGACCGGAGACCTGATTGGCGGCATAGGTTTTCTGCGCCGAGCACTGTCAATTCCTGAGCTACAGGAAATTCAGCGGATTCGATTTGAGGCCCGTATCGATTTCATTCGTGAATACATGACCGAGGACCAGCTCAAACAATTGCAGAGGAGCCGCCCTGTAAGCGTCGCTGCTCAGTCCGGCGGCCTGTGAGCAACTGTCGAACATCAATATGCAGGGCGTCACGAAAATCCCCTTTTCGGGGCGCACTAGCCATAGGCCTGGTGCTGCTGTGCGGCTGCGCGACAACACAGGGTAACCCTGATGCGGTTAGCTACGATCCATTGGAACCAATGAATCGGAAGGTACACAATTTCAACATGGCGCTGGACCGAGTTGCGTTGCGCCCGCTCGCCAAAGGCTACAAGGCGGTTGTGCCATCGCCAGTCCGCAAAGGCGTAACCAACTTCTTCAGCAATCTGACAACGCCCCGCTCCGCCCTCAATAACTTCCTGCAGGGAAAACCGAAACGGGGCCTTAGTGAACTTGGGCGTTTCCTGTTTAACAGCACGCTTGGCCTGGGTGGTTTTTTTGATATTGCCGGTGCTGGCGGCATAGAACGCTATGATGAGAATTTCGCCGAGACACTATCGGCGTGGGGTGTTCCTGACGGACCGTACATCGTCATGCCATTGTGGGGGCCCAACATGGCCTCTGATCTATTCGCGCTGCCTGTCGACTACTACTCGGATCTTTGGACTTACTACGACAACACATCAGTGCGCAGCAAAGTCTGGGGACTGCGTATCGTAGAACTCCGATACCGATTGCTGTCGGTGGACTCATTTATTAACGATTCGCCAGATCCGTACACCACTGTTCGTGAGTCGTACATGCAGAATCGAACGTTCCGCATTTATGATGGCGACCTGCCAGAAGAAGAATCCTACGAAGACGAACTCTTTGATGAGTTCTTTGAGGACAAATAACGCGCCGGCTAGCTGCCGATGATGTCGTTCAACTCTGCAGCATGCGCGATGGCCAGCACGCTTACCGGGATCTCAACGAAGTCGATTTTCGCAATGCCCTCCCGCGCCCAACTCATCCATTCGAGTAACAATGCGAGCCCGGCCGAATCCGCTTTTTCAACCGCCGACATATTCACGCGCACGTTCTCGTATTGCCTGAATGCTTTCTGACTGGCGCGCAATATCTGTTCAGCGGTGTCGAAAGACATCTCGCCAGAAATCTCGAAATTTCCACCGCCGATATCTTTGAAGTCGAAGTCACTCACTCGCCACAAGCCCTGCTTCGGATTCGAGCCGCTGTATGACTTTCTCGAGACCGGATTCGCGAATCTGTGTCTCCAGTTCCATTTTGTAATTGCGAACGTAGGAAACACCCTCAATGGTCACGTTGAACATCCGCCATTTGTCTTCGCGGTTAACGAGTGTGTAGTACACCGGAATCTTGGTGGAATCCTCAAGACGCACGTTGGTCTTGACCGTCGCCGTTCGTTTGCTCTCACCGCGAAACGGCAGGATCTCGACTCTGGAAGTGTCAAACTCGAGAATTCCGTCAGCATAGCGGTGTAACAGTGCCGAGTAGAACGCTTTAACGAAACGGGTTTTCTGTTCATCTGTCGCTGTCCGCCAGTGCTTGCCAAGCACCGCACCGGCTGCAAATTCCCGGTCGAACCGGGGCAAAAGAATGCCGTCAATAAACGCATACAGCGCATCTTTATCTTCGGCGAATTCGTCTTTACGGGTATCGAGGCCTACCGTCAACAAATCAACGGCTTCTGTAATGACTTCCACGGGCGTAGCCGCCCACGTCGGACCGGCTGCCACACCAAGACATATCAATACTGCTGCAATTGTCAGTCGTCGCATCGCATCAACCTCGTAACGTTTACTCTTCATCCTCTTCTGGCCGACCACCAACCAGGAACTTGCCAATAATATTTTCAAGAACAATGGCCGATTGTGTGTACAAAATCTCGCTACCCTGTTCGAGCGAAAAGCTCGAGCCGCCCGGCTGCAGACCGATATACTGACTACCCAGTAAACCAGCCGTCAGGATACTGGCGTCGGAGTCGTCCGGGATCTGATCGTATTGGCTATCAATCACAAACGTCACCACGGCTTCCAGCGATACAGGATCGAATCTAACATCGGTGACCCTGCCGATCGTAACCCCGGACATGGATACCGGTGCACGTGTTTTGAGGCTGCCAATATTCTCGAACCTTGCCTGAACCTCGAACGTCTTATCCGCATCGAAATCGTTCCGACCCGTCGTCTGGGTCGTCAGAAAAAACAATGCACCTATTCCCAGTAAGACGAACAAACCGGTGCCAAGTTCCATCGTGCGCGTCTGTTGCATAGTGTTACCTCAAAGATACGGCGGCAGTAATCATGAAATCGAATATCAAGACAGCGATTGCTGTAATCACGACCGTCCGTGTTGTTGCCCTGCCAACACCCTCTGCCGTTGGGATCGCATTATAGCCCTCCCAAACAGCCAGTAAGCTCGCAATAATCCCAAAAACGATGCTTTTGTAAATTCCTTCCAGCACGTCTTCCATTTCGAGAGCCTGCTGCAGTTGTTGCCAGTAGGCGCCTACGTCGACACCAAGCCATTCAACGGCCACAATATGTGCCCCGGCCAGACCAACTGTCGTAAATACAGCGGTCAAAAATGGCATCGATATCACGCCGCCAAGGAACCGGGGAATCACGACATAACGCAGCGGATCGACAGCCATCATTTCCATCGCCGACAACTGATCCGTCGCTTTCATCAAACCAATTTCGGATGCGAGTGCCGTACCGGCCCGCCCAGCGAATAACAACGCGGTAATGACCGGGCCAATTTCCTTGATCAATGCGAAACCAGCGAAAATACCCGTTGTGTCTTCTGCATTGAACCTCTCCAGGTTCGCAAAGGCCTGCAGCGCGAGAACGCCGCCGACGAACAAACCGGAAACCATAATGATGACGATTGACAAAGCACCGGCGTTGTAGACCTGTTTAATGACAAGTGGCAGCCGACGAACCAAGACTACCGGCGAATACCAAAATACGCGCACGAAAAAGAGCATCATCGCGCCGAAGGTGCGCAGGAATTGTAGAAACGTATCCAGAATTTCGCGCAGCAACTTAATTACCCCTGCTCTTGCCAAGCAATTGTTCTTCGTAATCCGGCGCATCGTAGTGAAATGCAACCGGACCATCGGCCAGACCGTGCATAAATTGTTCTACAAGCGCAGACGTATCGGCATTGAGTTGATCGGGAGTGCCGGATGCGGCTACTGCGCCGTCTGAAACGACGTAGCAGAAATCTGATACTTCGGAGATTTCTCTCACATCGTGACTGACGACGATGCTGGTGATATCCAGCGCGTCGTTCATTTGACGAATGAGCTTGGCGATGACACCCATTGAGATCGGATCGAGACCGACGAATGGCTCATCATAAATAAGTATATCCGGATCCATCACCATCGCTCTTGCCAGAGCAATGCGCCTCGACATGCCGCCCGATAGTTGGCCCGGCATCAGGTACGCAGCCCCACGCAATCCGACAGCGTGCAGCTTTGTCAGCACGACGTGGCGAATCAGTCGCTCGCTTAGTTTTGTATGTTCACGCAGCGGAAAAGCGACGTTTTCGAATACGCTCATATCAGTGAGCAAAGCGCCGTTCTGAAACAGCATCCCGAAACGCTGCCGCAGTTTATAAAGCTCCGATTGGCCGAGTGACGCAATATCTACGCCATCGACAATTATCCGGCCTTTGTCGGGCACCAGCTGACGCGTGATCAATTGCAACAAAGTCGTCTTACCTGTGCCACTGGGGCCCATGACGGCTGTCACATCGCCACGTGCGATGGTCAAATTCAGGTTTTTGAAGATCGAACGCTCGCCGCGTGCAAAGTCGACGTCGTGCACTTCTATAAGGTGATCAGACAGTATCCTGCTCCATGCCATTGCCCGGCGGGCATTGCCGGAGCGGCGCTAGCATAGCAAAAAATACGCACAAACCACTGTGAACTGGCTACCCGAACTATAGCCTCAGGCGCCAAATAGGACTAAAATAGTCCTTTATTGAATGCCAGGCGAAAATAACGCGTGCTCAGAATCAGCAAACTCACCGACTACGGTACCGTCTTGCTGGCCCATTTGGCCGGTAATCCGGGTGCTGTGTGCAGTGCTGCGGATGTTGCCGCAACCACTGGCATAGCATTACCAACCGTCAGCAAGCTGCTCAAGTCACTTGGCCATGCCGGTCTGGTCACGTCTACCCGTGGCGCCAACGGCGGTTACAAACTCTCTCGCGCGCCCCAGCACATCAGCGCCGCCGACGTTATCGATGCCCTTGAGGGCCCTGTCTCGATTACCGAATGCAGCGCCACAGACAGCAACTGCGAACACGAGCATATGTGCAATGTTGGCGGTTCCTGGCAGCGCATCAATATCGCTATCCGCAGAGCACTTGAAGATGTAAGCCTGCTGGATCTCCTGAAAACCAACAGCCCGGTGCCAAGTTTCAGCTTCTCCGGCATGCCAATAAACGTGGAAAGAAAGAACTAACCTATGTCTACTGAACCCGACAATATCGAGAACATCGTCAATCGACGATACGAGCATGGCTTTGTCACAGACATTGCCACCGATACGATGCCTCCCGGACTCGACGAAGACGTAGTGCGTGCCATCTCTGCTCGCAAAAACGAGCCTGAATTCCTGCTTGAATGGCGTTTGCGCGCCTACCGACAGTGGCGAGAAATGCAGGAACCCGATTGGGCGCATGTGCACTACCCACCCATCGATTTCGAAGCGATTTCCTACTATGCGTCACCTAAGTCGGATGACGACCGCCCCAAGAGCCTCGACGAGGTCGATCCGAAGCTTCTTGAGACTTACGACAAGCTTGGCATCCCATTGCATGAGCGCGCCAGGCTGGCCGGCGTTGCCGTCGATGCGGTTTTCGACAGTGTCTCGGTAGCAACGACCTTTAAGGAGAGATTGTCGGACGTCGGCGTCATTTTCTGCCCTTTCTCCGAAGCCGTCGCGAATCATCCGGAGCTCGTGCAGAAATATCTCGGCAGCGTCGTACCGCAGCGCGACAACTTTTATGCGGCATTGAACTCCGCCGTATTCAGCGAGGGCTCATTTGTCTATATACCCAAAGGCGTGCGTTGCCCAATGGAGTTGTCGACCTACTTTCGCATCAACGCAGCCAACACCGGCCAGTTTGAGCGTACGTTGATCATCGCCGATGAAGGCAGCCACGTCAGCTATCTCGAAGGCTGCACGGCACCCATGCGTGACGAAAACCAGTTACATGCCGCCGTGGTGGAACTCGTCGCACTGAAAGATGCCGAAATCAAGTATTCGACGGTTCAGAACTGGTATCCGGGCGACGAAAACGGTGTTGGTGGTATCTACAACTTCGTAACAAAACGTGGCGATTGCCGCGGTGCCAACTCGAAGATCTCCTGGACGCAGGTCGAAACCGGTTCGGCGATCACCTGGAAATACCCGAGCTGCCTGTTGCGTGGCGACAATTCTGTCGGCGAGTTTTACTCAGTGGCCGTTGCTAACAACTATCAGCAGGCTGATACGGGCACGAAGATGATCCACATCGGCCGCAACACGAGTAGCACGATCGTCTCGAAGGGAATTTCTGCCGGCAATGCAGAAAATGCCTATCGCGGCCTCGTACGCGTGATGCCACAGGCCGATGGCGCTCGTAATCATACGCAATGCGATTCTCTGCTAATTGGCAAAAACTGCGGCGCACACACATTTCCGTATATGGAAATCAAGAATTCCGGGGCACGCGTCGAGCACGAAGCGACGACCTCAAAAATCTCGGCGGACCAATTGTTTTATTGCCGCCAGCGAGGCATCAGCGAAGAAGATGCCGTCAACATGATCGTTAACGGCTTCTGCAAAGAAGTTTTCAAAGAACTACCGATGGAGTTCGCTGTGGAGGCACAAGCCCTTCTCAACGTCAGCCTCGAAGGCGCCGTCGGCTAAGGAATCCACATGCTCGAAATTAGCAATCTCAAGGCCACAATCGGCACCACAGAAATTCTCCGCGGCTTGTCGCTTAGCGTCAACGCCGGTGAAGTTCACGCCATCATGGGCCCGAACGGGTCCGGTAAGAGCACGCTCGCACAAGTTATCGCGGGTCACGCTGATTACAAAGTTACCGAGGGCAGCGTCACTTACGAAGGTAGCGATCTCCTCGAACTCGAACCGGAAGAGCGTGCGCGCGAAGGCATTTTCCTGAGCTTTCAGTACCCGGTAGAAATTCCGGGCGTCAACAATGCGTACCTGCTCAAAGCCTCGATGAATGCGAAGCGCAAACATCAGGGTCTCGAAGAAATTGATGCGTTCGAATTTCTTAAGCTGGCCAAGGAGAAAATGGCTCTGCTCGGCATGGATCCCAAGTTCTTGAATCGTGGCGTTAACGAAGGCTTCTCTGGCGGTGAGAAGAAGCGCAATGAAATCTTGCAGATGGCCATGCTGGAACCGCGCCTCGCCATCCTGGACGAAACAGATTCGGGTCTCGATATCGATGCCCTGCGTGCCGTCGCCGAAGGCGTGAATTCTCTGCGTACGCCGGATAGAGCCATTATTCTGGTAACGCACTATCAACGTCTGCTCGATTACATCGAACCCGACTTCGTGCACGTCCTCTCTGAGGGACGTATTGTTCGTTCAGGCGACAAATCACTAGCGCTGCAACTCGAAGAAAAAGGCTATGACTGGTTGCGTGAGGCGGCGAACGGATGAAATCCGAACACCTCTCAATGGACGCGCTCGGCGGCGCAATCGCGCGATTGCCGGACGACCGGCTAACGCCTGCGCGAAACGCGGCGTTTGCGCACTTGCGTGAGCAAGGATTGCCGACGAAACGTGACGAAGACTGGAAATATACTGACCTTGCTCCACTCGTCAGTATTGGTAACCAGTGGCTGGAGCTTGGTGGTGATGTAACGCCACGGGCCGACACATCCGACATATATGCTCGCGTTCAGAAAAACATTGATGCCGATTGGCTGCTCATCGCCAACGGTCAGGTCAACGGAGACTCAATCGCCGCCCTGGCTCAGGACGGCGTCACAGTTGAATTGCTTAGTGAACATGATGATTCGGCTGCTTGTTCAGCGCCTTTGGCCAACCTAAATACCGCGTTATTGCGCGACGGCTTGCGTATCAGTGTCGCTGCCAATCGTTCTGTAAAGAGACCTATTGGTATTTTGGTCGTCGATATCGCCGCAACGGCAGCCAGCCTCAGCCAGATTCGCGCCGATGTATTTGTTGGCGCAAACAGCACGTTGGATCTCATTGAGTATCACGCCTCCTCCGGAGACGGCGAGCACTACGCCAACTCTGTGATCAACCTGACCCTGGATGATAATGCTCGCGCTAATTGTGTGAGAATTCAGGATCGCGACCGCACGCACAACCAGACTGGTCGGACGGCTGTCACGCTTGGGCGCGACAGCCAGTTTCGTCATTGCGCATTCGATTTCGGCGGTCGGCTGGTTCGCAACGACCTTGCTATCGATATCGCCAAGCCCGGCTCAACAGCGATCTTTGACGGCCTGTATCT
>Ga0316187_10004292_pt1 | contig 12333 bp, 7 predicted proteins | sample CroRivburrow1_MG_FD_204927 | JGI IMG/M metagenome (GOLD analysis project Ga0316187, IMG submission 204927) | Coastal sediment microbial communities from Maine, United States - Cross River worm burrow 1 | ecosystem: Environmental > Aquatic > Marine > Coastal > Sediment | place: USA: Maine...
CGATGACCCGCTGCCGGTGCTCGCGACGCTGGCCGGTCTCGCACTGCTGTCGACGCCTCTGTCTGGCGCCCCGCCGGTGCTGGCTGCGGCCGCCCTGCTGGTGGGCGCCCTCCGTCCCGAGTCCGAGCGCGCCGTCCGGACAACAGGCAGCCACCGTGCAACCACTGCGCTCACGCTCGGTCTCGCCGTCCTGGTGGCGCTGCCAGCCGCCGCACAGGTGCGTGGCGAGCGCGCGATGGCTGCGGCCCTGGCCGCGGACAGCGCCGACCCGGAGGCGCGCTTGGCGGAAGCCGCGGAGGCACGCCCCTGGGATCCACAGCCCTGGTTCCTGTTGGCGGGCATCGCACGGCAGCTGGAGGCCTGGCCGGAAGCCCGCACGCTGTTCCAGCGCGCGCTGGACGCGGCCCCCACCCACCTCGGCGCGCTGACCGGCGCGTGGCTGGTCGAGATGCTCGCCCCGGACGGCGACGCTGCGCACGGCTTCCGCCTCCTGGAGCGCGCGGAACGGCTCGCACCGTGGCATCCGGCGGTGCGCGGCGCGCGCCCCGCCTGGCTGCGGGCAGTGCGCGCACGACACCTCGAGAAGGCCCGCGCGATGCTCGCGCAAGGCTCCGGGTACGCGCGCACGCTGACCTGCTCGGCCTACCTTTGCGACGCCCGCGTCGCGCTGCTGGAGGGCGACGCGGCGGCCGCGCGCGCCGCGCTCGAGCAGGCGGCCCCGCTGGCCGACGGCTCGGCGCGGCTGCGGATCGAGAGGCTGACACGCGCCGAGTCGCTCGACGAGTCGACCGTCGCCGCGTTGATGCTGCGCCTGTGGCCCAGCTGGCCGGAAATCTAGCTGCCGCGTCTCGCGCGACCGCAGCAGGTCAACCCGGTCAGGGGTTGAGCTGCAACAGGTCTTCGCTCTTCTTCAGCCCGTAGAGGCGCGTCATCGCCTCGAAGGAGATCTGCTCGGCGAAGAAGTCGAACTGCGCCATCGATGCAGCGGAGTTGCGCGCCTGCATCATCTCGCCTGGCCACATCGAGTCCGGATCGGCCGGCCGGCGACCGAGCAGGTGCGCGACGGCCCAGCCGTTCGAGCCCATGTCGATCGGCTCGACCACCTGGCCGTCGACCAGGTCATCGAGTTGCAGGCCGAGGTCCGAGCGCATCCGTGCGTGCGTGCCGATCGGATCCCACAGCGGATCGACGGTCGGGCGGCCGCGCCGCGAGACCCAGTCGACTTCGACCAGCTCGCCTCCGGCAGCCTGCACCGCCGACGCGAAGGCCTCCGCGTCGAGCACCACAGGGTCGCCCTCGACGGCATCCTCGGCGCGCGGCAGACCGGCCATGAAGGCCAGCGCGGCGTCCTCGGCGAGCTCGGCTTGACGCGCCTCGCGCCACAGCGCGACGACCGCGCCCCGCACCTCGGCGAGTTCCGGCATCGCGCGGTCCCGACGCTCGGTCGGACGCATCACGTAGCCGAGTCCGTCCGCGGTCAGGATCGAGCGCTGCTGCCAGACCCCCACTTCGCCCTGCGCGAGCAGACCGAGCGAGGTCGTGCCGACCTCTTCCAGGCCGGCCAGTTCGCTACGCGGCACGAGTTCCTCGAAGGCGCGCAACGTCGCGCCGCGCTCCGCCAGGAACCCGGCCAGCGCGTCGGCCTCGACGTCGACCAGGTCCTGGCCGAGTTGCGCGACTGCGCGGTGCAGCAGGTAGTCGGCCTTGAGCCGCTCCTCGCCGACCTCCTCGCGCGTCAACTGCGCACCCAGCGTGGGGTCGCCATCGAGCGCCTCCTGGTCACGCAGGTACAGCGTGTAGCGGTTCGAGTTGAAGAAGCCCTCGAGCGCCTCCTCGGTCGGCTCGGCCAGGTCGGCCCAGGCGTCGTAAGCGCCCGCTTGCATGGCCTCGCTGGTCAGCACCGCGAGTTCGAAGGCGAAGGCCTCCTCGCGCTCCAGGTCGAGTCGCTGCAGCGGCGTCAACTCCTCGTCGTAGAAGCCCTGCAGCTCCTCCTCCTCGGGTTCCAGCAACGCCGCCTGGTCGGCGAACTGATCGGCCTCCCAGTGCACGAACTGGAAGCGCATCTCCGCGTAGTCGTCCTTCCATGCCTCGAGCACGTCCGACTCGTTCGGCACGATCGACGCGATCAGCAGCAGGCGCCGCATCTTGTCGACCCGCAAGGCGCGCGCGAAGCTGGCCTCGAAGTCCATCGCGCGCTGGAAGCCCATGCGCCGCCACCACCCCGCGTAACCCTCGGCGCCACCCTGGAAGTAGGGCGACAGCGCGCCGCGCAGTTCCTCGGTGGTCACGGTGACGCCGTGCGCCTCGGCCAGCCGGCCGAGCGCCGCATACGCGAGGATGTCCTCGAGCGAGTCGTCGGGGTAGACCTGCAGGCCGTGCGGCTCCGCGAACGACCACAGGCTGAGCGCCGACTGGTAGTCGTTCCAGTCGATCTCCGCGGTGCTGCCGTCAGGCAACTCGAGGGTCGCGTAGGTCGCCGGGCCGCCCTGCATCCAACCGCCGATGACGTCGGCCATCGGACCGGTCACCGAGAAGATCAGCAGGCAGAACACCGCCACGCCGATCAGCGTCCAGCGCTTGGCTGGCGACATGGTGTTGGTGTGGACCGGCGCGTGGCGGTCGACCGGGGCGGGGTTGTCCTTATTCGCTTTGCTCATGGGCTCCGTCGGCTCAAGGCGGTCGGAAAGTCTACCCCGGCCGCCGGTTACCGCCTACCGCGCTTCGCTGGCGGCCTCGGCGGCCTGCGGATCGTCCGCAGAGCCGGTCTCGGCGTCCGCCTGTGCTTCCGGCTCCGCCTCGCTGACCCCGACGCCGGGCTCCGCTGGCACCGCCAGGCGGCCGGCTTCGGGCAGTTCCGACAGGTCGCGCAGGCCGAATGTGTCCAGGAACTCCCGCGTCGTGCCGTACAAGAACGGCCTGCCAGGCAGCTCCGCGCGCCCCAGGATGCGCACCAGGCGCATGTCGAGCAGATGGCGCAGGTGCGGGCCGGACTGGACACCGCGGATGGCATCGACATCGGCCTTGAGGACCGGCTGGCGATAGGCGACCAGCGCCAGCACCTCCAGCGTGGCCGGCCCGAGTCGCTCCTTCTGGGCCTCCTTGCGCACCGTCACCAGCGCGTCGGCGAGGTCCTCGGAGGTCAACAGGCGCCAGGAGCGGCCGACCTGATGGACCGAGAGCGGCAGGTCGCGCGCGCGCATCCACTCCTCCAGCGCATCCAGATGCTCCTTCGGGCCGGCCACCTCGCCGTCGCCCTCAGGGTAGAGCACCTGGCGGATACGGTCCTGCGTCACCGCCTCCGGCGAGGAGAACAGGAGCGCGAAGAGCAGCCGCAGTTTGTCCTCGGGGACACGCGGCGCGGAGTCAGCGGTTTCGCTCAAGAACGGGGGTGGGGCTCGAGACCGGCAGCGGACCGGTCGTCGCAGTATAGCGGCGGAGCATCTCCTCGAACCATGCCCGCGCCTCGACCGCCGAGACCGGCCGCTCGCGCAGTCCGGCGAGCAACGCCTCGCGCGCGGGAGCGGTGGCCGGTGGCAGCCGCTCGAGCAGCACCGCGACGCGCCAGATCCGGTCCCCGTCGAAACGCAGCGGCCCGACGACATCGCCGATGGACGCCTCGGCCAGCGCATCGCGCCACGGCTGCCCCAGATAGCTCGGCAGCAGGTCGTCGGGCGCATCGGGCTGCAGCGTCACGGCGGCGACCGTGTCCGGCGTGGCGCCGAGCCGCAGCCGGTCGGCGACCGCGCGCGCGTCTCCTTCCTCGGCGAGCAGGAACCAGCGCACGCGGGTCCGCCCGGAGGCGAAAGCGTCAGCGCGCAGCACCAACTGGTAGAGCTGGTTGGCGCGCAGCCGCGTCGCGTACGCGTCGCGCACCTCCAGCCACGGCAGCCCGTAGCGTGACCGGGCCCAGTCCTCCCGCTCAGCCGCGTCGCCGAAGTCCGCGGCCATGGCCGCCAGGGACGCGTCCACCTCGGCCGGGTCGGCCTCCAGCCCCATCCGCTCCGCCTCGCGTCTCGCGAAGGCAGCGCGCAACAGCGAGCGCACGACTTCCGCGGACTGCTCGGGGTACATCAACGCCATCTCCGCGGCGAAGGCCGAAGCGTCCAATGCGATGCCGTCCACGACGACGGCGTCGAGTGGGCCGCCAGCCTGCAGAGGCGGCATCGCCACGGAGTCACGGGGCACCTCCGCGCCGGACTCCGGCCCGGCACAGGCGGCCAGCGCAGCCGCCGCGAGCAGCGGCGCGCCGCGCATGGTCAGCGGAAGGTCACGCTCCGTCGCACCGCGACCTGCTTGCAGGTCGGACATTTCACGCGTCGCACCTGGGTGCCCTGGGAAGTCACCTCGTTCGATTCGATGACTCCGGTGCCGCCGCAGGTCGCGCAGTTCGAGAAGCCCACCGTGGTGATCTCGAAGTCGCCCGAGAACTCCGCGTAGTAGGCGAGCAGAAACTGGAAGCGCTGCGTCACGCGCGCGGTGCGCCACCAGTCCTCGGGCGTCTCGTCGTCCTCGGCGGCCGAGCCGGCGCGGCGCTGCGCCTCCAGGTTGCGCAGATAGCGCTGCATGCGCTCCTCCATCTCGCGCTGCTCGGGAGTCTTGCCGTCGTCGACCTGCGTCTCGGTCGTCTCCAGTCCGGCGCGGGCGCGTTCCTCGCCGAGAATCCAGGTGCCGTCCCCGTAGCCGGCCTGGTGGCGGCTCGGCGAGTGCTCCATCCGCGCGGCCCAGAGGCGCTCCAGGTCGGGGACGCCGAGTTCGTCGTCCATGACCTCCAACTCCTCGATCAGCCGCGTGCGTACCGCCTGCGGCACTTCCCCCTCCAGCCACGCGAAGTTCTCCTGCATCGACGCGTCGCGGTCCAGCGAGCGCTTCTTCAGCAGCGTCAACACGCGGCTGTACCAGTTGCGCCGCAGGTAGCGGGTGATGGCCTCGTCGCGGTCCTCGTCGAAGTCGGCGCGGACCTCGAGCATGTCGGCGCGCAACGCGGAGTCCGGGAAGGTGTCGTCCCAGTCCTCGAGCATGTCCTCGGCCTCGGAGAAGCGCTCGCGCGCCATCAACTGGCGAATGCGGTCCAGCGCCTGGGCCTCCTCGCGGTTCGCGGTGAGCCGCTCGAGTCGCTGCTGCGCGCCCTCGACGCGGCGCAGAAGTGCGTCGTCGCCGGCCGCCTGCGCGAGCGCAGAAGAAATCCCGTAGTGCTCCGCGGCCCGCTCGAGCGCGAACACCGTCTCCAGCTCCTGCGCGAAGACGAACTGGGCGATGGCATCGTCGGTCGGGATCTCGGGCGCGCGCTCGGTCCAGAACTGCTCCGGCGTCAGCACCAGCGGCACGTCGACGACGACCGGCTCGGGCGGCGCCGCCAGCCGCGACTTCGGCAGTACCACGGTGGTCTCGAGCGTGCGCAACTCGATGCGCGTCGCGTCCTCGTTGAGGATGCGGCCGATGCGCTCCTGGCCATTGATCAGCAGCACGCGATGCGCGGTCGTCGTCGGCATCGTGCTCTCGACGCGATAGCCGAACAGGTCGCGCAGGCGCTCGGCCTCGCCCGGGAACAGGTCGTTCCAGGACAGCTCGAAGCGGCCACCGTCACGCGCCGTGACGACCGTGAAGCCGTCGAGGTCGTGGCGCTCGATGACGCCGACGACGATGCGGCCGTCGCGCATGCGCACGAGTCGGTCCGGGTCCTGCGGCAAGTCGGCGACAGGAAGCAGGGCAAGGGCGAGAGCGGCGAGTGTCATGGTCTTTCTTCCATCTCCACGAGGCGGTCCACGGGGATGCGTTGCGGCAGCAGGAACCCGGTCCGCGCCAGGACGCGATCCGGCGAGCGGCGGTAGAAGCGCACCGAAGCGCGGCGCAGGGCGGGCATCGGGCCCGCGTCCTCCACCACCAAATCGTAGCGGTAGCCGCGCGCACCGGGGACGTCCTCGCCGCGGCGCTCGCGCAGCGCAGGCCCCCCGTCCTGTCCGGCAATCCAGGCTTCGGCCTTCAGGGCGGCCACCAGCGGCTCGACCGCGGGCGCCAGTTCGGCGCGCGCGCGGGCGTCCTGTTCGAATCCGCCGCCGACCTGGAACAGGCCGAGCACCGCGCTGATCCCGAACAGGAAGATCGCCATCGCGACCAGGATCTCGACGAGCGTGAAGCCGGCGCGTTTCATCGCCTTCGCCGCCCCCCCCCGGAAAGGGCGTGCTCGGACGAGTAGGTCTCCGGCAGCAGCACCTCGGCGCCGCGCTCGTGACCCGTCGGCAGGGTGCCGCGCTCGCCGCGGCGCGCCGCCACAAGACGCGGGAAAGTCCCGCTGATGCCGATCCACTCCTCGTCCACCAGGACGTGGGTCGGCTGGCGCAGCGGCGCGGTCCCGCGCAAGGTCATCTGCAACCCGCCGGCGGTGGCCAGCCGGTCGTCCAGCGTCGGCGGACGCAGGCGGGACGATCCGGCGACGCGCTCGACCTCCAACCGCAGCCTCGGCGGGAAGCCGACCGGGATCCCGGCGGGCAGGTCCAGCGTGGGGTCCTCGTCGCCGACACCGTCCATGTCCAAGGCCACGAAGCCGCCATAGGCGACGCCGTCGAGCAGCACCAAGCCATCGCCCTGCGCCTGCACGTCCGCCATGTAGCGGTCGATCTCGAAGCCCTCGCCGCGACCGCCGTCGACGCGCGCCCAGCGCACCAGCCGCGTCAGCCGCGAGCCCGCCACGTTCTCCGGAACGAACACCCAGGCGATCTCCACCGCGGCGCGGCCGCTGGGGTCGTCGGCCGGCAGGCCACCGCCGTCGGCCAGGAAGCGCAGTCGCGGCAGGCGCCAGGCCGGTCGGCCCTCGGCCTCGGGCAGGGCCTCCCAGGTGTCGACGACCAACCAGCCGTCGGGGCCGGTGTGCAGGGCACCCAGGTCGCTCCGCAGGCGCTCGCTGGCAGCGGCGAAGACCAGGTCGCCGCGGCCACGCCGCTCGCCGGATTGCCACAGGCCGAGCACCGAATCGATCACGCCGAGGATGAAGGTCGCCAGCATGCCGAACAGCAGCAAGGCCAGCGTCACTTCCATCAGCGTCATGCCGCGGCGGTCCCTCACTCGACGACCTCCTCGCGCCGTAGCACGCGCGTCCCCGCCAGGTAGTCGACGACCAGTCGCCGCAGCCGCGGCGCGCTGGTCCAGCCGAAGTCGTCGAAGGCGACTGGGTCGAAGGAGCCCTCGGTCCAGTCGAAGTGCACGCGAAGTTCCAGGCGGTCGGAGCGGAAGCCGAGCGGCAGGCGTCGCGCGGTGGCGTCCAGCTCGTCGCTCGAGCGCAAGCCCGGCGTGCGCGCGGGATCGTCCTCCCAGGAGGCTTCGCCGGTCCGCGCGACGATGCGCAGGCGTCCGCTGCCCTCGGGGTGCTCCTCTTCCCACAGCACCGCGCGCCACCACGCATCCGGCTCTTCCCAGCCGAACTGCACGCGCGCGACCGTGCCGCTGTCGTCGCGTTCCGCCCAGGTGTGCATCCAGCGCGTCGGGAAGGAGTAGACGACCGCGCCCTCGGGGTGTGCCGACGGCGTGGTCCCGAAGCGGCCGCGCAGGATGCCGCGCGCGGTCGTGCTGTCGTCGCCGCGCGGCCGCTCGCGCGGCATCAGCAGCAGGGACGGCGCACCGACGGTGCGCATCGGAGCGTGCAGCAGCTCGTCCTCGATCAACAGCAGGTCGCTGGTCCCGAAACCGCGACCGTCCTGCAACTGCACCTGCCAGTCGCCGGGCCCCAATGCGGACGACAGCGATGAAGTCGCGCGACCATCGACCAGCCAGACCTTCGCGCCGCGCGCGTGTCCGCGCGGCTCCGTACCGTGCAGACCGCGTCCGCCCGGCGCGATGGTGATCTGGCCGTTGGACGCATCGACGCCGCTGTAGGCGATCCGCTCGCCGTCGATGTCGAGGATGCCCGAATCCGGGATGCGCTGCAGGTAGACCCCGGGGGTGCCGGGCACTGACGGCCGGTAGCCGTCCACCAGCAGGTCGAACTGGTTGACCTCGATGACTCCCGAAGCGAGCGCGTCGAGGTCCTCGCTCAGATAGAACGCGCCGCGCGACCAGCTCTGCGAAGTGCCGCCCATGCCGCCCACCGCGCGCACCGAGAACTCGTCCACGAAGCCCTGCAACGGCGGCTGCACGTCGGCTACGTCGCCGCCTACGGTCACGCTGTCGAGCCCGCGCGGTCGCTCCTGGTTGGGGAACTTGGTGATGCGCGCGAAGTTGCGCAGATCGAGATTGTCGCCCTGTTCGATCAGCTGTTCGAAGTCGGAGGCCGGGAACGGCAGACCGGGGTGCGCGTCGAACGCGACGTACCAGACGTCCGGGCGTACGCGCTCCAGTCCCGGCCGCGCGTCCGCCCACTGGATGTTGAACCAGAACGGCGCCGAGGACGCGTCCGGCTGCATCATGGCGACGCGGTCGAAGCGACCGGGAACGCCGCGGTTGGCGCCCGCGCCACGCACGGTCTGGAACACCGGTACCAGCAGCGCACCGGCGGTCTGCTCGTGGTCGAAGGTGCCCATCGAGCCGCGGAAGTCCAGCGCGTCGGAGATCCGCGTGATGTACTCGTCGCGCTCGGCCGGCTCGCCGATGGTCGGCCGGAACTCGAAGATGTCCTCGGGCTCCTGCTGCTGCACGGTGGCGCGACCCGACGGCTCGGCCGTTCCAGCCGCGAGCGGGTCGACATGCGGCGAGATGCCCTCCGGCGCAGCGGCTCCGGAGATCCCGATCGGCCGCCCACCCGGTCCGCCGGGCCCTTGCGGGTTCTCCAGCGGATCCTCCTCGTCCTCCGGGTTGAACAGGTCGTCGAAGGCCCGCGACAGCGCACCCCAGTCGTCTCGCACGAAGTGCCCGTCGACGATGTTGTCGTAGCGCACCCACTCGGTCTTGGCGTCGTCCGCCGGATCGGTCAGCTGCACCCACTGCGACTGCCGCTCGTCGCCGACCGCGTAGGCCAGGTCGGACACCCCGCTGCCCTTCACCGAGATGGGCATGAGGTAGACCTTGAAGCGCTCCAGCTCCGCGAGCGGCTCGCCGCTGCCGGCCAGCAGGATGTCCGGGTTCCACTCGGTGACGAAGGTCGTGCCGGCCGGGTCGAACACGCCGTCCGGCGCCTCGAGGATGCCCGGCGTCTGCAGGTTGCGCTCGGAGAGCGTCACGGTCGTGCCGTTGCGCGCGCTGTAGCGCACCACCTCGATGCCGCCGATGCGGCTGCCGTCCTGCGAGTTGGTCGCCGCCAGACGCGCGGCCCACATCAGCGCCAATCCGCCGTCGCTCTGGAACGCCTCGGCATAGAGTTCGTCGTCCGGGACCTGCGGCAGCGGCGCCAGTTCGATGGCGCCGGTGTAGGTACCCGATATGCCGCGCCCGACCGGGAAGGTGAAACCGAGCTGGGTCTGGATCTCGATCTCCTCGGGCGCGTTGATGGCGATGCCCATCGACCAGGGGCCGACGTCGCCGGAGAGCGAGCCGCCGCCCGGCGGCACGTCCGCGGCGAGGATGGCCGAGTAGCCGTACAGCTCGACGCCTGCGCCCTGCGGGTGATCGGTGTCCAGGGTCACCGCCAGCGGGTCGGTCACCTCGCGCACCGCACGCCCACCGTGGTAGCCGCCATCTCCCTGCGCGCGATCGAGGATGAAGCTGTCGGAGGTCTTCGCGCTGTACTCGATGACCTCGTCACCGATGCGGATGGCACCGCGCGACGGGAAGCCCTCGGTCGACTCGACGCGGACCTCGCCACCGACATCACCGGGTGCGTAGCCGCCCAGCGCCGAGGTCAGCCAGGTCTGGCCATCGACCTCGCCGTGCGGCACGCCGTCCACGAACACCTGCATGCCGCGCGGGCTGGCGCCGCGCAGCAGCACGCCGACGTGCACCCAGCGGTCGTCGAGCCGGTAGTCCGCCGGGTCGAGCCGCACCGTCACCGCTTCCTCGAGACCGTCCGGATCGGACGGGTCCTCGCCGGCGGTATCCCAGCAGCGCACCGTCAGCACGCCCTCCTCGACCGACGCGAGCAGGCGGTTGCGGCGCAATTCGATGCCGGCCACGTCGAACAGCGCACCGTCGGTCAGCCCGCCCTCGAAGCGGAACCAGCCCTCGATGTAGAGCGGTTCGACGTCGGACAGGCCGTTCTGGTGCGGGACCCCCCACTGCGGCATCTGCCGGCGCAGCGGTCCGGTCTCGTCGATGCGTCGCCCCAAGGACGAGGGTTCGTAGTCGAAGTGCTCGACGGTGCCGACCGTGCCCTGCGGGAACTGGTCACTGGCGCGCGCCGGCAGCGGCATCACTGCCGAAAGCTCGGGATCCACGTCAGGGACCACGCGTCCGGTCTCCGAGCGCGCACCGGTACGCAGTGTCAGCGCGGTCGGCGGCGTCGCGAACGCGGCCATAGTCTGGCCGAGATTGTTGGGCAACGACATCACGCCATGCAACCCGCGCCCGTGCCGCGTCGCGGCGGAGAAGCGCTGCTGGTCCTGCAGCAGGTCGAGCAGCTCACCGTCCGGCGCCACGCGCACGTCTTCGCGCCACGCGGCGCGCGCCAGCGTGCGGCCGAGGCGCGAGCGCACCGCGGCATTCACGCGCGTCAAGTAGCGGTCGCCGCTGCGGTACTCGAATCCGGTGGTGCTCTGCAGCAGGCTGCCGGACGTCGGGTCCAGGCTGTTCAACAGGATCGCCCAGGCGTCGATGTCGGTGATCGCGTCGGACGCTGCGAGCGGCGCGAGCACACGCTGCCAGAGGTCCTCGGGCCCCTGCAGCGGGCGCGCCTGCATCACCGCTTCGGCGAAGCGGCGCGCGTCCTCCGGCGTGACCCACTCCAGGCCAGGACGCCCGCTGACGCTGCGGTCGGACGCGACCGGCGGTCCGCCCTGGAAGTTCAGGCCGACGACCAGCGCTTCGAGCACCTCGAAGCGGCAGGCATTGATGTCCACCGGCTCGCGACGCAGGCAGTAGACCCGCGTGTGGATGGGGTCGAGGTCGTCCGGCATCGGCTGGGCGAGCATGAGCGCCCCGCCACCGGCAGCCAGGACCATCGAGTCGATCGGCGGCCCGTTCTCCGGCAGGACGCGCACCACCGAACCGGAGTTGAACCACGCTCCGTCGGCGATGAACAGAATCTGCGGAAACGCCGGGTCGACCGGCCGGGTCAGGTAGCTGGCCGGCTGCCAGTCGGGCGACCCGAAGCCGCCGGTCGAGGTCCACGACAGCTGCGCGAGCATGCGGCGGTCGTTCTCGGTCAGGACCGGGGTTCCGCCGGTGCCGAAATCGACGACGTCTCCCGAGACGCCCGGGATGTGCCAACCGTCATTCCCGAAGCGCCCGAGCAGGGCCTCGAACACGCGCGGATCGACGATCGAGCGACCGGCGCGGAAGCGCCGCTCCTCGAGATCTTCCGGCGGGTTCGGGTCGGGCACGACCTCGGTGAAACTGCGCGTGGTCTTCGCGCCGTACTGAACCCATTGCGAGCCGAGCAGCAGCATCCCGCTGTCGGGGAATCCCTCGGTGCTGCTGACGCGGATCTCGCTGTCGCGGTAGGTCGCGTCGCGGGTCAGGAAGCAGGGGTGCAGCAGGTTCTGCACCAGCATCGGCGGTGCACTGGCCAGCGAAACCCGCGCCTGCAGGCTCTCGACCTCGACCCCCCACGACTCGCTGACGTCTTCCCAGGGGCCGCCCAACGCGTTCGGCAGCGGACCGAGCGGCGACAGGTCCCATTCGTCGGGCGAGTCCCACAGCGGCGTCGGGTCGACGCCGGGGTGGCTCATGGCCTGGTGCCAGGCCGCGGCCTCGGACACCGACCCCGCCGCCACCCGCGCCAACGAGCGGTCGTAGACGCGCGCCGCGGCGTCCGAGCGCAGCCGACTCGCGAACAGGAAGGGGACACCCAGCGAGAGCAGCAGCGTCAGTGCCAGCAGCACCGCGATGAGTGCCGCGCCGCGGTCGTCGCGACGGCCACTCATGGCGTGACCTCCTCGGTGAAGCGGCCGACCACGAACGCGGCGAAGACCTCTTCGAACTCGGTCAGTTCGACCGGCACGCCGGTCGGATGCTCGTCGGCATCCAGCAGCCCGTAGCGGTCGAAGCGCAGCCGCGGCGTGCCCAGCAGCACGCGCACGTCGGGACGCAGCTTGGGGCCGTTCTCGACGGTCCGCGAGCGGAACGTGAACTCGTCGATCAGGCCACGGAACTCGCCGTCCACGTCGCCGAATCGAGGCGCGCCCACCGGCGTGCCGATTTCCGGCGGCACCGTCTCGACCAATGCCAGCCGCCCGTCGATGGTGACCTCCACGCGGCCGTCGGCCACCAGCAAAGCGAGCTTGTGCCAGGACCCCGGCGTGAGCATCCCGGGCG
>Ga0316187_10004293_pt1 | contig 12329 bp, 13 predicted proteins | sample CroRivburrow1_MG_FD_204927 | JGI IMG/M metagenome (GOLD analysis project Ga0316187, IMG submission 204927) | Coastal sediment microbial communities from Maine, United States - Cross River worm burrow 1 | ecosystem: Environmental > Aquatic > Marine > Coastal > Sediment | place: USA: Maine...
CTGATCGACTTCAGCCAGCTTCTCCTTGCAGGCCGCCGTTGCTTGCAGCGGCAGTAACACGGCTATCATAACGATAGCCATCACGACTGATTTTTTACGCATCAAATTATCCTCCGTAGCCATTCTGCTTTCACCGCCTGAATCCACGAGTGGAAGCAGGATGTACACATCATGCGAGGCTGTCCCTGGCCTGTTTTCAGCCCTGAAGTTGAGGCGTCAACAACAGGCGTGGTCCCATCTCCATATCTATATCGGACTGTGCCATAAAGTCATCACTGGTCAGCACAGAGGTGGTGATGATCTCGATACGATTGTCCGGATCGGCGTTCAGCCACAAGTACACGGTTGCTCTGACCCGGTATAGTGTAGCAGTGACGATACCAGCTTTCCCCTGAATAGAGGGGGTGTAGCTCATCGCCGGCCGGAAACAGCGTTTCTTTCGCGCGATACTGACAACATTGCATATCCAACAGACATCAACGGGAGAAACAGAATGAAATCATACAAGCGTATTACCACCGCACTGTTTGCACGACTTATTACGCGTGGGGCTGTCTGCTTGTGAAAAAGGCCCTGCAGAAAAAGCAGGGGAATCTATCGATGATGCAGCATCTGATATTGCTGATAAATCGGAGGACGCGGCAGATACAATGAAGGAAAAGCTGGATAACCAGCAGTCGTTAGGTTACCTGTTTGTTACCAATCCAGTTTGATTCTGAAATACACGGAACGATCCGTTTTATCGACATCCTCGAGTTCCAGTGCAAGGGTCTTGCTTTTGTTAAGATCCAGCCCGAGTCGGTCATTAACAACCAGGCCTAGAGCCGCGCCCATGACGTAGCCACCCTCCTCCGGAATGCCGATTGTTCTAAGCGCATTGGTTGAATAAGACCTGAGGGTGTCACGCACTACCCCCTGATTGTGACTATATATCTCCTTGTACTCCTGGGGTGTCAGGTTCGTCTCGACCCGGTGAAAACCCTGCTGTTGATAGCCGGATTCGTTTGATTTGACACCCAGATTGAGCAACGAAAAATTGCTGTCCTCGGCATGGGCGATTGAACCTGTCGTCAGGAAGAAGGCTGACACAAGTATAATTGCACGAATCATGTAAACCACCACAGATGTCATTTTGTTATTGTTTTAGCAGTTCTTTATTACCGTCTTGTTGGAATAATATAACTACTAACACCAAGTCTACACCCTGTAATTGTTTATCACAAAACGCTAACATTTACAGGCTTTATACGGCATAGGGAAATCTAATCTAGTTGATGCCCCTCGCATACACAAGCGATCGTTCCCCGATACCACCTCGACCAGACGCTTGATTGACAAACCTGCCCGAATCCTGCCAACTGTGAAGGCACGGATTGCCTGTACCGTTGCAGTTGCCTACACTTTGCTTTCACTGGTGATGCAAGACCTGAATGCAGTCCGCCAGCCAGATGGTGTAACAAACGACCAACAATAACGTGTAATAGTAAACAACCAATAATACTGAAGGAGGAGCATCCCCATGAAGTTACTCTATAGACTCACTGTAATCCTGGCAGCAACCTTGATGTCGACCGGCGCCCTTGCGGCAACCGGGAAGCCCAATATTCTTGTCCTGTGGGGTGATGATGTCGGCTACTATAATGCCAGTGCCTACAATCAGGGCATGATGGGGTATAAAACGCCCAACATCGACAGCATCGCAAAAGAAGGCGCACTGTTTACTGATATGTATGCGCAGCAATCCTGCACGGCGGGACGCGCCTCTTTCATCCTCGGTCAACAGCCGTTCAGAACGGGTTTGCTGACGATAGGCATGCCGGGTTCAGACCATGGCATACCTGACTGGGCACCGACCATCGGTGATCTGCTCAATGAGCAGGGTTATGCGACCGGCCAGTTCGGTAAGAACCATCTGGGTGATCGTAACAAGCACCTGCCCACCAGTCATGGATTTGACGAGTTCTTTGGCAACCTCTATCACCTCAACGCCGAGGAAGAGCCGGAAACCTATTACTACCCGAAGGACCCCGAGTTCCATAAAAAATTCGGCCCTCGCGGTGTCATTCACTCTTACGCTGATGGCAAGATCGAGGACACCGGCCCTTTAACCAGAAAGCGCATGGAGACGGTCGATGCCGAGTTTGGTCAGGCAGCCAAGGACTTTATGGATCGCTCGGTCAAGGCCGGCAAGCCTTTCTTTGTCTGGATGAATTTCACCCGCATGCATGTCTGGACACGTCTGCAGGAAAAATACCAGGGGGCGACCGGTATTGGTCTCTATGCTGACGGAATGAAAGAGCTTGATGACATGGTCGGCAGTTTCCTCGACCATTTGAAAACACTGGGTGTTGCGGACAACACCATCGTGATCTTCTCTACTGACAACGGTGCCGAGAAGTTTACCTGGCCCGACGGTGGTGCTTCACCGTTCCGCGGCGAGAAGGGTACAACATGGGAGGGCGGCATGCGGGTTCCGCAGGTGGCCAAATGGCCCGGTACGATCAAACCCGGATCCATTTACAATGACATTATGAGCCAGGAAGACTGGATGCCCACACTGCTTGCAGCCGCCGGGGTACCAGATGTCAAGGAGAAACTCGCATCTGAAGAGGGATACAATGCGAACGGCAAGAACTTCAGGGTTCACCTTGATGGCTACAATTTCAAACCGTATTTTGAGGGCAAAACAGAAAAAGGGCCGCGCAGGGAAATCATGTATTTCGCGGCGAGCGGCATGTTGAATGCGATCCGTGTCGATGACTGGAAAGTGGCGTTTGCCATTGAAGAGGGTGCAATCAATGAAGCACTGCGTAAAGTTCCAGCCTGGCCGGTGATCACCAACCTGAGGGCCGACCCGTTTGAGCATGCATATGACGGATCGGGGATGTATGTCAGATGGTATGCCGACAACATGTGGATGATGGTCCCTGCACAGGGCTTTGTGCAGAAGTTCCTTGCATCCATCCCGGATTATCCCTTTCAACCAGGAAGCTCTTTAAGTGCAGGCAACATCGGATACAACACACTCAAGGCGCAGGAAGCCATGGGTGATCTAAAACAACTGCTGGATCAAGCAATTCAAAATTAACAACTCGTTTCTACCGGGGCATGTGCCCCGGTAGAAACGCTTTTCAAATACAAACAGAAACCCATCATCATACAACCCCCTTCCCTGCACCACTCAACATCCCTGAAGCGATCCAGCATGTGATTACGCTTCAGCGAATTAAAAGTTTCCCATGTACTGAATAAGTGTTTTCCACAATACCCTCTGCCGGTTACATTGACTAGACTCCAGTGCAATGGTCGAAATGAGGACGCCATTTTAACCAACGATCGAAGTTTCGTAGTTCTTGCTATGAACAAGCAAACGGCATGAGACTCCACGAGTCTTTATTTATATCGAAACGTACCGGAGGAAGAACGCCATGGCACAAGCATTACATAGCGTAGAAACCCAACCTGATCATACAGTCGAAATCATTGTGCATGTCACCGAGAATCTGGGAGAAAAAAAGAGAAATGAACTGGTAGCGGCACTGGAAGAGGACAGTGGCATCACGACCGCCGAGTTCTGTCCATTACGTTACCACCTGATACTTGTCAGATACGACAGAGACACGTATTCCTCACAAGATGTACTGAACCGTGTTAAAGCGCAAAATCTGGATGCCAGGCTCATCGGCCCTGTATAGCGAAAAGGCAGAGACAGGGGCAACAGAATAACCTGTCACCTGCTTTTGCATCGTAGCAACGGGGGACAGGGGCCGGCATATTCTAAAGAGACATGACAGGGATGTTAAGTCTCGCTGGGAATGATTGCGTCAGCACATTGAATCACCAGGCCAGTCAAACAGGTCGGGGGTAGTCTCTCACCAAATTTGGCCAAACCCGCCATTTGCCTGCTACCGCCCGCCGTCAATGGCCTGTTCCATTTTCAGGGAGGGAAGACAATGAGAGATACAGACAAGCTTAACAAGCTGCTAACGACCCACAGGGGGCCAGGAGAGATACAGGACTGGTTATTTTCATTGACCCCTATTGGTGTCGCGTTTGTCTTTTATATTGTTTTTATCATGTCATCGAACATTGAGCCGAAGGGGCTTTTTATTGCCTATGGTGCAGCGGCTGGAATCATTGGTTTGCAAAGCTACTGGGTAGTCCGCGGCTGGCGCAATAATCACGCCAGCACCATCATCATGGGCGTCATGGGCATTATTATTACGTTATGCGCACTTGGCCTTTATATGTCCATTAGCTGACTCAAGCGCCTTGTTTTCCTCACGGCGGCCTTCGTTTAAGCGTTGGTCGCCGTTTTTGTTTTCAGCAATGGCGGGTTTCCGGAAAGTCAGTCATCCAGCAACGGGCAATGATCATCGAACTGGTGGGTTAAACGGCTACCCCGTATTTCTTATTCGTCCCTGATTTAAGGCAGCATTTGAACGGTCAATAGGGTGGCCGTGGTTGATCAGCTGGGCGATTTGTCATGATTCACTCGGACCCCTACCCGCTGACCGCCTTCAACACCATGTCTACCTGTGTCGGTGCCCCGCGCGTAATGACCGCATAGTGCTGATCGTTGATAAACAGCAACCTGCCCTCATCCTCAATGGATGATTGGCATTCAGCTGCGCCAGTCGCCAGATCGCGCGGCGAAGATTGCGTACATCGAGCTGAGGTTGACAATCCGGCCTGCGCCTAACCGACCCCGAAGTTGCGTAGCGCCGTGCGGAACGCATTGAAGGGGCTGAGCACTGCGTCGCCGATAACGATTGCGTAGCCAAACCAGTAGAAGAACGTGGGAGACTGATCGAGTTTGAATATCAGGTACGTAAGCAGCCCGGTAGCGACGACTACGGCAATTACCGCAAACAGAAGGTCGGCCAGAAATGCCGGTATACTGATGTCACCAGACTTGAAGAATTCCGCGAACAGGACAAACACGCCAACGCCGATAAAGATATAGCCCAGCACACCTTCCATATTCAGACCCATGACATGCACGACCACAGCGTAGGCAATCAGGAAAAACGTCCAGGGGATCATGCCGATCAGTGAGGTGCGATTTCGTTTGGTTTGGATAGTGACATCTTTGGACATACTCGATCTCTCCAGTCAATCCGTTTGCGGGTCAGTGTGATAACAGCCGCTGGAAGTATAGACAGCGGAGTAATAAAGTTCCACTTCAATCCATGCGAGCATTCCTGCATCAAGCCTCAGTGGGAGGCAGGCGAACCGACCGGCGTGAGGGTGGTTGGGTTAGCATCCCGTAGTGGAATCATGTCCTGCCCCTTGTGCTCCCCCGATTGGGAATTCGGGATCAGTCCGCAATGAATGTATAACTACCGGGCGCTCCGTATCACCCTGACCTGTTACCGTTCACGCAGCCATGCATCAGTATGGTATCGCACCGATGGTGACCAATCATAACGGGGCCGGGCTGACGGTTTTCGAAATTGCTGCGAGGATTAGACAACCTCAGAAACCACCACCCGTGCGAAAACCACCGCCGCCGCCCAATCCACCGCGCCGCCCCCCCAGGATTGATCCGCGCCCGATGCTGCCACGACCCAGCCCCCCGCCGAAGCCGCCACGTCGCCCGCCCCACACCGTACCGCGCCCAAATCCCCCGGAACCAAAAGTGGGATCGGTACGCGGTGGGCGATAGCGCTGTTGTTGCTCCAGCACCCGCCACAAACTATCGAGGTCGAGCCTGCCATTGATAAAATTGCCCAGCATGGCTGCAATCAGGGCGCCGTCAGAGAAACCGTAGCCTGCCTGATCATAGCGACGACGCCTGAAATCGGTACGCAGCGACTCAAGCTCCTGAAGTTTTTTGTGCTGTTGACGCAGTGCACTCTTCAATTCCCTGAGTGAGTCCTCCAGTTGCTCCACCTGTTGTTCACCTTCGAACAGGCGATTGACGATCAGGTCATCATCCGGAAACGGGGTCGCCATGGCATCACGCCGCAGCTCCCGCATGTCATCACGGCGCAACTCGGAAGTCACATAGTCCACCGCCTTGCGGTAGCCCTCATCTTCGCCGGCAGCAAAATCATCCTTTTGTTCCAGCAGCTGCTCATAACGTCCGGCAGCCTCCTCAATGCGGCTGTCAATCGCATCGAGACTGGCCTGTTCCTTATCCCTGACCGCCTCCAGCTCGATGATGCCATCCGCCCTGCGGGCTTGTTCATCGAGCTCGCGCAACACCTCAAAGGCTGCCTCGGCAGCACGTTTTTTCTGCTCCGCATGTTCGCGCAGCCGTAGCGGAATCTCCTGCAGGCGAGCATAGTTTGCACGGGCATCTGCAAAGCTGACAAGATGCGCCACCCTGCCATCCAGCCAGCGAGTCACCGGCCATGCCCGGTATTGCGGTGTGCCGTAGTGACGCTCCCACAGGTATATGAACAATGCGTCGTCCCGGTAGGACTGCCCTTTCTCATCCTTTTCCTGCTCACTGTGGGTGGCCTTGTCATCGGCATGCATCGCGATTCGTTCTGCTTCCCGGACGCGCTGCTCCTGGGCCATATACTCGGGATCTGCATCCAGGCGCGCCTGTGTCGCGGCTTCCGCGATATCCAGGGTCTCAGCCGCCTGTTCATGTGCCTGGCGCTGCTTTTCGCGCTCCACTTCAAGGGCAGTCCGTTCATCCTGCAGAGCCGTGATCCGGGCATCCAGTTCCGCCTCGATGGTCTTGCGCGCCTCGAGTGCGGCCGCCACCTGCTTGCTGACGACATCGATACTGGAGATCATGCTGCCTGCGGCCATCATGTCGACCCTCAGGCGGGCCAGCTCACGATAGTCTGCAACGCGTGCCTGTTGCTGTTCCAGCAGCTGCCTGCTGACTTCGGCTATCTGCCTTTCTGCCGTATCGATACTGCTGCGCTCGTTGCCCAGTGACTCGTCGATGAAACCAAGCGCACTTCTTCCACTGATCATTGTGGTCTTCTCACCATCGGGTTATGGCTGCCCCGGTTGTGGGAATCAGGTAGTCGGGTTGCAGCTGCCCGCTTTGCTTCACTCCGAACTTGCGCTGCTGGATGATGCCATCGTCCTGCTTGTCCGCAGCAATACGCTGGAATACATCCTCGTCCACCCGCAACCCCCATTTTGAAACATGTTCGATCCGACCGGATTCCTCGTTGACAACAGGTACCTGCAGCAAGCTGCCATCAGCGGACACTGCCTCGACAATGATGTAGTAGTTGCGTGCATCGGGATTCGCGTCAGGGATCCTCCATACACCCGACTGTTCACCCGGCCGTGACACGATCTGCAAGGTATAGGCTTGCTCCACGGTATTACGCAGCTCCTGCAGCGACTCGAGCGCCTGGCGGGCACCGTCTTCGTCACCACGTTGCAGCGCGGTTGTTGCGGCCTGGTACAGTTGTTGTGCCTGTTGCCCGGGCGCTGCGCTTTTCGCCACCTCGACCACGGACTGGTAGGCCGACTCCAGCCTTTCGGGCAGTTGACCACGTGGCATAACAACCATGAAGTAGTAGGCAAGCCAGGCAAGCAGCAATGCGGCGATGCCGCCGAGAACCCATTTACCCCAGCGGGCGCGAGTGACATAGAGATGCGCCATTCGCGTGGCAAGGCTCTTCGCTGGGGATTTGTAAACAAAGCGCTCTTCCCTGAGTGCTGCCACACCTTCTTCCAGCACATGGTCGGGCACATCAATACCCTGGGCGGCGTAGATCTTGCGAAGGCGTTGCTTCAGATCCTGCTCGCGACCTTCGCTATCGAATTCCCGCTCCACCAGACGCTGCCGACGGCGCAGGGTATCGACCACATCCATCGCCAGCATCATCTCGTCCAGCGGCGGCTTGTCCTGTGGTTGCGCGCCCGCCGCGACCGTCGTTGTCACAGTCTCTGCTGTCATTCAGCGCTGGCCACCAGTCCCTTGCCCTCCTCGGCAAGGCGTGCAAGGTTGCGCTTGCCCTCCTCCACCGCAACACGAATCTCCTCCGCATTGGCGGTACTCTGCGCGCGCATCTCCTCGATGATCTCGCGCGAGCGGGTTTGCCAGGTCACCACCGAATCAACCAGTTTTTTGACGGCATCTGCACGCACCGTCGGGCCATACCCTGCCTTGACAGCCGCCTCCTGAACCTTGCCACCGATCTCGGCGAGGTCTTCAAGGGAGCGGCTGACGCCTTCTTTCATGGCTTCCACCGTCTGGGTGCCTTCGTGCAAACCGAACAGTCCGGTAAATGAGGCCGACAGTGCCGTCAGCACGATCTCGTTGGTGCTGAAGAAACTCACCGCCTGGGAATACACGCGTTCCTTGGCATTGGTGGTTTGTAACAACCGCGCCATGACGACCTCGGAGGTGTTGTAGCTGATGGTGAGGTTATCTGACAGATCCTTGGCAATCTGGTAGCGTTTCTCCTCATTTTGCAGGGCACGCACGGCTTCATCTCGCGCCATCTCCAGCCTGGCACGCTCGACGACATCCTCGCCCTGAAAGCCTTCGACCGTTTTCATGGCCGCGTTGACGGCTTCCCTGGCAGCATCCAGGCTGGCCTCCGCCTTCTCCAGCACCTCGAGTGACATCACCTCCGATTGCTTCAGGGCACCCCGAAAGTCCTGGTAGGCCTCGAGTATCTTTTGCTCGCGCTGGATCTGGTCCTGGGTGGCAGCCGTCACGTCGAGGTAGGTGTCCTTGATCTTGTCAAAACGTGTGGCGATATCGCCACGGGTTACCTTCATCCACACATTGGAAATACGCTCGAAGGTATCCAGCTTGCCGTCGCCAATCTGCTCCACCATTTTCCTGGAATCGTCACGGATACTGTCAAAGGCATCGACAATATCCTCGTAGCGGGTGCCAATATCCATCGCCTGCACCTGTTCACGTACCACATCATTGAACAGGGACGCCTGACTGAGGGTGCGGGTGATGGCCACCACCCGCTCTTCATCAAGATCGGAAATCTGGTTGAGGAGCGCAACAACCGGTGCTTCCTCACCGGCTTGCTGTGGTAACAGGCCAAGATCATGCAGGCTGTTCATGGCCTTATCCAGGTACTGTATGGGTGACGATACTGTGTTCATGACTCCTCCGTTTGTTGTTTCGAGGTTTTATTGATCAACCGGGTATTTGAAATGTCTGGCCAGGTGCCTGTGTATTTCAAACATACTCCCCTTGATATTTTAAATAGGTAAAAACTGACAGTTTCATGGAGCGCTAGATACTGTTGGCAGATCACGGCTGGCCACCACTTTTTAGGAGTTTAGCAGTCGCTCGCGATCCTGCCAGGTTATTCCATGTCCACCCTGTGACAGCATCCGTCAATACAACTCAAGACCTGCCGGTAACGCACGGAGACAGGCCGACCGCTTTACTGTTCTGCAAACGTTTCACAATCACTTAAACGTCCGTTCTTAACACCCCGCGCAAACCATTCGACACGCTGCTTTGAACTGCCATGTGTAAACGTGTGCGGGATGGCGAAGCCCCGCGCCTGTTTTTGCAGCCGGTCATCACCGATAGAGGCAGCAGCGACCAGCGCCTCCTCAAGATCGCCCTCTTCAAGAATATCGAATTGCTTGTGAGCATGGTTTGCCCAGATGCCTGCATAGCAATCAGCCTGCAACTCCAGACGCACTTGCAGCTGATTTTTTTTGGCTTCGCCCAATGCCCGTTGTTTGGCCATTTGCAACTGCGCCAGGGTACCTTCCATGTTCTGGATGTGATGACCAATCTCGTGCGCCAGCACATAGGCCTGGGCGAAATCACCCCCTGCACCCTGTTCGTTCTCTAAATCCGTGAAGAAACCCAGGTCCACGTAAACCTTCTGGTCTTCCGGACAATAAAAGGGCCCCATACTGGCACTGGCAGAACCGCAGCCACTGACGGTTGAGCCGCGATAGAGCACAAGCGTGGGGGCGGGATAGCGTCGCCCGGCCTCGGCAAACACCCCAGACCAGACAGCCTCTGTGTCTGCCAGCACGGTTTTGATAAAGGCGGCCTGCTCATTATCCGCTTCTTCATCAACGACTCTGTTACTGCCGCCACCCAGTAAAGGCAGGTCAATAAAACCACCAAGATAGGCCACTACACCAATCCCGAGAATGGCAAGGCCGAGTTTGGAACGAAACAGACCTTTGATGACAGGCCAGACAAATAAAATAGTCCCGATGGACGGTAAACCAACGCCCCCGCCAGTGTGACTTCTTCTGTCATCGACATTTGAGCTTTGTTTTCTGTTACGCCATTTCATTTCAAGACATTAATTAATGCGGTTAAGTACATCGAAAACAGCCGGGAGCAGCGTTAACATTCAGGCCATACCCACTGCTTGATGCAGTAAGGCCATGACTTGCCGGTTGAGACCCAGCTTGCTGGCAAGCTCCTGCATGTAGCGCTTCTCGGCGTCCGTGTCGACATTAATTGCCATGAGTGACGCTGTATAGATCTGTGCGGCCACCTGCTCGTTGGGTACTGCTTGCACAATCGCGTCAGTGTCCATGGGTTTGCGCATTTCTTCCAGAACAAAGCGTTGCTCCTCATCGGTAATCCCGTCTTCCCGTAACTTGCCCACAAGACGTTCAGTTTCCTTTTCGTCGATACGGCCGTCAGCCTTCGCCGCGTTGATCATCGCCCGTATGGTAAGCGTCGCCACGTCGCGAACCTGTTGTTCCTCACCAGCATTAGCAGGCTTTCTTTGCCCCGCAATGACTGCCATTGCATCATCAATATCGAGTGATTGCGCTCCACCAGCAGATGGTTCACCGGCCATCATGCTTTTCGCCAGCACAAGTGCCTGGGCCGCCAGGGCGCCAAACACGGAGTTGGCGCCTGCACCTGCCGAGCCCGCACCGCTATTTGCCGAACCGCCCAGAACCACTTTTCCCAGGCTGCTGAGGAGGTCTCCGGATGAGAAGCCACCACTACCACCGCCTGGAACCGGTGCGCCTTGACTACCACCCAGCATGGACCCCGCCATTTTCCCCAGCACATCGAAAATGGCACCGGACGACGCGCCTCCCGGTATGGCACCGGCACTGCCCGCCGGCGCACCAAAGCCCTTGTTACCAAATGTGTTTTCAAGGCGCCCCGATGAGGCTCCCATGTTGGCCTTCATTAATGAACCCAGAATATCAAGTGTATTCATAATGGCGTCTCCAGCAGTTCTCTGCTTGCGGAAAGTAAAATCAAGCTAACGATTGGTAGTATAGCCGGCAGGTTACGAACGTCTGCGTCCCATCCCGGGTGGACGCATCCACGGTGGCGGGCCACCACCCGGACCAGACATGGGTGAGCCGGGTGGCGGTCTCTGCGACCCCGCTGGCATGTTCCACGGGGGTGGTGGTGGCTTTTGGCCCGGTGGACTATTCGCGACCGCCTGCTTCCAGGCAGCCTGTCGCCAGCTCTGCATGTGCATGAATGCGTCAAGTTCCTGTTGTTGATGCCCCTCGAAGTGCTGCTTCTCCTGCTGCTGATAAGCCGCAAATTTTTCCTGGTCTTTACGCTGCTTCAGTTCCAGCCCAGTACGCTCCTGTGTCTGATGGGCACGGAAGTTTGCCCAGTCCTGCTTCCACCACGCCTCGTCGAGATCGTCCTCATCCAGTTCAGGTGTCTTTTCCTGTTTTTGTGGCGCCGCCTCTGTGCCCCCCTGACCCGAATGCCCCGCGGGTGTACTGGTTTCCGCCTGCGGGGTTCCCGGCAGCTGTGCGTTCAGGATGTCCTTGACGCGTTCAAGCAGGGAGTCGTCATCATCATCCTGCGAGGAGGATTGTGTTTGTTGCGAAGCGGGTCCTTGTGTCCCGGGCAGGGGCGCATTCAGAATTTCTCCCAACTTGTCAAAAAATCCCTTGTCTTCATCTTGTGCCATTTTCAACTCCTTGAATGTTACCGCTGCACCTTGATGCGCTTCGATAACCAGACGAGTAGCAATGCGCCAGCCAGCGCGGCTACGCAGGTAACAATCAGGCCACCCACTGTGCCACTGCCGCCAACACCAAGCAGCGCCAGACCGTAACCGCCGACGACTCCACCGGCAATGCCGAGAATCATATCGCCAATCTTGCCGAAGGGAGGTGTGCCGCCAATAAAACCTCTGGCAACCAACCCTGCGACAGCGCCGATCGCCAACCAAACCAACAAAGACCATGCAGGCATATCCAATACTCCTTATGTTTAACGGTTCAATCCCAAAGCCCGCAATTAAATACGGGGGTGTATTATGGATAACAACGTGTCAAAACAGCCATAACGATAAACTCGCGCAACGTGTTTCTCATTTTTCTTTCTCCTCTCAAATCTATGTGAGCCGACGGGACCTGATAGCACAGGCTTGCGGAAGTCACCACTAATCCAGTGC
>Ga0316187_10004294_pt1 | contig 12327 bp, 10 predicted proteins | sample CroRivburrow1_MG_FD_204927 | JGI IMG/M metagenome (GOLD analysis project Ga0316187, IMG submission 204927) | Coastal sediment microbial communities from Maine, United States - Cross River worm burrow 1 | ecosystem: Environmental > Aquatic > Marine > Coastal > Sediment | place: USA: Maine...
ATGGAGCGGCGATGGACATGGAAAGTAACAGCCTTGCTCTGGATAAGTGTTGCACCGTTATGATCAGTAATGGCGGCGCTGAGGGTGTGGCTACCACGATTGATGTCTTTTAGGCTTAGCCTGGGTGCGCTGGCCTTACTGATGGCGACCTTGCCATCAAGATTGAGCGTGATCTGGTGTCCCTGGGCGGTTGCCAGGTCAGGTTCGATTGCCAGGACAATATCGACCTGGCCGCTGTTGCTCCATAAGGCCTGATCATGCAGGGGTTGGGTGATGGCTAATAACTGATAACTGGTAGCAGTCCGGTCTTTCTCCTTTTTAGCGGCCGCTGGGCTTGTCAACGCGGGTTTGATAGCCGCAGGGGAATAGGTCTGTGGTGGCGGCAGTTTGATCTCAGTGGCCCCATCTTCGGGCTGATCCGAAAATACCTGGTTACCCTCGTTATCGGTCCAGGTGTAGATTTCGGCCATGCTCGCAGGGCTGGCTAATAAAGTGATGAGTAACAGCTTGATACTTGGGCGCATGATGATTGTGAGTCCGGATAGCCAGAGAAGGTTTCGTATTTTGTATCCCGATGTCGCGCGCTTGTCAAAAAAAACGCCGCCTCTGTTTTCAGAGGCGGCGCTATAAGGCAGGCCTGAGCGGATTACAGGCTGTAGTACATGTCGAACTCGACCGGGTGCGTGGTCATGTTCAGCTGTCGTACCTCGTCTGCCTTCAGGGCCAGGTAACCATCGATCATGTCATTGGTAAAAACATCGCCGGCGGTCAGGAAGGCACGGTCATTGTCCAGGGCCTCCAGAGCCATTTCCAGCGATGAACTGACGGTAGGTATCTGTTTGGCTTCTTCGGCCGGCAGGTCATACAGGTCCTTGTCCATGGCATCACCCGGATGAATCTTGTTCTGGATGCCATCAAGACCGGCCATCATCATGGCCGAGAAGGCCAGGTAAGGGTTGGCCGTAGAATCCGGGAAACGTATCTCGACCCGACGACCTTTAGGGTTGGACACAAACGGGATACGCACAGAAGCTGAACGGTTACGGGCCGAATAGGCCAGCATGACCGGTGCCTCAAACCCCGGTACCAGGCGCTTGTAGCTGTTGGTGCTGGCATTCGTAAAGGCGTTCAGAGCGCGAGCATGTTTGAAAATACCGCCGATATAATACAGGGCAGTTTCAGACAGTCCGCCGTATAAGTCCCCGGTAAACAGGTTCTTGCCGTCTTTGGCCAATGATTGATGCACATGCATACCACTGCCGTTATCACCGACGATAGGCTTAGGCATGAAGGTAGCGGTTTTGCCATAGGCGTGGGCGACGTTCTGAACCACATATTTGAGGATCTGTGTTTCATCGGCCTTGCGAATCAGGGTATTAAAGGCCGTGCCGATTTCGCACTGGCCGGCGGTAGCCACTTCATGGTGGTGAACCTCAACCTTAAGCCCCATGTCTTCCATGGCCAGGCACATGGCGGCGCGGATGTCATGCAGGGCGTCGACCGGCGGTACGGGAAAATAACCACCCTTGACGGTCGGGCGATGGCCGATGTTACCGTCTTCAAAAACCTTTTCTGAATTCCATGAGGCTTCTTCAGAATCGACCTTGTAAAAGGCGCCGCTCATGTCGATATTCCAGCGCACATCGTCGAGGATGAAAAACTCGTTTTCGGGGCCAAAATAGGCGGTGTCGCCGATACCTGTTGACTGCAGGTAGGCTTCCGCACGACGGGCGACCGAACGCGGATCACGCTCATATCCCTGCATGGAATGAGGCTCGAGGATGTCACAGCGAACGATGACGGTTGATTCATCGGTAAATGGATCCATCACGCCGGTGCTGTCATCCGGCATCAGAACCATGTCTGATTCATTGATACCTTTCCAGCCGGCGATGGATGAGCCGTCAAACATCTTGCCTTCACTGAAAAAATCATCGTCGATCTGATTAATCGGCAGTGTGACATGCTGCTCTTTACCTTTGGTATCCGTAAAACGCAGGTCAACGAACTTGGCGTCGTTGTCCTTGATCATTTTCTGAACATTTGCTCCTGACATGGTGGTCCTCCACAGTACCTTAATGCTAATAAGAAATCGTTGGTTCATCTGTATAGGCATGAACCGTGCCAAATTTAAATACATTAACAATCAATCGCTTGGCAGTTATCCTGGCGTTTAATCGCTGTATACGCACCAAAATGATGCATGAGAGCGCCATATTGGTGCATATATTATGTCTGGTGTGGCGCCTGGGTAGATTCCAGATGATGCCTGTACGCAGGGCGTTTAGTGTAATGATTTCTCAGCCGCCGTCCACTTCTATTGTTATACGAATCTCATCTTCAGCAGCATCGGTATTGATGACCTTGTGACCATTGATGCGACACCAGGTCGGCACATCATTCAGGGCGCCGGGATCCGTGCAGGTAACCTCGAGGATATCGCCGCTGTTGAGATTCTTGATGTAGTTCTGAGTACGGATGACCGGCATGGGGCAGAGCAGGCGCCGGGCATCTAGCTGGTGCTGACTCATACAAACCACGCTGCGGGTATGTCGTCTACTGCGATGGGGGAGACCGTTAGTGTCTGGGAGTTGTCACTGCCCTGTGGTTCAATTTCGATCGTGACGTTGCTGCTATCACGTCCCTGGCTGTAACGGGCCACGATACGGGCAGCAAGGTGCAGATCGTCATTGTTATAACTGCCATCAAGCAGTACCAGCGGGCCGTTATGGCTGCTGGCACGCAGGGCAGTATATTGGCGGCGATAACCTTCAAGGAAGCGGTTTTCGCCGTCCTCGCGTCCGATAATCAACTTGAAATTCGGTCGCGGCCGCAAATGACGTCCGACCTTGAGCAGCATAATATCGTCGAGTTCATAGGTTTTTTCGCCACGTTGTTGCCACAGGTCCTGTAATTTGGTCGAGTAGGCGGCATCGGTTAAAAAACAGCAGCCGCCGGCCGGCTGAGCATATTCACTGATGCCGAATTGCTGTGCCAGCGCCATTTGTGGTTTACGGGAGCGGCCGCTGAAGTCATACAACTGCTCGCGGTCAACCCAGCCTTCACGTTCCGGCAGTGTTATGGCGAGGTTGCGGGCGCACAGGGGGCGCAGCAGGCGGTCATGGGCGCCGGATTCTTCGGCAATGACGGGTAGTGTGTCCTTGCGCTGTGACATGGGACGCTGACCAATGACCTCGCCAGTGATGATGAAATCGAAGTTATTTTCATCGATCCATTGGCGGGCCTTCCTGACCATAAAACCCTTGCAGTCCAGGCAGGGGTTAATGTGGGCGCCATAGCCGTGTTTCGGATTAATGACAATATCCTTGTATTCGTCGATAACATCGATGATGTGTAATTTGATGCCCAGCTGTTCGGCCGTCCATAGGGCATTATTACGTTTGGGTTTGGCCTTGTCTTTTTTGCGGATGGCATGGGTGTGGCCTTCGACGCAAAATCCCGTAAAAAAATTGATACCTTCGACGTGGATGCCTTGCTCCAGCATGACCCGGGCTGCGAGCATTGAATCCAGTCCGCCGGAGATCAGGGCAACGGCCTTGCGAGGTGTTGTCATGGAGGGTGTACCGCGTGTTCAATTGGGCCTCATATGATAGCAAAATATACTAGCGGGTGCAGTGTCCAGGTCCATCCAGAGTCTGGGTGGTTTGCGGGCCCCTGTCCGGGCACTGCTGCAGAAGGCTAGTGCAGCGGCGAGTCTGTCTTGCCCGATCTGTTGCCAGGCTGTCCCGGCAGGGCGTCACTGAATGCGCAGAGTAGCTGATAGGCCTGCTGGCTGCCGGTATCCTGCCACAGTTCATAGGCCTGTAGTGGCAGCATGCGTTCATTGTGTTCATCGTTGAGGCCGCGGATGGCATGCAGGATATCCATCAGTTGCACAAAATCACGAGACAGTTCGGCATACAGTTCATTGATATGACGACTGCCTTCAGCTATGCGGTGATAGGCACTACGACCGAGTGAAACAAAATAGCTGATTTTTACCAGTCGCCGCTCAGCAAGCTGTGGGAATAGCCCTGAAAACAGCAGGCAATGGTCGCCGATATCGCGTAGTTGTTCCTGTTGTTGACCGGTTTGAGCGCAGGTTTCGAGATAGTCATTGGCGAGAATGCGTGACATCATTTCCGGGCGGCGGCTGAAACGCTCGAGTAGAAATACCAGATAACTTTCCAGTGTTTCATTGAGCTGGCAATGGGCGGAGTGCTGGGCCTCATTGATCAGTTGATGCCACTGTGCTGTTGCTGTTGGTTGTAGTACCAGTTGTGTCATCATGGTACTCCTTGTCTATTGCGAAACCAGTAATCAGGTTGAGCTGTCCTTGATTAATAAATCGGCCGTCAGCGGGCGGGCTTGAGGTGTAGTTGTGAAGGATTGTAAGGAAGCCTATGTAAAACATGGATTTGTCACGTTATACTGGCCGATTAATGGCTGTGTGCGGATATCCGAGATGATTTTCGCCGGGGCTGAATAACATCTGAATCGAGCAATACTTACATGTCTGAATCGGTGAATACTGAAGCTACAACATTTCAGGGGATGATACTGTCCCTGCAGTCATATTGGGCCAGCCAGGGTTGTGTTCTGCAGCAGCCATTTGATATGGAGATGGGTGCAGGCACCTTTCACCCCGCTACATTCCTGCGTTCCATTGGCCCTGAGCCCTGGGCCGCTGCTTATGTGCAGCCCTGTCGCCGACCCACGGATGGCCGATATGGGGAGAATCCGAACCGCTTGCAGCATTATTATCAATTCCAGGTTGTCATCAAACCCTCACCGCTGGACATCCAGGAGCGCTATCTGGACTCTTTGCGGGCTCTGGGCATCGACCCGTTGTTACATGATATCCGTTTTGTCGAGGATAACTGGGAATCACCGACGCTGGGCGCCTGGGGGCTGGGTTGGGAGGTCTGGCTTAATGGTATGGAGGTAACCCAGTTTACCTATTTTCAGCAGGTCGGGGGATTGAATTGTGCTCCCGTGACCGGTGAGATTACCTATGGTCTGGAGCGTATTGCGATGTATCTGCAGGGCGTTGAGAGTGTCTATGATTTGATCTGGAGCCGGGGGCCTCAGGGTACAGTGACCTATGGCGATGTTTTTCATCAAAATGAAGTCGAGATGTCGACCTATAATTTTGAACAGGCCGATGTCGGGATATTGTTTTCACAGTTTGATTATTGCGAGAGCGAGTCTCAGCGCCTGATTGCTGCGGGTTTGCCTTTGCCGGCCTATGAAATGGTTCTGAAGGCCTCGCACGCCTTTAATCTGCTGGATGCCCGGCATGCGATCAGTGTTACTGAACGGGCCCGCTTTATTGGCCGGGTGCGGGCCCTGTCCCGGGCCGTAGCCGAGGCCTATTTCCAGTCACGAGAGGCCCTGGGTTTCCCAATGTGTGCTGATGTCACACAGGAGGCCGTGTAATGCTTGCTCAGAGTGATTTCCTGTTTGAGCTGGGCACTGAGGAGTTGCCGCCAAAGGCATTGCAGCGGTTGTCTGAGGCGCTGCAGGAGGAGATTGTCAGTGGTCTTGCCGGGGTTGAGCTGAGCCATGGCGAGGTCCAGTCCTTTGCTGCGCCGCGGCGTCTGGCTGTGCTGATAAGGGATCTGCAGCTTTGTCAGGCAGATAAACAGGTTGAGCGGCGGGGGCCGGCAGTTACCGCTGCCTTTGATGGTGATGGCAATCCAACCAGGGCAGCTCAGGGTTTTGCCAGTTCCTGCGGCGTAGAGCTTGAGCAGTTGCAGACGCTCGAAAGTGATAAAGGGGCCTGGCTGGTGTTTCGTGATGAGCAGGCCGGCGCCCGGGCCAGTGAATTATTGCCTGAGCTGGTGTGTACGGCGCTGGCGCGCCTGCCGATTCCCAAACGCATGCGCTGGGGTAGTCAGGCCGATGAATTTGTACGGCCGGTTCACTGGGCGATTATGTTATTGGGTGATGAGGTGATTGAAACCCCGGTGTTGGGAGTTTCCAGTGGTCGTGAGACGCGTGGGCACCGTTTTCATCATCCGGAAAAAATTTATATTGCTGAGCCGGCGGCCTATGCCCCGCTGCTGGAGACCGAAGGCCATGTGATTGCCAGTTTTAGTGAACGTCGAGAAGCAATCCGCGGTCAGGTTATTGAGGCGGCCGTGCGCTCAGGTGGTCAGGCGGTAATCGATGCATCCCTGCTTGATGAAGTAACGGCCATGGTTGAATGGCCGGTTGCCCTGTTAGGGAATTTTGAAAGCCGTTTTCTTGAAGTGCCTCCCGAGGTGTTGGTATCGGCCATGAAGGGGCACCAGAAATATTTTCATGTGGTTGATGTGCAGGGCGCTTTGTTGCCACATTTTATAACGATCAGTAATATCGAAAGCCGGGATATGGCAGTGGTTCAGGCAGGAAATGAACGAGTGATTCGGCCACGCCTGGCCGATGCTGCCTTTTTCTGGCAGCAGGACGGTAAGCAACCGCTGGTTGACCGGGTTGAGGCGCTCAAAAGTGTCGTGTTTCAGAAAAAGCTTGGCACCCTGTATGACAAGACCCGGCGGGTGCAGAGTCTGGCAGGATTAATAGCCCAGCAGCTGGGGGCCGACAAGCCGCTGGCTGAACGTGCGGCATTGCTGTCGAAGTGTGACCTGATGACGGATATGGTCGGTGAGTTCCCGGAGCTGCAAGGCATTATGGGGCGTTATTATGCCCTGCATGACGGTGAGCCCGCAGCGCTGGCACAGGCCCTGGATGAGCTGTATATGCCACGTTTTGCCGGCGATGCCGTGCCTGTGTCCGCCATTGGTCAGGCCGTGGCGCTGGCGGACAAGCTGGATACCCTGGCCGGCCTGTTTGCGATAAACGAATTGCCGACCGGTACCCGCGACCCGTTTGCGCTGCGGCGTGCCGCCCTGGGTATTTTGCGGACAATTATAGAATGTTCGCTGGCCGATCTGGACCTGCAGGTGTTGATTGCTGCCGCGTTAGAGCCTTTTTCTGATGTCATTAAAGACGATCGGGGTGTAGCCCGGCAGTTGTTTGATTTTATGATGGATCGCTTACGGGTCTATTATGCCAACCAGCAGGTCGGTCATGATGTGTTTGAGGCCGTGCTGGCGCGACGGCCGACACAACCGCTGGATTTTGCCGCGCGCATTCAGGCCGTAACCGCGTTCCAACGTTTGCCCGAGGCCGCCAGTCTGGCGGCTGCCCACAAACGTAGTGATAACATCCTGCGCAAATTTGATGGTGTGGTGCCGGAACAGATCGATGTGGCGCTGTTGAGCGAGGCGGCCGAACAACAGCTGGCCGCGCAGTTACAGGATTTGACGGCCAGGGTAGAACCATTATTGCAGCAGCGTGACTATGGGGCAGCGCTGATGGCGTTAGCGGCCCTGCGTACCGCCGTGGATTGCTTCTTTGATGAGGTCATGGTGATGGCCGATGATGTCGCTGTCCGGGATAACAGGCTGGCCCTGCTGGCCAGCTTGCGCCAGCTGTTTTTACAGGTGGCCGATTTATCTTGCCTGCAGGATCAGGGACATGATTAGGGTGCTGGTTTGATGCGTCTGGTGATCCTTGATCGCGATGGTGTTATTAATGAGGATTCCGCTGCCTTTATCAAGTCTCCGGCTGAATGGCGACCGTTGCCAGGCAGTCTGGAGGCTATCGCCCGGCTCACACAGGCGCATTATCATGTGGTTGTAGTAACCAATCAGTCCGGGGTGGGGCGGGGTTTATTCGATATCGACACCCTGCATCAGATCCATGCCACGATGGAGCAGGAACTGCTGCGGCGGGGTGGTCGTATTGACGCGATTTATTATTGTCCGCATGGCCCGGATGACGATTGTAGTTGCCGTAAGCCCAGAGCAGGTATGTTTCGCGATCTGGCCAAACGTTTACAGATGGACTTGAGTGGGGTGCCAGCGGTCGGTGATTCATTGCGGGATATCCAGGCGGCTCAGGTCGTTAAGGCAAGGCCTATCCTGGTGCGTACCGGTAAAGGCTTGACTACCGAGCAGCGGGGTGAGGGGCTGGCCGGAGTCGAGGTGTATGATGATCTGGCGGCCGTTGTTGAACGGTTGCTGGAAGAGGCGGTCTGATGTTGTTGTTGCGTTCGCTGTTGTTTGCTGTTGGTGCGTGGCTGGTCCTGCTGGTTATTGCTGCACTGGGCATGCTGACCTGGCCGTTGCCGTTTGCAATCCGTTTTCGCGTCATTTCGCAGTGGGCAAGATTTAATGTCTGGTGGCTGACAAAAACCTGTCATGTGAATTATGAAATCATTGGCCGGGAAAATATTCCGGCGGGTAATGGCATTGTGCTGTGTAAACACCAGTCGACCTGGGAGACCCTGATATTACAGCAGATTTTTCCACTCCAGGTGTGGTTGCTCAAGCGCGAGTTATTATGGGTGCCCGTGTTTGGCTGGGCCCTGGCCCTGCTGGAGCCGATTGCGATTGATCGTGGTTCCGGTCGCAAGGCCATGCAGCAGCTGATAGATCAGGGTAAACGCAAGCTGGCCCAGGGCCGATGGGTCATCATTTATCCTGAAGGGACGCGCACGGCACCCGGTAGCAAAGGTCGATATGCCCCGGGTGGCGCCATACTTGCCGAGCACAGTGGTTATCCCGTCGTGCCTATTGCGCATAATGCCGGTGAGTTCTGGCCGCGACGAAAATTTATTAAACGTCCGGGCACGATCAAGCTGGTTATTGGCCCGGCTATCGCTACCCAGGGGCGTAAGGCTCAGGATATCAACGCCGAGGTTGAGGCCTGGATTGAGGGGGTTATGGCCGAGATTACAACGTCTCCCCCGCTAGGGGATGAAAGATGATCCCCAGGACAGGCTGTCAGCGGCGGCTCCATTCAGGTCGATAATCATGCTGGCCGGGCTGTCGGCCGTCAGTGTCAGACTGGAAGACTGACCACTATCCGTGATTTTCAGCCAGCCCATGGAGGGATTGGCTACTCCCGCGGTCCAGGTTAATGGGGATGGTAATGGTGAGGATAATAAGCTCAGGGTATCCTGGGTCATACTATTGTTGTTGACGCTGCCACTAATTTCCACTGAGGTTTGATCATTGGGGTCAGTTGTGCCGACCAGTACAGTGTTGGTGTAGGTGTCCGGGTTGCCTGATATTGTCTGGCCGGTGTCAGGGTCGGTGTTGTTTTCGTTGATACCCAGATTGGTCAGTGTAAGCGTTGTGGTCGAACTGTTAAGGTTGTTTGAGGTGTTCAGGTTGAATATCCCATTAATATCAATGCTTTTATCCCTGCCTGGGAAGGCGAGGGTCAGGCTGCCGATATTGAAGTCAGCCTGAGCGTCCCACTCTGCGATGGTGTTGCTGGTATCGCCGGAATAATTGATGTTACTGATGTTTATGGAGCCATTGATCAGAAAGTCACTACTGGTCAGGCAGTCATCAAAAAGAACGCTGTTGGCGTTGAGGGTGAGAGGCGGGGGGCTTGCCGGGTCGGGAGTGCACAGATTGATGCTGGCAGGATGCTGCATTTCCTGTAACAATTGTAATGCCAGCCTGGCAAGTGCGGGCGGGTTGCCGCTGTGGGGTCTGATCAGGTAGTCGATCTGCATGGATATGCGGCTGGCCAGAAATTTGTAGTTGGCATCGGTGATGATGGAGACGGCGGTAGTGTCGCCAGTGCCCGGTGCCGTACAGCCGGTGTTAGAGAAGCTGCCATCCTGGCATTTCATGGTAGTGCCGCTAAACTGGTTCGAGTTGATGGGGCTCGTGTCCCCGCCACCACAGCCTGTCAGGAGGATGTAGGCCAGGACTATTGTGCCGATAGTAACAGCTGCTTTCATGTGATTTGCCCCGGCTGCTTTCCAAGAGAGATCTCATTAGGGTGCTAACCTGAAACAGTATAGCAAAATTTTTGGGGTTCTGCATGCCACTATCATATAACATCATGAATTACATGGAATAATTCCCTCTGGGGCACCCTATTATAAAGGTGCGGGTCATGGATTATCAGATTATGCCGATGATTACGTTAATAACATCTCGTAATAGTTATATGTGGCTGAAAAGGAGCTCGCCGGGGTGATCAGGAGGTTGCGGGGATCCCGTAGTTAATTAAAGCATGTCCGAGTATTTTATTGGTCGACAACCTATTTTTGACGCCGGCTTGAATGTCACGGCCTATGAGCTGCTCTACCGCGGCGGGGATGTGCTTGAGTCTGTGGTTGATGATGCCGACCGAGCCACATCCGATGTGTTGACGAACAGTTTTCTGGAGATGGGGCTGTCGCGGGTAGTTGGCGAACATCAGGCCTTTATCAATCTTACCCGTTCATTCCTTGTAAATCATGACACCCTGCCGCCACCGAGTAATCAATTGGTGCTGGAGGTGCTTGAGGATATCGAGGTCGACCAGGAGTTGGTTGAATCGATAGGACTGTTGCGCCAGCGTGGTTACATCATAGCTCTGGATGATTTTATTTTTCATGAGCGTTTGCGACCGCTGGTCGAGCTGGCGGATATCATCAAGATTGATTTGCGGGCCTTGTCTCGTGATGATGTCGTCAAACATCTGCAGGTCTTGCGTCAATATCCCCTGAAATTGCTGGCCGAGAAGGTTGAAACTCCTGAGGAGTTTGACTGGTGTAAGAGCCAGGGTTTCGATATGTATCAGGGTTTTTTCCTGTGTCGCCCACGAGTACTGCGGGGGCAGCGCTTACCGGCCAGCCGGGTGAATACCTTGCGCATGTTGGCAAAATTACAGGATCCTACCGTCGATGTAAAAGATCTGGAATTGATTGTTGCCGAAGATGTGACGATGAGTTACCGCTTGCTGCGCTATATCAATTCAGCCGCATTTTCGTTGCGTAAAAAAATCGAATCGATCCGGCATGCCATTGTTTATCTGGGTTTACGCGAGGTAAAACAATGGTCAAACATGGTGGCCTTGTCCACGATTGACGACAAACCCAGCGAGTTAATGTTGACCTGCCTGATACGCGCCAAGATGTGTGAGTTATTATCTGATGCGCTGGGTCAGGGTAATAAAGGTACGGCCTTTATTGTGGGCATGTTTTCGCTGCTGGATGCAATGATGGACGCACCCATGGACGAGTTATTGGGCTCTCTTCCGTTATCAGATGAGATCACCAGGGCCTTGTTGCAGGGTAGTGGGCCGTATGCTGAGGTTTTGCAAAATACGGTGGCTTATGAGCAGGGTGACTGGGACAGCGTTGTTTGTCCCGGGCTAAGTGCCAGCACCATTTCTGATTTATATATGCAGGCGGTTGATTGGGCCAATCAAACAGTCAGTACGCTGAACTCCACCGATACCTGACTCCAGGTTAAACACCCCGGATAGCTTGTTCTTGCCTGAAGTGCCTGATCTTGATGCGGGCAACACTATGGCCAATCGTGTAATATTGGCGACCTGATGTGGCTTCTGGACACTAAATATGGAATTGAACGATAGCGAGATGGAGCCCCCTGGTCGCTCTGTTCGTCCGGCGTTGATCGCAGAGTTGCAGGCTATCTTACCCGAGGATGCGGTGCTGTTCGATGATGAGGACTTGCGGCCATTTGAGTGTGATGGCCTGTCGATCTACCGCCGTTCACCCTTGCTGGTATGCCTGCCCGAAACTGTCGAGCAGGTTCAGAAAATCCTGACTATCTGTCATGAATGGCGGGTGCCCGTAGTGGCGCGTGGCGCCGGCACCGGTTTGTCCGGTGGGGCCCTGCCGCTGCAGGATGGCATCTTGTTGTCCATGGCAAAATTTACCCGCGTGTTGGACGTTGATCCGGTTAACCGGCTGGCTCGGGTCGAGCCGGGTGTGCGCAATCTGGTGATTTCGCAGGTGGCGGAACCGTTTGGCCTTTATTATGCCCCGGACCCTTCATCACAAATCGCCTGCACGATCGGTGGCAATGTCGCTGAAAATGCCGGCGGGGTGCATTGTCTGAAATATGGTTTGACGGTTCATAATGTTGTGGGCCTGAAGGTCTTGACCATCGATGGCCAATTACTTGAGATCGGCGGGGCAATGCCGGATAGCCCTGGATATGATCTATTGGCCCTGATGACGGGTTCGGAAGGTTTGCTGGGTGTGATTGTTGAGGTGACGGTCAGGTTGTTGCCCCGGCCGGAGGCGGCGCGGTTGATCATGGCTGCCTTTGATGATGTCGCGCAGGCGGCGGCTGCCGTGAGCCGGATTATTGCGGCCGGTATAATACCGGCCGGCCTGGAGATGATGGATCGTCTGGCGATACAGGCGGCAGAAGATTTTGCGCATGCGGGTTATCCGCGTGATGCGGCCGCTATTTTATTGTGTGAGCTTGATGGTCAGATGGTTGAGGTGGACGAGCA
>Ga0316187_10004296_pt1 | contig 12326 bp, 9 predicted proteins | sample CroRivburrow1_MG_FD_204927 | JGI IMG/M metagenome (GOLD analysis project Ga0316187, IMG submission 204927) | Coastal sediment microbial communities from Maine, United States - Cross River worm burrow 1 | ecosystem: Environmental > Aquatic > Marine > Coastal > Sediment | place: USA: Maine...
CCGGACACCCCGGCGAGGATATTTGCCCAGGCATCGGCCAGGCTGTTGCCCACCGGGGAGATGATTCCCATGCCGGTGATCACCACACGTCTCTTGCTCAAGATCATCCTCCTGCGCGACGACCAGCGCCAAGGGGACGCGGCCACGCCATCAAAAAGGCCGCAGCCGGGAGTACGACTGCGGCCACGGGATCAGGCGTTGCGCGCTGCAATCGCTCGCGCAGCGCGCTTAGTCCAGGTGCTCGTTGATGTAGTTGATCGCCTCCTGGACGGTGGTGATCTTCTCTGCTTCCTCGTCCGGGATCTCGCACTCGAACTCTTCTTCGAGGGCCATCACCAGCTCGACCGTGTCGAGGGAATCGGCACCGAGATCGTCGACGAAGGAGGCCTCTTTGTTGACTTCATCTTCTTTGACGCCCAATTGTTCGACGACGATTTTCTTAACACGCTCTTCGACACTGCTCATGATCTTCAAGACCTCCAAGGGGATTTTTTAATCGCGGCCTGCCCTGCAGCCATGAGGCGCACCGCGGTCGCTATTGTAGGGAAATAGCTTGCCCGGTGCCACCCGCCGATGGCGCGGCAGAAATTCGCTCAACCGTAAAAAAAATACTTTACTTACAGAGAGTTAAAAACACAGACTTCCGCCTGTCGAGTTTTCAGTTCATGTACATGCCACCGTTGATGTGCAGCGTCTGCCCGGTGATGTAGCGCCCGCCGGCAGATGCCAGAAATACCGCAGCGGCGGCGATGTCCGCCGGCTCGCCGAGATCGCCGAGAGCGATCTGCGCTTTAAGTGCTTCTTTCTGTTCGTCCGGCAGCACGTCGGTCATGTCCGAGCGGATGAATCCGGGGGCGATCACATTGGCGGTAATGCCGCGCGAACCCACTTCCCGGGCCAGCGACTTGGTGAAGCCAACCACCCCGGCCTTGGCCGCCGCGTAGTTCGACTGCCCCGGGTTGCCGGTGACACCGACCACCGAGGCGATGTTGATGATGCGCCCGCGTCTGGACTTCATCATGCCGCGCAGCACCGCCTTGCTGGCGCGGAAGATGGACGTCAGATTGGTGGTCATGATCGCCTCCCACTCCTCATCCTTCATGCGCACCAGCAGATTGTCGCGGGTGATGCCGGCGTTGTTGACCAGCACCGTGATCGGCCCGTGCTCGTCCGCCACCGACTTGACCAGCGCGGCGATCTGTTCGCCGTCGGCCACATCCAGCACCGCGCCGCCGCCACGGATGCCGCGCTCAGCGAAATTGGCGGAGATGCCCTCGGCGCCCTTGTCGGAGGTCGCGGTGCCGACCACCAAAGCGCCCGCGGCCCCCATCGCCTCGGCGATCGCCTTGCCGATGCCGCGGCTCGCGCCGGTGACCAGCACGACTTCGTTTTCAAGCTGCATATCGATTGCTCCTCAGGTGTCGCCGCGCAGCGCGGCCAGCGCCTTGTCCAGCGATGCCGGGTCTTCCACGCACAGCGACGGCAGGCGGCGGTCGATGCGCTTGGCCAGCCCGGTGAGCACCTTGCCCGGCCCCAGCTCGACCACCAGCTGCACGCCGCGCGCCTTCATTTCATTGATGGTGTCGGTCCAGTAGACCGGGCCGGCGACGTGGCCGCGCAGCGCGGCGAGCATCGCCGCCAAGCCATCGCAGACCTTGCCCTCGGCGTTCTGCACCACCGGGATGCCCGGCTCGCTGGCCGGCGTGGCATCGATCTTGTCCGCCAGCGGCGCGACCACGCCGCGCATCAGCGAGCTGTGATTGGGCACCGACACCGGCAGCAGCATGGCGCGTTTGGCGCCCGCTTCCCTGGCCGCCTCGACGGCTCTCTCCAGCGCGTCGACGTGACCGGAGATGACCACCTGCCCCGGCGCGTTGAAGTTCACCGCCTCGACGATGCGCTCACCGCTGAGCGACTGGCACAGCGCGTCCAGCGCCGCATCCTGCATGCCCAGCACCGCGGCCATGCCGCCCTCGCCCGCCGGCACCGCATCGGCCATCAAGCGGCCGCGGGTGGCGACCAGCTCGCAGGCCTCGCGGAAGGGAAAGACCCCGGCGGCGACCAGCGCGGTGTACTCGCCGAGGCTGTGTCCGGCGAGCAGATCCGGCTCCGGCCCACCGGCGGCGCGCCAGGCGCGCAGCACCGCAACGCCGGAGACGAACATCGCCGGCTGGGTGTACTCGGTCTGCTTGAGCTGATCGTCGGGGCCGTTCTGGATCAGTGCCCAAAGGTCGTAGCCGAGCACCTCGGCGGCCTCGGCAAAGGTCTCGCCGACCAGCGGATACGCCGCGGCCAGCGCGGCCAGCATGCCCACGCTCTGCGAACCCTGGCCGGGAAATACAGCGGCAAATTTCATCGCTTCACTCGCTATTGAACTGTGTCAGCCACAGAGATTTCAGAGCACACGGAGACAATGCATGGCCTCGGCCAAGCGGGCGATCCGTGCCTGAAGCGAGCATGGCGTACCGGGTTGCGGCCAGGCTGTTGCCGGGCTGCTGCACGCGTCCGTCGATCTCGGCGCCCCGCGCGCCCGGGTAAGTAATCTGCAAAAAACTAGCCGCGCAGGCCGAGCACGTCGCGCATGTCGTACAGGCCCGGCGGCTGCTGCGCCACCCAGGCCGCAGCGCGCACCGCACCGCGGGCGAAAGTCATGCGGCTCGACGCCCGATGGCTGATCTCCAGGCGCTCGCCGATGCCGGCAAACAGCACCGTGTGCTCGCCGACGATATCGCCGCCGCGGATGGTCTCGAAGCCGATGCTGCGGCTGTCGCGCTCGCCGGTGTGGCCCTCGCGGCCGTACACGGCGCACTCGGCGAGATCGCGACCCAGCGCCGCGGCGAGCACCTCGCCCATGGCCAGCGCAGTGCCCGAGGGCGCATCCACCTTGTGCCGGTGGTGGGCCTCGATGACCTCGACATCGAAATCATCGCCCAGCGCCCGCGCGGCGGCGTCGAGCAGCTGCAGGCAGAGCGTCACCCCGGCGCTGAAATTGGCGGCGAAGACCACCGGCACGGCTTCGGCGGCCGCGGCGATGCGCGCCTTGCCGGCCGCGTCGAAGCCGGTGGTGCCGATCACCAGCGCCTTGCCGGCGGGCACGCAGGCATCGATCAGCGCCAGGCTGCCGGCCGGCCGGGTGAAGTCGATGGCCACGTCGAAATCATCGAGCACCGCCGAGGCGCCGCCGGCGACCGCCACGTCCAGCGCCTGCGGGCCGACCAGCAGGCCGGCGTCACCGCCCACCGCGGGGCTGTCGCCGCGCTCGATGGCGGCGCCGAGTTCGACGCCGTCGCGGGCCAGCGTGGCCTCGATCAGCTGCCGCCCCATGCGTCCGGCCGCGCCGCAGATGGCCAGTCTCGACATCGCTATTCCTCATTCGGGATGCGCGCGACGCCCGGCGCCGCGCAAAGGCGGCGCATTCTAGCACCATGTGACGGGATTCTCGCAAGCGCCGCGGCGCCCCGGTTGGCGGAGAACCGCGGCGGCCTTCAGCCGCCGCCGAGCAACTCCGCCAGCTGCGCCTCGCCGAGCACCGGCACGCCCAGCGATTCGGCCTTGGTAACCTTGGAGCCGGGATCGCTGCCGGCGATCACCGCGGTGGTCTTTTTCGACACGCTGCCAGTCACCTTGGCGCCGCGCGCCAGCAGCCGCTCGCGGGCCTGGTCGCGGGTCATCCCGGCCAGCGTGCCGGTGAGCACGTAGGTGTTGCCGGCCAGCGCGTCGCCGTTGCCGTCGCCGTCGCCGTCGCCGTCGCCGTCGCCGCCGGAATCGTCGCCAAGCTCCCGCGCCGGCGCAGCGCTCGCCGGCCAGTGCAGCCCGGCGGCGCGCAGCGCGGCGATCACCTCGCGGTTGTGCGCCTCGGCGAAGAAGCCGGCGATATGCTCGGCGACCGTCTCGCCGACGCCCTCCACCAGGCTCTGCCTGCGATTGGCCAGATCCTCCGCGCCGGCGCCGCGCAACGCGGCCAGCGTCGGATAGCGCCCGGCCAGCGCCTGGGCATTGGCGCGGCTCAGCCGGGCGATGCCCTGGGCGGCCAGCCACTCGGCGAAATCGCCGCCCGGCTCCTCCAGCTCGGGGCGCGCGGCCAGGTAATCGACGATGGCCTGCGCCCGGGTCTCGCCGATGCCGTGCAGGCCGCGGCTGGCGATGAAATCCTCGCGCCGCGCCGCCATCAGCGCATCGAGATCGGCGAAGTGCGCGGCCAGCGCCGCGGCGGTGGTCTCGCCCACCTCGGGAATGCCGAGGGCGAAGAGAAAGCGCGCCAGCGTGGTCGACTTGCTGCGCTCGATCGCCGCGAGCAGATTGGCCGCGGACTTCTCGCCCATGCGCTCCAGCCCGGCCAACTGCCCGGCCTGCAGCGCGTAGAGCTGATCGACGCGCTCGACCAGACCGGCGTCGACCAGCTGCTCGACCAGCTTGTCGCCGAGGCCGTCGATATCCATCGCCCGGCGCGAGGCAAAGTGGCGGATCGCCTGCTTGCGCTGGGCGGCGCAGATCAGCCCGCCGCTGCAGCGCGCCACCACCTCGCCCTGTGCCTGCACCACCTGCGATCCGCACACCGGGCAGGTCGCCGGCAACGCCACGGCGCGGGCCGCGGCGGGGCGGCGCTCGGCGATCACCGCGACCACTTCGGGAATCACGTCGCCGGCGCGGCGCACGATCACCGCATCGCCGATGTGTACGTCCTTGCGGCGGATCTCGTCCATGTTGTGCAGCGTGGCGTTGGCCACCGTGACGCCGCCGACGAACACCGGCCGCAGCCGCGCCACCGGGGTCAGCGCGCCGCTGCGGCCGACCTGGAATTCCACGTCGAGCAGCTCGGTGCTCTCCTCCTGCGCCGGAAACTTGTGCGCCGTGGCCCAGCGCGGCGCGCGGGCCACGTAGCCCAGACGCTGCTGCAGATCGAGGTCGTCGACCTTGTACACCACGCCGTCGATGTCGTAGCCCAGCGCGGCGCGGCGCGCGCCGATCTCGCGGTAGTAGTCGAGACAGCCGGCGACGCCGGCCACGCGGCGCAGCTCCGGGCTCACCGGCAGCCCCCAGGCGGCCAGCCGCTGGAGGATGGCGTAGTGGCTGGCGGGCAGTTCGCCGCCCTCGACCACGCCCGTCGCGTAGGCGCAAAAATCCAGCGGGCGGCGCGCGGTGATGCGCGAATCCAGCTGGCGCAGCGAGCCGGCGGCGGCGTTGCGCGGGTTGACGAAAGTCTTCTCGCCGCGCGCCCGCGCCGCCTCGTTCATGCGCGCAAAACCCGCCAGCGGCATGAACACCTCGCCGCGCACTTCGAGCCGCCGCGGCCAGTCGTCGCCGGCGAGCCGCAGCGGGATGCTGGCCACAGTGCGCAGATTGGCGGTGATGTCCTCGCCGCTGCTGCCGTCGCCGCGGGTGGCGCCGCGCAGCAGCTCGCCGGACTCGTAGAGCAGGCTGACGGCCAGGCCGTCGAGCTTGGGTTCGGCGGCGTAGTCGATCTCTCCGGCCGCCGCCGGCCACTTCAGCCGCTCGCGCACGCGGCGGTCGAAATCGGCCAGTTCGGCCTCGCTGAAAACGTTGGACAGCGACAGCATCGACCGCTCGTGGCGCACCGTGGCGAAGCCCTCGGCGGGCGCCGCGCCGACGCGCTGAGTGGGCGAATCGACGCGCCGCAGCTCCGGGTGCTCGGCTTCGAGCTGTTGCAGTTCGCGGAACAGGCGGTCGTAGTCGGCGTCGCTGAGCTGCGGTGCGTCGAGGGTGTAGTACTGGTGATTGGCGCGGTCGAGACGCTCGCGCAATTCGGCGGCGCGCGCGCTGGCGGCGGCAGCGCCGAGCCCGGCGCCGGAGGGCGGCTGGCTGGACTGGCTCATCGGCGGTCCTTCAGTACTTGCCGCCGAGGCGATTGCGCAGGATGTAGTCCTGCACCTCCTCGCGCAGATGCTGGATGCGCTGACGGGTCAGCGTGGCGTGCTCGGCGTCGCGCGCCTCGCCGCCCAGCTCGCTGGCCATCTGCTGCGCCTCGCTGACCAGCACGTCGAAGGCCACGTCCGCCGGCAACGGCCCGGGCAGGCGCATGAACAGGGTCACCCCGGGGGTGTGGAAGGTCTCGTCCATGCGCTGCGGCTCGAAGTAGCCGGGCTCGACCAGATTGACGATGCTGAACACCGTCTTGTCCTCGTAGCAGGAGTGGTAGATCTGCATCTCGCCGTGCTGGTAACCGCGCTCGGCGAACAGCTGGCGCAGCGCCGGACCGGCGAAGCCGCGGCCATCGGCGGCCACCACGTGCAGCAGCACCAGCTTCTCCTCGACGCTGCCGAGGTTCTGCGGCTCGGCGTCGAAGTGCTCCTCAAGGGGTTGCGCCGACACCCCCGGTCGCGGAGCGAACGGCTGCGCAGGGTCGTATTCGATGGGCGGCGGGATGTCATCATCGACCGGGCCATCGGCGCCGCGCGCAGCGGACGACTCCGGCTCCGCTGCCTCCCGCGGAGGCTCCGCAGCCTCCAGCGGCGCCCAGTCGAAATCCGGCATGGCTTCGTCGTCGGGCACTTCGTAGGCCGGTGCGCTGCCGAAGGGCTCCACGTTGCGCTCCGCCGCGCCCACCTCGCCCGGCCCATCGGCATCAGCGCGTTCAGCAGTCGCGTCCGGCGTGGCGTCATGCACCAGTGGCTCGATCTCCCAGCCGACCGGCGCCGCGGACGACGGCGCAACGGGCTGCGCAGGCGGTGGCTCGGGCGGCTGCACGGGCGGGGCGAAGACCGGCGCGACCTTTGCCCGGCCCGCCTCAGGCCCGGCCGAAGAACCCGCTGCGGCAGCCTTGTCGGCGGCCGGCGGCGGGCTGGCCTCGTCGAACCGCCAGCTGGGCGTCGGTGCGAACAGGGGGTCATCGAGGTCGTCGTCGGAGAGCTTCGGCTCGCGCCGCTGGGCGTGGCCGGCGGCGGGCGGGCGGCTGCCGTCATCGCCGATCGGCGGCTGCTCCCGGCCCATGGCATTCCGGCGGCGGCTGTTCCAGTACACCAGCGCGATCAGCGCCACACCAGCGATCAACAGTATCCAGCGAAGGTTCTCCATCGCGCGCTATTTGACCTTTTCTTTCATCGATTTGCGACGCGGGCGCGGCGTGCTCCGCGGGCATCCCGCCGTGGCTTCGCGACGGGCAGTCATCAGGCTCCCGCCAGTCGGGCGGCCTCCTGCACGTCCACGGATACCAGGCGCGAAACGCCGGGTTCATACATCGTGACACCCATCAACTGCTCGGACAATTCCATGGTCGCCTTGTTGTGGGTGATAAATATGAATTGCACCCGCTCGGACATCTCGCGAACCAGCTCACAAAAGCGGCCGACATTGGCGTCGTCGAGCGGCGCATCCACCTCGTCGAGCATGCAAAAGGGCGCCGGATTGAGCTCGAAAAAGGCGAACACCAGCGCCACCGCGGTGAGCGCCTTTTCGCCGCCGGAGAGCAGGTGGATATTGGTCACCTTCTTGCCCGGCGGCCGGGCCATGATCGACACCCCGGTGTTGAGCAGGTCGTCGCCGGTCAGCTCCAGGCTGGCGTGGCCACCGCCGAACAGCCGCGGGAACAGCGCCTGCACGCGGCCGTTGACCTGATCGAAGGTCTCTTTGAAGCGCGCCCGGGTCTCGCGGTCGATCTTGGCGATCGCCCCCTCCAGCGTATCCAGTGCCTGGCTGATGTCGGCGTGCTGGCTGTCCAGATATTCCTTGCGCGTCGACTGCTCGCGGTATTCGTCGATGGCGGCGAGGTTGATCGGGCCGAGGCGCGCGATGCGCTGTTCGAGCGCCTCCAGGCGCTTCACCCAGGCGTCGATATCGCCCTCCTCGGGCAGTTCGCGGAGCAACTTCTCCGGCTGCTGACCGGCCTCGATGATCTGCTCGGTGAGGGTCTGCAGGCGAACCTTCACCTCGCGCGCGGCGAGGCGCGCCTCGTGCAGCTTGTCGCGCGCGCGCTCGGCCTCGCGCTCGTCGCCGAGGCGGCGCTGCTCGTGCTCGCGCAGGCGCGCCTCGACCGCCTCGACGGCGGCGCGCGCCTCGGCGAGTTCCATCTCCACCTCAACGCGCGATTCGAGCAAGCCGGCGAGCCGCTCCTGCTCCTCGACCAGCGGCACCTCGGCCCCGCCGAGCTGTGCCTGCAACTGTTCGCGGCGCTCGACGAGCTGGTCCAGCTGGCCCTGCATGCGCGCCAGATTCTGCTCGGTGGCGGCGCGCGCGGCGCGCATCGACTCCATGCGCAGGGCGATCTGCTGGCCGGCGTCGCTCTGCTCGCGGGCCGCCTCGCGGGCGCTGTCCAGCGCCTCGCGCAGGCGCTCGCGCTCAGCCTGCAGCGCCTCGCGCTCCTCGGCCAGTCGCTGCATCGCTGCGAGCGCTTCGGCGCGCCGCTCGCGGGCCAGCAGCAGCGCCTCGCGATCGCCCTCCAGCTGCTCCGTGTTCTCGGCCAGCTCCTCGCCGAGCCGCGCGGCGCGCGTCTGCTGCTGCTCCAGGCGCAGGCGCTGGCCGTCGAGCCTGGCGCGCGCCTCGGCGTGGCCGCGCTGCGCGGCGTTGACCGCCTGCTGGGCCTCGTCGCGGCGCCGCTCGGCGCCCTGCAGCGCGGCGTCGGCATCGCCCGCCGCGCTCTCCAGCCCGGCGATGTGCGATTCGGCCGCGGCGGTGCTACCGCGCAGCGCGGCGATCTCGCCCTCGCGCGCCAGCACGCCCTCGCCGGCATCCGCGGCGCCACGCTCGATGTGCAGCCAGTCGCAGCCCAGCCAGGCGCCGCAGCGGCTGACCACCGATTCGCCGGGTGCGAGACCGGCGCGGCGGGCCAGCGCGGCGGGCAGATCCTCGGCCAGATACACGCCGGCGAGCAGCCCGGCGAGCGACAGCGGGCCGGTGACGACATCCGCCAGACGGCGGTCACCATCGCTGCCGGACGACGCGGCCCGACCGTCCTCGACCAGCGTCAGGCTGCCGCTGTCTAGCTCGCCGAGAGCGCCGGCGTGGGCGTCGATGTCGGCCACGCAAAGCGCATCCAGATGGCGTCCGAGGACCGCCTCGGCGGCGCGCTCCCAGCCGGCGGCGACGCCGATGCGCTGCGCCAATCGTGGCGCGGCATCCAGTCCGCGCCCGGCCAGCCAGCTGCCGACGGCGGCGTCGTCATCGGCCAGCGCGGCCTGCTGCAGGGCTTCCAGCGAGGCCAGCCGGCCGCGCTGGCGCTGCAGCTCGCCGCGGTGTTCATCCAGCTCGCCGCGCAGCGCGGCCTGCCGCTCGCGGACCTCGCCCAGTGCCGCGCGCGCCTGTTCCAGCGCCTCCTCGCAGACCGGCAGGCGTTCGGCGGCGTCGACTTCGGCGACGATCAGATCCTCTACCTGCATCTGCAACGCGGAGCAATCGACGCCGCGGTGCTCTTCGGCCAGCTTCTGCGCACGCTGTTCGAGCTGGCCCATGTGCCGCTCCAGCTGCTCCATGCGCGAGCGCTCCACCTGTGCCTGCTGGGCCGGCTCGGCGCTGCGCCGGCCGTAGTCCTCCCAGCGCGTCTGCCAGTCGAGCATGTCGCTCTCGGCGCCGGCCAGGCAGGCATTGGCCGCCCGCTGGCCGGCCTGCGACCGGTCGAGCGCCGGGGCGTCATCGGCCATGCCGGCATCCAGCTCGGCGAGCCGTGCGCGGTCCTGCTCGATGTGTTCGCTGGCCTCCTGCCAGGCGCGCTGCACCTGGCGCAGCTCCTGCTCCTGACGCTGGCGGGTCTCGCGGGCGTGCTGGATGGTCTGCTCGGCGCGCGAGATGTCGGCGCCGACGCGGTAGAAACGGCCCTGCACCTGGTTGAAGCCGTCATTCGCGGCGACATGTGCCTGGCGATCCTTTTCGATCTGGCTCTCGGCGCTGCGCTGCGCTGCGATGGCGCGCTCCAGCGCGGTCTGCAACTCGCTGCTGGCGGCCTCGCGGCGGGCCAGCGCCTCGCCCTGGCCGACGAAGCGCAGGCCGAGCAGCTCGGCGCGCAGGCGGCGCTCCTCGGCCTTCAGCGCCTTGTATTTCTCCGCGGTGCGCGACTGCCGGGCGAGGCGTTCGAGCTGCCTGTCGACCTCTTCGCGCAGGTCGTCGAGACGTTCGAGGTTCTCGCGCGTGTGGCGGATGCGGTTCTCGGTCTCGCGGCGACGCTCCTTGTATTTGGAGATGCCGGCGGCCTCTTCGAGGTAGACGCGCAGCTCCTCGGGCTTGGCCTCGATGACCCGCGAGATCATGCCCTGCTCGATGATCGCGTAGCTGCGCGGGCCGAGGCCGGTGCCGAGGAAGATGTCGGTGATGTCGCGGCGCCGGCAGCGGCGGCCGTTGAGCAGGTAGACGGACTGGCCGTCGCGACTCACCTGGCGCTTGACGGAGATCTCGCTGTAGGCGGCGTATTCGCCGCCGACGGCGCCGTCGGCGGTGTCGAAAATCAGCTCCACCGAGGCCTGGCCCACCGGCTTGCGCGAGCTGGAGCCGGTGAAGATGACATCGTCCATGGATTCGCCGCGCAGGTATTTGGCCGAGCTCTCGCCCATCACCCAGCGCACCGCGTCGATGGTGTTCGACTTGCCGCAACCGTTGGGACCGACGATGCCCACCAGGTTGCTGGGCAGATCGATTGTGGTCGGGTCGACGAAGGATTTGAATCCGGCGAGTTTGATACGGCTCAGGCGCATCGGGGCTGCTGGGGCTCCGCGGTGGGGGAGGGAATAACCGCAAGCCGCGCATTCTATCGCGCGGCCGGTGAATTGCTATAATCGCGCGCCTTTTGCGGCCGACGGCAGGCCCGCGGGATGCGTCGGCACGGGTCGGCCATCGATCCCGAACGCCCCGGATTCAGAACCTCCGACTTGAAAGAGCAGCCATGAGCATCCAGCCCGAGCGCGACCTGCAGACCTTCCCCAACCCCAATCCGGAGCGGGACTACACCATCCGCATGCAGATCCCGGAATTCACCTGCCTGTGCCCGATGACCGGGCAGCCGGATTTCGCCACACTGGAGCTGGAGTACGTGCCGGACCGGCTGTGCATCGAGCTGAAATCGCTCAAGCTGTACGTCTGGGCCTTCCGCGACGAGGGGCATTTTCACGAGGCGGTGACCAACCGCATGCTGAATGACTTCGTCGCCGCCATCGCGCCGCGCTTCATGCGCCTGCGCGGCAAATTCGGCGTGCGCGGCGGCATCTACACCGACGTGGTCGCCGAGCACCGCGCCGCGGGCTGGCAGGCCGCGCCGCGGGTCGATCTGGCCTGAGCGAACCCTGCGGGTGGCGAGCGGCACCACGACCGCCGACAGAGGAGACCGAACATGCTGAATGACTTCTTCCGCGGCGCACAGTACCTGGGCCGCGGCGCGCAGATCGTCCGCCAGCCGGGGCTGCGCAAGTTCGTGCTGCTGCCGCTGGCGATCAACAGCCTGCTGTTCATCGGCATGTTCTGGCTGGCCGCGCACTACTTCGGCCGGCTACTGGACAATCTGCTGCCGGACTGGCTGAACTTCGCCGTGGTGCAGATCGTCCTGTGGGTCTTTTTCGGCACCACGCTGCTGATCGCCTTCGCCTACACCTTCAGCCTGCTGGCCAACTTCATCGCCGCACCCTTCAACAGCCTGCTCGCCGAGCGCGTCGAGCAGTACCTCACCGGCCAGCTGCGCGAGGAGGACGGCAACTGGGGCCACCTGCTGCGCAGCCTGCCGACGGTGATGGCTTCGGAGCTGCACAAGCTGGGCTATCTGCTGCTGTGGATGGTGCCGCTGATCCTGCTCACCCTGATCCCCGGCCTGAACCTGATCTCCTCGCTGGCCTGGCTGGGCTTCGGCGCCTGGCTGCTGGCGCTGGAATACGCCGACTACCCGATGGGCAACCATGAATACAGCTTCCGCCAGGTGCGCGCGCGGCTGCGTGAGGATCGCGCCCTGGCGCTGGGTTTCGGCGGCATGGTGACGCTGCTGGCGTCGATCCCGCTGGTCAATCTGGTGGCGATGCCGGTGTCGGTGGCCGGCGCCACCGCCCTGTGGGTGGATGAACTGTCGCGCGGCGGACGCGGGCCGGCCGGAACCGCCGGTGGTGGCGGTGGCCAGGGCAATGGCCAGGGCAGCGGCGGCGTGCCCCAGGCACGCGCCGGCGACAATCGCAGCATCGCCCGCAGCGGTGGGCGCGGCGAACTGCAGGATAGAAACTGATGGCCGCAGCAAGCCGACCGTTCAGCGCCCTGCTCTGCCTGGCGCTCGCCCTGCTCGCGGCGCCGGCCGCCGCACTCGATCTGCCCCGCGAACAGCTCACCCCCGGCGGCGTGGCGATCATCCGGATGGCGCCGATCAACGACGCCGCGCCCATCGCCCACTTCGGCGACTCGCCAGTGCTGACCTG
>Ga0316187_10004297_pt1 | contig 12326 bp, 10 predicted proteins | sample CroRivburrow1_MG_FD_204927 | JGI IMG/M metagenome (GOLD analysis project Ga0316187, IMG submission 204927) | Coastal sediment microbial communities from Maine, United States - Cross River worm burrow 1 | ecosystem: Environmental > Aquatic > Marine > Coastal > Sediment | place: USA: Maine...
TTCAGCGGCAGTTAGTCAGCACGAAAGAACTCGACGACCAAAAGGAAAGCAGTAGCACCATGTCAGAGAACGCAAAACGAGACACACCCGAACAGCAGGAGTTCAGACAGTACTGCCGTGACTGGTTGGCCAGCAACGTACCGCCACCGCCAGATTTCAAGCCGCTGAGAAGCGGTGCTGAACTGGCCACCGAAGAGCACCTCACCTACTACAGCGCCTGGCAGAAGGCCGCCTACGATGCCGGGCTGGTCGGCTGCGACTACCCTGTCGAGTACGGCGGCGGGGGTAGAACCCGGTGCCAGTCTGTCGCTAATCAGGAGATGCTGCGAGCCAGGACACCGATCATGCCCGGTGCGATCGGTCTCGGTATGGCGGCGCCAACGATCTATTTTCACGGGTCTGAAGATCTCAAGCGGCAACTGCTGCCTAAACTGTTGTCTGGAGAAGAACTGTGGTGCCAGGGATTCAGTGAGCCCGGCGCCGGCTCCGACCTGGCCAGCGTCCAGACCTTTGCCGAACGCAAAGGCGATAAATGGGTCATCAACGGCCATAAGGTCTGGACCTCAACCGCGCAGTTCGCGACCTGGATGATCCTGCTGGCCCGCACCGAAAAATCAGACAAGTACAACGGCCTCACCTACTTTGTGGTGCCCATTAAATCAGAGCTCGGCAAGTCGGTGACCGTGCGTCCGCTGATCAAGATCACCGGTGAAACGGGTTTCAACGAAGAACTCTTCGATGACCTCGAAGTGGATGATGCATACCGTCTGGACGAGGTCGGCAAGGGCTGGCAGGTTGCCATGACGACTTTAGCTCACGAACGCGGCGCCGGCCCGCTGACAGCGCCGACGTCCGGCGGCCAGGGTATTGAAGTGAAGCGGGAAACCGGCATCGGTGAGTATCCGTTGCTCAAGTTAGCCCGAAAGTGCACGCGCAATGGCAAACCGGCGATAGAAGACCCTGTGATCAGCGACAAGGTCATGAGCATGCTGGTCCGCCAGGTGGGGATAAAGCAGCACCGTCGCATGCGCAGCGTCGGCGGGTTAGCGGATCAGCAACGCCTCGCTCTGCAGGACAAGCTGCTGGCTACCGAATATCAGCAGGACGCCGCAGCAGTTGCCCTGGAAATCGAAGGGCCCGCTGGAACCCTCTCAAACTTCGACGAGCAGGCACCGGACCAGGGGAAGTGGCCGTTGGCTTACCTGAGCTCATTCGGCGGCACCATCGCCGCAGGCACCAGCGAGATCCAGAGGAATATTCTGGGTGAGCGGGTGCTTGGGCTGGACAAGAGCAAGTGAGCAAGGAAAGACACTGTGAGTGAATCAGATCAAGCGACTCAACAGCCAAAAGATTTCGGCTTTGATACAGATGCTCTGGCCCTGAAAGATGTCGCGGAGAAGTTTTTTCAGGACAATTTGCCGACACACAAGCTGCACGGGCTCGTCGCCGAAGACAGCGACCTGCGAAACGGATCAGCCTGCCGTTGGGATAAGGACTTGTGGCAACAGGTCGTCGATCTTGGATGGCTGATGGTGGCGGTTCCGGAACGGGCTGGCGGCATGGGCATGTCTGCCGTTGCCGTCGCCGTTCTGGCTGAACAGGCTGGGCGCGCAGCCCTGCCGGGGCCGCTCGTGCCAACCCTGAGCGCATCCTACATTCTTGACGCCTGCGGCACGGACAATGCCGATGCGGCGTTAAGCCTCATCTGCGAGGGCAACGCCTTCAGCTACGCTGCCAGCAACCAAAGCGGTTCGTGGGAGCATGATGCATCTGAGCTGGTACTCGAGGACAACAAACTGACCGGCGCGCTCCATTTCGTGCAGGATGCACAGAAGGTCGACTACTTCCTGGTCAACGCAAAGCGCGACGGCGAGCCAACACTGGTGGTAGTACCGGCCAATCTCGACGGCCTCACGGTAGTGCCGAATACCATCATTGACCTGACCCGCGACCAGGCCCGATTGCAGTTCGACCAGGTAGCCATCGAAGATAAACAGATCGTCAGCGCCCCTGGTCAGGCACTGAACGCCTTGCAAGACGCTACCCCGGCGTTGCTGACTTTGATCTGCTCGGACATCTGCGGGGCGGCGGAATGGCAGCTGCAAACCACAGCTGAGTATGCGCGCACGCGCAAACAGTTCGATCGCAACCTCGGTTTTTTCCAGGCAGTGAAACATCCACTGGCGGATTTCATGGTAGCCATAGACCTCGCCCGCTCCCAGCTCTACAACGCCGCCTGCTCGATTGACTACGAACCAGAACTCGCTGAGCAGTACGCGCGCATGGCCAAATCCGCCGCCAACGACGCCGCCTCGTTCGGGTCGAAAAAATCGGTGCAACTACATGGTGGCATCGGTTTCACCTGGGAGAGCTTTGTGCACATCTACCTGAAGCGTCAACTCCACAGCCAGACCCTTTGGGGAGATGCGGCCTATCAAAGGCAGAAACTGGCCGCGCTGATACTGCAAGGAAATTGAGCCAGACGAGGCTCGACCTATTTAGTATACTGGTTGAAAAGCTGGAGACCTGACAGCTCGCAGCCCACCCCCATACCGGAAACATCAGTTGTAGAGCCATGAGCGAGATCATTGAATACAGAATCCAGACCACTGAGAGAGAGCTTGAAGATCTCAAGACTCGACTCGCGTTAACGCGCTGGCCAGACAAGGAAACACCTGACGACTGGAGTCAGGGGATACCGCTTTCCTACATGAAAGAGATCCAGAAGTACTGGCTGACTGATTACGACTGGCCGAAAAGATTGACGCTGCTGAATCAATGGCCCGGATTTAAGACAGAGCTCGACGGTCTGGGCATCCACTTCCTCCATATACGCTCGCCTGAAGAACAGGCAGCGCCACTGCTGCTGACCCACGGTTGGCCCGGTTCCATCATTGAGTTTCAGAAGGTGATTGGACCATTAACGGATCCAAAGGCCCACGGGGGCGATCCCCAGGATGCGTTTCATCTCGTGCTGCCCACACTCCCGGGCTTTGGTTACAGCGACAAGCCCGCAACGCCCGGATGGACTGTGGAAAGAATCGCGGCAGCCTGGAACGAACTCATGATCCGATTGGGCTATGAGCGCTACTTCGCCCAAGGCGGCGACTGGGGTGCCATCGTGACCACAGCGATAGGTGTGCAGAATATCGGCAACTGCCAGGGCATCCATCTGAACATGCCAATCGCTCCTCCGGATCCTGAGCAGATGGACAATCTGAGCGAGCTGGAGCAGGCAGCGCTGGCGTCACTGCAGTATTACCAGGAGCATGACTCGGGTTACTCCACTCAGCAAAGCACGCGGCCACAAACCCTCGGCTACGGTCTCGCAGATTCACCCATCGGCCAGGCTGCCTGGATCCTCGAGAAGTTCTACCAGTGGATGGACTGCGATGGACATCCAGAAAACGTTGCCAGTCGCGATGAGCTTCTCGACAACGTCATGCTCTACTGGCTCCCGGACGCTGGCGCTTCTTCTGCCCGGATCTACTGGGAGTCTTTCGGCGGCATGAATACCGACCCGGTTGAGTTGCCAGTCGGGTGTTCCATCTTTCCCAAAGAGATATTCAAGACATCCGAACGCTGGGCAAAAAAGAGATTTCCAGACCTTATCCACTTCGAGGTAATGGGCAAGGGAGGACATTTCGCAGCATTTGAACAGGCTGACATGTTCGTCTACCAGGTACGCGGATGTTTCAGAAAAATCAGATAGTCAGCGCTCTCGATATCTAGCCTACTTCCGATCCGCTCCTCAACGCGCTGGCATGGGGCGTATCTCCCGTGCTTCTGCGGCATACCTCTGCGAGAACTGTGCCACATTGTCCGGTAGATCCAGCTTCGCGGGGTTATAGCCAGGAAGGTAAACCTTCGATATCGCCCCCAGCAAAGACAACTGTTCCCGCCAGTCTCCCAGCAGGTTTTTGCTGGGCATCAAGGCTCGTCCCTGCTCAAGTGCCTGAGGTGCGTTCTGCGCAATGAACTTGGAGAACAGAAAGACATACTTGAAGAAGTGGTATTGACCGTAGGTGCCGGCAACGAGGCGATAGAAGTAATCACCGTAGAGGTGATCGTAGATGTTGAAAGTCACGGTGCAATGTTCGACCTCTTCCAGGGCATGCCATATGAAAAGCCGCAGAAGATCTGTGTTCTGGATTGTCTCCAGCCGATCGAACACATTGTTGCGGAAGTTCAGTCGCCCTCCCGCAAAGGTCGCGGCCTCAAAACCCTCAGCGTAGGCCAGATTGAACTTCAGCGATTTAGTGTTCGTGAACCGTTGGTAGTCAGCTTCCAGCTGATTCTCGATTTCCCGTAGCCCTTCCAGTTCAGGGTTGATTGATCTGATGATGTCGTTGAGCACAGCATGCTGACGATAATGCTGAGCCTCCTGCCCGATAAATTGCCTGACTTCCTGGGCGACTTTCGGGTCGGTGCAATGGTCGAGCGCCTCTCTCATGGTGCGAACCAGAAAAGGTTCCAGATAGGGAAGCGTCATGGAAATCCCATAGGCTGGGAAAACTTCAGGCAGTGCGTCACGCACCAGCACAGGGTCAATCTCAAAGTCCATGATTCGCACCGGCATTCGGGCACTGATTGCATCCAGTTCCTTTTCAATCGCCGCTTCTTCCTGAGTGTTGCTCACCAATCGTTGCCTCCTAGTGCGTTTACTAATCAGGATATGCCCAGTTTTCGGTTGTCCATCAGTGCATCCATCTGCGAATTGACGTCAGAATCAGCGGCCCGGCAGCGGCGCCCCAACCGGCATTGGCGATGGCAATATCAAGCCGCCCCAGTGGTTCGGCAGCCGCATCATCGGCAGCCTTTACCTGATTGTCGTCGGTGACGTCGCATCCCACGTAGCGTGCCCCGTGGCCGATCTCTTCAGCCGCCTGCGCGAGCACAGGTTCTCGACGCGCGCAAATGGTTACGAGGCAGCCGTCCGCCGCCAGACGCTTGGCGATACCCAGACCAATACCGGTACCACCGGCTGTCACCAGTGCTGCGGTTCCGTCGAGAGGCAAGTTATTGAGCATGCTGCAACTTCTCCGGGTGCTGTCGCCAGCCAGGCTAGACAGGCAGCTCCACCTGCCCCATCTGCAAGGCCGCGCCGAAGCCGCCGTCGACGATCAGATTGACGCCATTGACGTAGCCTGCAAGCTCAGATCCCAAGAACAGAAGCGCTCGAGCCTGATCCTGCGCGGTTGCCACACGCCCCGCACCCGCCTCGATAGCCCAATCGATGATCTCATCGGTCATGGTTTCCCTGAACGCGGGGAGCAGCGGCGTATCTACTGGTGACGGGCAGACGCTGTTGATCCGCAATCCGTGTTGGGTGGCGGTTCTGGCCATACGCATCGTATAGACCTGCACACACTCCTTTGAGAAAGCGTAGCCATCAGCCACAACATCGACATTACCCGCTACCCATGACACCCCTTCATCCCAGCCGTCGATGTCCAGCAGTCCGTTGATCTGCTGAAGGTGCTCCGGCCAGCGATTGCCCGCCACTGACGCTGTGTTCACGATCGAGCCGCCAGAGTTCATCGTCGGTAGCAAGCGTTCGGTCAGTCGCTTCAGGCCAAGCGTGTTTACCCGCATGACCGTATCGGCCGGGAGCGTGGCGGCGACGCCAGCGTTGTTGAACAGAATATCTACCGGAGGCGCATCATCCGCATTGATTTGAGCGACTGCCGCATCGATCGACATGGGGTTACCCATGTCCGTTTCGATAAACTGATCGACGCTTGCTTCAGGCTCTTTGACATCCATTATCACAATCTGATCTGCCCCTGACTGATGGAGCAACTCGACCAACGCGGCACCAATCCCGGAATAGGCCCCTGTGACGACAATTCGTTTTCCGGCGAAATCTATCAATCCCTGCATACCGCCTTCTGCTCCGTTCATTTTGAGTTTCACCGACACCAGACGCTGAGTTAACAGGTCGCATTACGGCTATTGGACCTAACCCGGCCGGTTAATCCGACCTTCAAACAGGTGCGTGGGTCTGATCTTTTCATACTCTTCCAGCACCGGCGCAAACTCTTCCGGCGTGCTGGCGTGGATGATGATGCCATCGGCACCCGCTTCGAATTGGGTGAGCCAGGCTTGCGCACATTCCCTGGCGTTGCCCACGGCCGCAGGCCGCCATTCCTGCGGGATGATTTTCTCGATTTCAGCCAGCTGCGCGGTGGTGGCCACGCTGTCAATGAACCCGCCCACGCTTCGAACAGCATCTGACTCCCTGAATGACCGCAGTGCTGCCGGGTCCCAGCCATTGATTTGCGCCAGCATGTCGCCGTAACCAGGAATCTGCAGATAGCTCGCAAGACGGGCAACAATGTACTTCAGATAGGTCTCTTCACTAACGTCGCAACAGGTTGCGTAAACGGACCAGTTCTTGACGGTACCAGGTGCTCGCCCCGCGGCTGCTTCGCCGGCCCTTACCTGAGCTACCGCATTGGACAACGCTTCATCATTCATGAACGTATGCAGATGCGTGCCGTCATACACGCGCCCCGCGTGCTCGAGACTTTTTGGACCGAAGCCGACATATAGAATTGGCAACGCCTCATCCAGATACTCAGCCACCGACAGGACAGGATACTGTCCAAGGGGTCCGTCATAGTCCTTAATCGTTTCTCCTTTCCAGAGCCTGCGCATGAGGTCGATGAAATCGCGTTCGCTCTCATAGGTGATGGGCCTCATGCCTCGCGCCCGCCAGCCAGCCGCGACGCCCTTGGCAAGACCCAATGCAAACCGGCCTTCCGACAATCGATGCAACGTACTGCCAATGGACGCGGTCACCGTTGGGTGGCGTTTGTTGAGGTTGGTTGCTGAAGTGCCGATGAAGATCTCAGTGGTTACAGCGGCAACGGCACCACAGATAGCAGAAATCTCTTTGTAGTCAGGGCGCTCGGAAATCATGATATTGCCGACTCCCAGAACTTCAGCATCCTGCGCTTGCTTCAGGATATCTCGCGGTGAGCGCGTATGACCCGGCAGGCCGTAGAAACCGAGCTCAGGAAACTTCGACTGATAGTCCGGATACATAATTATTTTCTGAAGGTTGACGTTTAGGCAGGTTGGCGCTCGTTCAGCGCGGCAGCATTGTCATGCAGGATCAACTGCTGCTGGGCCAATGTAACGCCATCGAGCTCATCAAAGATATCCTTTGGCTGCTCCAGGCCTTCCATGTGCGGCCAGTCCGATCCGAACAGCACGCGATCTGCCCCCATGTGTTCTGCCACTTCTGAAATCTTGTCTTCCCAGAATGGGTTGATCCAGACGTGTTGCCGGAACAGTTCCGTCGGATCCTGTTCGTAGTATCTTGGCATTCTGACTTTTGAGTGCTCCAGTTTTATAAAGAGATCCGCCAGAAAGCCGGAACCATTCTCAACCGAAGCAATGCGCAGGTTCGGGAATCGTTCGAACAGCTTGTCGTATGCCATCGTCAGCAGAAAGTCGTAAATCGCCCGTTCTCCGATAAGCCCGGCGACTGTGGGCTTACGTCCGCCGCCAAGTGATTCCAGGGCCGAGTCTTTGGCGTAGCCATTTGATGTGTACGCATTCGCGCCAACGTGCGCGACTACAGTAACTCCGGCCTCATTAACTCTTGCCCAGAAAGGGTCAAACCGCTCATGTGATGGCGCAAAGTAGCCGTCACGAGTGCAGACAGCCGACGGGCGCATAACGAGCACACGAGCGTCACGCTCTAACGCCCGCTCGAGCTCGCGGCAGGCAAAGTCAACGTCTGCAAGCGTGATGTATGGAGCCGCGAAAAGTTTGTCTTTGTAGTTAAACCCCCAGTCATCATCGAGCCAGCGGTTGAAGCCCTCAAACAGGGTACACAGCGCATCGATGTCATGAACCATGGGCTCTTCGTAAAGAATACCGGCTGTGGGAAAGAGCCACGCGCCCTCGAGACCCTGTTCTTCGATTCGCGCAATCCGCAGATCCCTGTCCATATACTCAGGCGGCATCGGCTCGAGTGCGGAGTGCGTGAGCTCAACAAACGTCATACCCCGGGGATTGCCATGATAGTACTCGCGAAGGACGCCAGGCTTTGAAACCGGATTGAACGTTGGATTACCCACCGAATGGTTGATCTTTCCGGCAACCAGGTGATGTCTTTTACCGTCCTGCATTTCTACCCACTGAACACACCGTTTCTGCATCCGCTTCGGCACATAGCGTGTAAAGGCGTCCACTGCTTCGTAGTAGTGGTTGTCCGCATCAAACATCAAGCCGTCGTATCTTTCTGAGTTGGTGTTCATTTCGACCCTGTGGTTTCGGACCCAGTGCATCTGCTAGGATTCAATTAGTATCATAGTAATGAAGCGAGCTCAATTTTCCAGGTGCCCGGGACCCTCCGCGTGCCTTGCCTGGCAGGCTGAGTTTCATTCACGACCGTTGGGCTCAAATCTCATCGACGTAAAGCTGCTCAAATTGCTTCCGAAGGCGACAACCTTCCAGGCGCTGAGGAAGCTCGAGAATCTCAGCTCCACCACCACCAGGAATACTGCCGAGAAACGCACTGAGCTCGGCACCTGCAGCGGAAAAGTTCATGGCATCGCTGAGCCGACGCAGCATCCATACCTGATAGGCGGACACCATGCGGCTTTCGCGCACACCGCCAAGTTCGAACTCATGAGAAAGCGCCCCGCCCTTCGACTGCAGATCTCGATACTGGGCCGGTGAGTAGAAGCTCTTGAACGGTAGCGATGCGTTGCTGTCGTGCTGGCCGCTGGCGATGTATTCGGTCAGCACAGTCATGCTGCTATTGAGCACTGGCCACATCTCTTCGAAAAAGACCGCCAGCAGCGGCATGATCGACGCTGGCACCTCATCGTCGGGCAGGATCTCGCCGGCATCGGTCGCACCACAGCGTGGAATCAGCACACCATCCTCGAGTTGGTAAGCGGTCTGCCGATAGCTGTGTGGCCCGGATTCCAGTGATCCATTGGCGCGGTCGATCCATTCGCAGATCAACGGGTACTGCGTGCGCATCATGAAGCCGGGCACCGGATCCTTATACAGATGCGGATAGAGCGGCCCAAGGAGCGCGAAGTCCGCGAGTGTCGGCCTTCCACCCAGCACGTAGTCATGCTCATCGAAGTGCGCTTCGAGGATGGTTAGCATGTTGTGCATGCTGTCGGTCCAGGCCGGTTCGGTCTTCCCGGTGACACCTAGCTGAGCCAGACCCGCGTAAGGGCCGAACTCGGCATTCTGCGGGTCATCGATCTTCATAAGCTCTCGAAACACGAATCGGGCCGCCTCCCGCCGTTGCAGGCCATTCTTTCCTCGTCCGAAGACCCGACCCCATTGCTGTGCGTTGAAGGCTTCATGATTCGGTTCGGAGCCTGCGAGGGAATAGTGCCAGCGTTCCCAGAATCCCCAGGGCAGCATCCACTCATCCGCCAGCAGCTCGATCAGGTAGGAAGCGAGGCGCTGGCGGGGCCCGGTTGGGATGACCGGTGCATCCGGATGGCGGGCCTCGAGCACGTCAATGATTTCGCTGGTGTCCTGCAGCCAGCTGCCGTCGGCTGCCTCAACCTGAGGCACGACATTGGAGCCGGTTGCGGGGATCAGGTAACCCTGGATGATGTCCTGAGGTGCGAACACCTCTTCGAAAGTGAAGGCGCCATGAAATTCCTTGAAGCGGAAATAGGCGCGAGCCTTGGCCGAGAAGTAGCTGAAGTCCCAGGCGAATAGCCGGTAGTCGGTTTCCATCATCTATTCCGTTAGTGTGTCGATCGAAAGAGGTCAGGGATTGAGGCGCGGCAACGCCATCTCGCCCTGGCACTCCCGTTCCGCAAGCAAGCGTTCGCGTAGAACACCCGACTCACGAGCGAGATGCCTCAAGCTGATCCGGGAATCGCGGCCGGCAAACAGGTGAGCACTCAAGCCATCGATGCAGTCGATCAATGGCTGATTCCCATAGGCTCCGGCGAGCCGCCGTAAGTCAGTATCCGGGCAGAGTTTCTGTTGCCAGGCGAGCAGTGCCGTGTAGGCCGCGCCGGGATCCTGGCTTCTGCAGGTCTTCTTCAGTCGATCAAAGGCATGCTGTTCCGAGCCGAGGTAGCGCTCGCGTTCAGCGTCAAGCCACTGACGAGCGAGTGGCGTATATCGCCTCAGCAGGTAACCCGTAACTATCAGCGCCAGAATCAATAACACGATGTCTCGCCAGTCCAACGATCGCTGCTCCTCAAGCGGCCTGGCTTCGCCGCTGGGTCCTGCAACCGCAATCGTCAACGCGTCGATGGCGGCAACTTCCACCTCGTTTGTGGCCCGGTTCCACCAGCGGAAGTTCACCGCCGGAAGCACCACGTCACCCCCGTAGTTCATCACGATGGTGATCTGCTCTGTGCGCGCGGACGTATCCCCTTCAGCAAAAACGGGGGTGTCGGCATACACGGACACCGTGCGTGATTCGATTGCCGGCGCCAGAGGCGGCAGGAAGATGGCTGGCAAGCCATCCAGCTCCGCGATGTACCGAACCAACAGCACATCACCGACCTCGAGCTGGTCCAGCTCACCCTCGATCTCGCGACGGATGCTGAACTGCTGACCGGCGATGTAGGGATCCAGGCCTTCTGCGCCCTTGGGAACCTCCGCAGTGAGCGACACGGATGGAACGGTCAGGTCGGAAACCACCGGATCTGAACCGGGATTGGCCACAGTCACCTGTAAGGTCTCCCCGCCCAGGCTGTAGCGGGCACCCATCAGCGGAAAGATCTGGTAGGTGCGATAGACGCCGCTCCAGCGCTCGCCACCTACCCGTTCTGTGGCGGGCCCTGAGCGGTCCGGTGGACGCCGGACGATTGCATTAGGCACCTCGAAACTCGGAAACACCGGAGGCTTCGGAAACCAGGTGGGACCGAGCACCGTAACCCGCAGTTCCGCCGCTTCGCCGACCGCTACGGTTTCCGGCTGCAGCTGGATTCGTACCACCGGCTCACCTGGCGCAGCAGACGCCATCGCCAGATCGCCGGCAATGACCAGCAGCAGACCGAGGACGACCGACCTCACAGCAAACCCGCCCGACTGGCTTCCAGCAGGAAGCGGGAACGTAGAAAATCTGCCGTCTTCGTGTCGACGGAACGCATCCACTTTTCGGCGCTTTCCGCCTCCACAGCGCTCTCCCGGGTCACCTCGGTTTCCGCCCCCCGCTCTCCCGTATTGTCGTAGACCACATCGTCCGCCCCAATACCACGCTCTTCGCCGGTATCACTCTGCTCCCGCGAGCGTTCTATGTACTCCAGTGTGTATCGAGCGAGCACCAGGTTTTCCTCCGCTTCCCGCCATCCCGGTGCTTCCGCCACCGCCAGCTCATAAGCGCCAATGGCTCGGCGGTATTCGAACGCGCGCATGTGCGCATTGCCCCGGTTGAAGAACCCCTCAGCGTCGCCAATCCGCGACCAGGTGCCCGCGGCCTCCGCATAGTCGCCGGCACGATACTGAGCATTTGCCCGCCAGCGCAGGTCTTCAAATCGTTCTGCCGCAGCCTCGTACTCCACCACCTCGAACAGGCGCCGGCCCTGCTGGTCGGGGGTGAGCCACAGATCGATGAAGCTGCCAGTCGCAGGCAGCAGATAGATCAGCAGGGCGGCCGCCATGACCGTAACGATCGCCGTCTGCGCAAGCAGACTCAACTCCGCCAACCCCCTGAATATCGCTTTCACCATCGCATCGTCCAGCCGCGCCGGAACCAGAGCAGCCCGAGCAGCGCGGCGGGCCAGAGAAACCACCAGCCTTCATCGCGCCACCGTGCATCCGGGTCGTCCGCCCGCGTCAGGTTTGATTCGATGGTGCGCAGCAGCCGGCGGACATCCGCATCGTCAGACGTCATTCTCAGTACCGGTATGCCCGCTTCCGCCTGCACCCTCGCCAGTACGTCCGCATCGACAGCCGTATCGAGCCGATTACCCTCGGAATCGGTGACCGCCGAGCCATCCGGATACAAGGCGACACCACCTTCGTCGGTACCGACCGTTAGCGCCACCAGCGAAGGATTACCGGCAGTGGCTTCGAAACGCGCCAGCGCCGGAATATCCAGCGCATTGAATCCGTCGTTCACAAAGAGGACCGTACCGATCGCTGCGTTGTCTCCCAGCAGCCTCAGCGCCAGCGGCAGCGCATCGGCAGCATTACTGCCAGGCAGGGGCATGATCGCGGGATCCAGACTTTCCAGCAGCGGCTTAATGACGTCCACGTCGCTGCTGGGCGGCAGGACGATGTGGGCGCTGTCCGCATAGGCAATGACCGCCGTTCTGGAACCGGTTCGGGCTTCAATGAGATCCAGCAGCTTGAAGCGCGCCCGGTCGAGC
>Ga0316187_10004298_pt1 | contig 12324 bp, 10 predicted proteins | sample CroRivburrow1_MG_FD_204927 | JGI IMG/M metagenome (GOLD analysis project Ga0316187, IMG submission 204927) | Coastal sediment microbial communities from Maine, United States - Cross River worm burrow 1 | ecosystem: Environmental > Aquatic > Marine > Coastal > Sediment | place: USA: Maine...
TCACTTTTATATGGGGAGTTGGACATTTCTTCCTGAAAATTCTCGATTTGCAATCTTATATTCTGCCCATCTGGAAGGCGTCTATCTGTTGCATCTATATTAATATTACTCATGAGTCATATACTTTCTGAGTAAAGGATAGTACCAAGTTACTCCAATACGCACTAAAGTCAACATGCAGCAATACAAAGATATAGATAAGATAATAATATATAGGGAGACGATGCCAGCGAATAGCATCTTTCAGACAATATGTCGGCCAAAGCAGAAGTTTATGGATAAAGTAAGTTGCGGCTGCGTTCCTTGAGGAAACTATACAGTCTGCCCTCTTATATTTTGGATTTACAGACGGAGGCAATTAACCGGTTTTCGACAAATCAAAACGGCATATTTGAATATGTGTGACTTAATATCATTGACAATCCGAACTGGCGGATCGGTTAATTACCGTTAGGCTTCAGTAAATATTTTCAGTGGGATTTAATAATAAATGGAAAAAGTAACAATACTTGTAGATGTCCAGAATATTTACTACACAACAAGGCAAGCGCACAATCGCAACTTTGATTACAACAAGTTTTGGGAAATAGTTACGAAAAATAGAGAGGTTGTTAAAGCTATTGCATATTCCACAGATCGTGGTGACGAAAAGCAAAAGCAATTCCAGAATATTCTTAGAGCTATTGGGTTCGAGGTGAAATTAAAGCCATATATACAAAGATCAGATGGCACTGCAAAGGGCGATTGGGATGTTGGGATAACCCTTGATGCCATTGAGTATGCAAAAAACGTAGATGTGTTGGTGTTGGCCTCCGGGGATGGGGACTTCGATCTGCTATTGAAAAAAATCAATTTGGACAATGGTGTCTCAACTGAGGTTTATGGTGTCCCACAGCTGACAGCTAATTCTCTAATCAGGGCAGCGTCGAAATATTTTCCAATTGATAATGGCTTGCTATTGAAGGGTGTCAAAGATTGAGTGAAGTGCCTAACAATGGCATGCCACTCATTGCTGGTGTGATGCGCTTTCTCCACCTATGGCGTGTACCTGACCATTCTATAAACGAGCAAAATATATGAAGGAATTGACTCTTGACTCATTAGGCTGGTGTGGCTGGTTTGAACATCAAGCTAAAAAACTTTGTGAGGGAGAGCAACTCGTAGCGCGCGTAGTGACGGTTGATCGTGATCAGTTGCTTCTGGTGAGTGAGATTGGATTGTTCCCTGCAAAACTATCCGGTAAATACTTGTATGAATCCGAGTCGGCGTCGGAAAGACCAAGTGTTGGTGATTGGGTATGTGTGAAAAAACTTGAACTCGACCAATTCGGCATAGTTCATAAGGTTTTTGAACGGAGGACATGCCTGCGTCGCAAGGCGGTCGGAGATTCAGTTGAATATCAAATGATTGCAGCAAACGTCGATTTCGCCATCATCGTACAATCATGCCATTACGACTTTAACCTAAAGAGACTGGAGCGCTATTTAGTGATGATAAAGGATGGCGGCTCGACGCCTTTAATTCTACTAACTAAGACTGATCTGGTTACATCAGAAGTTTTGGTAGACCAAATTGAGCAAATCAGAAATGCAGGTATTACTGAACCAGTAGTATCACTAAGCAACGTTACAAAAGAAGGGCTTAATGAACTAAAGAACATTTTTTCTCCCGGCAAGACCTACTGTTTTGTTGGATCATCAGGTGTTGGGAAAAGCACTATTATTAATAGCCTTGTAGGCATAAACATGCTGGAGACAAAAGCAGTAAGCGGCACCGGTGAAGGACGGCATACCACCGTGCGAAGGGAGCTTGTTCTCCTGGAGGATGGCGCAATGGTAATAGATAATCCGGGTATGAGGGAATTCGGAGTGGCCGGAGCAGTGGATGGAATTGAGGCAAGCTACTCTGATGTTATAGCGCTGGCGTCACAGTGCCGGTTCCGGGACTGTACTCATTGCAACGAGCCAGGCTGTGCCGTGTTGAATGCTTTGGAGCGAGGTGAGATCGATACTGAACACTATGACAACTTTATCAAGTTGCGGCGAGAGTCCGAGCACTATTTGTTGTCATATGCGGAAAAGCGCAAAAAAGACCGAGAGTTTGGACGATTCATCAAGTCAGCAAAGAAGGAACTAGAAGATGAATAGATTTATAAAACGCGTGCAGTCGGAGGGATGCAATGCGCAAATTGTTTATGTCATCGCTTGTTCATAGAGCTGAAATGACTATTTTGTGTGCAGAGTGCCGGCAACTTTGTGATTTGTGCAACAATTCACCCCTGTGAAAATAGCCTGCTTAGCAATATGATGAATCCCACCCTTGCCTTTGATATTGAAACCATCCCCGACGTAGCCGGGCTGCGTAGCCTGTATGAGCTGGACGAACGTGTCAGTGATGCGGAGGTTGCCGAGATGGCGTTTCAATTGCGCCGTCAGAAAACTGGTAGTGATTTTTTGCAACATCATTTACAAAAAGTCGTGGCTATTTCCTGTGCGCTTCGCGAGGGTGATAATTTCCGGATATGGTCGCTGGGTGAGATGGAAGAGGATGAGGGCAGTATCATCCAGCGTTTTTTCGATGGTGTGGAAAAATACACGCCGCAATTGGTGTCATGGAATGGTGGTGGATTCGATCTGCCGGTGTTGCATTATCGGGGCATGATTCACGGTGTGCAGTCACCCAACTATTGGGATCAGGGCGAAGATAACAGGGATTTCAAGTGGAATAATTACATTAGTCGCTACCATTCACGCCATCTTGATCTGATGGATTTGCTCGCGATGTACACCGGTCGCGCCAATGCACCATTGGACGAGCTTGCCAAACTTATTGGTTTCCCCGGTAAGTTGGGTATGGATGGTAGCAAGGTTTGGGAGGCTTACCAGCAAGGTAAGCTGGAAGAGATACGTAACTATTGTGAAACTGATGTAGCGAATACCTATCTGGTTTTCGCTCGCTTTCAGATGATGCGCGGATTATTGACGCGCGCGCATTTTAAGAAGGAGTGTGAATTGGTGCGTAGCGAACTGGGTAAGCTTGATCAACCCCATTGGAAGGAGTTCCTGGCTGCCTGGCCTGACCAGAAGAGCTGACCGTGCCTAGTCATCAACGTTTATGGTTAGCTGGCGGCTGGCTGCTAGTCGGCTTGGTTATATACTTGTCACTTATTCCGCATCCCCCGGAACCGAAATATTTTCCAAGCGCAGACAAACTCGGGCATGTTTTTGCCTATTGTGGATTATCGCTGTGGTTTTGCCAACTCTACCGGACAGTAGCCTCACGCATGACTACTATCTCGGCTCTAATCGGTTTAGGGGCGGGGTTGGAATTTATTCAAGGCTGGATGGGATACCGTTATTTTGAAGTCTGGGATATGGCGGCAAATACCGCAGGTGTAATGATGGGGTTTTTATTGGTGCATACCCGTTTGGGACGATTATTTGTTTTGATTGAGGTAAAGTTACGGCAGGTTGTATGAGTATTGAGAATCGGGTGAATATAGAGTCGTTGGATCAGGAGTGCCGCGGTGTGGCGCATGCCGATGGCAAGGTACTCTTTATCGAAGGTGCATTGACAGGCGAAGTGGTGAGTTACAGCTCATATCGCAAGAAGCCTTTATTCGAATTGGCTCAGGTTACTCAGGTGCACAAGCGATCATCGTTGCGTGTTCAACCCAAGTGTCAGTACTTTGGTCTTTGCGGAGGCTGCTCCATGCAACACTTGGATTCCAGAGCCCAGGTTGCAGTCAAGCAACGCATTCTTGAGGACGATCTGTGGGATATAGGAAAATTGAAACCGGAAACCATCCTGCCGGCGATCTATGGGCAAATATGGGGATATCGCGAACGGGCACGACTGTCGGTTAAGTACGTCATTAAAAAGGGCAAGACTCTGGTCGGTTTTCGTGAGAAGCGCAGCAGCTTTGTCGCTGACATGCAGCATTGTGAAATTCTGACGCCGAAGATTGCAAAATTATTGCCGTTACTGGCAGAGTTGGTGAGCGGCTTGTCGATACGTGATCGATTACCTCAGATCGAAGTCGCAGTGGGTGAATATGTCGACACGTTGGTGTTGCGGGTGATGGAGCCCCCTAGTTCGGAAGATGAAGCTGCGTTGCGTGAATTTGCCGATAGGTACAATATTCAATTCTGGCTGCAGTCGAAAGGGTATGACACCATAATTCCCTTCCACCCTGTGGATGCGCCTGAACTTTCGTACAGTTTGCCGGAATTTGGTATCACCATGCCATTCGCGCCCAGTGAATTTACCCAGGTAAACAGTGCATTGAATCGTGTGATGGTCAGTCGTGCCATGCACTTGCTGGCACCGCAGCCGGGAGAAAGAATCGCAGATTTTTTCTGTGGCTTGGGTAACTTTACGCTGCCCATCGCGCGTAGCGGTGCTCGGGTGGTGGGCATCGAGGGCAGTGAGGCGTTGGTTGCGCGGGCAAAGCAAAATGCGGCAACCAACGGCTTGGCAAATAACACGGAATTTATTGTGATGAACCTGTTTGAAATGAAAGCGGAAACCCTTGCGACGTTAGGCACATTTGATAAGTTGTTGATCGACCCGCCGCGTGATGGCGCACTGGAGCTGGTCAAATCTCTTGGGGGAGATCATGCGCCACGCCGTATCGTATATGTTTCCTGTAATCCTGCCACACTGGCACGTGATGCGCAGGTGCTAGTCGAAAGTCATGGCTATGCATTCAGATCGGCTGGTGTGATGAACATGTTCCCGCATACTTCACATGTGGAATCCATCGCAATGTTCGAACTTAATCACTGATAGCTGACCATCCCGTGATTGAGATTTGCAAATTAATTGTTACATTGACGTCGTCGATGTTCATGCGGATTTTGTATTGTTTCTTGGTATATACATCGCTGGGCCAAATGGCAGTGGCGGACACGGTCTACGATTATCAAGGGAACAGTACGAAAGGGTATGGCGAGGAAGTTAATGCCGATACTTTAAAGCTCCGCCGCCTGTTTGGATTACCACCTGGCATGGATCAGCGACCCGCAAGAGAGAAAAAAAACGGCTGGCTGGGCATCTCCATGAGGCAGCCGGATCAATCCCATGCTGGTTTACTAAAGGACGCTCGTGCGATTGAAGTGGTCATTGTCGTGCCGGCTTCTCCTGCAGATGAGGCAGGCCTTCGCGCAGGTGACTTGATCGTAGGTTTTAATGGCGAATCCGTCAGTGAAAGTGATGCGCTGATGACTTTCCGGCAATCAATCATTGATATGCGCAGCGGTGAAATATTGAAGTTGAAAATAATGCGTGAGAAAAGCCAGCTTGAGGTTGAGGCAACGATCAAACCACAGCTTCGTACTCAACCTGTTTTGAAGAGCCACCCCGGACTGGATATGCACATCGGTGCGAATGAAAGTTCATTGCTGATGGATGCTTTGGGTAAAGAAAAGTTGGCAGATGAATATGCGCGTCTACTTGACATTATTCGTGATGAAACTGAAAAGGTGGTGAGCGTGGCTGTGCACATGGATGGATATAACCCCTTCCGTTTGCAGGAGCTGAACTATGTCTTGCATCATCCTCTGGATTTACCCGTGATTGCGCGCAAGCGCATAACTGACAGGCTGGGTGCTGCTTTTAACAATAAACGGCACGATATTGAAGGGTTGCTAAGTACTGCAATGGACGGGTTGGATATGGAAGCGGTATTGCCACCATTAAAATCTGGGAAGCCGCCGGCCGATTTTACGGAGTATATCGAGCGATTGCTGAAAGTTATGCACCACGCAAATTCAGAGCGTAACGCAGTATTGTCTGTACTCAATGCAGAAGAATTGGACTTTCTGTATGAGTCTGCAGCGGAATTATTGAAGGAAGAATCGGGTGCGATAAAAAAGGAATTGACCAATGCGGAGAAACGGGAAGAAGACATATATTGGCTGAAATTTTTCCGCGTTGTGCTCAAGCTGGATATTAAACGCTTGCTGCAGGCCTCTGCAGGGGTAGTGCGTGCACTAGACACGGAAGTGCTGGTAACACTTAATAGGAATTCGGGGAAACTGGAGCATTATCCTGACGATTGGCAAGTTAGAGAGGAAGAAAATCTGACAATCATTGATACCCGTGAAGGAAGTGTGTTGATCGGTGGAATAGCAGACAACACGTACACCGAAGATGCCATGCTGATAATTGATTTTGGGGGCAACGACCGATATCTCAATCAGGTTGGAGGCGGTACACGAGTTAACCCGTTCTCCGCAGGTATCGATTTGTCAGGTGACGATATTTATATCGCCAGTGAAGATTTTGCTCAGGGTGCAGCGTTGCTGGGTGGCGGTTTCCTGATTGATCTGGAAGGTAACGATCAATATTTAGCAGAGAACTATTCACAAGGTGCGGGCATTTTGGGAGTCGGTATACTGGTCGATGATAGCGGTCGAGATCGCTATCATGCCATTGCGGCATCGCAGGGAGCTGGTGCGCTGGGTGTCGGTTTACTGGCGGAAGGTGACGGTAACGACGTTTATTACGGGAATCGCTTCGTACAAGGATTTGGGTCAGTTAAAGGTTACGGTGCCGTCATCGAGGCGGGAGGTAACGATAATTATTTTGCCGGGTCAATGTACGAAGATACTCGTGCTCCCGGTAAATCTTATCAATCGATGTCGCAGGGATTTGGATATGGCATACGTCCATGGGAATCGCTTGCGGGTGCATCGGGTGGAATCGGGATTATTGCCGAAGCAGAGGGTAATGATACTTATGTGGCCGACTATTTTGCCCAAGGATCCAGCTACTGGTTTGCACTAGGCATCCTGGACGACCGTAAGGGCGACGACCGCTATATTTCCGGGCGTTACTCGCAGGGTGCGGGGATACACCTGTCGGCAGGTGTTTTGCTGGATGGGGAAGGGGATGACAGTTATTTAGCCGATTTTGGTGTTGCTCAGGGTTGCGGCCATGATTACGGAGTTGGTTTCCTACTCGATAATGGCGGTAACGACCGCTATATGGCAGGTACCATCGCACAGGGAGTGGGCAATGACAATGGTATCGGCGTTCTTTCGGATAATGGTGGTAACGATGAATACTTCCTGAGAAACCTTGGTCAAGGTTACGGTAATCTTGAATCTACGCGCGGTGTGGGAAGTTTTGGTTTGTTGTTCGATACGGGTGGTGGAAGCGATATTTTTTCGCTAGGAGGCAAAAACAATGCCCTTAAGTACAAGAATCGTTGGGGTATTTTTGCTGATACTGATTGATTAAGCGGAAAATTCTGTGCAACTGCTCAGGACTTTGGTGTCAATGCTTTACCGCTGAATTCAATACCCGCCCAACCCGACTTGATAAAGTTGCGGATGTTCTGGTGGTCGCTCCCATCTAGGTTGCCGAGTACGTCTTTCCGGTAATAGTCTCCAAAGCAATTTAATGTTTGCTGTTCAGATAGGTCGTGCTGCTGAGCAAATGAAAACAGTTTGCATGAACCGTTGTTCTGACCTGACTCGTTGAATAGGGAACCATTCCTGAATGGTGTAGGAATGAATTCATACATTGCGTCAATCACGTTCATCGTGTCATTAAATGTTACATTTTCAGGTGATATGCTTAGGTGCTGAAGAAATGCATTCAGTTTCATTGTTATTTCCAAGGTATTGTTTGAGTCATAAAAAAAGCGGCTTACGCCGCTTTTTCTAATTGATGTTAAAGAGCTAGTCGCGTTCGCCAGCAAATGCCATCAACAGGCTCAATAGATGGATAAACAGGTTGTAAATACTCAAGAACAATCCCAGTGTTGCCATCACGTAATTGGTTTCGCCACCATGTACGATACGGCTTACGTCATACAAAATGTAAGCAGAAAATATCAACACAGCAATTGCGGAAATAGTCAATGACATGGCGGGCACTTGGAAAAACAGGTTCGCCAGTGAAGCAACTATCAGCAAAATGAGTCCAATGAACAGGAATTTTCCCATGAAGCTGAAATCTTTTTTGGTTACAGTGGCTATTGTCGCCAAGCTGAAGAAGATGATGCCTGTTCCACCGGCGGCCATACCTATCAGTTGTGCGCCGTTTCTGAGGTGAAGCGCCACCTGCAGGATAGGTCCCAGGAAAACGCCAGCAACAAATGTGAAGCCAAGTAATGCCGCTACCCCCCAGATGCTGTTACGCAGCGCGGTGACGGCGAACATCATGCCTATCATTGCACCGAACATCAGCAGTGAGCTCATGATCGGGCTTTGTGCCATGAAGCCAAAGTTCATTGATGTGCCGACGAAGGCACCTATGACGGTAGGTATCATGGTCAGCGCCAGCATCATGTAAGTGTTGCGCAACACCTTGTTCTGTTCTGTTGAAAATGTGCCAACCTGATTTATGGTTTGGATCTGCATGTGTAACCTCCTAAGTAGTACTTTTAATCAACAAGCAAGTGATATAGATTAGTGAATGAATGGAAAGTTTCATTCATCCTATTGTGAAATGGATTTTTGGCGGAGGGCGTGAGATTCGAACTCACGAAGGGCGCAAACCCTTGCCAGTTTTCAAGACTGGTGCCTTCAACCGCTCGGCCAGCCCTCCGAAGCGGCGCATTTTGAACTAAGCTACGCAGCATGTCCAGAAAAACGCCAATAAAATCTCAATTGTGTTGATAGTCAGCCCAATTGTTGGGGGTTTCATAAAGTCGCACTTGTTCAAGGCGTAGGTTGTTTCCGAAAGTGTCTTGATAGGCAGGATCAAGAATTTCGAAGGCAACTTGAGCAAGATTCTCTGCGGTTGGCACGACGTTAAGGATAACAGTCTTGTGGTTCGGCAAGCTTGCCAGAAAATTGCACACTGCTTTGTCGTTGCGGTATACCAGAAATGCGTGATCCCATGCATCTACCAGCTTCTCTTGGGCAATACGCTTAACATCCGAGAAGTCCATCACCATGCCCTGTTCGGATATTCCTTCTTCAGTAATGATTTCACCTGATAGAGTGATTTCAATGGCGTAACGATGACCATGCAGATGTTTGCATTGGCTGTTGTGATTGGGGATGCGGTGTCCTGCATCGAATTCCAGGCGTCGGGTTATGAGCATCTTGGCTGACTTGAATATATGTGGGTTCGATTATACAGATTCAAATTTTCAAGGCGGCGATGCGTTGCAAAAATTCGCGTTTCGCCAAATCATCATGTGGTATGCCGTAGCGCAGCGTGCTATAGCGTGTTGCGAGGTCGTGGATAGTGTCAGCGAGCTCGGGGTGGGCAATGGCGACCCGTGCGGCGTAGTCCATTGCGCCTTCATGTGTGGCACGAGGCAGTCCTGCTTTGGCAAATTTCCTACATAGTTTGAGCCATACAGCTTGTACTTTTTCAGGGCGGTGACTGTACAAATGACGCAGCATGAACAGGGCGAAAAGCGCAACTAACAACCCCATGCTCAGTGCCATATTCAGCGCCATTTTTTGCCAAGTGACAGATTCCATGCCCAGGCGGGTCAAGAAAGCGAATTGCCGTTCGTTGTCATAGCCCAGTACCCACTCGTTCCACTGATTTGCAATTGCATCAAAGTTGAGGCGCAGATTGCGTAACCATTGAGGCGGATTTCGTGCCATGAAGGACAATGCCGCGTTGTTGGAAACAGCAGCGGAAAGGTTGCTTTGTATCCGTCCCGGAGCGACGACCCCGGTTGGATCCACTCTTGTCCAGCCTTGTCCGGCAAGCCAGACTTCGGCCCAAGCATGCGCATCAGATTGGCGTACGATGTAGTAGTCACCCACATTGTTGAATTCGCCACCAAGATAGCCGGTCACTACTCGTGCAGGGATATTTGCAGCGCGCATCAGCAGCACGAAAGCCGAGGCATAATGCTCACAGAATCCTTTTTTTGTATCGAATAAAAACTCATCGACAGTGTTAGTCCCGAGTAGTGGTGGTTCCAGCGTGTATTCGAACCCTTGCTGGTTGAAATAAGACAAGGCTGTTTGAACGATGGCGGCATTATTAATGCTGCTTGCTTGCCATTGAGTGGCGAGTTGAAGTGTGCGCGGATTGTATTGCTCCGGTAGTTGCAATGCGCGTTGTAGTTGTTGCTCAGATTCTTGCAGGTTCGCGCGGTAGCTGAGGTCTGAATGTGCCTCATAACGTAGTCGCGCATTGATTGGTTTTTTACGATATAGCCTGAAATCGTAACTCAGCGTTGTTGGTATCGAGATGTTGCCAGGTACATCAAGTGCGAACAGCCAGGTTTTATTATGTGGCTCTAATGTTACAGCGTAGTCAATGCCTTGATCGAGTTCAGTGAATTGTGGTGTAGGAAATGGTGTTTTTCTGCCAGTAGTCCAGTTACGTCCGTCGAAATTCCATAATACCGGTCCGCGCCAATACATCTGTTCACGACTTGGAACCTTGTTCTTGTAGCTGACACGGAACGCAACAGCTTCTGACAAAATTAAACGGCTTATACTGCCTGGTGACATTTCATCGTCCAGCCCACTGCTGGCAAAGGCGTCTTGCGGTAAACCCCATAACGGGCCTTGTACCCGGGGAAACAGGACAAACAGGATAAGAGTAAGCGGGATTGCTTGCAGCAGTAATGTTCCGGCGATGCGCAGTCGTGGTTTAAGCTCAACGTTCTGTCCATGTAATTGAACCCATGTGCCTGTGATGACGAATAGTGTGGCGAGCATATACAGTGCGGTAGGGATGCTCTGGGAGTAGAAAAAATTGGTGATGATGATAAACAGAGCCAGATAGATGATGGCCATCGCATCTCGCGCCGTTCTTAATTCAAGGAGTTTGAGCGTAGCGAGAATTACCAGTAGTGTGACACCCACTTCTCTTCCAAACAGGGTATGAAAGCTTAAAGCAATGCCGGTTGTCCCTGCGATGGTGATGAATAGCAAGAGCCATTTCTTGGGCAATGGATTGCCGCTGTAGTTAAGATATACACGCCAGAATAGTAAGCTGACACATAAGCTGCTGACCCACAATGGCAAATGTTCAGCATGCGGCGCGATGACCATTAAAATGGAAAGCAACAGGCCATAAGTGAGCGTTTTACTCATCTAGGTTCCAGTGGCGGTAGATTGAATAATGCTATCCTGCTCAGACATGCATCCCGGTGCGAGTTGCCGCTGGCAGGAGGTAATTCTCCATCCGGTAAGCGTAAACCATAGCGTAAACCATGCAATTCAGCATCCAGTACCCAGCGTGTCATGCGTGCCAATTTTTCTTCTTCGCTTTGCTCCGGAGCGGTAGCTAAATCCAACCATAATTCTTCACCTTCTGGAGTGGAGAATTGTTTTACATGCAAGCCTCGTTCACGGGCAAAGGCTTTCCAAGCGATGCGTGGTAGCGCATCACCCGTAACGTATTTACGCAATCCAGCAAAATCGTCATCTCCTGACGCTAAACGTTTCCCGGCACGATCTGGCGCGTTACCTAATGGTAGTGATGCTGAGTCCAGAGGTTTGGGATAGACCAGGCAATTTATGTCGAAATGCAAATAAGACCAACAATGAAACAAGCCAAGTGGAAATTCGGTATACAACGTCAGTCTTCCTAATGGCAGCCAACCTCGCTGTTTGGCAGGTAAAAAGAATTCAATCTCCGCGTCTTCCCATGCAGGAACATCAAAGCTGACCGAGGCATTATCTTCTGCTTGCAGGCATAGCTGAAAACGTGACAGATGACTGGCGTTGTGAAAGTGCAGCAGAAATTTTGCACTATCGCCACTAAATACCGGGCTTGCATGTCCAGGGCGGATTTCAAGGTGTGCCATATTACGAAAAGCGTGCAACATGGACATTACTGCCATCATTGCCAGCAAAAATGTCAGTATATAACCGAGACTCAAATTGTAATTGATATCGCCGAGTAGCATTAGTCCCAATACCAGAGCCAATGCCAAGCCTTGTTTGGTGGGCAGGATGAAGATGCGGCGTTGAGTAAGAGTAACGGTTCCGCTGTCAATTTTCGGGCGGAACAGCCAAGTCCGAAAGCGAGTTTTTAGTTTAGCTAACATGTAGTTGATGTGCTATTCACATTAGTCCGGTATTCGTATTGCTATGGGAACCGACGATATGGAAAGCTTCAAGGAATTGCTATCGCCTTAATCAGCTCTTGCATCAGTGCATTGCTGTTTTGCTTGGCATGTTCACCTACTGCTTGCAATCTATGGCTGACCACGCCGGGCAATACAGCTTGAATATCCTCTGGAATTACGCTGTCACGTTGCTCCAGCAGTGCCCAGCTGCGAGCGGCAGAAAGCAGGGCTAACCCAGCGCGTGGTGACAGTCCGTGGGTGTAAATGGGCGATTCCCGGGTGTATCGCAAAATAGCCTGTACATAATCGAGCAG
>Ga0316187_10004299_pt1 | contig 12321 bp, 7 predicted proteins | sample CroRivburrow1_MG_FD_204927 | JGI IMG/M metagenome (GOLD analysis project Ga0316187, IMG submission 204927) | Coastal sediment microbial communities from Maine, United States - Cross River worm burrow 1 | ecosystem: Environmental > Aquatic > Marine > Coastal > Sediment | place: USA: Maine...
GGCGCCGAGGGCAATACCATCCGCTCCCAGACCCTGAATGAGGTCATGTCCCTCATCAAGCGCTCCTACAGGCTGGTGCAGGCCGACAAGCTGAAAAAGCAGGAAGGCCTGCTCCAGGAGCGCCTGAAACGCATCCAGGAATTTATCGTATCCAAATACCCCATGGCGGAAATCTACCTGTTCGCCTGCTCCAACGACGACTACCGCCTGGGCCACCACGGTTCCACCCTGGTGTCCAAGGAAGCCTCGGGGTCGGCTTACGAGTTGATTCTCAATTACGAAACCCTGATGCCCGGCATCCAGATCACACCCATGATGCCGACCCATTTCGTGATGCCCCAAGCGGTGAACGACGATCCGGCCCAATATGACCGCATCATTGACTATATCCGCTTCCGGTTGGTGAAGATCTATGCGCGAGAAGAAAAGCGGTTGGTGAACCTGGGCGCCACTCCCGATCTGGGTGTCGAATATGTCGCCAAGCATTCCGGCGCGGTGTATTGGGAGGCTTTCAAGGCTTCTTCGGGCAATCTGCCTAAAGCGATCCTGAACCTGTTCCGAATCGAGATGCTGCTGGATAAGCGCTTTGTCAAAACCATTATCCAGACCATCAAGGATCCCGAATACATGGACGGGTTTGCCAAGCCGCGCCCGGAGGACGAGATGGTGGACCTGGAGCGGATGATCAATGATGAAACCGGCATCCCCCCCTGGGCGCTGATCGATCTGGAGGGCGTCTTCCCGCTGCTTCGTCAGGATCCCTGGTGGTTGCGCTACAAGGCCTTGAAAATCGGATTCCATGAGAAAGACGGCGTGACCGGCCTGGAGGCCGAAGAGCGGGCACGAATTTCCAAAATCGTCGATATCGCGTTTGCCCTGCACGTTCGGATTTCCGATGTCTTCACCAAACCCGGCGATACACGCCCCCTGGATTCTCACAGGGAAATGGTGTTGATCGAGTTTCTCAAGCGGGCCTTCCCTCCCATTTCACCCCGCAGAAAATATCTGGAGCACCTATTCGTCGGAGAAGTGCACTCGGTCTCCCGCTTTGAACTGGAATTGCGCGACCTGTTCAAGAAAAGCCTCAAAAGAGCCAATCAGAAAATCATCGACATGAACATTCAGGGGGAAACAAACCAGAAGGAATTCGAGATCTGGTACCACTATTACCAGGAGAATTTCGAGCCTGCCCCCAACATGATCGAGCGAACCATCCTCAAGCACCTGACAGTTCCCAGGGGGCGGATCCAGATCGGTTTCGAATTGAAGGAAGGGTGGTTCTTCAAATCCTACCAGCGTGAGTCCAAGGTCGGAAAACGTTTTGACACCTTCGGACATCTCGATCACCTGCCCGAGGAGGTGATGCTGCGCGATTATGGGAAGTTCCTCAGCGGTCTGGCCGAGTGTGTTTTGAATGGCTATTACGGTGTGATGAACCAGGGCACTTTGAAGGAAACAGCAACAGTGGTGGAATTCGATGCCAAGAAGATGGACCTGGGCAACCGGATCGACAATACCATGGCCTATGTGCGGCCTGACAATGTCCACACCATCCTGAATCTCATCATCAACTCGTTCAAGGAACGTCCCTATCACTACATGGATTGCATTACCCAGAAGCGGCGGGTGACCGAACTGCTGGTCTTCGTCAATCTGGTCAAGTTCGGGCGGCTGTCTTTTTTATACCGTGACAATCTTCAGGTCTGGTATTGCGACGAGGTGGACCACCCGGAGTTGTTTGCCAACGCTCCCAATTTACACCATTCGCCGAAGACCCTTTTCACGGCCAAACCCTTTCACATCACCCTGGCCAAATTCCTGAAGATCAAGGGCATCGACCTGAACGCCACCCAACTGGCCATTTGGATCAATCCCAACTCCGTGGTCACCAACCATTCCTCCCAGCAAACGGCGCTGAAGGAAAAGGAAATGGCGGCTGCCTTTGGCGCCATTATCAATCAGGTGCATCGGCCCAAACTGCCCGATCCCCCCGAAGGAGTCGAAGCGCCGGCGGACGGGAGCGGGGAAACCGCGCCGCCCCAGCCAGCGGGCGCCGATTCCTCCACGGGCGAGCCCGGAGAGCCTTCCTCCGAACCCCAGCCCTCCTGAGAGCCCCGGCTTGTGGGGCCCCTGCTTGTGGTCCCACCGCGCATACGGTTCTTGAAGGTGAGGCGGGGCGTTGAAAATCGTCAGCGTCCGGTGGCCCGGAGGCGGGTTTTGCGCTTGCGCTTTTGGATTCTGCGCAGTTCCCCCGTCGCCCGCATGCGGCGCTTTTTGAACTTTGCGCGCTCGGCTCCCTTCTTTTTCCCTGTTTTGCTTTTGGCCATGGTCTTTTCTCCTGTGTCCTGTTTGGATTCAGCGGGAGCGATCCCGTCTATGCTGTCATCCCTTCAACAGCCCTTCCTCCAACAGGCTGATGTAACCGTCACCGGCAATGATCAGATGATCGAGGACGGGGATGCCGATCAATTCGCCCGCCTGGATCAGTTGCCGGGTAACCTGGATGTCATCCTGGGACGGTTTCGGGTCTCCGGATGGGTGGTTGTGGACAAAAACGACTGCGGCGGCGCTTTCCCGAATGGCCGCGTTGAAGGCTTCGCGGGCATGCACCGGGCTGGCGTCCAGAGTGCCCTGTGTGATGATTCGATCATCAAGGTATCGGCGCTTATTGTCCAGCAGGACGACGAGGAACTGTTCCTGCTTCAAGTCTCGCATGCGCATGCGGAAGTGATTGAACACGTCCCATGCCGTTGCGAATGGGGCGCCTACGGTCATGCGCTCCTCGTTGAAGCGCTTGCAAAGCTCGAAGGCGACCTGCATCCGTTCGGGCAACAAGGGGTGGAAACCGAAAGTGTCCCGCAATTCCCTCTTTTGCCGGGAGGCCACCTGGCGCAGGGTCGTGCCTGCCAGCAGGCCCTTCAGTCGCGCACCTTCGTCTTCATTCATCCCGAACAGGGCCTGCAACAACTGGTGGGGGCGCAGGTGATCGAAAGCGCCGAGCCGGGCCTGGGTCAGCACTTCCGGAGCGCCTACCTGTCCCTCCTTTGGGTCGTTTCGCCAACGGCACTCTTTTTCCAGGGGACATTCTTCGCAACTGGGAACATGTGAGCAGGCTCCTGGAATCCCAAGCATTTCGAATCGTCCGGCAAACACCGCGGCCAGGAAGTTGGCCCGATAGGGCGCCACTGAATCGGGTTCGCCTCTTTCGATATTCATCGCCCTTGGTGCGGGCAGGGCGCCGCGCCAGCATTCCGCCTGCCAACGGCGCAACCGATCCGGATCGAGGCCGGGATCGAAGGCCCCTTCGGAAAAGCGGCTGAAGGCCCGGAACCCGGAAGCCGATCCCATTGGCAGCAAGCCTACCTGGCGCAGAATGCCCAGGGAACTCCAGGCCAGTTTCGGTGGAAAAATGCGAATCCACCGCTCGCATTCCGCGTTGGGAAGAAAGGGCGAGGGATATTTTTCCGGGAATCCCTGCCGCCTCAAATGAAAAAACCCTGTCAGCACCGAGCCCAGGGTTTGGCGCAATTCCGGGTCGATCAAGGGCCAATGGCCCAACAACCGCCTGATCTCGCCTTCGGTGAAATAATGCGGGTCGATCTCCTGACCGAATCGATAGAGAGGCTTCCATTCCCAGACGGAGGCGCCCTGGGTGTGAGGGAGCTTGAGGGCGATCAGAAGGTGGTCGATGAGCGAGTGGTAAAGCCGGAGATGGAAGTTGGCCGGGGTTTCCGCCAGAGGTTGCGCCATCAGGCTGTCGAAAATCTCCAGAGCCCGCCCGGCATGCTCCCATTGGGAAAGCCGGTCGAAGAAGTTGCTTTCGCTCTTCTGCGATGGAGGCATGGTGGATTTTCCGGGGTGATCGTAAGGAGGCCAGGGCAACAGCGGCAGGGCCTCTTGATTCCACCATGTGGTCACAAAGCGGAGGCCGTTCACTTGTCCGGCTATGGGGATCATGGCGCCCACGGGAAGTGGGGACTTCACTTTCCCCAAATTCATCCCAATGTTCAAGCCGCTTCGATGGACAGAACCTGGGATTCATCCTTGAGAAAGTCTTGAAACAGGGGCCATAACTCTTTCGGTGTGGTGTTCTCCCGAATGTCCGCTTTTCCCATGCCCCGCAGAGTGACGAAGCGTAAAGAGCCTTCAGCAGCCTTCTTGTCGTGCATCAGCAGCCCGGCAAAATCCTCTTCCTTCAAGGCCGCCATGGTCACCGGGGTCACCAGCGGCCGCAGCACGCTTCCGATGCGGTCGAAGGCCTGTTCGGAAAGGAGATCCAGGGCCTTGGAGGCATGGGCGGCATAGAGCATGCCCACCCCGACGGCCTCGCCATGAAGATAGGCGGTGTAGCCGGTGTGGGTCTCAATCAGGTGGGCCAGGGTGTGGCCGAAGTTGAGGATCGCCCGCAAACCATGCTCCTGTTCATCGGCCTCGACAACTTCCGCCTTGACCCTGCACGAGCGATGGACGGCCTCCTCCCAAAACTCCCAATCCCGCGTGGCGAACAGATGGGTGCGTTCCGCGAGGAAATCGAACAACTCCGGATCGCGAATGATGCCGTGCTTGATCAACTCGAAGAGTCCCGCCTTCAATTCCCGCTCGGGCAGGGTCTCCAGGAAAGCCAGGTCGATCACCACGCCGATGGGTTGCTTGAAAGCCCCGATGGCGTTCTTCCCTGCGGCGTGGTTGACCGCGGTTTTGCCGCCCACGCTGCTGTCCACATGGGCGAGAAGGGTTGTGGGCACCTGGACGAAGGGCATGCCGCGCATGAAGGTCGCCGCTGCGAACCCCGCCATGTCCCCCACCACGCCTCCCCCGAAAGCGATCAGGGGGATTTTCCGGTTCGCTTCCAGATCCATGAGGCGGTCATAGATGGCTGAGAGGGTCTCCAGGGTCTTGTACGATTCCCCATCGGGGACGGTGATGGTATCCACCCGAACGCCGTGAGGGGCCAGGGTTTGGGCGATCAGGTCGGGATAGAGCCGGGCCAGGATCTCGTTGGTGACCACAATCACCCTGCTTCGGCCGTCGATCACTTCGGGCAGCTTTTGGGCAAGAATATTCGCGCCGATGTGGATTGGATAAATGCCGGATGGGAGATTGACGTGCAGTGTGCGCATGGGACCGGAAGGGCTGAGGAACCAATCCAGGCTAAATGAGTGCCTGGCGATGATTGCCACTGAAGTTTGCTGCTGTCGAGGGGATGCCTTAAACTGACCGCATCGCTCGTGAGAACCGTGGTGTGGCCCCGCCAGCCGGGCAGGACGCGATTCCAGCCGGAGGGTGCGACCACCATAATGGCCTGGGGTCATTTAGGCAATCTTCCGGCAGGATTGCCGGAGGCCGTGCCGCATTTGGCTGGTGGCCGTGCCATCCTCGGCCGGAGGCTGTGTCCTCCTCGGCCGGAGGCCGTGCCACCGAAACAATCCACCAATGACCCGGCCGGATCGACCCATTCCGTCATGAACCTGGACAAGGATTCCAAATTGGGGCGGGTGCTGGAAGGCCTGCCGGATTCTCCCGGGGTGTACCTGCACAAGGACGACCGGGAGCGCGTGCTTTATGTGGGCAAGGCCAAAAGCCTGCGCAGCCGCGTTCGGTCCTACTTCCAGGCCTCCGCCAACCACACTCCCCGCATTGCGGCGATGGTGGCCAATGTGCGGGATATCGAGGTGCTTCAGACCCGCAGCGAATCTGAGGCGTTGATCCTGGAAGCCAACCTGATCAAAAAGCACCGTCCCCGTTACAACATCAACTACAAGGACGACAAATCCTACCCCTTCTTCAAGCTGACCGTGGGGGAGATGTACCCCCGCCTTTACCTGACCCGGGAGAAGTTCGACAAGGATGCCGAGTATTTCGGCCCCTATGCCTCGGTGAAGGATGCCCGCCAGACCCTGAACATGATCCGCCGGTTCTTCCGCCTTCGCACCAGCAAGATGAAGCTGGATGGCACCCGAACCTACCGGCCCTGTATCAACTTCCAGCTTCGCAAGTGCCTGGCGCCGTGCCGGGGCACTGTTTCAGGCGAGGACTATACCCGCATCGTTGATGAGGTACGCCTTTTTTTCCAGGGGCGGGACAAGGAGCTGATCGCCCGCCTTAAGGCTGAAATGGAGCAGCATGCGGAGCAGCGGCAATACGAAGAGGCCGCCAAGCTCCGTGACGCCATCCGGGCCATCCAGCGCACCATGGACAAGCAGCGGGTGCTGGTGCCCGACCAGAACACGAACCAGGATGTCTTTGCCCTGGTCCGGGAATCCCACTTCGCCGGAATCGAAATCCTCTTTATTCGCCACGGCCGGCTCATCGGATCGGACTTTGTCCTGCTGGAGCGTACCGAGGGAATGAGCGAGGCGGAGATCCTGCGCGGCTGGTTGGGGCGGATGTACACGCGCCCCGCCGCATTATTGCCCAGGGAGATCCTGCTGCCCTTTCCGGTGGAGGACATGGACGTGCTGGAAGATTTCCTGACAGGAGAGCGGGGGGGACGAGTGCGGATGCTCCCTGTGCAACGGGGCGCCAAGCGCAAGTTGATCGACATGGCCGAGCACAATGCCCGCCGGGAACTTGCCGAAAAGATGGTGGGGTATGTGGATGACCATACCGTGCTGGAAGAGGTGAAGCGTTTTCTGCACCTGCGCCGAATTCCGGATCGTGTCGAAGCCTTCGATATTTCAAATATCCAGGGGACTGACTCCGTCGCCTCGATGGTGGTCTGGGAATCCAACCGGGCGGCCAAATCGGACTACCGCAAATTCAAGATTCGCACCGTGGAAGGCCCGGACGATTTTCAGGCCATGTTCGAGGTGGTCACCCGCCGCTATCGCCGGGCCGTGACGGGGGAACAGCCGCTTCCGGACCTGATCCTGATCGACGGGGGCAAGGGGCAGGTCAACAGCGCCGCGCGGGCCCTGGACGAACTGGGGATTTCACGAACCCAGGTGGATGTGATCGGTTTGGCCAAGGGGCGCACCGACCGCCGTTTGGGGCGGGTGCTGGGGGTGGAGGATTACGAGTATGTGGTCAAGCCCGACATGAAGAACGAGTTGCGGCTGAAACGGAATTCATCCACGTTGCATTTTCTGCAACGCATCCGGGATGAATCCCATCGTTTTGCCATCACGTTCCATCGTTCCCTGCGGAGAAAAAAGGCCCTCTCCACGGAGTTGGAGAGCATCGAAGGTGTCGGAAAGAAGCGGGCGCATGCCCTGTTGCTTCATTTCGGCAGCCTGAAGCGCGTGCAGGCGGCCGATGTGGAGGCCATCAGTGAAGTCCCGGGCATCTCGACCCATACCGCGGAGCGGATTCATGCGGCCTATGCACAGCGGCCCTGAAGGGGAGGCCGAGTGCCAGGGAACTGCCAGGGCGCTACAAGGTTCAGGCGCCCGTGTCCTCTTCCTCATCCGCCGGGGGCTTCTTGGGCCGGGTCAGTTTGGAGATGAGAATGCTGATCTCGAAGAGGATGATCAGCGGGCCGGCCAGCAGCAACTGGGTGAACACATCGGGAGGGGTGAGCACGGCCGCGGCGATAAAGACGATGACGATGGCATAGCGCCGGTTACTGGTGAGGAATTCGGGCGTCAGCAGGCCCATCCGGGTCAGCAGAAGGCTGATCAGTGGCATTTCGAAGACCAGCCCGAACACGAAGGTCAGCCGCAGGGTGAAAGCCAGGTAATCCCCGATGCGCAATGAAGGCGCCAGGGAGGGATCGAAGCTGATGAGAAACTCCACCGCGATGGGAAAGACCACCATGTAACAGAAGAGGCCTCCCCCGACGAAGAGAGGGAAGGACATCAGCAGGAAGGGCCACACGACCTTTTTTTCCCGCTTATAGAGTCCGGGGCCGATGAAAAGCCAGATTTGTCCCAGGGTGATCGGGAAGGTCAGGAAGATTGCCGCGAAAAAGGATGCCTTCAGGTGGGAAAAAAATGGATCGGTCAGGGTGTCGAACTGCAATTTCAGATCGGGAAAGGAGCGCAACAAGGGCCACTTGACCGCCCAAAGAATGTATTCCCGGAATCCCCAGGAGATGAAAAAGGCCACGCCCACCGTTGCGAAGATGATGACCAATCGCTTGCGCAATTCCCGCAGATGCTCCGTCAGGGGCATCTTGGGGTCCTGAATATCGCTTCCCTGGTCGATCGTGCTCATGGGGTTTCGATGGTGCGTTCTTCTGGAGGTTGAAAATGAAGCCGGTGGTTGGCTTGCCGGGTGAGCCGCCATGCAGATGGCGGTTCGGACGATTCATTATCCCTTGGGATTGCGGGAGGCCCGGGCTTTCCTGGATTGAATGGGTCCCGAAAACACTTATGAGCCAAAAGAGAGCGTACGTGTTTTTTTGGATTTTTTAAACGGGTTTCTCTACCTTGGGAGAAGAAGGGAGCCCCCCGCTCCAAGACGGGACGGTATGGCCACTCGTGCCAGGGGCGCAATCCATTGCAATCCTACCTTCACAATCCTTCAATCCGGGAGAAGGGGATGCCACGCTGCTTTCATGGAAGAATGCCTGACCGCCTCCCCTGTCGCGGGAATGAAGCATCCCACAAAGCGACTCTGACCCGCCGCGGCAGGGGCTCCTGGCGATGGTTGGCCATCCTGGGTCTTGTGCTGGGATTGTTGCCTTTGCACTCTCCCATGGCCCAGACTCCGGACAACCTGGTTCAGGCGCCGGCCAAGGACGAGTACATCATCGAGTACACCTTCAAGCTTACCAAGGGCCCAGTCTACGACACCCTGTTCTCTCCGAACCAGAAATTCGTGGTTACTCTCGGTTCCAATTTCGCGATCCGGTTGTGGGATTCGGAGTCGGGCCGGGTGAGCAAGGACTTCCGCACCGGGGCGCACCAGGCCACCACGATGGCTTACCATCCCAAGGCCGATGCAATCTTCACCGGAGGCAAGGACGGCACAGTCCGGGCCTGGGACATTGCCCAGGCTTCCGAATCGATGGTGCTGGAAGGGCATCAATCCCCGGTCACCACCCTCGTGACAGGACCCGAAGGCAAATTCGTTTTTTCTGGTGACAGCACGGGCAAGATCATCGTCTGGAATACCGAGGAAGAAAAGGCGGTGATTACCCTGAGCGCGCACACCGGGCCGGTGACCGCGCTGGTGCCGCACCCGGACGGCAAGCATCTTATCTCTGGAGGCCGGGACCGCAACATCAAGGTGTGGGAATGGGAGACCGGGCGTATCGTGAATGCCTTTTCCGGCCACACAGGCACCATCCACGCTCTGAAGGTAGGCAGCGACCCCGAGATTGTGTATTCCTCCTCCGCCGACGGCACGATCAAGCTTTGGGCCTGGAAGGAGAAGGAAGAACCGAACAAGGCCACCCTCTTCGATCACAAGCGCGCCGTGACCGACATCGCCCTGCACCCCAACGACAAATGGCTGATTTCTTCCTCCCTGGACGAGACCATCAAGATCTGGGACCTGGAAACCCAGAAGGTATTGCAGGTCCTGACCCTGGTGGAAGGGCAGATTGGCGCCATCGCGCTCGCCAGCAACGGCCGCCGCTTGTCCGCCGCATACAAGAATGATCGCGTACGCACCTGGAAACTGGACAAATCGGCCTTCCTGGCCTCGTTGCAAGGCCACAAGCAGTCCTTGATCGACATGGATTTCACCAACGACAGCCGCTTTCTGCTCTCGGCTTCCATCGACAAGACCATCAAGATCTGGAATCTGAGCACCCGGAAGCCCCTGCGCAATTACAACGCAGGCAACCATGTGGTTCAGGCCTTGCGCTTCTCTCCCTCCAACAAGTTCTTTGCCACCGGCGGTGGGGACGGCACGGCCCAAATCTGGAACACGGCCACGGGAAAGGTTGTCAAGAAGCTCCAGGGCCACTCAGGGAAGGTCAACGCCTTGGCCTACCATCCCCGTGGCAACGTGTTGCTGACCGGCGGATCGGACAAGGTCTGGACGCTCTGGGATGTCCAGGGCGGGCGGCCCATCAAGCGCCTTAGCGCCCATGGCGACCAGATCACCGCGGTGGCTTTCGCTCCGGACGGACGGTTTTTCGCCACGGGAAGCGAGGATGGGGAAATTCGTGTCTGGAGCTACCCTGACGGCAAAGCCGTGAAGACCCTGAAAGGCCACGAGGGCGGAATCGTCGATCTGGCATTCGATCCCCAGTCCCGTTCCCTGGCTTCGGCTTCGAAGGATTTCACCGTCAAGCTGTGGCAGCATGCCGACGGGACCCTGCTCTACAACTACCCAGGCCACGAGTTTATCGTCACCCGGGTGAGGTATTCCGCCGATGGCCGCGCCCTGGTCTCGGTGTCCAGGGACAAGACCGTCAAGCTGTGGGACACCCAGACCGGCAAATTCATTCGGACGGTGAGCGGAGAAAGGGAGCAGATTGTCTCCCTGGCCGTCAGCCGCGATGGCAAGGTCATGGCCACTGGTTCCATCGGGCGGGACATCAATCTGATGGTCTACCCATTGAATGTGATGTTCGCCGAGCAGAAGAAGGAGCGGGAGGCCAAGGAGGAAAAAGGGGAACAGCCCGGTCAGGAAGCCTTGGAAACCGAGGCGGCCGAAGAAGACAAGGAAATCGACATGGCCTCCCTGGAAAAGTCCGGCGACGATGTGGAGGAACTGGCCTACCGGGCGGTGGCAGGGGGCGATGCCCAGGCACAACTGCTCAAGCTGGAAAAAACCCTGAACCAGAGGTTGATGGCCGGTTCCTATTGCAATTCAGCCAAGGAGATCGAGACCCTGGCCCACCAGATTCTCATTCTCGCACCCTACGACATGGCGGCCTATCACGCCCTGGTCATCTCGGGGATCATCGACCAGGACCTCAAGATGATCTACCTGATGAGCAAAATCGGATTGCAGGCGCTGTTCCTGAGCGGTGTGTACGAGTATGACCTCCCCGCGGCGGTGGCGGACAATCTGTCCTCCTGGCAGGAAGAGATTTTCGATCCAGCCCGGCGCCGTGCCGGACAGGAGTTGGAGCTGGAGTTCATCGATTGCAGCGGCGCGCCAAAGATCCAGACAATGCCCACTGAACTGCTGGCGCTGGATATTCCCCGTGAGGTGCTCAAGGTGCTCGCCTCGCGCAAGGCGCGGGTCAACTTCCGCCATTTCAAGCAGGTGGATACAGGCACCTTTCTCAGGCGCATCTACTACCTGATTGACGAGACGATGGCCGCGACCCGGAGGCGGGGAGGCGGGGATCAACCCTTCACCCTGACGCTGGACAAGGCCCCTCGGAGTGAAGTGGGGGTGCTGGCGCTGGATTTGTCGAACGTGGATATTTTCGGCTATCCGGAGAGCGTGCCCTTCAAGTTGCGCCGGGAGCGGGGCCCCTGGCTCACATACACCACCGATCGGGACAGGAAAAAAGACCTGCTCCTGCCCCAGGGAAACTACTATCTGAAAGTGGACAAGAAAGTGCGCAAGGTCTTTACCATCACCCCGAAGAAGCAGATTCCGGTGATGTTGACCCAGGGCTAGGGTTGACCCAGGGCTAGGCCTGCTGGATTCCTGCAAGCCTCAAACGGCTTCTCCGCCCAGGGTCGAGAGGGCGGGGAGTTCCTCCCCCTCCGGCCGCAGATCGAATTCTTCCAGGGTGGGGAGGTCCCGCAGGTCCGTCAGGTTGAACAGGCTGAGGAATTCCCTTGAGGTGCTGTAGAGGAGCGCCCGGCCCGGCCCTTTGTCCTTCCCCGCGATGCGCAACAACCGCAAATCCAGGAGCCGCCGCAGGGAATTGGAGCAATCCACCCCCCGCAGGTGTTCGATCTCCGCGCGGGTGACCGGTTGGCGATAGGCCACGATGGCCAAAGTCTCCATCGTCGGTGCCGTCAACCGCACCGGCTTGAGGGGTTCGGCTTTAATGATCCAGGTCTTGTACATGGGAAGGGTGCGCATCTGATACCCCTCCCCGATCCGCACGATTCGAAAGGTGCGGCTCCCCGTCTCGTATTCCGAATTGAGGGCTTGAACCAACTCGCGCACCTTCGGCACATCGATTCCGCCGATGATGGTGGCCAGTTGCTTGGCGGGCATAACGTCGGAAGAGCTGAACAATACCGCTTCCAACACTTTCTTGGCATCCTGCTCGTTCATCCGCTTTGGCTCCTCCAAAGCAGGGGTTTCCATCCTTTGAAACCGTTCTTTCCTGCGCCAGGCATCCTGCCCGGTCTTGTTCGGAATCATTCCCCTCATGGGACGCGCCGTTGCAGCGTGCCGCCGGTTTGGGGGTATCGACTTCTAAAGCAAATGATCCCGAATGGCCCCTCGAATGGGTTCGATCAGGAGCCGGCGTACCGCCGGCACCAAAAGGGCCGCACCGGCCAGATCGGT
>Ga0316187_10004300_pt1 | contig 12320 bp, 15 predicted proteins | sample CroRivburrow1_MG_FD_204927 | JGI IMG/M metagenome (GOLD analysis project Ga0316187, IMG submission 204927) | Coastal sediment microbial communities from Maine, United States - Cross River worm burrow 1 | ecosystem: Environmental > Aquatic > Marine > Coastal > Sediment | place: USA: Maine...
AGGCCCGGCATATTTATGCCGTTCATGAGGATCGTGAGGACGGTTCACGAGTGTATAGCGTGCACGGCCCACTTTTCTTCGCATCGGTGCATCGTTTCAATGCTCTGTTTGACCCGGCCAAAGACCCGGATGAGGTGTATATCGACTGTGCGATGTCGCGTATCGCTGATCATTCGGCCATCGAAGCAATCGACAATCTTGCAGAAAGATACAAGAAGGCTGGCAAGCGCCTGCATTTGACTCACTTAAGCCCGGAATGTGTTCAATTGCTGACCACGGCTGCCGATCTGGTTGAAGTGAACTTCAGTGAAGATCCCAAATATCACGTGGCCGACGACAAGCTGGCCTGAGAACGAACAAACTCAGATCTCCGTTTTCATAGATAGTCACTAGAAGAATATCTTTTCTTCTTTCTTGCTCGGCCAACAAAGAAGCAAAGAAAGCCGCCCACGGGTAGCTGCGAATTCCCGGCCCGGTCACTCGCCCGTCGGCCGCAAACCGGCAGGACAACCGCCTCTTTTTGCGCAAGGCCCCGCCGGGCAAGCGCCCGTTCCGGCACAGCTACTAGTGGGACCCGGAGCTTCTCAGATTTCCCTAGGCGCTGATGCCCTGCTTTTCCGACCAACCACATTCCTCAAAGACCGGACACAGGTGACACTTGGGCTTGCGCGCCGTACAGATATAGCGGCCGTGCAAGATAAGCCAGTGATGCGCATGCTGGAGAAACTTTTTCGGGATCGCTTTAAGCAAACCTTTTTCGACCTCCAGAGGCGTCTTGCCCGGCGCAAGTCCCGTGCGATTACCCAGGCGGAAGAGATGCGTATCCACGGCAATGGTCGGCTTTCCGAACAACACATTGAGCACGACATTGGCTGTTTTCCGCCCCACCCCGGGCAATGTCTCCAATGCTTCACGCGAGTCAGGCACCTCGCCGCCATGCTCACGCAGCAATATTTGGCAGGTCCCGATAATGTTTTTTGCCTTGCTGTTATACAGACCTATGCTGGAGATATATTGCTTCAAGCCCGCCTCGCCCAAATCGAGGATGGTCTGTGGCGTATTGGCTACGGGATAGAGTTTGGCCGTGGCTTTGTTTACCCCCACATCGGTGGCTTGCGCCGACAAAATCACAGCGCACAACAATTCGAACGGTGTCTGGTATTGCAACTCTGTAACCGGTTGCGGGGTGTCGTGTTGAAGTTTTTCGAAAAAGCGCGTGACCCGCGCCCGTGACATGGGCTTGAAGCTGCTTGTGTTCATACCTGAGCCTGCCGCAGGAATTACTGGTTTACCTCGTTAAGGGTCAAGACGGCCTTGCGTTGAACGATTTCTCCAACCACATTGAATTCATCTTCCATAATCTCAACATTGCGCTCGGTGATGCTCACTACACGCCCATTATCGCGACCGATATAACTTCCCTTGCGCACAACAAAACCCCGGCCTTCATGATTCTCCACCATGGCTGCACGGTTGGTACCCATCTGCATAATGGCAACCAGTTTCAAGGCCCCCAAATCAAAATCTTCCAGAGGTTCGGAATCCCGGTTGGAATCACGATTCCGACTGGCATCACGCTGTTGTTTGCTCTTTTTCTCAAGCACGGTGAGATACGATTCAAACGGATCGCGTAGCGTGGCAATATCAAACTCCGGCGCTTTGACGCGGTGCATGGCAGCATCTTCACTTGCAGCAGCAACGACTGCATCCGTCGCCATGGCCGACGGTGCAAAGCAAAAAACGACGGCGATCTGCATCGCAATGGCCAATATGCATTTCATTCCTGTCGTTCTGTAAGCCATGTAAAACCTCCAAGCGTTATCGCGGCTTGTGGACAGTCTTCGTCCGCCGCCTGCTGCACTATGCTGGAACATGAAAATCTCGCCGTCAAATCCTGCCATGTCATGAAACCCCTTAAAAACGCGCGAAGCCACCGACAAATGGCCCGGAGAAAGCATGGTCCAATAGCACGCCGGAACGATTCACCTTCAGGTCAATCAAGCGATATCCGGCATAAAAGCCAACTGTGGGCAGAGGTGAAAACTCCACCTGCATCTCACTGTCGAGGAAGTGATTACCTGCAAAACTGAGATAGCCGGCTCGCCCGGTCAGACCGATGAAGTCAGAAATCGCCACCCTGCCGCGAGCCCCGAGGGTCGGCATAGGCAGAGTAGTGGAAACGCTTTGTGTCACGCCGGTTGTCCTGTCCTGCATGGTGGTCGTTGCACGCACGAGCTTTACGGCGGCCTCCACACCGAGCTGCAGGCGGCTGGGAAGGTCATCCATATTCACCATATAATAAGTTAGCGACGCATCAAACACGTCTGCCTTAAGGCTTGCATGCAGCGTATCGCCAGCAGCAAAGGTCTGTCCGTTGTACTGAACAGCGGAGCCCAACACCCCATCACCACTAAAGTTCAATGGAAAATAATTCAGTGCTGCCCGGACATCGCCCAGCTGCACTGCCGCCTCCAAGGTCGTCTGATTACTGCGCTTGAAACGTACGGTGGAGTCCACATTAATCGGTGTTCCAGCCACCCCGGCTGCGGAAGCGCCAAAACTACCGCTCGCATCTAGGCTCATATAACCGGTTTTGAGCATGATCGTTTCATCAGCAACGGCTGGAGCTGCCAGCAATAGTGGCAGCACGATAGCAATCATACGCATCAAGACAGTCATGTCGGCCTCCTTCGAAAAACACTGCATCTGGCGCGAACCGTGCGCCGCCACGCCCGTCTCTACCGTGACTGCTGTCACACACTGCTTTTAGCTAATCGATGCGCTAGGTTTGCGCTCTAACCGCTTATAAGCGAGATCTGCGGACAAGGAGCCCCATGAACATCCTCGGCATTGAGACATCATGCGATGAAACAGCGGCTGCGATATGGCATTCGTCACAAGCCGGCGCTGGCCGGATTGTTGGCGAAAAGGTCGCCTCGCAAATCGAAACCCATGCGCAATTCGGAGGCGTGGTTCCCGAAGTTGCCTCGCGCGAACACCTTGTCACGCTGCCAAGACTGGTTCAGGAAGTGTTGAATGAGACGGGCTTTGACTGGGCGCAACTGGATGCAATCGCGGTAACGGCCGGACCGGGTCTGATGGGCGCGCTACTGGTGGGCACAAGTTGGGCGCGCGCCGCTGGCTGCGTGAATAATATCCCGGTCCTGCCGGTGCATCATATGGAAGGGCATCTTCTAGCCCCTGGCATGGATCACGAGCTGCCCCCGTTTCCTTTTGTCACTCTGCTGGTATCCGGCGGACACACACTCCTGGTGCGCGTGGATGACATCGGTCGTTATGTATTGCTCGGGCAAACCATTGATGATGCTGCGGGGGAATGTTTTGACAAATCGGCCCGCCTGCTCGGCCTTCCCTATCCCGGTGGACCGGCCATTGCCCGACTGGCCGAAAAGGGCAATGCCAAGCGCTTCGCTCTGCCAAGGCCCATGTTAAATCGCGACAATCTGGATTTCAGCTTCTCAGGATTAAAAACTGCGGTGATGTATGCCGTGCGTAAACTCGATGAAGCGGATGATCAGGCGCGTACCGATATGGCCGCATGCGTCGAGGCTGCCATCTGTGAGGTACTGGTGACCAAAAGCATTCGTGCCTGCCGTCAAACCGGCAGCAATCATCTGCTGATCGCCGGCGGAGTTGCCGCCAATCGCACGCTGCGCAAGCTGCTTGAGACGCAATCGGAAAAGCAGGGGATTAAAGTGCATCTGCCGCGCCCTGAGCACTGCACGGACAACGCGGCCATGATTGCCTATGCCGCCGCCCGGCGACTGGAGCAGGGAATCACCCCGCCGAAACAATGGGATGCGCGGCCACGCTGGCCACTTGAGGAGCTAAATCAGTTCTGAGCCTTCCATTGGATTTACTTTCTTAAGGTAAAAAACCTTCTACAGCTGGCTGCCCCAGCCGCTTGGCAAAGCTTGTGTGACATCTTCCGACTTGGCGTCTGCTGCTGCCGTCGCTGCGGTTGCATCCTTCGGCCGATAATGAATTTTATCCTGCGAACCGACGACATAAACCTTGGTTCCCTTGGCATGGCCGGAATAACCGATGTAATCGGTTCCGGTATCATTCCCCGTGTCGGAATCGGTTCCTGTTACGGGGAAAACCCCCACCACATAACCCACGCCGGAAGGCACTGTGGTTCCTGGAAGAACACCGCTTGGTACCGGGCCATCGCCTGCCGGTGCGGCAATAAATGCCAGCCCATTGGCCAGGTAATTTGCCTCCGCAATTTGTACGAACTGGATATGGGAAATGGCTGCTGCATTAAAGGCCCTGCTTCGATACTCGTTGAAGGCTGGAAGGGCGAGAGCCCCCAGAACACCAAGAATCGCAACCACCATCATCAGTTCAATAAGAGAAAACCCTCGATGCCCTTCTTGCGATGCAGCGTATGTCATTGGCGCTCCTTCTTTAAATACAGACTCGGACTCCTGTACTCGAGCCTATAGCCTTTTTTCAACAGGGGAAGCTGGCTGATATATTCGGGCACCAGTTCGTTCAGGGTTTCAGGAGGCAGGGACTGGTTTTGAATGTATCGCTCCAGCGCCATCTGCACCCGTAAAGCCTGCTCAAAGACTTTGATTTCTCCCCGATAGCGTTGTTTGGCGACTTCATCCGTGCTCGTTGCCAGCATGCCCTGCAGCCAGACGAGCCCGGTGCGAATATTGCCGCCCTCCGCCGCCAACATGCTGGCCAGATGCCCTATCCAGCGAGGTGATCCCGGTATTTGACTACCTATACGCAAAACCTCTGCTGCCTTGGCGGGATCTCTGAGATAACGGAAATAGTTGAAGCCCTCGAAAAACGGCAGCTCGATCTGATTCGGAAAAATGCTTCGTCCGTTCTCAAGTATCCGGTTGGCAGATCTGGCGTATGCATCGCCTCTGTGCGCCAGCACAGTCTGAGCGCGATAGTAAATATCCAGCATTTTGGGGTGCAACTCGTTCATGGCGATGAAGTGTTGCTCCATGATCGCCAGATTGCCCTCATCCACTTCCTTTTCCAGACCGCCATAATAAACAGCGGTCTTGATAAACAATGCTTCGGCAATGATCTGATTTAAATAGCTGTGCCCTAGCACGTGCAGTACACGATTCGGAAGCGCAGGAGATATGTCTTGCCGGGCAACTGCGGTTTGCTGCTCCAAGGCAAGAAAAAGAAAAATGTATCCAGCCAGCAAACCAGGCAGGATGAGGGGCAGTCCCAGTTTCACAAAATGTCTCTGCGTTGATAAATAAGACATGATAAAAACAACACAAGGGCCAGATAGGCCAGCATCAGAGAAAACGGCAACCAGACGGGCATGCCCATAATGATCTCCAGACTCTGATTGCTTAGCACGCTGTCTTTTATGTCCAGCACGCCAAAATCAGGGAAGATCATGCCCATGCCCTGCAAGATGCTATCCAGGCCTTGGGCTGGCACATCCGAGGCGGCCCCTTGCTTTAATGATCCCCGCACAACCGGAAGACCCGAGCAAATCAGCGAATAGGCCAGGGTGATCAGCATCACCGGGAAAGCGCCGCGAATGGCGGAAGAAATCAGCATCACAACAGCCAGATGAACCAGCAACAAGACTTGCAAGGCAAGCCATGTCACCATGAAATGACTGAGTGAGAATACCGGAAAATAAACTTCGCCAATCACTGGCTTGATCCAGATGAGTTCAGCCATGGCCAGACAAGCAAGCAGGAATTCAAAGCAGAGCAGCAACAAGGACAAGCCCAGCATCGAGCCCAGGACATATTCCGTCCTTGAAATCGGCCGTGCCAGAATACTGTCGATGCTCCTGTGATCTTCATCCCAGGCAATCGCCTGAACCGCGTAGAATAGAATAAAGAGCATGCCCGCCACCCACATGATGGTGAACTGGAAGTCGCTGATCACCCGGCCCAGATCACGGCCAAAGAAATCCATGAACAGCACGCCGCATATTTCAAACACCAGCGCAAAAACACACAGGCCCCAAACCGCATTGCGTCTTAGTCCATTGAGGAACGTTATGTAGGCCAGTGCCATAATGCGATTCATGAACGCCCCTCCTGCACCAACCGGACAAAGGCGCCCTGTAGGTCTTCTCTTCCCTGCCTGACCTCAATGATGTTCTCCGCGTGCGTGCCAAGCAGCCCAGACAACTCCGTCTGACTGGCGGCTGTCAGCTCACTTCCGTCATGCATCCTCAGCGACCAGCCGCTTGAGGCCGCACACAGGTCGGCAATGGCTCCGTCATAAAGAAGATTGCCCTGATGCAGGATGGCCACATGATCGGTGATGCGCTCAACGTCATCAAGCAGATGCGAACAGAACAGAATACTTTTTCCTTGAGAGCGAAGATCGTGAATCAGGGCGATAATCTCGGCACGACCGATGGGATCAAGGCCTGACATCGGCTCATCCAGAATGAGCAACTCGGGGTCGTGAATCAGGGCTGCCGCAAAGCTCGCCCGTTGTTGCATACCTTTGGAGTATTCACTCAGCCTACGCTGCCGGACATCCCAGATGCCAAGCCGTTGCAGCAGGATTTCCGCCCTTTCGACAATCGCCTTTTTGGACATGTCGCAACAGCGTCCGGCAAAATGCAATAATTCCAGACATGTGAGATTGGCCGGAAAGCTTGAGATTTCAGGCAGGTAACCAATGTGTTGGCGCAGGCGTGGCGAGCTTTGCTCCTCTCCCATGACTAACACTCTGCCCTGATCAGGCTGCATGTAACCCATAATCAGGCGGATGCTGGTGCTCTTGCCTGCCCCATTCTGTCCAATCAGGCCAAGCGTTTGACCCTTGCTAAGGCCAAACGACACGCCTTTCAGAGCATGCTGCGCAGGCGAGCGATTGATCTGCTTGGGATAGGTTTTATGGACTTGGTCAAAGTGAATCATATTCGGATTCCATCATGCCTCTGCGAATAAAAAAAGGGGGAGCCGTCGGCTCCCCCTTGTGTTTTCAAGCACCAAAAGGGCGCAAGCCTGAATTACATCGCTGTGTAGGATGCTGTAGTTGCATCAGCAGCAGCTGTTGCCGCGACACTGGTGCCAGTCGTCAGCGCAGTACCGGTAGTACTGACCTTGAAGTAGGTGCCGCCCTGATCGGTCTCTGTAGCATACAGCTTGTTGCCACTGGTATGTTTGGACGTACAGGTAGCATAATCAAAGGTAGTAGCCAGCATATTACAGACGACTTTAACATTTTTACTGATCGAGAAAGGCACTGACTGCCCAGCCGTGGTCGTTGCAACATAACCCGTGCCTGTCGACAAAAGCGCCCCAGCCGCTGCACCGGCTGTTCCGGTTGCTGCTACAGAGCCACCATATATCTGATAGTCAACGTACAGCAACTCTTCCGCCCCTTGGGAACCCTTCAAGTCCGAAATAGCGGCCGAATTGAAAGCACGCTCGCGGTAGCTGGCGAACTGCGGAATGGCAATGGCTGCCAGGATGCCGATAATGGCGACCACAATCATCAACTCGATGAGTGTGAAACCTTTTTCTTCTTTTTTAGCATTTAATGTAATTAACATTTCAGTCTCTCCTTTTGGCCTTAGCCGGAATATCTTAAATCGGTCGAGGCAATATGGTGCACGATAGCGGGGGGGGAAATCAAGCCCCGTGAGCCATATCACACAACAGCAAGTCGCTGACAGTGATTAAAGATTATTTGCATACCTTTGTCACGAACTAATCTCTAAAGGGCTGTGCACACTGACTTTTCAAGCTTGTCTCACCATGCGGAAAACCCCTCACCACGATATTGCAGCGCTTCCGCCACGTGCGATGCAGAAAGCAGATCAGCTTCGGCCAGATCCGCAATAGTGCGTGCCACTTTCAAAATGCGGTGATAGCTGCGCGCCGACAGCGAGAAACGCTGCATCGCGGTATCAATCAGCTTTGCACCCTCGGCATCCGGATGGGCGTACCGCTCGATCTGTGCCTGATTCATACGCGCATTCACATATCCCTCGCCAAGCCTTGCATACTGCCGCTGGCGGGCAGTCAAAACCCGCGCCGCAACATCCAGCGAGCTCTCCCCCGGCTTCATGCGAGCCAGCTCATCTTTATCCACTGGCGGCACATGCACATGCAGGTCGAAACGATCCAATAACGGCCCTGATATTTTTTGCCGGTAGCGATTGATCTGAGAAGGGGAGCAGGTGCAAGCGCGCGTGGGATGTCCAAGGTAACCGCACGGGCAGGGATTCATCGCCGCCAGCAACTGAAATCGCGCCGGGAACTCAAGCGTGTCGGCGGCACGTGCAACACATACCTTGCCGTCTTCAAGTGGCTGGCGCAGCACCTCCAGCACCGGACGCTTGAACTCCGCCAACTCGTCTAGAAAAAGCACACCAAAATCGGCACGCGACACCTCGCCGGGTCGCGGCGTGCTGCCGCCACCGATCATTGCCACATCGGACGCGGAATGATGCGGTGACCTGAAAGGTGGCGAGGTATCGTTGAGACTGCGGCTTGCATCACCGGAAACGCTGAAGATTCGGGCTACCTCCAAACGCTGCTCAAGCGTCAGTGGCGGTAGAATGGCGGGAAGTCGTTTAGCCAGCATGCTCTTGCCTACTCCGGGCGGGCCACTCATCAGCATGTGATGCCCGCCTGCTGCGGCAATCTCCAGCGCCCTTTTGGCCTGCAACTGGCCACGAATATCCGCCAGATCCGGCAACACTTCCTTCTCGCTGGAACCAACCTGTGTCTCTGTATAGGGGGTGAGAAGGGAGCGTCCGGCCAGGTGTGACACCACCTGCAACAGGCTGGCCGCAGGAAGCACCTCCACGCCGGCCACCATCGCCGCCTCGTGGGCATTGCCTTCGGGAACGATCAGGCTATGAAAGCCCTGCTCGCGGGCAAACATAGCCAGGGGCAGAACGCCGGGAACAGGGTTCAGGCGCCCATCCAGTGCCAGCTCCCCCAGCATGAAAGGGAAATCACTCAGTTCAACAACCGGCCTGCATTGCTCGCTGGCCAGCAGCAGGCCCATGGCAACCGGCAGATCAAAATGCGCGCCGTCCTTGCGCCGGTCGGCGGGTGAAAGGTTGACTGTGATATGGCGCAGGGGAAATTCGAATCCGGAGTTAAGCAGGGCAGAGCGCACCCGATCACGCGCTTCCCGGACCGCCGCCTCGGGCAGACCGACCATATTCCAGGCTGGCAGGCCGCGAGATAAATCAACCTCCACATCGACCGGCTCAGCCTGCAGCCCCCTGAGGGCCGCACTTGGCAGCCTCGAAAGCATCCCCCCCTCCTTTTGTACGTGCTAGTCTTACTTCTTACTTCTTACTTCTTACTTTTTTCCTGTTTTCTTCTTATTTCTTAATACTTGCTTCCAGCTCCACGATACGGGCTTCCATCTCAGCCATTTGCTCACGCGTTTTGCTGAGCATGGCTTCGGCCACCTGCATGCGCTCGCTGGTAACAACATCCAATCCTGAAAAAGCACTTTCCAGAATCGATTTGACTTGCGCCTGCGCCTCTTGCTTCACACCACCAATAAGCCGCAATCCTCCGGCTATCTTTTCTGCTACATCATCAAGTATTGCCTGATCCACTGCCATCATCTACCTCCACAAACTACGATTGCCACTCTAAAACCTTGGGGAAACATGGTCCATGCCGGACTCATGCCTCCTCATCCTTGAATGAGCCTTTGATAAAACCGGTCTTCCCGGAGGGAAGCTTTAGCTTCAACCATCCTGGCTCGCGACCTATATCCACGTGCAATTTTTCACCCTTGCGGAACCAACCAAGCTCGCCTGCATTTACATCCTCTTTCGCATAAACCCTGTCGTAACCGTCAAAGTTGAACCGCACATCACCAGCAAGCTGTTCGGAAACATCCGAAACCGACCTGACCATCGCCTCTTCAACTGACTCCTGATGTGCCAAGCCTCGGTGCGCACTGATGCTCATGGTGGTCAGTTGATCGGTCTGTCGCTTCAGGTGAATATCGCCATCGAGCTCACCATTGCCGAATTCCACAAGATATCCGTCTTCAACCGGTTCCAGTACATTGACATGCAGGCTCATCTTCTCAAGGCCCTGCTGTACCGAGGCCAGAGAAGCCTGCATGTCCAGAGTCAGACTGGTTTCCTCGCCTTTGAAAAAATCCATGGCCTGATTCGCCAAAACCCCTGGAATGGCTGAAAGAGCCGTTGCAGCCACACAACCATTGAGCAATAAAAAACTCAATGCAACCAATCTTAAACGCATCAGGCTCCCCATCGTTGCATCCCTTCCGGATCCATACCCAAGTGAGCCAACACCCGGTCCACCATGAAGTCGACAAGCTCTTCGATGCTTTGCGGTCGATGATAAAAACCAGGCATGGCAGGAATGATATGCACACCCATATTTGAAAGTTTTAGCATATGTTCGAGATGTATGCTGGACAAAGGTGTTTCACGCGGCAGAAGCACAAGACGACCTCGCTCCTTGAGCATCACATCAGCTGCCCGCTCAATCAGGTTATCGGAAGCCCCCGTTGCAATACGTGCCATGGTGCCCATCGAGCAGGGTACAATGGCCATACTGCTGATGCCGGACGATCCGGAAGCCGCTGGAGAAAACCAATCCTTAAGCGCATAACTTTTCAGTCCAGCGACAGCAATCCCCAGCCTTTCTGCCAGATATGCAGATGTATCCGCAGCCCCATCAGGCAGCACGATATCGATCTCCTGCTTGAGTACCACACGCGCCGCGTCGGAAATCAACAGATGCTGCTCCACGCCCGCCTGCCCCAAGCGCTCAATCAGGCGCAAACCATAAGCAGCACCGGATGCTCCAGTCATGGCGACAATCAGTCGTTTGTCGCAGTTGCTTGCTGTCATTTTGACACTCACCCCTTGTTGTGAACCTACATCTTAAAACTATCGCCCAGATACAGACGACGCGCATCCGGATGTGCCACAATTTCGTCAGCCGTACCTTGCACCAGAATTTCTCCGGCATTCATCAGGTAGGCCCGGTCACAGATCGACAAGGTATCGCGCACATTATGATCGGTAATCAGAATACCGATACCGCGTTTCTTCAAATCGGCAATAATGCTCTGGATGTCCTCGACAGCAATCGGATCGACTCCGGCAAAAGGCTCATCAAGTAGCAGAAATCGGGGTTCGGTAACCAGGGCGCGGGCAATTTCCGTTCGGCGGCGTTGGCCACCCGATAAGGTATAGGCTTTCTGATGCTGGACGCCTTCAATACCCAGTTCGACAAGCAGCGCTTCCAGCTTCTCCTCCATCACAGCAGATGGCATATCCAGCGTCTCAAAGATGCCCAGCAGGTTTTCGCGAACCGTCAATTTGCGAAAGATACTTGCCTCCTGCGGCAAGTAGCCGAGCCCTCGGCGCGCCCGACGATGCATAGCCAAATGCGTTATATCCTCACCATCCAGACTCACCACGCCTTCATCGCCATTGATCAGCCCACAAACCATATAGAAACTGGTGGTCTTACCAGCACCATTCGGCCCAAGCAGGCCAACGCATTCGCCAGAGTACACGTCCAGACTCACCCCGTGCACGACCCTTTTTTTGCGGAAGCTTTTGCTCAAGCCACTGGCTGACAAATGGTGCACCTGACTCATGGCTGTTGCCCCTGTTCGCCGTCGGCCGCCGGCGGCGCTGCAACATCCTTGGCTGGAGATTCGCCAAGCGCTTCTGTCTGCCCCGGACTCTGGGGCTGGACGGCATCAGCCTCTGCCTTCAAATCATCGATGCGTAAGGTCACCCTGCCACCCTCTCCTTGCCTGACTTCTGTCGTTTTGGAGGCCATATTATGCACAATGCTTTCGCCTTCCACCCGGCCACCTTCCTGCACCATCACGGCATTACCACGCAGTGTGACGAGCTGCTTGCGGTTGTCGATCATAGCAGAATCAGATGAGCCTTCCTTGTCACCCTGGATGATACGCACATGGCCCGTAGCCAGCGCATGGTCGATACCACCCCCATCCTTGCTGCTGCGATAGAAAACACGCAATGAATCGGAGAATAACTCGAAATCCGCTCGCACCAAATGCACGTGACCGGAAAACAAGGCTTCCTGCTTCGCCTCCCATATATCCAGATGGTCGGATTTCACGGTAAGCGTTGTCGCCAGAGCGAGCGTCGGCATCAAAGCAAGGCAAAGAAACAGTGCAACAAGGATGGGGCAGTGAAACCTGTCTAACACAGAATGGGCCGATTGATTGATTTGTTTCATGGCATCACCTGCGTCTTGTACGGATGTCTGTCCTCGATCCACGAACCGCTCTCGACACGCACATGGCGCTCAACACGCCATGCTGTCAGCCCCTTG
>Ga0316187_10004303_pt1 | contig 12317 bp, 9 predicted proteins | sample CroRivburrow1_MG_FD_204927 | JGI IMG/M metagenome (GOLD analysis project Ga0316187, IMG submission 204927) | Coastal sediment microbial communities from Maine, United States - Cross River worm burrow 1 | ecosystem: Environmental > Aquatic > Marine > Coastal > Sediment | place: USA: Maine...
TTCCCGGCAATGGCCCGGTCCGTTTCATGTGCGAGGACAACCCTGCCAACGAGGTTGTCGCCACCTTCTTCCAAACCGATCCTCCAACGATGATCGCCGAACGCGGAGACAGCGTCTCGCTGATGTACTTGCAGCCGAGCGGCAGCGGCGCCAAGTACCAGGGCCGCAACGAGACCTTTTGGGAACACCATGGCGAAGCTTTGATCACCTGGGGTTATGGCGCACCGGAGATGCGCTGCAAGAAGGCGCCTTGAGGGGTGTTCAGCCAGCCAATGATTGGGCGCAACCTGCAACTACCGGAGCCAAAAACCATGTCGATAAGGTTGCCCTTATGGAAAGGTGCTTTACTGCTCTGCTTTCTGGGTGGTGCCTGTTTGTTTGCATTCCGGCTTATCGGCTCACCCATCGATCAGGATGGAGTTCTACACGAGCCGTTCCCGCTGATACCCATTGGTTGGCTACTCATTTCACTTGGCGTTGTTGCCGGAGTGGTCCATGTGGTTCGAGCAGGCGCAAGATACATGTCGGCCAGGCATAAGTAGTGCCCGAACATGCGGTTCAAGCGCGATACAGTAGCGCGCGCTAAAAATACCAGCTGTCATCGTGGCGTAGTCTGGAGCCTCTTGACCTTCGCGTTGGAGATATTGGAGACGGAAATGAATAGAATTGCATTGAGTTTTTTAGGGTTCTTTTTTTCAATAATTGCACTGACCAACGTGGTCAACGCAGATGAGGTTATCCTTGAGAATGGTGACAAGTTAACCGGTACACTGATGCGATTAGAAAATGGCCAACTTGTGCTTAATACTGAATATGCTGGAGAGATTACGATTCAGGTCGAGAAAGTGAGCCATCTTACCACTGATGAGCCGATGGCAACTACACTGATAGATGGCACCACACGCAAGGCAAGGGTTTTCTATCGAGATACAACCGCTGAAAATGTGACACCTGAGGAAGAGAAAACTCCGATGGATGTCAATATCGCTGAAGTAAAAAATATTTACCTCAAACAGAAGCCACCAATCAGACTTAAAGGTCGCACCAACGTTGGCATCACGATTGAAAAAGGCAATACAGACACTGAGCAGTATCGCATCGATGCGGAGCTAGTTGCACGCACTGAAAAACAGCGTTTCACGCTTGGCGGGGAATTAAACAGGGAACAGGCCGATAACACGACGACTGTTGCGAATTGGAAAGCCTACGGAATGTATGACTATTTTATCAAACCAAAGTGGTTTTTATACGGCAGTTCACTATTCGACCACGATGAATTCGCTGATCTCGATCTTAGGACAACCCTTGGTGCCGGTGCAGGGCACCAGTTTTTCGAGTCCGAGGATCTCAATTTATCGGTTTCGGCCGGCCTGGCATATATTTTTGAAAATTTCATTGTGGCAGAAGACGACGATTTTGCAGGTGCCCAATGGCTTGTTCAATATGATCAATTTTTCTTTAATAAATCCTTGCAGCTCTTTCATTCAAATAACGGTTATATCAGCCTCGAACAGGGAAGCAACTGGTTGATCAACACCCGCCAGGGCTTACGATTTCCCTTATACAAGGGATTCGTAACAACCCTTCAGTATAATTATGATTACAATAACGATCCTTCACCTGATTCAGTGTCGAAATGGGACTCTGCATTTCTGTTTCTTCTGGGATATCACTTTAGCAATTGATCACGGTTGTGATGTCATAATATGCTGCTCTTGACCGTCATATATTAACTGTCAGGTTTAAGCTTTCCTCTCGATGTTCAGGTTTTAATCTTTATTCAATCAGCGTAACCGTTCACAGGGTTGCAAAGTCCGATACGCTTCAAACCACCTAATTGTAAGCGTTTACAGGGTGCCGCAGATGCAAGGCGTCGCGTGCGCAGACGTACATTTGTACTTCAAGTGCCCGACAACAAAGCAGATGCGGTGCCCTGTGAACGCTTACGTTGAGTTTAAGTTAAGGAAGGAGGATAAAATAAAGTTAAAATTGCATCAATCTTTACAGCTTCAAAAAATCGCATTTGGCGTCATTTTTCTATGGATGATTTCGTTTAATGCAACTGCCTGTGATCTGGCTACTACTGTAAAAAATACAACTATTGATGGCATTAGAACTTTCTTTAAAAGTCAGAACAAATATGTCGTAACATTTGTGGGATATTCAGGCGCGGAATACGAGGACAAAACGGCGATGCTCGAAAAAGCAGGACGTGTTCTTGATGAATTTGACGCATCTAAGAAAGGAAGAACGCAGCATTTTGTTAAACATGACTTCCTACCTTTCACTTTCGGAAACACTTTTTTTCCAGATTCTCTGGTTACGAACGATTAAATTTCGGGAATGCCTCTTGACAATTTTCTAATAAGCTTAATTATAACGGCTATACTTTAACCGCAACAAGCGGTGGTAAAAATTAGGCTGTATGCAACCAGCGCCAAATTCGGGGGTTTGATAACAGGTTCTGAATTCGCTGATGGAGCCCTCGGTCCCGAAAAGGGTTGTATATGAACGTCAGCGTTAAGACGAATATCATTATTTTTTATTTAAACATTTTCAAGCCAGGCTAAATCGAGTTCGTCATACCTTGTAGTTACATGGGCAAGAACCAGCTCGATGGCATTCTTTTTGATGTTGTAACTATAGTGGCCCAATATACCAATCACAATTATTTCCTGAGCCCTCTACTGGGAAAGCCTATTGTAATTTGTAATAAACATTTTAGATTTTACAGCAAACCCAACTAAAAGGAGGATTTAAAAATGTCGACTCTTACCAAGTGTCTTTTACCATTTTTGGCAGCCGGCCTAATTTTTGTATTCACAGCTTGTGAAAAAGAAGGCCCTATGGAAAAGGCCGGCAAGAAAGCTGACAAAACAATCGAAAAGGCCGAGAAAAAAGTTGACGAAGCCGCTGATGCAGTTAAAAAGAAAACAGAGTAAGCAACCCACATACAACCGAGGTATACCGATTTCTATGACCATCGCCGTTGAAGGCTTTATAGACGTACCTCAAGAAAGTGATCCAAGCTTTGATTTAGATTTATGATAAATCTGAGTACGTAAAAAGGGGGTATGGTTAAGCCAACAACGGTATTTCCCTAAAAGTTCTTGGAATGTTGCGGAACTGATTTGCTCTACATCAAGAAATGACATCTTTGGGAATTTTTAGTCAACTTTTAACTTAAATTACCTTCAGCTTGCTGAATGTTTGTTCGTTCGGCACAAAAAGCGCAGGTCTTTTCATCCTGCGCTTTTTACCTTTTTATTTGATATCTATTTGCACCAGAATTATAGGAAATCAAAATCAAGATTACTTTAACCTAATCACCAGAAAGTGACCCAATTGAATAGCGGGATTATTTATCGCTGAATCCAAGCCCGCCGCCTAAAAATACGCAGGAAACTGCGTTTTTTCTTTCAGACCGAAAAAATTGTCCAGTCCGGATCTAAGGTCAATATTCTAAATCGAAAACGGATAATGGATTGTGAACGGATTTGCAGATCAGTTCAAAGCCGTGTTAATTCATCTGCAGCATGTCCCTAAACTCATCCGACAAAATTCCTACGTTTATTGGAATCGATTCTGATCACCATCCTGTTATTGTAAAAATTTTTATCATTTACCGTTTTTCGCTTAACACCTTAACACCTCCCGATGCCTCATCCATTGGGTCACAGCTGATACAGTCACTTTCAATTTCACAGAAAGATTCCTCGTTGTCATCAGACTCTCTTTTTCAATCAAACGATTCCGATCATCCGCATTACGCTGCGCTTCCCCGAATGATTCCCGGGCATAACCAATTAATTTCTTGACATAATTTTCATTAAAGGTTTATCCTACTCTCCAAATCCCGCACTTATATTTCAATATCGCACCAGAAATCAGGAGCCTCGAACGAATGAACAAGCTTGATCTCATCCAGGTGCTGAAAGATTCAAACCACCTGTCCAGATCGGAAGCTGAAAGGATCGTTGCCCTGTTTTTCGATAAAATATCCGCTGCCCTGGAAAAAGGGGATCGGGTTGAAATCCGGGGTCTTTGTTCATTTTCCGTTAAAAAATACAAGGCATACACCGGCAGAAACCCCAAAACCGGCGAGAAGGTTAAGATCAAACCGAAGAAGCTGCCTTTTTTCAAAGCGGGCAAGGAGCTCAAGGAACGGGTGAATGGTTGAAATCATAAATGCAGGATTAAATTGACCTGGCATAGAAGGAGGATGGTATCTGTAATTGTGGGGTGGTGGGGATATTCTCAATGTACCACAACCCAAATGAATTATTTGACAAACAAAACTTACAAAATGTAATCACAACCGTATCGACTTTCTGACCGACGACAACATCTTGAGCCTTACCGAATTCATAAATGCTGCCATGTCATGGCAAGAACTATTCAAAATTAGCGGTTTAAAAGGTACTGGTTACATCAAAACCACTATCTATTTACAATACCAGAATACCGAATTATTTTCATTCGCTGCCGCACTAAAAATAGAAGCTCATTAGAATTATTTTGACCAAGTGCCATTCCGGAAATGGATGAATAGCATTTTCATGATCAAATCGGAAGCCACAACAAATACGAAAAAACAAACCTGATTTTCATCTTCTTGGAATTTTCGCAGACTATTTGCGACCGTTTCGCTATGAAAGGCTGAGAATCATGCCAAATGAACCGGGTAAGAAAACAACTCGGATTAATCGGATTAAATGGATCAATAAAATCGGTTTGATTATAGCTGGTGTGTTCTTGCTTTATGTTATTGTCGGCTTTTGGGTCGTTCCTCCCCTACTCAAACCCAAATTAGAAGAGCAATTGTCCAGCCTGCTTGGCCGCAAAGTTACCATCGCAGAGATCAAGCTCAACCCTTTAGTCCTCTCCGCAACGACATTCGACCTGACGGTCCATGAAATTGACGGCCAACCCTTTGCCGGGTTTGAAGAACTGTACGCCAACGCCCAGCTTTCATCCATCTTCAAGTGGGCTTTCACCGTCAGGGAGATTCGCGTTCAGGTTCCCTTCGGTGTGCTTAAGCTGTTGCCCGACAACAAGCTCAATATCGACGACATCCTGGCCAAACTGAGCGAGCACAGACCGGAACCGAAGGAGGCGGCCGGATTGCCGCGTGCCATCATCGAGAAATTTCAGGTCATCGACGGAAAAGTGGCCTTAGAAAATCTATCGGGAAAAGAACCGGTCCGTGAGGAAGTTACCCCCATTTCATTTTCGCTCGAGAACCTGAGCACTTTGAAGGGACGCGAGGGCGAATACCTTTTTGAGGGGACGGGTTCCAGCGGTGACCAATTTGAAGTCAAAGGTCGACTCACGGTCAATCCGGTCCGAATTAAGGGAAGCTGCGCCATTACCGGCACACAGATCAGCCACTACTGGGAACATCTCAAGGATCTCGTCTCCTTCCAGATCATCAACGGCACGACGGATGTATCCAGTGACTACACGGTGGTGATCATCGATGGCCAGCTCAATGCCCGGCTGGAAAACGGCACCTTCAAAATCGAAGATTTCGAGCTGGTGGAAAAGGGTAAGGAGGAAGTGCTGATCACCTTGCCAACCCTTTCTGTACAAGGCATCGCTGCCGATCTGAGAGCCCGGGATATCATCGTCGATCGGATCCACACCGCCGAGGCTGCATTCAAATCCTGGGTGGCGGCAGACGGGTCGTCCGAGCTGCGGAACCTGTTCCAGTCGGATATAGAAAAACTGATGCAGATGAAAGGGTCCGAGGAAACCGCGACCGAAGCCGCCGAATCATCTTCGTGGCAGGTAGCCGTCAATCACGTTGAAGTGAAAGACTGGCAGTTCAACATCGATGCGCGGACAGGAAAAGAGCCGGTGCGCGAAACTGCAACCCTCAACACATTCACCGCGGACAACCTTAACACCACAACGGATCAGCGGGGGACATACACCTTTTACGGAACCGGACCCAGCGGCGGAACCTATCAGATGAACGGGGAACTGACCGTCAACCCGGTGTGGACCCATGGGAGTTATGCCATGGCAAATGCCAAACTGAGTCACTTCTGGGAGCATATCAAGGATTACGTATCCTTTCAAATCGTTAACGGTTCAACCAGCGCATCCGGCGACTTTACTATAGCGATTAACGATGGTGAGCTCAGCGCCCGGCTGGAAAACGGCGCTTACGAGCTCAACGATTTCGAATTGGTGGAAAAGGGTAAAAAAGAGGTGCTGATTGCATTGCCAAGCTTGTCCGTTCAGGGGATCGGCGCCGATCTGCAGGCCCAGGAGATAAATGTCGAATTAATTCAAACGGTGGATGGCCGAATCAAATCATGGTTGTCGGCAGACGGCGTCTTCGAACTCCAGCGGCTGTTTCTGCCGGATCTCGAAAAGCTGATGAAGAAAAATGAGAGCGAGGAGCCCGAGCCTGAACCTGTTCCCGCTCCACCCTGGCATGTGGCACTCAAGAAAATGGAGGTTACCAACTGGGGCCTGGATTTTGAAGACCGAACCCTGTCCAACCCAGCGAAACTATCCGTGGATGACATCGACGTGGTGGTGGAGAACCTCACCAACAAAAAAGACACCTCGGCCGCGGTCGGTATAGCCATGCAGTTAAACAGGGTGGGGAATGTCAAAATAAACGGGTCAGCGGGCATCGATCCATTGCTGGCCGACCTGAACGTCGTCACCGAGAAAATCGCCCTGAAGTCTTTCCAACCTTATGTCGACGACGCCGTCAACGCTCGGATCGCCACCGGCTCCACGAGTTCTCAAGGCCGCATTCGCTATCGCGGGCAGGACGCCCAGCCGCAGATTCAATACGAAGGCGACTTCAGCGTCGACGATGTGAAGATCCAGGGCCGTGCCCTAACCGAAGATCTTATCACCCTGGTGCATCTCAAAACCAGCGGGATCGGTTTGGAACTGCGTCCCAATAAGTTAAACGTGTCTCAGGTTCTCATCGACCGGCCCCATGCCAGGGTCACTGTCGATCAAGGTGGCGTGGTCAATGTGGTCAATGCCTTTACCCCCGTCGAGAAAGTGAAGCAAGAGGAAGGCAAAAAGAATTTGTTGCAACGCCTGGTCAAATTCCTGATCCTGCAGTTCAAGGGCCCCATGCCGATAAATGTTGAACGGGTTCATCTCAAGAAATTTACCGGGGATTTTGTAGATAATTCAATCTCGCCCACCTACGGGACGCACGTGGAAATTACCGAAGCCACGGCCACGGGATTATCCTCTGACCCGTCCGCCCGGGCCGATTTCAAGCTCAACGGCAGCATCGACGAAACGGCCACCATCGAAGGGACCGGCCAGATGAACCCCATGAGTGCCCTGCAGTACAGCAAGGTGGCTGCGTCGCTGAAGGATTTCGAATTGAAACCGGTTTCCCCCTACTCGGGAAAGTTCATCGGCTTCAAGATCAACCAGGGCACTCTGCACACGGATTTGAAATACAGCGTGTCCGATGATACCGTGGATGGCGACAATATCATCGTTATCGATCAATTGGAGCTTGGCGAGAAGGTGGACAGCGCCGATGCACTCAACCTGCCCATCAAGCTCGGTGTGACGCTTCTAAAAGATAGCAATGGTCGAATAAAGGTCCAGGTGCCGGTGAAAGGCAACGTCAAAGACCCGCAGTTCGATTTCAACAAGGCCATTCAAAGCGGGCTCGCGAAGACCATCAAAGATGCCGGCAGCGCCCCGTTTGCCGCCATCACGGAGATTGATGGCTTCACGGGTGAAGAACTGCAGGTGGTCGCGTTCGACTTCGGTTTTTCCGAATTGCAGGACCGCGAAATCCAGAAATTGAATGCCCTTGCAAAATTCCTGAAGGAGAAAGACACCTTGAAACTGGGCATCGTCGGTACAGCCGATCGGCAGATGGACGGGGCCGCGATCATGGGAGAACCACCCGGTAAAATCCCATCAGTAGATGCGCCGGCCTCCGAGAAGAAATCGCTGGCGGAACCTGCCGCCGCTCTGGTTGTCGATGCCGAACGCCTGGAGCAACTCGCCCAGAGGCGTGCCGACAAGGTGAGCGCCTACTTGGTCGAGCAGGCCGCTATCAATGCCAAACGCATTCAGGTGAATCCAGTTCAGATCAAGCCCACGCCCAACGGTGAACAGGGACTGGTAAAGTTCTCCCTGTCGATAAAATAGGTAGCCCCTGATCATTCCAGGAACCAGGCTTTGGGCGGTATTCTATATGCTTTAGTACTCACCGGGTTCGGCAACTTTTCAGCGTAGGTAATCCACCCTCTTCTTATCTTTTTTCTGGATTCAGTTTTAGATACTTTCAACGAACTTGCACCTATCTGAAAGTTCATATTGCTTCTATATGTATGGAATAATAAAAAATTGGACATGCAACATGTTATGCCTGACTTCTCTATCCAACCTCCATGTCCATATTGCATGTACGTGTAGTCTATATCAGGCTCAAATATACTTACGGTCTATAAAGCTTTCTCCAACGACCATGCAGATATCAATTTTGTAATTTCCTGCGATTCGGAAAAATAATCACAACGGGGCAAACCTTGCTTCGGTAAGTGTCTGCGTAGTACGTTGATGATGAGCAAAGCATATCGGAAATTAACCCTATAAATTCAGCAGGCAAGATGCTCTCAATATATCTGTTGCTGCGCATATGAGACAACACTGGAATTTGATCACCACGTGTTCGGCTTCCATTCTGATTAGTGGTAAGATGAACGAACTTAAAAAGTAATTACAAAGCGTTTTTCGCCAGTCTTTAAGCGAAGCTATTTTATTTAAACTGACAAATTATGAAAGGGGGTTTCCGATGAGATACAAGCTTATGGTCAGTATTTTTTTTGTTATCGTGTTTTCCTCCGTTTTTTTGGTTAAGATAGCACGGACTGATCAAGCTCTTCCACTGGCAAACAAAAAAGGGTTCAATATGAAACTCGTCGAAGATGGACGCTACCTAATCAAAATCGCTGGATGCAACGATTGCCATACAGCTGGGTATCTGCAAGCAAATAACAAGGTACCTGTTGAAAGCTGGTTGATGGCGATATCTTTGGATGGAAAGGTCCATGGGGAACGACATACGGGACAAATCTTCGGCTATTGGTCGCCGATCTAACGGAAACCGAATGGATAGAAATGTCAAAGGATTTGGAGAGTCGTCCCCCCATGCCATGGTTCAATTTTAATGCAATGAAGGCATCTGATCTTCGTTCCATCTATCAATTTGTTCGATTTCTTGGTCCTGGCGGTAAATCAGCGCTGAATTATTTGCCGCCTGATAAAGAACCGCAAGGGCCACATGCGATATTCCCAGCACCTCCCCAATAACAATATGAATGATGTAAAAGGCTCATGAGTTGGAAATTTTTTACAAATAGGGCCAAAAATTTTAATGATACCTGAAATAGGAATGAGAATTTGATGATCTCAATGAATCTGTATTTTTCGAATGCTAAGCGAACCAAAATATATGGAAATCTCCATAAACTTCAAAAATCAACACCCTCTCAGGAAAATAAAATGACCTTCGACGATTTTTCTCAGTGGCTTATCGATTTCGTAGCCGCCTACCCAGAGAAGTGCAACCAGATTGCAATCTGGAGGGAGCCCATTATAGCCTGTGCCCCGGCCGATGACCGTTTCAAGCGTATAAAAGACATCACCGTACCGGATCATGCCCTTCCACAGGATCTTCTGCCCGATGCTAAGACCGTTGTGGCCTGGTTCGTTCCTTTCAAGCAGCATATTCAAATGGACAATACCCGTGGCAAACGTCCCTCGCTGAGTTGGGGGCGGGCCTATTTCTCTACCAACGAAATAATTGAACGCACCGGTAGTGCCATTAAAGCCTTGATAGAAGATGCCGGGGGAAAGGTTGCCCTCACGCCGTCAACACACGACTTCGACAAGGAACGGCTGGTCAGCCTGTGGTCCCACAAGCATCTGGGGCATTTGATCGGCCTGGGTCGCTACGGAACCAACTGCCAGTTCATCACTCCGGTCGGGTGCAGTGGCCGCATGGGCAGCTTGGTGACGGATCTGGACCTGGGCGATCATCCTTTGGTTACCGCCGATGAGCTTTGCCTGCTCAAAGCAGGTAAGAAATGCGGGAAGTGTATAAAGACATGCCCCGTAGACGCTTTGTCCGAGAACGGCATGGATCGGGCAGTGTGCTATGCCCGTCTGCAAGAGAACTATCATCTATTAATGGAACCGGACGGCCTACCGGAATCGACCGACGTTTGTGCCAAATGCCAGGTCGGCATGCCTTGCAGTATAAAGTCGCCACTGCCAATTGATTAACAGTAAGGTGGTTTAGCGTACATCATAGGCAATAATAACAGTCTTACCCATCGGGGTTATCTAACAGAAAACGTGGATTGTCTATCATTTTTCACGCTTTTCTGTTTCTGTCCGGGGCACAATATATTGGGCTGATGAAGTCTGGTTTCAGACTTTGGATTACTCCAACGATCATGCAAATATCATTTTTCAAAATTCCGGAGATTCAGAAAAATAATCACATCGAGGCAAATCTCGCGTCGGTAACCTTTGGCGTGGTACTTTGATGATGACCAAATCATATCGGCAATTAATTCAATCAGATCTGTTGGTAAGATGCTCTCAATCTATCTTTATTGCGAAACAATTCACGTTTTATATGAATAACTTCACCAATGTAATGATATCCGGGTCCGAATAATAACTTGCTAACTTAGGAAAAGAATACTTAGTCGGACTATCGCGCCGGAGGATTACGGTGCTTGGCTTCTGGCCAACTTTGCCAGCGTCGAGGAAGTTAAAACCAGCTTCGACAAAGCCGTCTTGGTGCCGAATCCAATAAAGGAAATCGGCGGTGAGAGTTTCCCCGGCCACTTCGCCGTGCATGACAGCACCGGGGCCTCCGTGGTGATCGAACCAGTGGACAAGGCTCTGAAGATCAATGACAACCCCATTGGTGCGATGTCCAATTCTCCGACCTTTGACTGGCATATCACCAATCTTCGGAATTACATTAATCTGACTGCTACCAACGTGCCGCCCGTCGATATAGGCAAAATTAGGCTGACTCAGTTTGGCCAAGGCACCGGTCTGCGCGGCATCCCTGGCGACTTCTCGCCGCCGTCCCGGTTTGTGCGAGCAGTTGCGTACTCTCAGCTTGCCAAGAAGCTGCCGACGGCACAGGAGACCGTACCGCAGGTGTTTCACATCATGAACGCCTTCGACATTCCGGTAGGCGCAGTGCGCGACGTGCACGAGAACGAAGTCCACTATGACTACACCGTTTGGACGAGTGCATGCGACTTGAAGAACATTCGCTGGGCATTCAGGACCTATAACGACCAGTCAATTCGCAGTGTCGATGTGCGCGAGGCGCTGGCCGAAGCTGGCGGAAAGGTGCAAATAATCGAGATGGATTCGAAGCAGCCGATCGAGGACGTTTCCACGAAGTTTAAGGGCCCCAGCAAAAAATAATTCCACATCTTGCTTGCCTTTTGTCCCGTCTACCGCGTTACATCCACCGACACGTATCTCGATATGCGCCGCTGAATGTGCCTTGTAGACGAGCCAAAATCCGGCGCAATCTTGTGGAATTATTTCTTACCGTGATCCTAAGTGAAAATGGCTTCCCGAAAATCTAACGCTAAGTTGGTGCAGCCGATGCGCTACCACGAGAGGCTGACCTCTTAAGTTATGAACCCAGATACCTCCTACGACCATGCAGATATCAGTCTTAAAAATACCAACGATGTTCGATCAAAATCACAGTCGAGAGGGTGGATCAGGTGCACCGGACCCACCCTCTCTCATTTTTAGCTGTATATGGTTTCAACCCATTTCAATGCCTCTGAATCGCTGATTCTTCCCAAATAAATCACTCTTATGAAACCTGCATAAATGATGTTCATGCTAATCCATTTCGACTTATTACAAAAGAATCATTTTACGATAAGGTTGAAAGTACGACAAATTAAATATTAAAGAAAGATGACGACACCATATCATCTTTGGATTGTTATTTTTATTTACAGGAAATATCAGCAAGTATTCAAGATGGACATACCAGAATATACATTCCGTCTAATTTGTTTTCTAACAAAGATAAGGTGTTTCCTCTAAAGCTAAAGAGGATTAATGATTTAATATATGTGATAGACAATAATTGTTCGGAAACTGTGCCGATATTTTCTTCAATATTAGAAATTAAACAAATTCCAATAGAAACGCTATTTAAAGAATGCTCTCAATTATTTCCTACTTCTTTAGATCATGTTAAATGGTCCTTTTTTGAAGACTATTTTCACTTATTGCTTCCCAAG
>Ga0316187_10004304_pt1 | contig 12315 bp, 8 predicted proteins | sample CroRivburrow1_MG_FD_204927 | JGI IMG/M metagenome (GOLD analysis project Ga0316187, IMG submission 204927) | Coastal sediment microbial communities from Maine, United States - Cross River worm burrow 1 | ecosystem: Environmental > Aquatic > Marine > Coastal > Sediment | place: USA: Maine...
TGAATGTATTGATGCCGCTCAACGCATCAAGCACCATATTGAACTACTCTAAATTAAACTAACTGGAGACAGACATGACCGATACCCAAGCGATCATCGAAGAAGCCTTCGAAAACCGCGCCAACATCAACCCTCGCACCGTAGACACCCAGGTACGGGACACCGTTATCGCTGCCATCGACCAGCTGGACAGCGGTGAGATTCGGGTATCTGAGAAAATTAACGGCGAATGGGTCGTCAACGACTGGGTAAAAAAGGCCGTTCTGCTCTCTTTCTGCATCACTGACAATGAATTTTTGAAAGGTGGTTTCACCAACTACTACGACAAGGTTGAGTCCAAGTATGCCGATCACTGTTCAAAATCTTTTCGCGAAGGGGGTGTTCGGGTCGTGCCTCCAGCCACAGCACGCAAGGGCAGCTACATAGCCCCTGGCGTTATACTGATGCCAAGCTATGTCAACATCGGCGCCTATGTCGATAGCGGCAGCATGGTAGACACCTGGGCCACCGTTGGCTCTTGTGCCCAGATTGGCAAAAACGTACATCTCTCAGGCGGCGCCGGTATCGGCGGCGTACTGGAGCCGCTGCAGGCCACACCCACCATCATCGAAGACAACTGCTTCATCGGCGCCCGCTCTGAGATTGTCGAAGGTGTGATCGTTGAAGAGGGTTCCGTCATCTCCATGGGCGTTTTCATTGGCCAAAGCACCAAGATCTACAACAGAGAGACCGGTGAGATCACCTACGGCCGTGTACCTGCCGGTTCTGTTGTAGTTGCAGGCAGCCTGCCATCCAGCGACGGGGCTTACAGTCTGAACTGTGCAGTCATCGTCAAACAGGTTGATGAGAAGACCCGTGGCAAGGTCACCCTCAATGAACTGCTGCGGATAGATTAAGCTCAAACCTCCTGCTCAATTTCGGGGAGATATATCGCTATCTCCCCGAAACAACTGACCCAGCAAGTATGATCACTCTCTACGGCATTCCAAATTGTGACACGGTACGAAAAGCCCGCAGATGGCTGGACGCACAGGGCATTGATTATCAGTTTCACGATTTCCGCAAGCAGGGGCTGGAAGAGTCTATGCTGCATGGCTGGGTGGCAGAGCTAGGTTGGGAGGCCCTAATCAACCGCCGGGGGACAAGCTGGCGCAAACTGCCAGAAAAGGAGCGCAACGAGATAGACCAGAATAGCGCCATCCGCTTGATGCTGGAAAACCCAACGCTGATTAAACGACCAGTATTAGAGCTAGGTCCTAGCCATTATGTTGGCTTTTCTGAAACCCAATACCAAGAACTCTTTTAATGTCAGCCACACTCGATCTTGCTACTGAACTGATCAGCCGTACCTCCATCACGCCAAAGGATGCAGGCTGCCAGGCACTTATGATTAAACGCCTGGAGGCCATTGGTTTCAGGGTTGAAAAGCTACGCTTTGGTGATGTTGAAAACTTCTGGGCACGACGCGGCACTGAAGCACCACTGTTTGCCTTTGCCGGCCATACCGATGTTGTCCCGCCCGGCAATATGGATAAATGGGATTCAGATCCATTCCAGCCCGAAATTCGTGACGGCCACCTGTTTGGGCGTGGAGCCGCAGACATGAAAGGCAGCCTGGCAGCCATGGTCACTGCTTGTGAATCCTTTGTAGAGGAAAACCCAGACCATAAAGGCTCCATCGCCTTTCTCATCACCAGCGATGAAGAGGGCCCGGCTGTTAACGGCACAGTGAAGATTGTGGAAACACTCGAAGCCCGCAACGAAAAAATCGACTATTGTCTGGTGGGCGAACCCTCCAGCAGTCAGCAACTGGGGGACACCGTTAAACATGGGCGGCGCGGTTCGCTACACGGTTTTCTGACCATACACGGCAAACAGGGACATATTGCCTATCAGCACCTGGCCAACAACCCGCTGCACGCCTTCGCACCCATATTGATGCAGCTTTGCGCCGAAGAGTGGTGCGGAGGCAACCATCACTTCCCCGCTACCGGCTTTCAGATCTACCACCTGGATCATGGTACTGGCGCTGAAAACATCGTGCCCGGTGAATTTGAGATGCGCTTTAATTTTCGCTTCTCAACAGAGCTGACACCAGAATCCATTGAAACCCGTATGAGGGAGATATTGGATCAGGGGGATTTTGAATATGAGCTGGATTGGAAGCTATCCGGCCAGCCCTTTCTAACCGCAACAGGCAATCTGCTGGATGCAACGATTGAGTCAATCGAGAAGGTCACTGGTAAGGCGCCCGAACTCTCCACCTCTGGCGGCACCTCTGATGGACGCTTCATCGCTCCAACCGGGGCTCAGGTGCTGGAGCTTGGTCCGCTAAATGCAACCATCCATCAGGTGAACGAGTGCGTTGCGGTTGAAGATCTAAAAAACCTCTCAACCATCTACCAGCACATTTTGCGCAAGTTACTTAGCTAATAAAGCCGCTATTGAGCTATCTTAAAGAAGCCCATTAGCTTACTCATCTCCTGCGTTTCATCACTCATTGAGACAGATGCAGCAGAGGTCTCTTCAGCTAACGCGGCATTCTGCTGAGTCAACTGATCCATACTGGTAACGGCACAGTTCACCTGATCAATACCCTCAGACTGTTCCGCACTTGCAGCAGCAATCTCAGAGATCAGCACGCCAACCTCAGCCACGATATCTACAATCTCACTCAACGTTTTGCCGGATTCATCCACCAACTCTGATCCAACCACTACTTTACTTTCACTGTCCTGAATCAGCTCTTTAATCTCTTTTGCTGCTGTTGCACTTCTGCCGGCAAGATTTCGGACCTCTGAAGCCACAACGGCAAAGCCACGCCCCTGCTCGCCTGCACGGGCCGCCTCTACCGAGGCATTCAGCGCCAACAGGTTGGTTTGAAAGGCAATCTCATCAATAACGCCAATGATCTCAGATATCTTGCGGCTGGCAGTACTAATATCCCCCATCGCCTCCACAGCTCTGTTCACTACCGTGCCGCCCTGCTCTGCAAGCTGTCTGGCGTTGCTGGCGACCTTGTTTGCCTGGGTTGCATTCCCGGCGTTGTTTTTTACGGTAGCGGTAAGCTGTTCCATACTGGCAGCGGTCTCTTCAAGGCTGCTTGCCTGCTGCTCTGTCCGGCTTGAAAGGCTGTTGTTACCGGAAACAATCTCTCCAGATGAGGTGGCAATTAAGTCCGTAGATTGACCAAGCTGTGCCAATACCTCATCCAGCTTGGAGATTGTCCCATTTACATCCGTTTTTACTTTATCAAATACACCTTCATAGTTGTTGCTTATGGGCTTGGTCAAATCACCATGTGACATACTGTCCATTGCCTGGGCAATATCAGTGAACGCATTATCAATAACTTCAATAAGCGTATTAATACCTCCGCACAAATCTTTAAAGAAGCCTACTTTGCCCGCCATATCCAAACGATTAGAGAGATCTCCAGCCTGTGCAGCATTTACAATTCTATCGATCTCTTTTTCCACCGCCACTTCAGCCGTTCTATCTGTCCACTCAACAGCCGTACCCAAGCGACGGCCACTTGTATCAATCACAGGGTTGGCAACAATCCTCAATGTGCGTCCGCCCACTAATATTTCTGTCTGATAAACAGATGACAGGCTTGCCAACATACCCCGCTGTTTAGAGGGATCCTTGTGGAAGGTATCTATTGATGAGCCAAGCAGTGCGCTGGCGTTAAAATCCGGCAGATCCTGGCGAAGATCACTCTCTGCATCCTGAAACAGTGTTTTAGCTGTCTCATTGAGATAGATAATATTGCACTCTGGATCTGCCATCATGACAGAGGTTGAAACATTATCCAGGGCTGTTTTTATGCGCATGGATGCCGCCGCCTGCTCCCTGCCATCCATCACATCAAAGCCCAGTTTTATCTGGGTCATCTTAATGACTTCTTGCAACTTGCCAAACTCATCCTGCCGGCTAACATCCGTCCAATCAAAAAAGTTGCCATCTGCAATCTGGCGTAGTTTTTGTTCAATATAGGCAAATGGCTTGGCAATACGAATGGAAAGCAACACACCTGCCACTAGCGTAATAAGGGCAAATGCGGTTGCTATAGTTGTAACCGTTGCGCTTGAAGCACCTGCCGACACCATATAACTCAGCAAGAAAAAGCCTATAGCCGCAAAAACAACCAATGCATTGAGCAGCATTTTGATTTTTAATGAAGCAAAGAAACCCAGCAGTTTTCCAAGAACCGATGGCTCAAGCGATGCCTGTTTTGCATTTATCTTTGCATAGAGCTCTGATGCCGCAGCCACTTCTGCTTTGGTTGGAATAGTGCGCACTGACATGTAACCCGTGCACTGTCCATTTTCATACAAGGGCGTCACATTGGCTTTTACCCAATAAAAATCACCATTTTTACAGCGATTTTTTACAATTCCTGTCCAGGGCCGCCCAGCCTTTGATGTATCCCAAAGGTCTTTAAATGCTTCAGGCGGCATATCTGGATGGCGCACAAGGTTGTGATTTTTGCCAATTATTTCGCCTTCATGAAAGCCTGAAATCTCAATAAAATCACGATTACAATAAGTGATGATTCCTTTCAAATCTGTTTTGGAGACGAGAATAGATCCCTCTCGCATAAACTGTTCTTTGGTGGTAACCGGCAGATTAATTTTCATGCCACTTCCTCATTAATTTGGGCGACAGCGGCATCAATCCATATATCCGCAACTCACATGGGTTGAGTTGTTTTTGTTATGGCAATCAATTTGATAACAACAACATCCAGAAAAAGAACAGACAACTCTCTGCTCTCACCAAATTAACGATGAGGATTAGCTTTCCTGGGTTCTAATAGTGCATAAATCAATACATCACAAACCATAGCTGACACAAAATATGCCAATCATTGTTTTTTGACAATTGTCAACATTAGAAAGTCTAGTCTAGAAATGTGATCCTGCAAGAAACAACGGCTCGCCTGTAACATCAGCCCATTACCACAGCATTGCCAGCTCAGCTTTCTGTGGGTAGATATCACACCCATTTTCACCGTATTATGAGGGATAAATTAATGACACCCAGAGCGCTAAATATCATGACAACACCAACAACAATCAACTCTACCCCCTTCGAAGGACAGCGCCCTGGAACCTCCGGGCTGCGAAAAAAAGTTAAAATATTTCAACAGCCTCATTACCTGGAAAATTTTGTTCAATCCATCTTTGACACCCAGCATGACCTTGCAGGTGGCACACTTGTGGTAGGTGGCGATGGTCGTTATTACAATCGTGAAGCAGTCCAGATTATCTTGCGCATGGCTGCAGCCAATGGGGTAGCCCACACTATTGTGGGCCAAGGTGGGTTACTCTCTACACCTGCTGTCTCCTGTGTGATCCGTAAATATAAGGCTCAGGGTGGTATTGTGCTCTCTGCCAGCCATAATCCAGGCGGACCGGATGAAGACTTTGGCATCAAATTCAATGTTCCCAACGGTGGCCCAGCACCGGAAGGGGTTACCGAAGCAATCTACCAGCGCACCACTACAATCACCTGCTACCAAACCCTGGAGACAGCCGATATCGATCTTGAACAGTTGGGCAAATCTCAACTCAAAGGGATGCAGATAGAGGTTATTGATCCAGTAACAGATTATGCCGAATTGATGCAGTCACTATTTGATTTTGACGCTATTCAAAATCTCTTCAAATCCGGCACCTTCAGCATGCGACTAGATGCCATGCACGCCATTACCGGCCCCTACGCCACCCGCATCCTGGAAGAGATACTTGGTGCACCCACAGGCACCGTCATTAACGGCAAGCCACTACCTGATTTTGGCGGTGGTCACCCAGATCCAAACCTGGTTCATGCCCATGAGCTGGTCTGCATGACTCAGGGTGACAATGGTGTCGATTTTGCGGCAGCTTCTGATGGCGATGGTGACCGCAATATGATTCTTGGCAAAGATTTCTTTGTAACACCCAGCGACAGTCTTGCCATTCTGGCGGCCAATGCCCATCTTATTCCAGGCTACCAACAGCAAAAAATCAATGGGGTAGCCCGCTCTATGCCTACCAGTCAGGCTGTTGACCGTGTTGCACACAAACTTGGTATTGACTGTTTTGAAACCCCAACCGGCTGGAAGTTTTTTGGCAATCTGCTGGATGCCGGAAAAATCACCTTCTGTGGTGAAGAGAGCTTTGGCACAGGCTCTAACCATGTACGGGAAAAGGATGGACTCTGGGCGGTGCTTTTCTGGCTCAATCTGCTCGCTGCAAAACAACAAGCAGTTGCAGCAATCGTACAACAGCACTGGCGCGAGTTTGGACGCAACTACTACACACGTTACGACTACGAGGGTGTCAACAAAGAGGCTGCAACAGAGCTGATGCAACACCTGCGAGACAGGCTTAACTCGCTGTCCGGGACAGAGGCATCGGGCCACACCATCGAATATGCTGATGATTTCTCCTACACCGACCCAGTTGACAACAGCTATTCAGAAAACCAGGGGATAAGGATTGGGTTCTCAGGCGGCTCACGCATCATCTACAGACTATCAGGGACAGGGACCGAAGGCGCCACCCTGAGAGTCTACCTGGAAGCCTTTGAACCAGACCCAAATAAACAGCATCAGGCAACAGCCGATGTAATGGCTCCCTTGGTCTCTATTGCCCAGGAATTGGCCCAAATAGCCCAAAAAACAGGACGAGAGCAACCAACAGTCATCACTTGAACCCAGGAAACAAAACTGCAATTGCATATCAGCAGTTACCATTGCAAGGAAGCAGCTTGACACATCAAAAATACTCCCTTGCATTTCAATAAGATAGACGTTTCTTAAATCCATATTTTTAGATAAATTGTGAACCTCAAAATATGGATACCCGTCAAAACAACATCTTTCACACACCACCATCACGCATAGACCGAGAATAAAATTTAATTATTCTGCGCACATGCCGCTACACTTTTGATTCTTAAAGGAAGCGCTCCAAAATATATGATCTATATACAAGCATATGAAACACCATATTTCCTCAATTCAAACAATTAAACATATCTGGCTGATTTAAGAAAAAAATTACAAATACATTAGGTTGAAGTATGAATATGCCAGGAACACAACCTGCCTCATCTGAAGGCTCATCCCATCAGCAATCAACAGGATTGGCCTTGATAGCGGATGATGAGCTTTCAAACCGCATCGTCCTAAATGCCCTGTTAAAGAAAATGGGATACACCATTATCCAGGCAGAAAATGGTGCAGAAGCCATTACACGCTTCAAAGAGGATCAACCCGATATCATCTTTATGGATATCATGATGCCTGTTATGGATGGCTTTGATGCCACCGTTCAAATCAAGGAACTCTGCGGCAATACCTTTGTACCCGTCATCTTTCTAACAGCAATGACAGATGAAAAAGCGCTTGCTCGTTGCATAGAAGTTGGTGGCGATGATTTTCTGACCAAGCCCTTCAACCATACTGTTCTTAAATCAAAGATTCGGGCAATGGAAAGAATTCGCGATCTTCACCGCGAAGTGAGAACCCTGTTAGATCAAAGGGAACATGAAGAGGAGATTGCTGAAAAGGTATTTAGTGGTGCTGTCATTGCCAGCAATGTTGCACCAGAGAAACTTAAAGCGCTCATGCGCCCTGCTGCTGTTTTTAGTGGCGATGTACTCTTAACAGCATATGCACCCAATGGCGACCTTAATGTATTGCTGGGTGACTTTACCGGGCATGGGTTATCAGCTGCACTTGGGGCACTGCCTGTATCTGAATCCTTTCGCGCCATGACTGTTAAAGGTTTTTCGGTAGACCAGATTCTGAATGAAATCAACCGTAAATTACACACCCTGCTACCCACTGGCATGTTCATGGCAGCCCAGTGTGTTCGTATCAATCACACCATGGACAGCATGACACTCTGCTGCTGTGGCATGCCCGATATACTTGTTACCAATGAAAATGGTACAGAAATAAAACACCGTATTTCTTCTACCGGGCTGCCATTAGGCATTATCCCCGATGCTGACTACCTTCATAGTCTTGCAAATATTACAGCAGACCTTGGTGACCGCGCCCTAATGGTTAGCGATGGCGTTACAGAAGCCAGAAGCCCTGATCTGGAATATTTTGGTCAAGAGAGATTAGAAAAGATGCTTGCTCAAGGAACAAACAGAGAAAGCATCGTTGAATCTATCTCTCATGCCCTTGATAAGTTTTGCCTGGATGCACCTCAAGATGATGATATCAGTTTAGTTGAAGTTCCCTTTTTGCCTGATGTATTAGCTGTATTTGACAATAAAGCACCCTCTGCCAGCAGCACCAAGGAAACCCCCATAGATGACGAAGATGCGCCACATAACAGCTTAAAATTTGTTGTTACCTTAGAGGGCCCAAGGCTGTTAAGGGTTGACCCAGTACCTTTATTGATAAACCAAATTCAAGAACTAGAGGGTTTAAAAGAGCAGCGCAGAGTTATTTTTACCATATTGAGCGAACTATATATAAATGCACTCGATCACGGCATATTAATACTGGACTCAGCACTTAAGGCTGAGCCAGGTGGATTTACCACTTACTTTACAGAGCGGGAAAAAAGGCTCAAAGATTTGTCAGAAGGGCATATAACAATATCAATCTATAGCTGCCTATACAGCGCAGGTGGGGAAATAGTTATTGAGATTGAAGACAGCGGCCCCGGTTTTGATTACAAAAAGTACATTGCCAACATTCAAGCCACCTCATCTGCCCCGAGTGGTCGGGGTCTAATGCTCACAAAAGAATTATGCAAGTCATTTGAATACAGCGGTGCGGGAAACAAAGTAAAAGCAGTTTATACATGGAGTGATAGTTAAAGATCATATCCCTTGGCTCCAAGCTGAAAGCGGAACGCCTACATATTCACATAGCAGCATCAGCCCCTCTCAAACATTCCTTTCTATTCAAAACAGCAGATGTGTTAGCATCTCACAACTTATAATAATTACTGATTTTGAATACCTCACTGGGGAACAGCATGTACTACGCCATTATTGGAACTGATCAGGAAGATAGCCTTGAAGCGCGAATAAGTGCTCGCCCTGAGCATCTCAAACGTCTGGAAGCACTTAGAGACGAAGGCCGGTTGTTATTAGCGGGTCCCTTCCCAGCTATCGACAGCGAAGACCCAGGACCTGCAGGCTTTACTGGCAGTCTGATTGTTGCAGAATTCAGTGATCTGAAGGCAGCAAAAGCATGGGCCAACCAGGACCCCTATGCACTTACTGGTGTCTATGCAAACGTTACCGTCACCCCATTCAAAAAAGTACTACCTTAAACCATAAGGAAATCATCAATGCCATTTCCATCAAAGAAACTGATTGTATTAAGCATGACACTACTGCTTTCAGCCTGTAACGAGGGGCCAGCCCCAACGCCTGAATCTACAGCAAAGGCCCAAACAGAGGTCACAAATAAAGAGCCAGCACCAATCCCTTATCCTGCACCAGCAGCCAGTGAAGCAGCCACAACCACCACCCCACAAAAAGCGAGTCTTGACGACCCCAATGTGGTCGTAATTGTAAATGGCACACCTGTAACAAAACCCATGTATGCCGCTTTTCATCAGCAATGGCGTCAAGCCAGACAGGGTGCAAAAGGCGATACACCGCAAGAGCAGATGGCCATACTCAATGAGCTGGTCAATTCGATGCTGATCATGCAGGATGCTGAAGCGCAGGGCTTTGACAAAAAACCTGAAGTGGCAGAGCTGCTCAAGCTACTACGCACCCGTGCACTTGCTGAGATGTCGGTTGCAAACTTCGTACAGCAGCAACAGATTTCAGATGATGATCTAAAGAAAATCTATGATGAGCGTTATGGTGGCAATCAACAGCAGGAGTTCAAAGCCAGACATATTCTTTTAGACTCAGAAGATGAAGCCAAAGCTGTTATAAAAGAGCTGGGTAGCGGCGCTGATTTTGTTGCTCTGGCAAAGAGCAAGTCAACAGGCCCATCCGCTTCGCAGGGGGGTGATCTTGGATGGTTTGACTCCACACAGATGGTAAAGCCTTTTGCTGATGCCGTAGCCGCAATGGAAAATGGCAAATACTCAACAACAGCTGTTAAAACACAGTTTGGCTGGCATGTGATCCTACGTGAAGATTCTCGTGAAACTGCGCCTCCTGCTTTTGAAGAGGTACAAAACACCCTACTTGATGGCAAACGTCGTGAACTGGTTATGTCATACCTGACAGGCCTGCGCAAAAAAGCAGCTATACAGATCAGGCCGCCGGCTCAACAGCCTGATGCAGCCAATGCAGCACCCTCAGCACCAGCTCACTAAATCACTAAGCCAAATGACTACAGGGAGAGGATGCTCCCTGTAGTCATCGCGTAGCTTGTAGCTCTTTCAGCATTACCGTAAACCCAGCCTCATCAAGTATCTTGACTCCCAGCTGCTGGGCCTTATCCAGCTTTGACCCTGCCGCATCTCCAGCAACTACATAGCTGGTTTTTTTCGATACACTGCCAGAAACCTTGGCCCCCAATGCTTGTAATTGGTCCTTTATCTCACCACGTGGCCGGCTCAGACTGCCAGTCAGCACAAAGGTTAAACCTAATAAAGGCTGCTGATCTAACTGTTCTTCTTCAGCATCATCCCACTTAATGCCCGCTTTAAGGAGCCTATCAATCACCTCAAGGTTATGCGTTTGATGAAAAAAGGCAACAATATGCTCTGCGATCACTGGGCCGACACCATCAACCAGACTCCTGCGTTCATAGCGCAATTGATCAGCTGTAGCATTTGATAATAATTCAAGTGAATCAAAATACTCCGTAACCCGCTTGGCAACATCCAGATTCAGGCCGCGTATCTTTAGACTGGCCAGCCACTGGGGAAAATCACCTTCCACTGTCATACCTGGATGCATATCCAGGTAATCACAAATGGCTTTAGCGGTAACCTCACCAATGCCCTTGATACCTTTTACTACAATAAATTTATCGAGACGCGCCTGCTCTAATTTATCCAGTGTTTTAAAGTGATTTGCCAATGATAATGCTGTAGCTTCACCCACCTCTCTAATCCCTAGCGCAAAGAGAAAACGGGCCAAAGTGGTTTGCTTACTCTTCTCCAGCGCCTGAAGAAGATTTTCGGCTGACTTGTCCCCCATACGCTCCATACCTGCAATCTGTTCCGGAGTCAGCGTATAGAGATCTGCCAGATCATGAACCAGCTCACTATCCACCAGCTGATCGACCAGCTTGTCACCCAGACCTTCAATATCCATTGCGCGGCGCGCAGCAAAGTGTTTAATCGACTCCCGACGTTGCGCAGCACAGTACAAACCACCTGAACAACGGGCAACCGCTTCACCTTCAGGTTTTACCACCTCAGAGCCACAAACCGGGCAGGCTAATGGCAGAACCACCTTTTCTGTATCAGAGTGCCGTTTTTCCAAAATAACACGCACCACCTCAGGTATAACATCACCCGCTCGCCTGACATAGACCGTGTCACCCACGCGAACATCTTTACGTGTCACCTCATCCATGTTGTGAAGTGTGGCGTTGCTCACCGTCACTCCACCCACAGAGACAGGCTCCAATCTGGCAACAGGTGTAATGGCACCTGTACGGCCAACCTGGAACTCAACGGCTTTTACCTGGGTGGTCGCCTCTTCTGCTGGAAACTTCTGTGCAATAGCCCAGCGCGGGGCTCGCGCCACAAAACCCAGTCGATCCTGTTGGGCATAGCTATCCACTTTAAACACAACACCATCAATATCGTAATCAAAGCTCTCCCGCCGCTCTGCAATCTGCCGATAGTAGGCGGCACAGCCTTCAGCCCCCTGTACTGTTCGTAGCTCAGGCGATATTCTTAAGCCCCACGCTGCAAGCCTGTTAATGCTTGCACTGTGGGTGACATCCAACGGCCCTCCATCAACCTCTCCAAAGCCATAACAGTACATCGCCAGAGGGCGACTCGCGGTGATGCGAGGGTCCAGCTGACGCAAGCTGCCAGCTGCTGCATTTCTGGGATTTGCAAAGACCTTCTGTTCTGTCTGGCGAGCACGCTCATTCAGCGCTAAAAAACCAGATTTTGGCATGTAAATCTCACCCCGAACTTCCAGGATGCTGGGCCAATCATTACCTAACAGAGTGAGGGGAATGGAGGGTATGGTTCGGACATTTAAGGTGACATCTTCACCCCGGCTACCGTCACCCCGCGTGGCCGCCTGTACCAATACTCCATTTTCATAGCGAAGATTGATCGCCAAACCATCCAGTTTCGGTTCAGCAGCATAGATGAGTTCATCATCTGTTTTTAGGCGATCTTTAACCCGGCAATC
>Ga0316187_10004306_pt1 | contig 12307 bp, 6 predicted proteins | sample CroRivburrow1_MG_FD_204927 | JGI IMG/M metagenome (GOLD analysis project Ga0316187, IMG submission 204927) | Coastal sediment microbial communities from Maine, United States - Cross River worm burrow 1 | ecosystem: Environmental > Aquatic > Marine > Coastal > Sediment | place: USA: Maine...
GCCAGCGATGGCCTCGCCGCGCTGGGCTTCGGCTTCGTCGAGGTGGGCACGGTGACGCCGCGGCCACAGCCGGGCAACCAGCGGCCGCGGCTATTCCGCCTCGCCGGGCGCCAGGCGATCATCAACCGCATGGGCTTCAACAACGACGGCGTCGAGGCGCTGCTGGCGCGGGTGCGCGCCAGCGACTACCGACGCGGCGGCGGCGTGCTCGGCATCAATATCGGCAAGAATTTCGACACCCCGGTGGAACAGGCCAACGACGACTACCTGGCCTGCCTGCGCGCGGTCTACGCGGAGGCCGACTACGTGGCGGTGAACATCTCCTCGCCGAACACCGCCGGGCTGCGCGATCTGCAGCACGGGCGGATGCTGGAGGATCTGTTCGAGGCGCTGAAAGCGGCACAGCGCGAGCTGGCCGAGGCGCACGGCCGCTACGTGCCGCTGGCGGTGAAGATCGCCCCGGATCTCGACGGACTGGCGGTGGATGCCATCGCCGACAGCCTGCGCCGCTACGCTATCGACGCGGTGATCGCCACCAACACCACCCTCTCCCGCGAGGGCGTCGAGGGCCAGCCCCACGCCGGCGAGGCCGGCGGTCTGTCCGGCGCGCCACTGACCGCGCGCGCGCTGCAGGTGACCCGTCAGCTGGCCGCGGCGCTGAAGGGCGATCTGCCGATCATCGCCGCCGGCGGCATCATGTCCGCCGCCGACGCCGCGGCGCGCTTCGACGCCGGCGCCACCCTGGTGCAGCTGTACAGCGGCTTTATCTACCGCGGGCCGCGGCTGATCGGCGATATCGTCGCCGCGCACAGCGGGAGCCGGTCATAGCTGTGCCCGCCCGGGCCGCTGGCGCCGCACGGCGGCGGGTTCTGCCTGGCCCGGTCGGCCCGCGCAGCGCCACACCGCAACCGAATTTTCTTCCGGTTCACCGCCCACCAGCGGTGCCGTACACCCTTTGAGGAGCACCGCAATGCGTGACGAATCCCCCACATGTATTGTCGACCCGGGTCTGGAGCCCGCGGACACCGAACACTCCGCCGCCACCTGGCCCGCTCACAGCGATCCCGACAAGTCCGATCCGGAACTGGATCATTTCATCACCCGCGACGGCGCGACCTACGCCGGCTGCCACCTGATCGTCGATTTGTGGGGCGCGAAACAGCTCAATGACACCCGCCTCATGGAGCAGGTGTTCCGCGACACGGTCGAGGCCTGCGGCGCGACGCTGCTGCACATCCACATGCACCACTTCACGCCCAACGGCGGCGTCTCCGGGGTGGCCGTGCTCGCCGAGTCGCACATCAGCGTTCACTCCTGGCCGGAGCGCGACTACGCCGCCTTCGATATCTTCATGTGCGGCGACGCCGAGCCGGAGAACGCCATCCCGGTGTTCCAGCGCGCCTTCTCGCCGGAGCGCATCGAGGTCGAGGAATACCTGCGCGGTCGCCTGCGATGAGCGATGCGGCCGACGACCGGAGCGCCGGCGGCGCCACCGGATACTACCGCGAGCGTCTGCACCACGGCTGGTATCAGGGCTTCGACCAGACCGCGGTGCTCTACGAGCAGCGCACCGACCACCAGGAGCTGGTGATCTTCGAAACCCCCAGCTGGGGCCGGGTGATGGCGCTCGACGGCATCGTGCAGACCACCGAGCACGACGAGTTCATCTACCACGAGATGCTCACCCACGTGCCGCTGTTCGCCCATCCGCAGCCGAAATCCGTGCTGATCATCGGCGGCGGCGACGGCGGCATGCTGCGCGAGGTGCTGCGCCACGCGCAGCTGGAGGAGATCGTGCAGGTGGAGATCGACGCCGGGGTCATCGAGTTCTGCAAGCGCTACCTGCCGCGACACTCGGCCGGCGCCTTCGACGACCCGCGCGCAGAGATCGTCATCGATGACGGCGTCGAATTCGTCAGCCGCAGCGAACGCCGCTTCGACGTGATCATTTCCGACTGCACCGACCCGGTCGGCCCCGGCGAGGTGCTGTTCTCCAGCCGCTTCTACGCCGGCGCCAAGCGCTGTCTGAAAGCGGGCGGGATCTTCGTCGCGCAGAACGGCGTGGCCTTCGTGCAGCGCGACGAAGTGAGCACCAGCGCGCGGCGTCTGGCACCGCACTTCGCCGATGTGGGCTTCTACGGCGCCGCGGTGCCCACCTACGTCGGCGGCATCATGGCCTTTGCCTGGGCCAGTGACGATGCGGCGCTGCGCCGGCCGGACGCGGCGGCGCTGGCCGGGCGCTTCGCCGCCAGCGGCATCCGCACGCGCTACTACAACCCGGACATCCACAGCGCCAGCTTCGCTCTGCCGCAGTATCTGCTCGACGAGATCGCCGCCGGCACACCGTAGCCGGACGCGGCCGGAGCGCCGCGCGGCAGGCCTCGCGAAGGCATTGCCTTCGGCCAAAAAAATGGCGGCCCCACCATCGGGGCCGCCTTTTTTATCGCCAGCGCTGGCAGCTAGTTGGTGTCGCGCACCAGGCGCACCCAGTAGCTGTAGCCACTCTGCACGCCGACCTGGTTGGGCACCTGCGCCTCGGCCTTGGCGCTGCGCAGATCGTCGCCGTTGAACGAACGCACCATCCAGGCGCGGCTGCCGTCGACCGCGTCCGGCGAAGCCGACCAGAAGCGCACGTCGGTGGTGGTCTCCTGAGCGGGTCCCCCGCTGCGATCTTTGTAGTCACCGGGGAACAGGCTGAGGTTGAGCGCCGGATTGACGCAGGCGCGTTCGACGATGCTGCCCAGCTCCTTGATGTTGGGCAGGCGCCAGTCGCCGTGACCACCCGGGTTGACGTCTGGATCAGCGCTGGCGTTGACCGCCTGCACGCGCTGCAGCGCGCCCTGCCAGGTGTAGGCCACTGCGGCGTAGTCGAAGCCCACGCCCAGCGCGCCGTTGGCGTCGCAATTGGCACCGGGCAGGCCCTCCGGGCAGCGCTTCCACATCAGCCCGGTGTCCAGATCGGTGACCGTGCCGTCGCCGTTGTCGGTGAAGCGCGCAGCCGGGGCGCTGGGGCGGATGGTCTCGCGGCAGTTCTGCGTCGGCGGCGAGGCGATGGGCGTGTCCAGCGGACGCAGGAAGGTGCCGCGAACCAGCCGCGCGGAGTGCACCTCAGACTTGCGCTTGTTGATCTGGAAGCCGCCCTTGAAGTCGATCGCCCAAGCGAACACCGCGGCCGACGCCGCCTCCGGCGTGTCGGTCCAGACCACCTCGTTACCGCTGGCCAACGGGAAGTAGTTGGTGTCCACGTCGAAGCCGTCGTCGGCGCCACCCATGGCGATGATCGAGCGCAGTTCATCGACCCGCGGCAGCCGCCAGTCGCTGTAGCCGCACAGGCCGCTGGCATTGACGTCGGCGACAAACTTCTCGGTGTCGCAACGCCCGGCGTCGGCGCAGCTGCCGCCGTCCGCCGTGCCGCTGCCGTCCAGCGGCGGCGTTTCGTCGGTGTCGGTGCCGTTGCTGGTGGCATCGCTGTTGAACCAGCTGTAGCTGTGGACCGCGTCGCGCAGGCCGCCGTCGCCGGTCTTGGCCTCCCAGATCAAGCCGGTGACGTTGTCGCGCACGCAGGCCCATTCGGCGGCTTCCGGCGGCAGATCGACGCCATCCGCACCGACCTTGCTGAAGCTCAGCCCGGCGATGCCGTCGGCGTCGTCGGCAAACACGGCGTCGCGCCCGAACTCGGCGTCCTGGCCGGGGAACAGGCTGGTGCCGGCGGCGTTGTCGTTGCAGTCCAGCCCGTAGCTGTCGGCATCGGCGCAGCGGTCGATAGTGGTGTCGTTGAGCCCGGCCAGATCGTCGTCGAAGATGGTCGCGGTACCGCGATCATCGGGCAGCAGGACAAAGTCCGGCAGGCCGCTGAGCTGCAGATCGAACCTTTCATCCAGCTCCACCGCAGCATCGCCGAACACCACCACGTCGATCTTCGCCTCTGTCCCTCCGGCCGGAATGGTGATGTTGCCGGCCACCGCGGTGTAGTCGAATCCGGGGCTGGCGTGGGGGGCCACCAGAGATTCCACGCTGGCGTAGTCGAAGCCGACGTCGACCACCGCGGGACCGGTCAGAGTTACCGTGAAGGTCAGGTTCTGGCTGTCGGCATCGCCCTCGAACAGGGTTCGGTCGTCGATGCTGGCGGTGACGAAGTCGTCTTCGATGATCAGCCCGACGGCCTCGCCGTCGGCGATCGCCGCGGTCACCGCGGTGGGCTTGCTCAGCTCGAAGGCGAAGGTTTCGTCGCCCTCGGCCAGCAGGTCGCCATGCACCGGCACATCGATGGTCACGCTGCGGCTGCCGGCGGCGATCGTCGCGGTGCCGCTGACGCCGCTGTAGTCGACGCCATCGCTGGCGATGCCCGGTTCGCTGCCGGCGCCGGGGAGCTGGACGCTGCGGTAGTCGACGCTGACATTGGTGATCGCCGCCGCCTGCAGCGACAGCTCGAAGCGCATCGCGGCGCTGCCGGCGTCGCCCTCGGCGAGCTGGGCGTCGGCGACGCTGAAGTAGCGCACGTCGTCGTCCTCCAGCGTGCCCACGGCGCTGGAGCGCAGCACGGTGACGTCGCCGCTGATATTGCTCAGTGCGACGGCGAACTGCTCGTCCGCCTCCGGCTCCAGGTCGCCGTCGATCGGCACGCTGAGGGTGACACTGCTGCTGCCGGCGGCGATCACCACGCCGTTGGCACCGCTGGCGGTGTAGTCGTCGCCGGCCTGTGCGTAGCCGCCGCCGCTGCCGTTGTCGCTGGTGGCCCAGTCGAACTCGATGTCGCTGAGCGCCGGGTGGTCGAGCTGCACGATGAAATCCAGGGTGCCGGCGGCGTCGCCCTCGGGGCGGCTGACGTCGTCGATGCTCAGGCTGGGCTGGTCGTCGTTGCGGATCGTGCCGCTGGCGCTGGCATCGGCCAGCACCACGCCGCTGGTAGCCCCGGTGAGTCGCAGGGTGAACTGCTCATCCGGCTCGACGCGGGTGTCGCCGAGCACCGGCACAGCGATGCTGCCGCTGGTCTGCCCGGCGGGGATGATCAGCGTGTCGTTGCTTTCGCTGTAGTCGTCGTCGGCGACGCTGGCGCTGTCATCGGCGGTGACGTAGTCGATCTCGATGTCGACGTCCGCGCTGTCGCTGAGTTTCACCGGGAAACTGAGCGCCACGCTGCCGCTGTCGCCCTCGTCGATAGCGGCGTCGTCGACGCTGGCTTGCAGCTGGTCGTCGTTGCGGATGGTCGCCAGAGCGTTACCCAGCGTGGCGGCGTCGCCGCCGAACACGGTGCTGATGCTCGCCGATTCGATGGTGAAGCCGAAGGTTTCATCGGCCTCCAGCCGGGTATCGCCGTGGATCTGCACGCTGATCGGGGTGCTGGGCGTGGTGCTGCCGACGGCGAAATCGAGGCTGCCGCTGGCGGCGGTGAAGTCGACATCCGCCGTGGCGCTGCCACCGGCGGTGCGCCACTGGACGCTCATCGCTTCCTTCGCGGGCTCTTCGAGATAGGCGTTGAATTGCAGCGCCTGGCTGCCGTTGTCGCCCTCGTCGATCGCCGCGGCGTCGATGTTCAGGATGATGTGGTCGTCGTTGAGGATGGTGCCGACGAGGCTCAGGCTGCCACCCCCGCCGGGCAGCCCGACATTGGCGCTGGGGTTTTCCAGCACCAGATGCAGCCGCTCGTCGGCCTCGATCACCTCGTCGCCCAACACCTCGACCACCAGCGTGGCGCTGTCCGCGCCGGCGTCCACCGTCAGCGTGCCGCTGGTGGCGATGTAATCGCTGCCGGCGGTTGCGCTGTTGGCGCCGCCGGCGTCCTCGGTGCGGTAGTCGACGCTGACCGCCTCGGTCAGCGGCGCCGCCAGGCTGGCGGTGAAACGCAGCTCCACACTGCCGGCATCGCCCTCGGCTACGCTGGCTTCGTCGATGCTTAGTAGCGGCAATCCACCATTGTCTCCACTCCCACCACCGCCGCCGTTGCAGGCGCTGAGAACTAGAGCGAATAGCGCCGCTGCGCCAATGCTGAGTCTGTCCATTCGGTTTCCACCATGCTGCCGACCGGATTGGAGTCAATTTTCTGACTCTATGCCGAAATACTATGGTCAGCGACAGTATCCCGCCGTGCTCTGTTCGGCAATTTCCCTATTGGTCATACACCCATGACTGACTTGTCACAGCGGCGGAAAGAGCCGCCTCGTCAACGCATGAGTACTTGTAAAGATTCGGTTTTTTCGTGTGAATAGGGCATCTCCGCGCGCAAAATCGCAGTGTATATAAGGAGATGCACGAAGCTGATGCCGTGATCACGGAAGAAAACCACTTGCAAGCGCCCGTAAATCGTACACACGAAAAAAGGCGGCCACCCCGAAGGAGTGGCCGCCTGAGTTGGCCGGATTGTCGAACCGGCACCGCCCGCGGGTGCCGCGGCACCCGCAGCCGCTAGTCTGCGGTGCGCACCAGACGCACGTAGAAGGTCTTGTCGGTCTTGTGCTGGCGCCAGTCGTTACCCCACTGGAAGTCGATGGCCCAGGCCTGGTAGGGCACATCGCCGGTGGTCTGGTTCACGTCCGGGCGGAACGCCGGGGTCGAGGTCCAGTACTTGCCCGACTCCCAGGACTTCGGCGTGTCTTTGCCGAAAACCGAAGTGTTGATCGCCGGGCTGGTGCGGCAACGCTCGACCAGCGATTCCAGTTCCTTGGCATTGGGCACGCGCCAGTCGGTGTCGCCGCTGGGGTTGGCTTCTGTGTCCACCAGGGTGGTGTTGACCTGCTCGGCGTACTGCATCGCCTGCATCCAGTTGAGCAGACGGATGCCTTGGTCCGGGACCAGCTGATCGACCGTGTAGTCGATGGAGACAGTGCAGTCACCGCCAGTCTTGCCGGCGGCGCACTTCATCCACATCAGCCCGGTGTCGTTGTCGGTGATGGTCAGGTTTTCATTGTCGGTGTAGCGCCCGTTGGGGGTGGTCTCGCTGCCACCGGTAAAGCTGGTGTTGCAGTCCAGCGCCAGCGCCTGGGCGGAAGCCAGGCCCAGCGCCACGGCGGTGGCGAGGCTTGCGATAGTTTTTTTCACGGCAAATGTTCTCCAATCGAATTCTGTCGTACCGGGTGTGGCGTTCGGCGAGTGCCCGGGGGCGGCGTGCTGGCCGCCCCCGGTTTGCGCGATCACGAATGGCGCATCACTCTTCGTCACGCACCAGGCGGATGCTCTGCAGGCTGGTCTTGTCGGTCGGCGTCAGGTGGCCATCCGCAAAATCGATGCCCCAGACACGCCCGGTGAGGTTGGCGGTGTCGCGGTAGGACACGCCGGTCCAGTGCAGGCCGGCCGCGGTGTTCGGGAAGTACGCCGGATCCAGCGCCGGGCTGGTGACGCTGCCCAGATCGGTGATCGAGAACAGCTCGCTGACAGTGGGCAGGCGCCAATCGTCGTAGCCGCACAGGGCGCTGGCGTTGACCGCATCCACGTAGGCTTCGGTGTTGTCGATGGTCGCCGGGTCACCGTCGTCGAGGCCAGCGGTCGGTTCGACGATCTCGTCGAGGCCGCTGTCGTACCAGCTGTAGACATTGCCCTGGTCGCGATCACCGCCGTCGGCGGTCTTGATTTCCCAGATCAGGCCGGTGACGTCGTCGCGCACACAGGTCCAGTCGGTTGCGCTGGCGTCGAGTTCCGCGCCGCTGGCGTCCAGCTTGGTGAACTTGAATCCGGCGAGGCCGTCGCTGTCATCGTTGAGCGTGGCGTCGCGACCGGTATCACCGTCCTGCATCGGTACGTCTGCGTCCGGACAACTGAGATTGTTCTCGTCCGCATCCGCGCAGCTGGTGACCCCGGTGTCGTTCAGCGTGGTGACGTCGTCGTCGAGGATGGTGCCGACGGCGCCCGGGGTGGTGATCTCGACATTCGCCGAGCTGCCGGTGAGCTGGATGCTGAAGGCCTCGTCGGCCTCCACGTCCAGATCGCCGATGATCGGAATGCTGATCGTGCCGCCGGTCTCGCCGGCGGGGATGCTCAGCGTCGACATCGCGGTGCCGCTGTAGTCGACGCCGTCGCTGGCGGTGCCGGCGGTGGTTTTGTAGTCGATGTCGACGATGCCGTTGGCGGCCTCGGTCAGGGTGACCTCGAAGTCCATGCTGTTGCCGTCACCGATGTCACCCTCGAAGGCCGAGGTGTCGGTAATGGTGACGCTGGGCTTGTCGTCGTTCTCGATGGTGCCGGTGGCCGAGCCCTGACCGCTGCCGATCTCCGCATTCATCGATGCATTGGAGATGGTCATGGTCATGATCTCGTCGGTTTCGACATCGTCGTCACCGCTGACGTCGACGCTGATGGTCGCGCTGGACTGGCCGGCGGGGATGAGCAGCTGGCCGCTGTTGGCGGTGTAGTCGCTGCCCTGTTCGGCGGCCTCGCCGGCGGTGGCATCGGCGCTGGCGAAATCGACGCTGATGTCCTCGTCGAGGGTCTGATCCAGCGACACGGTGAACACCAGCTGGGTGGTCTGACCGGAGCTGCCCTCGGGGACCGAGCTGTCATCGATGCTCACTACCGGGCGGTCATCGTTGTTGATGGTGCCGGTGACGCTGGGCGTGGTGACATTGGCGCGCGACGGATCCTGCGCGGTGAGTGCGAGGCTCAGGGTCTCGGCCTCTTCCACCACCGGGTCGGCGTTGACCGTGACATCGATGGTGCCGCTGGTCTGCCCGGCGGGGATGACCAGCGTGCCGCTGGCGTCGACGTAGTCGTCTTCGGCGGTGCCGGTGCCGGTGGTGGCGGTGCCGGGAACGAGGCTGTAGTTGATGGCCGTGGGCAGATCCGCCGCGGCGCTGAGCTTGACGGTGAAACTCAGCGTGGCGGTGCCGCTGTCGCCCTCGTCGACGTTGGCCGGATCGGCGGAGACGTCGACCGCGTCGTCGTTGAGGATGGTGCCGAGAGCGCTGGCGGCGGTGCCGTCGATCAGCGCATCGCCACTGACACCGCTGAGGGCCACGACGAAGATCTCGTCACTCTCCACCGTGGTGTCGCCGCTGATCGGCACGGAGACCGTGGCCGATCCCTGACCGGCCGGCACGGTGACCTGCTGCGCGATCAGTGCCGTGTAGTCGCTGCCCGCGCTGGCGGTGCCGTTGGCGGTGCTGACATCGACCGAGACATCCTCTACCGAGACCGGGCTGAGGCCGATGGTGAACACCAGATTCTGGACGCCGACATCGCCTTCGATGATCTGGGCATCGCTGATCGACAGGCGCGGGATGTCGTTGTCGACGATGATGCCACTGCCCTCGGCGTCGCCCAGCACAGCGTTCTGCGGATTGCTCAGACTGACGGTGAAGGTCTCGTCGGCCTCCACATCGTCATCCTCGCTGAGCGACACGCTGAAGGTGGCGCTGGTCTGCCCGGCGGCCACGGTGACAGTCTGCGCGGCCAGCGCGGTGTAGTCGCTGCCGGCGGTGGCGGTGCCGTTGGCGGTGGACACATCGACGCTGACATCCGCGGTGCTGGCCTGATCGAGATTGACGGTGAACTGCATGCTGCCGTCGCCTTCGCTGGCGTTGCCATCGCTCACCGAGATCACCGCGAAATCGTCGTTCTCGATGGTGCCGGTGGCGCCGGCGTCGCCGAGCACGGCGTAACCGGTGACGTTGCTCAGGGTCAGGCTCAGGGTCTCGTTGTTCTCCACCGTGGTATCGCCGGCCACCGGGACCTCGACAGTGGCCTCGGTCTCGCCGGCCGGGATGGTCACAGTGTGCGACACGGCGCTGTAGTCGCTGCCCGCGGTGGCGGTATCGTCTGCGGTGTCGACTTCGAAGCTGACGTCGCCGGTCACCGCCTCCGACAGCCTGACGGTAAAGACCAGCACCTGCGTCCCGCTGTTGCCCTCGACCACGCTGGCGTCGGCGACGCTGAGGTCGGCGACGAAGGGATCGTCGTTGCTGATGGTGCCGGTGGCGCTGCCAGCGTCGATCTCGGCGTTGCTGGCGTTGGCCAGGCTGATGGTGAAGGTTTCGTCCGGCTCGAATTCGCTGTCGCCGCTGATCTCGACCACCACCTCGACGCTGGTCTCGCCGGCGGGGATGGTCACCGTCTGCGCGCTGAGCGCGGTGTAGTCGCTGCCCGCGGTGGCGGTGCCGTCGGCGGTACTCACCTCGACGCTCACATCTTCCACCGGGTTGGCCTCGTCGAGGCTGATGGTGAAGCTCAGCTGTGCACTGCCGTCGTCGCCCTCGCCGACTGTCGCATCGGCGATGCTGAGCTTCGGCAGATCGTCGTTGGTGATGGTCGCCGTGGCCTGATAGGTGGTGCCGTCCGGCGCGGTGAAATTGAGTTCGAAGGTCTCGTCGGCCTCGATCTCGGTGTCGCCGGTGACATCGATGCTCAGCGTGCCACTGGTGGCGCCGGCGGGGATCACCACGCTGCCGTCGCTGACCGCGGTGTAATCGCTGTTCGCACTCGCGGTGCCATCCGCGGTGCTGTAGCTGATCGGCAGATCTTCACTGGCTTCGGTATCGGAGCTGACGGTGAACTGCAGGCTGCTGGTGCCGCTGTCGCCCTCCAGCACAGAAGCGTTGACGATGGTCAGCGTCGGGCTATCGGGATCATCGGTGGGGTTTCCACCGCCGCCGCCGCCGCCGCAGGCCGTCAAGCCCAGCGAGAGCATGCAGGCCGGCAGGATTGCGAGTTGAAATTTCGTCGCCATTTGCTGTTGATCCTGTAATTGTCGTTTCGGGTTCCTAGGGTCGACAAGCTACTCAACGGCCGCTCTCCGATGCGGCGAACTGATCACGATTCGCAAGCAAATTATTGATTTTTCGAAATATTCGACGATAGATTTCTGACGGGGACTAGCCCTTCTCCGCTTGGCGATGAGACTCGGCGCACAGTTTTCCGGGCATTGCGCCGGCGCAATGGCGCAAACGACAGCCACCCGTCACGACAAGCCGCAAGTGCCGGGAAATCGCCGTGCGGCGACGCGAAGAATTGACGGGACATCGTCAGTGGATTTCGACTGGCGAAACCGGCGCGCGGTGGCAGGAAATGAGACGCGAGCGACAAGCGAGCGCGCGGCGATGCCGCGGACTGTCCGAACCGCAATCGGAAGCACGGCGAGAGCCGGGGCCGAAACGCGGCCGAAGCTTGGCCCGAGAACGCGGGCCAAAGCCCCCCGGCGGGCGCCGAGATCAGGTGCCCAGCAGCACCCTCAGATGCGCGGCGACGCTGCGCCCGAGGGCATCCAGCGCGTAGCCGCCCTCCAGCATCGAGACCAGCCGCCCGCCGCAGTGGCGCTCGGCCAGCGCCTGCAGCTCGGCGCTGACCCAGGCGTAGTCGTCCTCCAGCAGATTCAAGCCGGCCAGCGGGTCTTCGCGGTGGGCGTCGAAGCCGGCGGAGACCAGCAGCAGCCGAGGCTTGAACGCCTCCAGCGCCGGCAGCCAGTGCTCGCTGACCGCGCGGCGGAATTCGGCGCCACCGGCGCCGACCGGCAGCGGCACGTTGACCAGCCGGCCGGGTACCGACTCGCCCCAGTAGCCCGGGTAGTGGGGGTGCTGGAAGCTGGAGCAGAACAGCGCGCGCGGCTCATCGCGCAGCACGTCCTCGCTGCCGTTGCCGTGGTGCACATCGAAATCGACCACCGCGACGCGCTCCACCCCCGGCTGTGCCAGCGCGTGCAGCGCGGCCACGCCGATGCTGTCGAACAGACAGAAGCCCATCGCCCGATCGCGCTCGGCGTGGTGGCCCGGTGGGCGCACGGCGCAAAAGGCATTGTCGAACTCGCCGGCGAGCACGCCCTCCACCGCGGCGATCCCGGCGCCGGCGGCGCGCAGGGCGGCCTCCAGGCTGTGCGGATTCATGCTGGTGTCGGCATCGAGCTGCAGCCGCCCGCGGCGCGGCGCGCGGGCAAAGATCCCGTCCACATAGTCGGCGCCGTGGGCGCGCAGCAGCCGCTCGCGGCTGGCGCGCGGCGCCTCGCGGTGATCGAGGGAATCCCAAAGCCCCTCCGCCTTGAGCCGGTCGGCGATGGCGACGAGGCGCTGCGGACACTCCGGGTGGCCGGGGGCCATCTCGTGCAGCAGGCAGGCCGGGTGGCTGAAATAGGCGGTGGACATGCGGCGACTCCATGCCCGTCGGCGCGCTGGCCGGCGGCTCGCTGAACTGGTCGCGCAGTGTACGAAAAAGCCCGGCGAGGCGCATTGCAGAGCCGGCGATCGCAGGGGACTCTCCCGCTCGCGGATCAATCCCACCCCTGGCTCAACCCTGTTTGCGGGTCAACCCGGCTTGCGGATCAATAAATAGACGTGCTCGATCAGCGTGTCGAGGCCGCGCCCGGCGAGGTTGCCGACGATCTCCGGCCCCTCCG
>Ga0316187_10004308_pt1 | contig 12306 bp, 9 predicted proteins | sample CroRivburrow1_MG_FD_204927 | JGI IMG/M metagenome (GOLD analysis project Ga0316187, IMG submission 204927) | Coastal sediment microbial communities from Maine, United States - Cross River worm burrow 1 | ecosystem: Environmental > Aquatic > Marine > Coastal > Sediment | place: USA: Maine...
CCTCGACAAGTTTCTTGACGATTGCCAGCCCCAACCCTGTGCCTTTTGGTTTTGTTGTGACATAGGGGTCGAACACCTGGCTGACAGATCCGGTTTGAAAACCGGGCCCATTGTCAGCCACAACTATTTGTATTGCCTCGACCTCCAGCACTTCGGTGCTGCCGATCTTGACTTCGATCACGCCATTGGTTTCGTTTTCCAGCGCCTCGATCGCGTTTCGTATCAGGTTGTGCAAAATCTGTCGAACACGACCCGCATCCGCCTCCAGCTCCGGCAGGTTCGCGTCAATTTTCAATACGATCGATACGTCGCTTTCCTGTGCCCTATACAAATCGACAACTTCATGTGCGAGCGCCTCGAGACTGAACCGGTCGATATCCATGTCGGGCGCACGCGCATAATCGCTGAACGCATTTACCATTTCCTTCATCGCTTCGACCTGTTGCACGATCGTATGTGTCGCACGATCGAGAACCTCTGCCTCGCCCGCTTCAAGCGTGTGCAGGTACCTGCGGCGCAATCGTTCCGCGGAAAGCTGGATTGGCGTCAGCGGGTTCTTGATTTCGTGCGCGAGGCGTCGGGCCACCTCGCCCCAGGCTGCATCGCGCTGAGCCTGCAACAATGCAGTGATGTCGTCGAATACCACGACAAATCCACTTTCGGTTTCTTCGTCGCCCGGCAGCGCGGTACACGCACAGGTCAAAACCCGTCTTCCGACTTCACCGCGCAGGACGATCTGTTCGCGCCACTCCGTTTCGCCATCTTGCAGGTGCACTCGTGCGACATCGACGAATTGTTCCAGCAGTGGCTCACCTACTGAAATATCCGGCAGCGATTGCCCGACCTTGTTTTCCAGGTCCACGTTCAGTATCGCGCTGGCGGCCGGGTTTGCGGTTCGAATTGTCAGGTCCGACTCCAGCGATACAACGCCTGTCGAGAGTCGCGCAAGGATAACTTCGAGATTCGCGCGCTCTGCCTCGACCAGCGACTGACTCAGAGTTGCCTGGCGGCTGGCTGTCGACAGTCTTTGTGTCATGTCGTTAAACGAGTTAACCAGGAAGCCGAGTTCGTCACGCGAGGGCGCCGACAAACGCGTATCGAAATTTCCCCTGGCAACTGCCCTTGTACCGGCCACAAGGTCCTCGATCGGTGCGACCAATCTGCGTGATAGCACCAGCGCACCGTAAATTGAACCAAGTAGCGACAGCAGCAAAACGACGGTCAAAGTCAGTGAAAACAGTCGCTTCAACGAATCGCGATAATACAAAGCTGTTTTATAATCATTAAATGATGACGAAACGCTGTCTGCCATGGCACTGATGCGCTCCGAGATTGGAAAATGCGCCTGCACGACGCCAATGATTTCCCGGTTCGTGCGGCTGGCGAACGGAACAGCTGTTCGAATTTCACTTTCGAGCTCATCGAAACTGACGAACAAGCGGTTTTGCCGAACCTGCAGTAACACCTCATCTTTTAATTCGCTCGGCAAACTGCTTGCTGCACGGTCTGAACTTGTCGCGATGATTCGGCTGTTACGACCGAAGATCGTAATTTCGCTTGCGCCGCTTTCGCGCCGCATCATGCTCAACTCGAATATGAGCCTGCGTGGTACAACATCGGTCAACCGATCGGCGATCTTGACGGTCATGGCGAGGTCGTTGCGCTTTCGTGTTTCCATCGCTGCGCGACTGAGCGCAATTGCGTCATCGAGGCCCTTTTCAACCTCAACGCTAAACCAGTTGTCAATTCCACTATTGATAAACTTGACGGAAAAATAAAAAACGATCACCAGTGGCACGACGGCTAGCCCGACGAACATTCCAACCATTCGGGCCTTTAATCTTGCGCCGGGTTGGCGATTACGAAACTCTCCCAGCAAACGCCACAAGTTACCAACGGTTAGTGCAAGCAAAGCCAGTACGCCGACAATGTTGACGAACAATATATTTATGTACTGACTTTCGAGATCGGCGGTTCGGTCCGTCGTTTCACCGAGTAAATACAGAGCAAACAGCGCCAGCGCGACGCCGAGAGCGCCGAGGACGCCGTAAAAAAGCCGCTTTATCGTTCGAGAGGCCATTCGTGCCACTCACTTTTCAGATCCCACTCGTCACGCCAGAAGAACAGGAAGCGGAACGGTGCGGAATATTGTCGGGTGCTGAGCGATGCTCGCAAACGAATGCGATAGTCACTGTCCGCTTTAAGGACGGCATCGTCGATAACCGGCAGGGATTCGACCCGGCCGAGATTGTTCAGTGCGGAGTAAAGCGTTGCAAAGGAGTCCCTGTCGCCGGAGTTGAGACTACGAACAATGTATCGCTGGCTTATCGGCAGAAACTCAAGTTCGTAAGTCAGACTGAGTTCGGCCTCGCCGTCATCCGGCAAGAATCGCTTCACCCGGATTACCTCCAGGGTGAATTCGACGGTCAGAATAACGCCGCTATTGAGTGCTTTGAGCGCCTCTGCGCTCAGGATGAGCTGCAGTCTCGCGTCGAGTTCCTGTACACCGTCGACCAGCGTCAGCGACGCCGAGCGAACCTCGAACGAGCCGGCCCGATTGGAATTGTCCTGGGACCACGCCAGCATTGCTGGCAACAAGACCAGTGACGCAGCTACAAGCAATGTCGCTATTTTCTTCATTGATTGATGAACATGTCTCAGTCAGGGCGTTTTCCCGAGGCAGGCGAAGTAGAATCCATCGACACCTTCTGTGCCGGGCAGAATCTGGAAACCGCATTTCCTATCATGTATTAGATCGCGGATGTTGTTATTTGGCAACGCTTTATCTTCAGCCGCGTCGCCAGTTTGTTGTAAAAAGTCCCCCACCACAGCCTCGTTTTCCTGTGCCAGCACCGAACACGTGACGTACAAAAGCCGGCCACCCGGCGCCAGCAATGACCACAAAGCCTGTAACAGCCGGCCCTGCAGCCGCGCGAGCTCGGCAATATCGGTCTTGCGTCGCAACACCTTTATGTCCGGATGGCGGCGAATAACACCGCTGGCGGAACACGGCGCATCAAGCAAAATTCGATCAAATTCACCCCATGCCTCTGGTTTGGATGCATCCGCGTGCAAAAGCGTTGCGTTCAGGCCGAGGCGGGCCAGATTTTCGCTGACTCGCTGCAATCGTTCCTTGTCCGAATCGACAGCCGTTAGAGCCGAAAGAGGGCCCGCCAGTTCCAGCAAATGTCCGGTTTTTCCGCCAGGAGCGGCGCAAGCATCAAGAATCCTCAGATTGTCATGACCATCCTTCAGCAACCACTGGGCGGCAAGCTGCGCCGCCGCATCCTGTACCGAGGAATCGCCGTCATCGAACCCCGGCAACTCGCTGACTGCCATAGGCGACGCCAGTCGGATGGCCGAGTCGATACCCGGCAACAACGCGTGCGTCTCTCCGGTCACTGACTTCAGTTGTTGCAGATATTCGGCGTTGGTGTTGTTACGTTGATTCACTCGCAACCACATCGGCGCGCGCTCATTGTTTGCCTCGAGAATCTGCTGCCAGTCGTCAGGCCAGTCACCTTTAACTTGGTCGATGAACCACTGCGGATGCGAGTAGCGCGCCTCGTCATCCGGCGGCTCGGATTCGCTTAAGTTCTTGCGACGAAAGTTTCTTAAGACCGCATTGACGAGCGAGGCGAACTTCGGTTGTCGCAACAACCGGGCTGCCTCGACGGTCATCGAAACGGCTGCGTGATCGGGCACGCGCATATCGCTAAGCTGATATAGACCGACGCATAACAATGACTCGATTACACTGTCGCGCGCACGCAGACGTCTTTCCAGCAACGCGTCCAGCCAAGCGTGTAGTTGCCAATGATAACGCAGCGTGCCGTAACAAAGATTGCGCAACAACGCGCGGTCTGCGGGGTTGCTGAATTCTTCTGCTGCTGCAAGCGCGGCATCAAGAGAGCGACCGTTTCTGGTTACTGCATCAACAACTTTCGCTGCCTCCGCCCGTATCCTGCCGCCGGTCTTGCTTGGGTTTCTTTTATTATCGGCCATTCAGACGAACACCGCCTGATCAAGATTGAGCTGACGTTCAAACTCCGCCGCGGAAACAACGGTTTTGCCTGGTCGCTGCAATTCGGTCAGGCGCAGCGAACCTTCTCCACAGGCGACAACAATGCCCTCGGGCGACGTCGACACAACGCTTCCAGGCGCGTCGCCTTCTTCGCTGGAGACCGTTGCCTGCCAGCATTTCAGCCTTTCCCCATTGAGTGTCGTCCAGGCGCCGGGTACGGGATTATAGGCTCGCACACGACGCTGTAATTCGTCTGCCGGGAGAGTCCAGTCCAGTCGTGCATCTTCGGTCCGAATTTTTCCGGCGTAGGTTGCATCATTGTCATCTTGTGCTACCGGCAGAAGATCGCCAGTCGCAATATCGTCAAGATACTGAACAAGCATTTCACCACCGAGTGTCGCAAGCCGGTCGTGCAATTCTCCCGCCGTCTCGCTCGCGCCAATATCCAGCGACTCGCTTACGTAAACCGGACCCGTATCCAGGCCGGCTTCCATTTGCATCAGGCAAATCCCGGTTCGTTTATCACCGGCGAGAACAGCCGCCTGGATCGGCGCAGCGCCGCGCCAGCGCGGCAGCAACGAACCGTGCACGTTGACGCAGGCAGCGCTCGGCACGTCGAGAACGGGTTGCGGCAACAACAGTCCGTAGGCAGCGACAACGAACAGGTCAGCATGCAGCGCCTTGAGTTCCGCAAGAATGCCTGGCCCCTTTAGCGAGTCCGGCTGCATCAGGTTCAGGTCGTGTGCCATCGCATACTGTTTGACGGCGCTCTCGCGCAGTTTTTTACCGCGGCCGGCCGGCCGATCAGGTTGCGTTAATACGGCAACAGGCCGAACGCCGGACTCAACGAGCGCCCTGAGAGATTCACATGCGAATTCCGGCGTGCCGGCAAATACAACGCGGTTCATATTGCAATGGCGCCAGGGGTTATTGCGTCACACACCAACTGCTTGCTGCCGGCGCTCTTTTTCCAGTCGCTTGCGGATACGTTGTCGCTTGGCTTCAGACAAGTAATCGACGAATAGCTTGCCATCGAGATGATCGATCTCATGTTGTACGCAGACGGCCAGCATGCCTTCGAATTCGCTCTCAACTTCTTCGCCATCACGATTGCGATAGCGGACCTGGATATGTTCGGCGCGTTCGACCTCTTCATAAAAGCCGGGAACGGAAAGACAACCCTCTTCAGTGACCGCCAGGCCGTCTTTCGCGAGAATGACCGGGTCAATCAGTACATGAGGATCGGTTCCTTCGCCGCTGACATCAGCGACCAGCAGGCGGCGATGGATGTCGACCTGGGTAGCCGCCAGGCCGATGCCGGGAGCGTCATACATTGTCTCGAACATATCGTCGATCAATTTCCGCAATGCATCGTCCACATGGCCCACAGGCCGGGCTTTTGTGCGCAATTTGGGGTCCGGGAACTCAAGAATTCTCAACTTGGCCATTTTCTCGCTCTTTCGGTACTGGTAGGGGTTTCTATGACATTCACCTAAATTTTTGACTTTATTGAATAAGATAGCGGACAATGCCGCCTAAATAACGGCCAACCAGCGCCTGTTTTTGGGCTGGAATTGTGACGCGTTTGGCAGCCTGAACGGCGTCGACACGACATATTATAGCAACGCTTGCCAATGGGCAGGTCTGGATCACTATGATGGAGCACACGTCGATCATGTTCCCTGCAAATATTTGCTCAAACAACAGTCTGAGACTGACCGTTATCGCGCTGTCCGCCCTGCTGGCCAGCTGCTCCATGAACGATGAAGTGCCCGCGCCAGTTGCGAAAACCACAACAGCGCCAAGCGGCTCGTCTTCTCTGGACCCGGCCAACAGTGGATCGTCCACTTACTCCCAGCCCGTGATGGAACGCATCAGCGAGCCGGTACCCCTCGCGGATGGTCATCCCAACCAGTACACGGTTCAGGAAGGCGACACGCTGTGGGATATCGCATCCGTTTTCTTGCGTGATCCCTGGTATTGGCCCGAAGTCTGGTATGTCAATCCGCAGGTTGAAAACCCGCATCTCATTTACCCCGGCGATATATTGTCGCTGGTGTCTATGGACGGCCGGCAACGTATCGTAAATCGTCCGGTCTCAGCCTATCGACTGTCACCTCAGGCACGCGTTACGCCGCTGGATCAGGCGATCGACAGCATCCCGTACGAACAGATTTCCTCGTTTTTGTCACGGGGCATCGTCCTCGAGAAAGGTCAGGCGGAGCAGTTACCGCACTTACTGGCTGTCCGTGGCGAGCACATGGTGGCGGCAGCAGGCAACCAGATATATGTACGCGGCGGCGAGGCAGCTCCCATCGGCACGCGTTATAGCGTCGTAACTCTTGGGGACAAGCTGGTCGACCCGGACGATGGCAACGTCATCGGATATCAGGGCATTTATGTTGGTGAGGGCGCTCTCGCCCGCGGCGGCGACCCTGCGACGATTGCGTTGACGGAAACGAATCGTGAAGCGAAAGAAGGCGATCGCCTGATTCCCGAGACTGTGGACATTCCGCTGAACTTTTTCCCGAAAGCGCCGGATATCGATGTGGAAGGCCGAATTATTTCGGTGGTAGACGGTGTATCACTTATCGGACAATATCAGGTCGTCGTGCTGAATCGCGGCGCGCGCAACGGGCTCGCTCCGGGTGACGTGCTAACCGTATTCCAGGACGGCGCAGTGGTTCGCGATCGTTACGCCAAGAGCGCGTTCGTCAGTGAGAAAAGCCTGTTCGCAGGCGAGAAAGTGAAGCTGCCGGACGAGGAAGCGGGCACAGTTATGGTATTCAAGGTATACGACCGCATCGGCTATGGCCTGGTGATGGAAGCTACCGACGCCATTCGCGTACACGATACAGTTCGCAACCCGCTGTAAGAGAAGCTTGTAAGAACCGGCGCTCTCTTTGCGGGGGCGCCGGTTTTTTTGTGCATGGATGTACAGGAGCGACGATCAATTGTGCAAGCAGCGAGGTTGAGCGAAATCATCAAACAATGGCTGTTACTCGCGAACTCCCGAATGTCGGGACCCCAAATCGTCGAGCTAATCAAACGCTTTGAGTCCGCGGACGCCGTGTTGCAAGCGGGAGAAGCGAAACTTCAAAAAGCAGGTGTTACACCTGCAGCGGCCGAACGCCTGGCAAAGCCCGACATGGCCGCGATCGAAAAAGCGCTTCAATGGCTAGACGAACCACAACACCACATCGTGCATTACGCGTCACCCGACTATCCTGCTTTGCTGCGGCAAATTGCCGATGCGCCGGCGTTGATCTACGTAAATGGCAATCCCGATTCGTTGCATTTGCCGGCGCTGGCAATTGTTGGCAGCCGCAACCCAACTCGCGGCGGCGTGCAAAACGCACACGACTTCGCCGCGCATCTCGGTCAGGCCGGGTTCACGATCCTGAGTGGCCTCGCCCAAGGCATCGACGCAGCCGCACACAAAGGTGCGCTTGACGCAGATGCAACCACGGTCGCTTTCCTCGGTCACGGTATCGATCGAATCTATCCGGCTGAAAATCGCGAGCTTGCGCATCGTATTGCAGCGAGTGGTGCGTTGATTTCTGAGTACCCCCTTGGCAGTTCCCCGCGGCGCGAACACTTTCCGGAACGCAATCGACTTATCAGTGGCTGCAGCCTCGGCACGCTCGTTGTTGAGGCAGCAAAGCGCAGCGGTTCACTTATTACTGCGCGGCTGGCAAGCGAACAAGGCAGGGAAGTTTTCGCAATTCCCGGGTCAATTCACAACACTTTGTCACGCGGATGTCATCAATTAATTCGCCAGGGCGCCAAACTGGTTGAGAGCGCAGATGATATCGTCAGCGAACTCGGGCCGATCGTCGAACACTTTTCCGCACAGCTTATGCAAAATGAAAGTAACGCAGATGCGGCACCTTACCTCAGTGAAGATCGAGATGATGACTATAAGTTGCTGATAGAAGCACTTGGCCACGACCCGATTTCCGCTGACGAAATCGCTGAAAAATCCGGATTGACGATCGACCAGGTTTCATCCATGCTTCTGATCCTGGAACTAGAGGGAAAAATTGAGGCCCTCCACGGCGGCCAGTATTCACTATTAGGGAGCTAATCCTGGCATGAAAGAAAACGTACTCGACGTACTGATGTACCTGTTTGAAACATACATCGACGCTGAGGAAGATCCCGAACCGGATCAGAATGAATTAAGGGATGAGCTCACCAGAGCCGGGTTCGGAGACATCGAAATTGATCGCGCGCTGGAGTGGCTTGACGGCTTGACCGACAACCACGACAGCCTTGTCTTCAATCCCCAGACCCTACACGGTACCCGCATTTATAATCACTTCGAGTTGGATCGGCTCGACGCCGGCTGTCGCGGCTTCATTACCTATCTCGAGCAGATCGGTATTCTGTCGCCGCCCCAGCGCGAGATTCTCGTCGATCGCCTGCTGGCGCTGGATAGTCCGGATATTGATGTCGAGCAAATTAAGTGGGTCGTTCTCATGGTTTTGTTCAGTCAGCCAGGGCAGGAAACAGCGTACGCTCGCATGGAAGACCTGGTTTTTGAAGAAGAAGCCGCCGCCGTTCACTAAGGTAATTTCAGTGGGCGCCTGACGCTGCCTTCACAACTTTTCCTTGACACATCGTCAAAGAGTCTGTAATTCAACCGCGGCAGTGTCCGCGGTTTTTCGTTTTCGTTCGAAACATTTCGCGTTGAACGCTGTACTACCTGTTAACAAGGAACCGGGAACGACATGTCGAAAAACCTCGTCATCGTAGAATCTCCTGCCAAAGCCAAGACCATTGAAAAATATCTTGGCAAAGATTTTGGTGTGCTGGCCTCTTACGGCCACGTACGCGACCTGGTTCCCAAAGGCGGCGCGGTCGATCCGGATGACGGCTTCGCAATGAAGTACAGAATCATCGAGCGCAATGAAAAACACGTGAACGCGATCATCAAGGCACTGAAGAAAGCAGACGCTTTGTACCTCGCGACTGACCCGGACCGGGAGGGCGAAGCCATTTCATGGCACCTGGTCGAGCTGCTGAAAGAAAAAGGCGTTCTTGAAGACAAACCGGTACACCGGGTCGTCTTCCATGAAATCACCAAGAACGCGATCGTAGAGGCCATCCAGCACCCTCGTGATATTTCCAACGACCTGGTCGGTGCCCAGCAGGCACGGCGGGCGCTTGACTACCTGGTTGGCTTTAATCTATCGCCATTGTTGTGGAAGAAAGTTCAGCCGGGATTGTCGGCCGGTCGCGTGCAAAGTCCGGCTTTACGATTGATCGTTGAGCGCGAGCTTGAGATCGAGGCGTTCATTGCCCGCGAATACTGGTCGATTGAAGCGGATGTCAGCAACAGTGGACAGGGCTTCCTGTCTCGCCTCGTACGCTACAAGGGTGAAAAGGTCGAACAATTCAGCTTTGAAAACGAAGAAGCAGCACGTGAAGTTGAATCGACGATCACCGAGGCCGCTTCTGGCAAGCTGACAACCGTCAGCGTCGATAAGAAGCAACGTCGTCGAAATCCTGCCGCACCGTTTACAACGTCCACGTTGCAGCAGGAAGCATCTCGCAAGCTGGGTTTCAATACACAGTGGACCATGCGGGTTGCACAAAAGCTGTACGAAGGCATTGAGTTGCCGGATGAAGGGAACGTCGGCCTGATTACCTATATGCGTACAGACTCGGTGGTGCTTGCCGATGTGGCGGTCGAAGAAATTCGAGAGTTAATTGCAGAGCGCTACGGTGAGAAGAACGTCCCGGAAGAGCGTAGGGAATTCAAGACGAAGTCGAAAAATGCGCAGGAAGCGCATGAAGCTATTCGCCCGACGTCAGTCAGGCACACGCCCGAGTCTTTAAAGGGGTTCCTGGACGAAGAGCAGCTCAAGTTATACACATTGATCTGGCGTCGCAGCATGGCTTGCCAGATGGTGCCCGCGGTGTTTGATACCGTGAAGCTTGAGTTTTCGGCAGGACCTGATTCGGATGACGGCCACCGCTTCCGCGCCAACGGCTCCGTTCTGGTCGAGCCCGGATTTATGGCCGTGTACCAGGAAGGCAAAGACGACAGCAAGGACGACGACGGTGATCGATTGCTACCTGATACCGCGGTTGGCGACGTTATTGATCTTGACGAACTGAAAGTCGAACAACATTTCACTGACCCGCCGCCACGATTTACCGAAGCGAGCCTGGTTAAGACCCTTGAAGAGTTCGGAATCGGCCGACCTTCCACGTATGCCAACATCATCGCAACATTGCGAAATCGTGAGTACGTCGTACTTGAGAGTAAGCGCTTCACGCCGACCGATATCGGTCGAATTGTAATCGGCTTCCTGACTGAACACTTTACGCAATACGTTGACTATGACTTCACCGCTAAATTGGAAGACGACCTCGATGCGGTATCGCTCGGCGACAAAGAATGGGTTCCATTACTGGAGCATTTCTGGAAACCGTTTTCTGCCCTGGTCGAGGATAAAGAGCAAAGCGTGACCCGGGAACAGGTTGCTCAGGCGCGTGAACTGGGCACAGATCCAAAAAGTGGCAAGCCGGTAACGGTGCGTATGGGTCGCTATGGACCTTTCGTCCAGATCGGCACCAAAGACGACGAAGATAAACCGAAGTTTGCCGGATTGCGCCCGGGCCAGAAAATGAACGACATTTCTTTCGAAGATGCGATGGAGTTGTTCAAGTTACCGCGGAAACTTGGCGAAACCGAAGACGGATTACCGGTCTCCGCGAGTGTCGGCCGATTCGGACCCTACATTCGCTATGGTGACAAGTTCGTCTCGATGAAAGAAGACGATCCGTATACGGTCGAACTGCCGCGTGCACTCGAACTCATTGCGGCAAAAGTACTCGCCGACGCGGAGCGCATCATCCTCGACTTCGAAGACGATGGCATCCAGGTACTGAAAGGGCGATATGGTCCGTACATTACGAACAAAGAAAAGAACGCCCGTGTACCGAAGGATCGTGAGCCAAATACGCTGACACTTGAAGAGTGTAAGGCGCTTCTCGAAGCAGCACCTGTCAGGGGTCGACGCGGCAAGAAAAAGAAGGTAACGAAAAAGAAAGCGGCTGAGAAGAAGACGGCTACGAAAAAGAAGGCCAAGAAAAAGACAAAGAAGAAAAAAGCTAAGAAGAAAGCCAAAAAGAAAGTTGCCAGGAAAAAAGTAAGCAAGAAAAGTAGCGGCGCCGACGAATAGCTCGGCGAACGGGAAGGCGTTGTCAGCTCACCAAACGCTACCGAGTGCGACCCGGATTGATTCTCCATTGACGCCGCTGGATTCCTCAGACGCGAGAAACGCAATCATCTCGGCGACTTCCTGGGGCGTTGCTACACGGCCTGGCGGATAGAGCGCCGCGCGTTCCTCCCATACCTGGTCTGCTGTTAGGTCGCGATCCTTCGCCTCCTGATGCGCAGATCGCTCGGCCATTTCGGTTCGCACCCAGCCAGGCAAAACCGCGTTTGATGTAATGCCGTAGGGGCCGCCATCGAGCGCGACTGAGCGCATTAACCCCAGCAGACCGGATTTGGAGCTGTTGTAAGCACTTCCAGCGTGCTCCGCAACCAGGGCGGCAGTGGAGCTGGTGTAAACCAGGCGTCCGTAATTGCGTTCGACCATTCCTGGTAGTACCAGTCGCGAGAGATGAAAAGGGCCGTCGAGGTTGACGCGCATCGTCTCGCTCCAAAGGTCCGGGTCCTGCTCCCAGACAACCCGCTCGTGGGCAGAGCCAATGCCGTGGTTACAGACCAGGATCTCGATCGGACCCAGCTGTTGCTCGGTATCCTCAATAACCTTCGCACAGCCATCCGGGGTTCCGAGATCTGCCACCGAATATTCGAAGCCGGTTTCTTCCAGTTCTTTCTTGTTCCGCGCGACGCACATGACCTGAGCGCCTCGAGACGCCAGAAGGTCTGCTGTCGTGCGCCCGATTCCCCGGCCCCCACCTGTAACCAGCGCTACGCGCCCTTCGACTCCCGCCATGTTCCAAACTCTCCCTGTGGAAATTCGTAACCAGTATAATGGATGCATTGAGTTGTTCGCACATCGCGTAACCCTGGAATCGAGTGCCCGAACCAAAACTAAGTAAGCTGCCGGATGATGGAGTAAGCCGCTTGGATCAAATATCAGTGGAGACAGAAATGAAGAAATTTATGCTAGTGCATTTCGGTTTCGAGAAACCGACACCGGAAATAATGGCGGCCTGGGGCAAGTGGTTCGAGTCGATCGCCGACAAGCAAGTTGAGCAAAACGGTTTCAGCGGCGGGCGGGAAGTCTCAAAAGCCG
>Ga0316187_10004310_pt1 | contig 12303 bp, 11 predicted proteins | sample CroRivburrow1_MG_FD_204927 | JGI IMG/M metagenome (GOLD analysis project Ga0316187, IMG submission 204927) | Coastal sediment microbial communities from Maine, United States - Cross River worm burrow 1 | ecosystem: Environmental > Aquatic > Marine > Coastal > Sediment | place: USA: Maine...
CAATAAAGATCCTCATATCCAATTCATCTTCTACGATAAGAACGGTTTTCTTTTTCATCTAAAAACTCCATCTTTGGCAGATGGTGCTGCTGACATCGGTGATTACAGATCAACGACCTTGTCCGGATGATTGACACTTGCCACCGGGCAGGCGGAACGTAGTACCACTTGCTCAACTGTGCTTCCAAGGGCCGCTTTTTCCGGATCAATTTCTCTGGTGTGGTGTGCCATGACAATCAGATCGCCGGTCTTCTCGCGGGCAAGCTTTAAAATCTCGATGTAGGGAATACCTTCGCGAACTTCGATGTCATAATTGTCATAACCGTTCATTTTGGATATATAGCGTGCTTCCATCTTTGCTTTGGCCTCTTGAATCTTATTTTCTATCTCGGCCTGTCCCATAACAACGCCGGCAGCGGATGTATTGATATCGCAGGCGTGGAAAAGGTGGAGTTTGGCACCGACTTCTTTGGCTAAATTGTAGGCCCACTGATAGGCATAATCAGCCGCTTTGGAAAAATCGGTTCCAAAAACAATGTTGGAAAACAACTTCCAGCAGGTTGTACAGGGACGGTTGATGATCACCACCGGGCAGCGGGCGGATTTAGCAACTTTTTGCATGGTACTGCCAACGATGTCTCGGTAACGGGTGGCGCCAACATCCTCCTGGCGTGTGTGGGCGCCCATGATGATGAGATCGACGTTTTCCTTGCGGGCCTTTCTCAAAATTTCGCGATAAGGAACGCCGACGGCGGCCGCTATTTCCGAATTCTCGCTGTCAGCCAGTAATTTGTCATAAGTGTTTTTCATCTCTTCTTTGACCCACTCGATATAGTCCGGATCCGGTTCCATGATCTCTCCGGTTCTCACGTCCGTAACAAAGGGGCTGTAGCCACGACTCGGGATTCCAAGGACGTGAAAGACGATAAGCTTGGCATCCCACTTCAGTTCCAGATCGAAGGCGACTTTGGCGGCATTATCGCAGGTGGGTGAAGCTGTTGTGGCAAAAAGGATTTTCTTAAACATATCTTACCTCCTTAGTTCGCACTGTTCCGGGGTGGCGTGAAAGCTGAGTTCCCATGCAATCCCGTCAATGAACTCAAATAACGTGTAAACGGTATCAAATTCGAAGATGTCGACACGGTCTCCAAATATGATGTGCTTGAGTCTGCCAAGCTTAAGCGGTAAGTCCAGCAGATGCTTCAGCTGCATGGATCTGATATCAGAAGCCTCGCTTGCGTGAAGCCCAAAAAGGGAGTTGTATATTTCCAATCGCTTGTCTGGGACGCCGATCATCTCTACCGTCTTGCCGAATTCAAGATAATCGAGCATGCCCGCATCACATCCATTTTCCGGACAGGTGTGGTATTGCTCCGTGTACATGGGGAGAAACGCATTTAGCTGGGCAAACAGCGTGTATTTGTCCAGCATCTCAAAAAAGCTCCGCAAGGTGTATCTGTCTTCAAGCGTAACCTGAGAGCTGAGCAAATTAATAGCGTCAGATTTCACCGTTTTTCCGTTGTAAACAATGGAACCATTCTTTTTTAAGGTGACGGCATTCATAACGGTCTTTTTTCCGAAAAAGTAATGAACGTCCAATATCTTTGCTTCTAAGCGGACCTGCTAAGCCATTTAGCATTAAACGTGCCAGGCAGGCGCTTAATCGGCAACAATAGACGTATTGTCTATGATATTAAATGGTTGAAAATTTTTTGAGATGGTTACTAAACTTTGTACGAGGAAATGATTGTTGCGAATATGCAACATTAGGTGGACTGGCGAGGAGGGTGGATAATTGACTCGACCGGCTTTTGTTTTATCAAAAATATAAAAATTTTAATAAGTTATGAAATATTATCCGATTCGAAATGAGATAAAAGTTACCATTGCAACAAGTTGCAATATATAGTGCAAAATGATGCATCGACTTAATGGTGATACCAGTTTTCAAAAAAAATTTTAATCATATCGCAGGATTTTGGTGCAGGTTTGCACGATTACAAACTTCGTAAATATTAGCAGATTATGGGGTGATATTTTGGACAAAAAACCCTGCTTGCAGCCTCGGATTTTGGTTAAAGGGTTCACGGTTCAAAGGTTCAGAGGTTGATTTCACTGCCACATTAACCAATGAAATCGATGGTAAAGGGAAAAAGCGCGATGGGATTAACCCTGAATCGGGAACCCTGAATCTTTGAACCCAGACCGACCGAATGTCCAATTTAAGAGTAATAATGCAGTCTATAAAGCTCTACGGTCAATCTTATTTGATTAATAACCAGGTCTGGATTAGTGAGAAATATTGTATTTTTTCATTTTGCGCCACAAGGTGGAGCGGTTGATATTGAGGCCAGCGGCGGTTTTACCTTTATTCCAGTTATAGGTTCGCAACATATCCAGAATGATGGTTTTCTCGCTGAATTCCATTTCTTTTTCAAATGGCCGCTTTTCTTCAGACGGCAACATTAGCGCAACACCGGCTTGGAGGGAAAGCGGCAGGTGGTTTCGCTCGATAATTTTTTCCTGACAGACAATCAGAGCATGCTCAATAATGTTTTCCAGTTCTCTGACATTGCCGGGATAATCGTGATTTAGCAGGACCTCCATGGCATCATTGGAAAATTTCTCAGCCAGGGTGTCCCGGGTTGCACACAGACGCTTTAATATATGGGAAATTAAAAGCGGAATATCTCCCTTTCGATTCTTTAATGGGGGCAATTCCAGGCGCATCACATTCAGCCGGTAGAACAGATCTTCCCGAAAACGTTTTTCCGCAACCAATCGCTCCAGAATCTGGTTGGTGGCCGAGATAATCCGCACATCAACTTTAGTGGTATTAAGGCTGCCCAAAGGATAAAACTCCTTATCTTCCAGCACCCGCAAGAGTTTTGCCTGCAGCGATAGCGGCAGATCACCGATTTCATCCAAAAAAATGGTTCCGCCGGCTGCTTCCTGAAATCGTCCCGGTTTATCTTTTTCTGCTCCGGTAAAAGCGCCCCTGACATAACCAAACATCTCCGATTCAAGGAGATTATCGGGCAAGGCCGCACAGTTAACCTTGACCAAAGGTTTTTTTGAGCGCGAGCCGGCGTTGTGAATGACTTTGGCAAGAACATCTTTGCCGGTTCCGGTGGGGCCTTCGATAAGAATGGTTGCATCACTTGAAGCCACGACCGGAATAATTTCAAAAATTTTCTGAATGGCAGGATCTTTGCCCACCATATCGTAGAATGTATAGCGGCCTTTTATGGCGCTGTTAAACTGATACTTCAATGACATGTCAGAAATGGTTGCCAAGCCGCCGACGATACGCCCGTCTTCATTTATTAGCGCCATGTAATTCGCGCGCATCGGAATGGCCTGCCCTTCACGGGTCATTATCTCGCCTGCGGTGCTGGCACGCGCCTGTCCATCGGCAATGGTTTCATTTAACAGCAGCAGGTCATGACTGGACCGGCTGCCGAATATCATGCTGCATGATTTTCCCAGGACATCTCCGCGGTTAAATCCCGTGATGGTTTCAGCTCTGGTATTAAAAAAGGTAATATGACCCCCACGATCAACGGTTAGAACCCCGATGTCAAGGTTATCCAAGATGATTTTTAACCGGCGATCATCATGCCGGACGCGTTCAAGCAGGTCTTTGAAAATGGAATGGTCCTGAAATACTTCGATACATCCCAACGGCGTTTTGTCAGGACCATATATAGGTGATACGATCCGGATGATGCTGTGTTTTTCATTGCTTCGATCCCTTACCGTGAAATCGATGCTGTCGGCCTGGTGACCCTTTTCAACGGCTTCCAAATACTGGCATTCCCCACCGCACAGTGGATCAATCAATATATGGTGGCAGTATTTACCGCTCAGATCTGATTCATTGTGCCCTGTGATGATTTCTGCCGAGTGATTCAGAGAAATAATTTTGCGGTCCGCTCCCACGATCATGACACCCATTGAAAATGTGTCGAAAATGTCACCAAGCTGGCGGTATTTTACTAGGATATCATCCATTCTAACGATCGTCTCGTTCCGGCATTTCGGGTATCTTTATGACAAATTTGGATCCGACGCCTTCTTCCGATTCTACCTCGATCAGACCCTTATGTTCTTTGACTATTTTCTGTGTGATCATCAACCCGATGCCGGTTCCGTCAGAGCCTTTGGTCGAAAAAAACCGTTTGAAAATATTTTTTCTGATTTCCGGATTCATTCCGCAACCATTATCAAGCACCTGGTATTCAACCCCCCAACCGCTCGTTTTTTTTGTGCGAAGCGTCACTTTTTTGTCTCGCTTGTCGGTGTTATCATGAACGAAGGCGTCCAAGGCATTGGTCACCAGATTCAACAAGCAGCGATAAATGAAATCCGAATCGAAATGACAGGTCTTCAGGTTTTGAGAAAGATCGCTTCTTAGATCAATTCCAAGCTCATGCGCACGCGGACCCATAAGATCAATGACTTCTTGAGCGGGCTTGTTAGGATCACAGGCTTGAAAATTTAATTCGGTATCTCTGGCATAATTGAGAAGGTCTAAAGACAAGTTGGTAATCTTATCAACATTGCCTTTGATCATCTCCCAGCCTTGCATTAGATATTTTTTTTCATCGAGCTCGATACCCTTTTCCAGTACAAATGCCCCCCCTTTAAGCCCGCCGGTAATATTTTTAATGGCGTGAGAAAGCCCCGCCACCGTCTGGCCGACCGCCGCCAGCCGTTCCGCCTCAACCAGTTTTTGAGTCTTATCCCGGACAAGCTGTTCAAGGTTTTGGGTATATTCATTGAGTTTTCGACGCATGGCGATTCGTTCCAGCGCTCGATTCAATGCGATTTCCAGAACCTCGTCATGAATGGGCTTGGTGACAAAATCAGTGGCTTCATATTTAACGCTTTTGATGGCCAGATCCATGTCGCCATGTCCTGTAATCATGATGACCTCGGTATCCGGGCTCATCTTTTTTATCCGGCGGAGAAGCTCGATGCCATCCATCTCAGGCATCTTTATATCGCTCAGCACAATCTGCGGCCGAGACTCTTTGAATATCCGCAGGGCTTCTGCACCGTTTTCAGCGGTGAGCACCTGGTATCCCATATCAGCCAGCGCTATGCCGAGTACCCGCCGAATGCCTTCTTCGTCATCAACCAGTAAAATTGTTTTTTCCATCAGTTTTGATTAACTTGTGAAAAGTCGAAATTTCGATTTTTATTCATTATAACCCATTGAAATTAAAGGTCCTGAAGTTCTATTTTTGCGCTTTTTGTGCCTTTTTGCGGCCATATCAATTTTCATCCGCTATGGGAAATGTCAGGATAAAGCCGGCGCCCTCATCTTTGTTGGAAATCACTTTCATGCTGCCTTCGCACTCCTGTATGATGCCGTAGCTGATCGAAAGACCAAGACCTGTGCCCTGACCTACTTTTTTAGTGGTAAAAAAAGGCTCATATATCCGATCTAAAATTGCTTTGGGGATACCTGTGCCCGTATCGTTGATCTCAACCGTAATTCTATTGCTATTTGATCTGGTTTTTAGTGTTATTTTTTTCGCACCTTTCGGGGGTTGCGGTGACTGCCATTTTTCGTCGATGGCATCCCGCGCATTAATCAATAGATTGATGAAGACCTGTTCCAGGCGTTGGGGTTCCGCCATTATCAAAGGAAGATCTTGCTCAAGATCCCATACAACCTCTATCCCCCTTACTTTTATCTGTTGGCCCAAAATTTCAAAGGCCCTCTTCAGGGTTTCGTTTATCTGGACCTTTTGGGGGGTTAGGTCGGATTTTCGGCCGAATTCTCTCATATGATTAATGATATTGGTGGCTCTGTCCACATAAGAGTCAATCTCTTCCGACATCGTAAAAAGAATCTCGTCTTTGATCTTCTCTTTTCTATTTATCTTTTTCATAAAGAAGCGGCTGGCGGTTTTTATAACGGAAAGAGGCTGGTTAAGCTCGTGGGCAACACCGGTGGCCATCTCTCCCAAGGTTGCCATTTTGCTGGCCTGTATGAGTTGTTGTTCGGTTTCGAGCCGTTGGGTGATATCGCTGGTTGTCACCAGGAGTACTTTTTTTCCGGGATATTCTGAAGGGGATACCCGGATGTTTACGAAAAGGGTGTCGCCATCTTTATTTAAGTGCCGGGCCTGGTTGATAACACTGGATGTTTTCATTAAGGTCGCGTAGCGATCTCTTTCTTCCGGTTTGAACAGGCGCAGAAAGGAGCTTTGGAGAAGATCATCTTTTTTATATCCATAAACAACCTTAACGCTTGCATTGCAATCGAGGATTTCAAGTGTACTCATGTCCAAAACGAAGACGGGATTGGGTATATTATCAAATATAGCGTGGTATTTTTTTTCGGATTTTTTTAACTCTTCTTCCAGCAATTTTGTTTGGGTCACATCGAGACTCATCTCCATCGCAGCCACAATTTCGCCGCGTTCGTCCTTTATCGGAGAGGTGCTGACAATCCAGTGGGTGGGCGTGCCATCCTTATTAAACCCTCTCTCCTCGCTAAAATGCGAGAGACCGTCATCAAATGTTCTTTCAACCGGACAGACTACGCATTTTTCCTGACGCCCTTTATAGGCTTCGTAACAGTAGTCTCCGACCTTGGGTTTGAATTTTTCACTAAATTCTCGATTATACTTTAGCAGTTTGTAGTCGCGATCCTGAACGGTGATGATACAGGGAACCCGTTCAAAGAGGTTCTGGTATTCATTGCGCTGTTTGTTCAGCTCGGCCTGTTTTTCACTGATTTTTTTCCCCATCTTATCAATTGCAACCGAGAGCCGGCCCATTTCATCCACCTGATCCACATCAATTTTCTTTAAAAACTCACCGTTGGCAATCAGGTTCGTCCCATCTATCATTTTCCCAATAGGCCGTTTTACAAATCGCAAAATGAATAATATGATCACCGCCGAAGTTATCAGAAAAATAGATACTGCAAAAAATACCAACCATCTTTTAAAATACGCGAGTTCGATATCGGTTTCGTCCAAGGATATCACCAGGTCCAAGGCGCCTAAGACCTTCTTGCCCTTGGGGTGGGCGTGGCAGCCATTCGATGAACACCCGGGCTCGCTGTAAATTGGACTGATGATGCCCAGTCGTCGATCGTTGTCAGGAGATTTAAAAATACGGGTTCTCTCGGGCAGGCTCAATTCGGTAAGGGGCGGTTCCGAATGATGGCAGATGTGACAGGCTTCGGCTTTAATATTGGTCATACGGTCCACTTCCGAATCCATGTTTGAAAATTTTATTACCCCATTTTTGTTGTAAATACGTATCGCCTCAAGTTTTTTTTCATTGGCGATTTTTTTTATAATCAGGGTAATATCATCCCTTAAATTGTGCATCATGGCATAATGCGTGCCAAGCTTGATGGTGTGCGATAACCAATCGGCTGACTCGATAATGCCTTCGGTAGCCTTTTTTTGCTGATAATCGATATTAAAATAGGCCCATACCGAGATGCTGAGCAGCAAAACGAGACCGACGAGAATGGTGAGTTTTGAAACGATACTGCTACGAATTTTATTAACCAATCTGAGCATTGTTGCTCCGCTGCGTTGGCTCTTGTATAATGATTTAGTGTTTTGTGGGTAATAATTCGGATATGAGTTTGCTCAGTTCGCCTGCATCCGGCGGTTTTTCCATGTAGGCTTCCGGCTCAGGAACCTGAGCACCCCTCCGGGGCCTCAACATTCTAATGGAATGAACAAAGGTTTTTTTCGCAATGGCAGAGAGCATGATGATCGGAATATGAGAGAGTTTTTGATCCGTTCTAAACTGCTCATAAGTTTGTATTCCGTCGTCGATTTTCGGCATCATGACATCGAGGATCACCAGGTCCGGCAGATGGGTCCTGGCCTTTTCGAGTGCTTCAGCGCCGTCTTGGGCGGTAACCGGTACAAAGCCCATGGTTTCCGCAACGACGGAGACAAAAATTCTCATGTCCGACTCGTCATCCACGACCAGAATCTTTTTGTTTCCCATTCGTCGTCTCCAAATAAAATAGATCTCATTCCGCTAAACCCAGTATTCCAACATTCCATTATTCCAGTGCCCCATGGTGTTTTATTATGGGTTGGGTCCTGGAAATTAAATATTGTACCAATTTGATTAAATCTGCAAGTAGAAAAAATTCTTGCGATTACCGTATTTTCTGTCATCTCCATGGAATGGTTTATTTGACACGGTAGCGATTTTCCGTGTTTCATGATAACCATTAAATTCAGAATTTACGACACATCAATAGTTCTGAACTTTAAAGTGGAGGAAAACCAGCTATGCCGATCCAGCCAAATACGACGCTACTGGCCATCCGTCACGGTGAGACGGTATGGAATGAAGAAAATCGTTTTCAGGGGCATGGAGACAGCCCTTTGACAGAAACCGGACGTAATCAGGTCGCTGCGCTCGGCCGCCGGATGAAAAAAATTCGATTCGACTCCCTGATCAGCAGCGATTTGGGGCGAACACGTGAAACGGCGTCGATAATTGCTGATTATACGGGTCACTCAGTGGAAGTTGACAGCCGTATAAGGGAGAGAAATTACGGTGTCCTTGAGGGGTTGACCGTCCCTGAAATTAAAGCCAGGCATCCGGAAGTCTTAGATCAATTGAAAGGCGATGATCCGGATTATATCATCCCTGAGGGGGAAACCCACCGGCAGCATTATCAGCGCAATGTTGCCTTTATTGAAGAATTACTTGCCAGGAGATCCGGTGCTACGGTTGCCGTCGTGGCCCATGGAGGGGTCCTTGATAGTATTTTTCGCTTCGTTGCAAACCAATCACTCGATCAACCGCGTTGTTTCATCATAACCAATGCCAGCCTGACCATCATCACCCACGGCGACTTTTATGGCACCGCTCGCTGGGTTATCGAGACATGGGGCGATGTAGGGCATTTAGACGGGATCGATAAACTCTCGGTTCAAGAAAATTGGCGAAATAAATCATTTCGGTAGTATATTTCGCTATGAAATGGTTAATTATACCACAGTGCAAATTATTGTATGATGTTTAATTACAAATAATATCAATCGTTTATGTAACAATGAGCAGTTGGCATGGTACGTGCTCAATAATTCGGTAAATTAACTGAAAAGGGAGGTAGTACCATGGGCATATTCACACGATTTCGCGATATTGTCGGTTCCAACCTCAACTCCATGCTCGATCGGGCGGAAGACCCGGAAAAACTGATTAAGCTGATGATCCAGGAAATGGAAGATACGCTGATCGAGTTCAAAGCCGCCTGTGCCGGGGTGATGGCAGAGAACAAAAAAGTTGAACGCCAGTTACAGGGAATCGATAAACGCGTCGATTATTGGGAGAGCAAAGCCAACCTGGCCGTTAACAAAGGACGTGATGATCTGGCCAGGGAAGCGCTGCTTGAGAAACGTCGCTACGCTCAGCGAGTACGATCGCTTACCGCTGAATTGACCGAGCACGATGATTTGCTGGCGCAATACAAGGATGACATCCGGCAGCTTGAAGATAAATTGAAAACGGCCCGCGAAAAAGAACGCCTGCTTGTGCAGCGCCATATCCACGCGGCCAGAAAAAAGCGTGCTCAGGAAGATATGCGGCGAATGGATAGCGCCGATGCCATCTTTAAATTTGAAGAACTTGAACAGCGTATCGATCAAATGGAATCTGAAGCCGATCTGGTGAATTTCGGTCGTAAACCGACGTTGGAGGATGAGTTGGAAAGGCTTTCGCTGGATGAAGAGATTGAAAGCGAGTTAAAAGCGCTGAAGAAATCCTCCGTAGACAAAATGGAAGTACGCGTTGACGCCTTGGAAACTATTATGGCAGCAGATGAAAGAGAGGAAACGAACCATGAGCAGATTTAACAGCATATCCGGACGGGGGCTCTACCGCTCTCGTAACGGTGTCATATTGGGTGTGTGCAGGGGATTGGCCGACTATTTTGATTTTTCGGTTTTCTGGATCAGGGCAATTGCCGTCATACTGTTTATTTTTACCGGTTTTTGGCCGGTGGTCGGCATTTATTTGCTGGCCGCACTTTTAATGAAATCGGCGCCGGCAACGTCTACCGGAACACTGTCGAATCACAGGACCGGCTGCCGGTATCGTTGCTCGAGAAATGACACTGCGGAGCGACTGAAACGGAAATGGAAACATCTGGAAAAGCGGATTCGCGGAATGGAAGACAAAGTAACCTCACGCGAATTTGATTGGGACAGCCGTTTTCATGGATAAGGAGGTTCTGGGGTTCAGCCTGGGATGGTGAAAATCATTCGTTCTATCGCAATTTTTCTGACAGGATTAACAGGATGGACAGGATATAGCTATGCGAAAACGAAATAGTCCTGATAATTTAGAATACATATTATCACTTCGTGTTTTAGTGCCTTGGTGGCAAAACAGCTATTAAACATCTTGGTTACCAGGAGGGCTTATGAGTGCTTCTTACTGGAAAATGGTCGGAGAGAACATCGCCAAAGGATTGGGTGAAAAAACAATTCGACGGTTGGGTACCAGTGGAAAAGTGCTGGGTCGAGCAGGGGCTGTGGTGGGCATCGGCTTTATGGCTTATGAATTGTATAAAAGTTACAAGGATAACATTGAAAATGAGCCGGCCTACCAGGAAATGATGATCCTTCAGGCCGAACTGGAAAAATGGACAAGTGCCATCTCATGTATCGGCAGCGAACCGGCCGAGGAAAAGGAATTCGGTTCCTTTGAGGATGGGGGTGCCATCAATGCACTATATCGCAAAAAGGTAATCACAGGTAAGGGATTTCGGGCCGCGGATCCCAAAGAGGCCTATGCATTACTTGGACGATCCATGAATTATATTCGCCAGACTGAAAATCTATTGGGAGATGCCAACTTCGACGAAAAAAAGAATGACCTCGTTTCACAAATAAGAAAGTTACAACTACAAATAAGTGACGCCAAGGATTACCGGTCGATTCAAAACAAGCTATCCCAAATGGTCACTGAGATCAGACCTATCGCCGGGGGATATGCAGCACGGGTCTATGACTGCAGTCGGGAGATTCAAAAAACACTGGGATCAAATGCCGCCTGGGCGGCCGTCTCAATGGCCACCCTGGGTCTGGTGAAGAAACCGCCGAAGTAGATAAAATTTAGCCATTTTCAAAGTTTCTTTTTCGATTAAATGGACCGCCCTCCTGCAGCGAGTAAGCGTCTCAGGCAGTCGGTCGAGCTGACACTTACCTTGGATATCCCATATAACACGTCTTGCCATAGCAATTACCCTTGAAAATATGCCATCCGATTCATAACTTGGTAAATCGAGACGGCTGTTTTTTTTGAGTGCTTCGATTCGTACTTACAATCAGCGACCATCAATAGAGCTGAGGGTATGAGGATGGCACCTGGAAGTGCCGGGGCCACCTCTGCTGGTGGCCGCTGATTTAATCATTGACCCATCCAACATAATTGCTTACCTATCAATTATCAAAATAAATCACATAGGAGGCGGACATGAAAAAGCGAATTCTATTCATGGTATTCAGTGCCCTGTCCATTTGGGTATTTTCGGCTGCGTTGGTTATGGCCGGATGGCAGGATGTCCTCAAAGGGGCACAAGATGTCCTCGGAATATCTGATTCGGTTTCAGAGTCCGAAATCGTTGAAGGGCTCAAAGAGGCCCTTGAAATCGGTACCGGCAAAGCAGTGGATCTGGTATCGAAAACGGGGGGTTACTATAACAATCCGGGAATTAAAATTCCGCTTCCGGGGGCGGTTCAAAAGACTGAAACATTGCTAAGGGGTGCGGGATTCGGATCAAAGGTCGATGCTTTTGAATTGAGTATGAACAATGCAGCCGAACGCGCAGCACCGGAAGCAAAGTCGATTTTCTGGGATGCAATCAAAAATATGAAAATCGACGATGCCAAAAAGATTTTAAACGGGGGTGATGATGAAGCCACCCTTTTTTTTAAGGATAAAACCTACGCGCGGCTTCAGGAAACTTTCGAACCGATTGTCGAAACGTCCATGGGTGAGGTTGGCGTCACACGAACCTTCCAGGATTTAAATGCGACAGTGGAAAAAATTCCGTTTGCAGACAGCTTCAATTTGGATCTGAATGAATACGTTACCGAGGGCGCCTTGGATGGTCTCTTTCTTATGCTGGCAGAAGAAGAGAAAAAAATTCGTTCTGATCCGGCTGCACGGGCCACGGATCTTTTAAAAAAGGTTTTCGGCAGTAAGTAAATAGTGGCAATCTCGTAAAAAGTCAAAATTCTCGAATTTCGGCCTCATAACCCATTGAATTTATAAACTCTGAAATTT
>Ga0316187_10004311_pt1 | contig 12301 bp, 11 predicted proteins | sample CroRivburrow1_MG_FD_204927 | JGI IMG/M metagenome (GOLD analysis project Ga0316187, IMG submission 204927) | Coastal sediment microbial communities from Maine, United States - Cross River worm burrow 1 | ecosystem: Environmental > Aquatic > Marine > Coastal > Sediment | place: USA: Maine...
TCAGTCAGACCGGTACCCACATAGGCTGCGAGACCTCGCACTGCGGGGTGTGTACGGTGGATCTGAACGGTGACTCGGTAAAGTCCTGCACCATACTTGCGGTTCAGGCGAATGGCGGCGATGTACTCACGGTGGAGGGCCTGGCCGACGCCGAGGGTCTGCATGCGGTGCAAGAGGCCTTCATTCAGGAGCATGGCCTGCAATGCGGGTTCTGCACCCCGGGCATGCTGGTGCGCGCCCACCGATTTCTGCAGGAAAACCCTGACCCCACGGAGGAAGAGATCCGTTGGGGCATGTCCGGCAACCTGTGCCGCTGCACCGGTTACCAGAACATCATCAAGGCGGTGAAATCCGCTGCCCAGAAACTGCAACAGGCTTGACGGAGGGTTAACACATGGCAACCGCAGAAGAAGAAGTGAGCCGTCAGGACGCCTTACAGGGCATTGGTTGTTCACGCAAACGCAAAGAAGACCCGCGCTTCGTACAGGGCAAGGGCAATTATGTGGACGACGTGAAGATGCCCGGCATGCTGTTCGCCGACATGGTACGCAGCCCCTATGCCCATGCGCGCATCAAGAGCATCAACAAGGAAAAGGCACTGGCACTGCCGGGGGTCCATGCCGTACTGACGGCGGACGACCTCAAGCCGCTGAATCTGCACTGGATGCCGACCCTGGCCGGAGATGTTCAGGCCGTGCTGGCGGATGAGAAGGTGCACATGCAGTATCAGGAAGTGGCGGTGGTCATTGCCGATGACCGCTACATCGCGGCCGATGCCGTGGACCTGGTGGAGGTGGAGTATGAACCCCTGCCGGTCCTGGTGGATCCGCACAAGGCCCTGGATCCTGACGCGCCCATCCTGCGCGAGGATGCGCAGGACAAGGACACCGTCGGTCAGGGACCACGCAAGCATCCCAACCATATCTTCACCTGGGAGGTCGGTGACGAGTCGGCCACCGATCGCGCCTTCGAAGAGGCCGAGGTGACGGTGACCCAGGAGATGTATTACCCAAGGGTCCATCCCAGCCCGTTGGAGACCTGCGGCTGCGTGGCCTCCTTCGACAAGGTCAAGGGCAACCTGACCGTGTATATCACCTCGCAGGCACCGCATGTGGTGCGCACCGTGGTCACCCTGCTGTCGGGGATCCCCGAGAGTAAGGTGCGCATCATCTCGCCGGATATCGGCGGTGGCTTCGGTAACAAGGTGGGTATTTACCCGGGGTATGTCACCGCTATCGTCGCCTCGATTGTGCTTGGCCGGCCGGTGAAGTGGATCGAGGACCGCATGGAGCACCTGTCCACCACGGCATGGGCGCGCGACTACTGGATGACCGGTGAGCTGGCGGCGGATAAAGACGGCCGCATCAAGGGCCTGCGTGTTGGCGTGCTGGCCGACCATGGCGCCTTCAACTCGCACGCACAGCCGACCAAGTGGCCGGCCGGATTCTTCAGCATCGTGACCGGCTCGTATGATATTCCGACCGCCTATGTGAAGGTGGATGGTGTCTACACCAACAAGTCGCCGGGCGGGGTGGCCTATCGCTGTTCGTTCCGCGTGACCGAAGCGGTTTACCTGATCGAGCGCACGCTGGATGTGCTGGCGCAGAAGCTCGGCATCGACAAGGCAGAGATTCGTCGCCGCAACTTCGTCAAGCCCGAGCAATTCCCTTACCAGACTGCGCTCGGCTGGGAGCTGGACAGTGGTGACTACCATACCGCTTTGGACAAGGTGCTGGCGGCCGTCGATTACCCGGGCCTGCGCAAGGAGCAGGAAGAGAAACGTGCCAAGGGCGAACTGATGGGCATCGGCCTGGTGACCTTCACCGAGGTCGTTGGTGCAGGGCCCAGCAAGTCCTGCGACATCCTTGGCGTGGGCATGTTCGACAGTGCCGAGATCCGGGTGCACCCGACCGGTAGCGTCATCGCCCGCATGGGCACCATCACCCAGGGTCAGGGGCATCAGACCACCTATGCACAGATCATTGCCAGTGAGCTGGGTCTGTCTTCCGAGGACATCCAGATAGAGGAAGGGGACACCGATACCGCACCCTATGGACTGGGCACCTATGGCTCGCGATCCACGCCGGTGGGCGGGGCGGCCACCGCGGTCGCCGCGCGCAAGATCCGTGCAAAGGCACAAAAGATCGCCGCCCATATGATGGAGGTGAGCGAGGCCGACCTGGAATGGGATATCGACCGCTTCAAGGTCAAGGGTGTGCCGGGGCAGGAGAAGACCATGAAGGAGGTCGCCTGGGCAGCCTACAACAATGTGCCCGAGGGCATGGAGATGGGCCTGGAGGCGGTGGACTATTATGATCCGCCCAATTTCACTTATCCGTTTGGTACCTACCTGTGCGTGGTCGACATCGACAAATACACAGGCCAGGTCCACGTGAGGCGCTTCTATGCCCTGGACGACTGCGGCACGCGCATCAATCCGATGATCATCGAGGGTCAGATCCACGGCGGCCTCACCGAGGGCTTCGCGGTGGCCATGGGCCAGGAGATGCCCTATGACGAGGAGGGTAACCTGCTCGGCAATACGCTGATGGACTACTTCATTCCGACCTTCGTCGAGACGCCACACTGGGAGACCGACTACACGGTGACGCCGTCGCCGCATCACCCACTCGGTGCGAAGGGAGTGGCGGAATCTCCGCACGTCGGCAGTATCCCGTGTTTCACCGCGGCGATCGTGGATGCATTCTCGCATCTGGGCATCACTCACATGGATATGCCGCACAGCTCCTATCGTGTCTGGCAGCAGCTCCACGAGCTGGGTCTGGACAAGCGAACCTGAAGTAACTGCCGTACTCCCGGGATTGAGTCCCGGGGGTAGGGCTCTGGAGAAGTCGAATGCAAGTCAATTTGGACAAGACCTTTCCCATTGCTGCATCGGGCAGCAGCGCCTGGAAGTTTCTGCAGGATATCCCGGGTGTGGCCGGCTGCATGCCGGGTGCCGAGATCACCGAGACCATCGATGACAGTCATTACAAGGGCGCGGTCAAGGCCAAGGTCGGTCCCGCCACCATGGCCTTCAATGGCGACATCGAGATCGTGGCCATCGACAGCGAGAAACGCCAGCTGCACCTGATCGGTCGCGGTCAGGATACCAAGGGCACCTCGTCGGCAGAGATGGACCTGACCGCCTGGGTCGTGGATATCGGAAACAGTGAGTGCGAGCTCAAGGGCGAGGCGCAGGTCAAGGTGACCGGCAAGGCCGCCAGCCTGGGTGGTCGCATGATGACCCAGGTCTCGGACCAGATACTCAACCAGTTCGGCAAGAACTTCGCCAACAATGTCATGGCGCTTGGCGAGGGCGAGGATGCCGAAGAGGCACGCGAGGAACTGGCCGAGCAACCCAAGGAACTGAACGGTCTTGCTTTCGCCTGGTCAGTTATCGTGGGCTTTCTACGCAGCCTGTTTGGCGGCGGTAAGTCGAGTGCCGGTTGAGGTAGCTTCAGTGCGTGAAGGGGCAGAGTGGTATGAGTGGCGAGAACCGGATCGCTGAGCTGCAGGGCCGCCTGGCGGACGCCGGGTACATTGCCGAACGCAGTCTCAGTGCCACGTTGCTGCTGTTCACCGATCTGCAACGGCCTTTGTTGCTGGAGGGTGACGCCGGCGTCGGCAAGACCGAGATCGCGCGGGTGCTGGCCCAGGTGTTTGATTGTCCGCTGATCCGCCTGCAGTGTTACGAAGGCCTGGACGTCAATGCCGCGGTCTACGAGTGGAACTACCAGCACCAGTTGCTGGCGATCAAGCTGCTGGAGCAGGGCAAGATCAACCCGGACGACGCCGAGCAGCAGATCTTCAGCGACAAGTACCTGCTGCAGCGACCTCTGCTGCAGGCGATCACGCAGCCGAAGTCACCGGTGCTGCTGATCGACGAGGTCGATCGCGCTGACGAGGAGTTCGAGGCCTATCTGCTCGAACTGCTGTCGGACTTTCAGATCAGCGTGCCCGAACTCGGCACCATCTCTGCGGTTACCCGCCCGTTCGTGGTGCTCACTTCCAACGGCACCCGCGAGCTCAGTGACGCACTGCGCCGGCGCTGTCTTTACCACTACGTGGAGTACCCGGAGTTCGACAAGGAACTGCGCATCGTCAACGCACGGGTGCCCGAGATCGGTCCAAAACTCGCGCGCCAGGTGGTGGCCTTCGTGCAGGACCTGCGCAGGATGGACCTGCGCAAGAAGCCCGGTATCGCCGAGACCCTGGATTGGGCCGCTGCGCTGCTGCGTCTCGAGGTGCCGAGCCTGGATGCCGACCCACAGGTGGTGCTCGATTCGCTGGTGTGCCTGCTCAAGACCCGCGAGGACAGTGCCGGTCTTGGTCAGGTTGAGGTCGAGCGGCTCGTGGCGAGGGCGGTATGAACCAGGCCGCGACTCAGGATTCGGCCGATCCTGGCCTGGCCGCTGACCTGCAGGGGCGGCTGGTGGAGTTCGTGCGATTCGTGCGCCAGAATGATTTTCACGTCGGCGTGGCGGAAGAGATCGATGCCCAGCGTGTTGCCCTGAGCTGCGGCCTGACCGATGGCCAACGCCTGCACTGGGGTCTGCGGGCGTTGTTGTGTTCGGACCAGGACGAATGGGAACGCTTCGATGAGTTGTTCGATGCCTACTGGCGTTCCGCCAACATGCGCAGCGGCTATCAGGCCATGCCGGCAGCACCCGTGGACCGTGAGCTGAGCCGGCAGGACGGACCGCCTGGCCACCGCCAGGATTCCGCAGCCGAGGCCGACGCCGAGGGCAGCGGTGACGGTGCCGACGTCACTGAAGGCGGCACCCGCGAAGGTGCCAGTGTCGCCGACCACATGGCCCAAACGGATTTCCAGTTGCTCGCAGACAGCGGCCAGATGCGGGCCATGGAGCAGCTGGTGGAACGCCTGGCGCGCAAGATGCGCCGTCGCCTGATACGCCGCCAGCGGGTGCAGCGGCAGGGGCGCCGCATTCACCTGCGCGGCACGCTGCGTCAGTGCCTGCGCTTTGGTGGTATGCCCTTGCAGCTGGCCTATCGGCGTCGCTGCCGACGCCAGCCCAGGTTGATCCTGATCGTTGACGTGAGTCGTTCCATGTCGCTGTACAGCACTGTGTTCCTGCGCTTCGCCCGGGGGATCGTGAATGCCTTCCGCGACGCCGCGGCGTTCGCCTACCACACGCGCCTGGTGCCGATCACCGATGCGCTGCGCCAGTCGGATCAGGCGCGCATGCGTGACAGCCTGACCCTGATATCGCAAGGTTGGTCCGGCGGCACCCGCATCGGTGAGTGCCTGGGCAGTTTCAACGATGAATATGCCCGGCTGCTCAACAGCCGCAGCCTGGTGGTCATCGTCAGCGACGGCCTGGACACCGGCGAGCCGGAACGCCTGGTCGAGGAACTGGTGCGTATCAAAGGGCGATGCCGCAAACTCATCTGGCTGAACCCGCTGTTGGGGCGCAGTGGCTATGAACCCAGGACCCAGGGCATGAAGGCGGCGCTACCCCAGCTGGACCTGTTCGCCCCGGCGCACAACCTGGAAAGTCTGCAGGCCCTGGAGCCGGTGCTGACCGGGCTCTGACGAGAACGAGAGGACGAGGGGATGTTGCACAGCGATGCGGTGCTCGACAAGGCACAGGAACTCAAGGCGAGCGGCACACCCTTTGTGCTGGCGACGGTGGTACGTTGCGAATCGCCCACCTCGGCCAAACCGGGGGCCAAGGCCCTGGTCACCGCCGACGGCGAACTGATCGGCTGGATCGGCGGCGGTTGCGCGCAGCCTGCGGTGCTCGATACCGCCAAAAAGGCCCTGAAGGACGGCCAGGCACGCCTGATCCGTGTCAGCCCGACCAAGGGCGGACAGGTGGAGGCTGGCATTATCGACTTCGGCATGACCTGTCACAGTGGAGGCACCTTGGATATCTTCATCGACCCCGTGATCGCCCGTCCGGCGCTGCTGATCATCGGCGCCTCGCCCGCTGCGCAGACCCTGGGCATGCTGGCCCATCATGCCGGCTTCGCCGTGCATGCTGCGTTCCCCGGCGCCGACGCCGAGATGTTCCCGCAGGCGGTACAGATTATCGATGGCCTCGAACTGGAAACGCTTCGCTGTGGCTTGCCGCCGATGGTGGTGGTGGCCACGCAGGGTAAGCGCGACGAGCCCGGCCTGGAGGCAGCGCTCACCACCGCTTCGCCCTATATCGCGTTCATCGCCAGTGAGCGCAAGGCGGACAAGTTGCGTGCCTATCTCAAGGAACGCGGCCAGGACCCGGTTCGGGTGGATGCGATTATCTCACCGGCCGGCGTCGAGATCGGTGCGGTCACGCCGGAGGAGATCGCGGTATCGGTGCTTGCCGGGCTGATCCAGGCGCGCCGTGACGAGGCCATGACCGAATCCCTGTCCGCAGTGAGTAAACAGGCAGAAACTGGTCGTGCGGATAACGCTGCGTCTTCAGGGCAGACGGGAGGTTGCTGCGGCAGCACGGTGCCGACCAGTGCCACGGATCCGGTGTGCGGTATGAGCGTGCAGATCGCCGGCGCGGAGTTCGTCAGCCACCATCAGGGCCGCAGTTATTATTTTTGCTGCGCCGGCTGCCAACATGCCTTCGACAAAGACCCGCAAGGCTATCCGGCAGCACAAGGGGTGGGATGAGCAGCTTTTCGGCCATCCTTCTCGCGGCGGGGGAGTCGCGCCGCATGGGCTCAGTCAACAAGCTGACCCTGCCGGTGGCCGGCCAGCCGCTGTTGCGCCGCACTGCCGAGACGCTTTTGCAGGCAGGATTGCGGGAGCTGGTGGTGGTCGTCGGCCACGAACAGCAGACCGCGCGCGAACTGCTGCACGGCCTGCCGCTGCGCATCGTATGCAATGACAATTACACGGAAGGGCAGATGACTTCGGTGCACTGTGGCATGCGTGCGCTGCAGCAGGCCTGCGACGCCGTGCTGATCTGTCTGGCAGACCTGCCACTGATGGCGGCCGAGGATCTGCGCCAGCTCACCGATGCCTTCGCGCATTGCCCGACCTCGGTCCTGGTGCCGACCTACAAGGGTGAGCGTGGCAACCCGATCGTGCTGGCGCACGAACATCGGCAACAGATCCTGGCGGGCGACCGCAACCTCGGTTGCAGGCGGTTGATCCAGAAGCACCCGGAACTGGTCACCGCGGTGGAGATGGACAACGACCATCTGGTGTTCGACCTGGATACCCCGCAAGCCTACCAGCAGCTGCAGCAGCGCCTTGGCGCAGCGGCCGGTGCATTCGACAATCTGATTTCCGCGTAAGAGGCGTTTCATGGCGAAAGAGATCTTCGAAGTCATTCAGGACCTGCAACAGAGCGGCCAGCCGTTTGCCATCGCGACGGTGGTGGAGACGGTCGGCTCGGTATCGGCCAAGACATCGTCCAAGGCGGTGATCGACCAGCAGGGCCGGGTCGTGGCCGGTTGGGTGGGAGGCGGTTGCGCCGAGTCGGGCACCTGCGAAAAGGCGCTCGAGTGCATGGAAAAGGGGGAGACGGCGATGCTGGATATCGATCTGGACGACGAGATGCTCGGCGCCGGGATGCCCTGCGGGGGCAGCATGCGGGTCTACGTGGAGCCGGTGCTGCCGAGACCCGGCCTGTGGGTCATGGGACACGGCAGGGTGGCCGAGTCACTGTGCATCTTTGGCGATCTGCTCGGACTCAAGGTGATCGTGAACGACCCGGGTGTGGATTGGGACAGATATCCCGATGCCAGCCGTCTGATCACCGACGACATGGACTACGAACAACTGCAACCGGCGGCCGGTGACTATGTGGTGATCGCCACCCAGCACAAGGGTGATCATGAATCCATGAAACGTGCGCTCCGCTCCGAGGCCGGTTACATCGCACTGGTCGCCAGTCGCAAGCGCTCCCGGCTGGTGCTGGACTACCTGCGCGAAGAGGGCTTTGACGAGGGTGACATAGCGCGTGTGATGGCGCCCTGCGGCCTGGATCTGGGCGCACGCACGCCGGAGGAGATCGCTTTGTGTGTGATGAGCGAGATCGTGCTGTTGCGCCGCGGCGGCAGTGGTCTGCGTATGCGCGAGAAGCTGGATCAGGAACGGCGGCTTCGCTCCGCCGGGCGTTGAGGTATGGCCATGGCGGCACGCGATGTAAAGCCAGGCGACAGTCTGGATCCGCTGCTTGTACGTCAGGACTTTCCGCTGCTGCGTGATGCCCCGCTCGCGCAGGGCCTGCACTATCTGGACAATGCGGCCACCACCCACAAGCCGCAGGTCGTCATCGATGCGATCAGCGACTGCTATGGCGGCTTTTACGGCCCCATCCATCGCGGCCTGTACCCGCTGGCGGAGGAGGCTTCCGGGCGTTACGAGCTCGCGCGGGAGCGGCTGGCGACCTTTCTGGGCGCTGCGTCGGCCGACGAACTGGTGTTCACGCGTTCTGCCACCGAGGCGATCAACATGGTGGCCTGGGGTTGGGCAAGGGAGCGCCTGCAGCCCGGTGACCGCATCTGGGTCAGTCGCATGGAGCACCACGCCAACTACCTGCCCTGGCAGCGGATCTGCCGCGATCGCGGTGCCGAATTGCGCATCATCGAGCTGCATGAGAATGGCAGCCTGGATCTGGCGGGCTCGCCCGAACTGTTCGCGCCACAGACCCGACTGATTGCACTGTGCCAGGTATCCAATGTGCTTGGGGTGGAGAACCCGCTGCGCGAGCTGTGCGCGACTGCGCGTGCCCACGACATCCCGGTGATGGTCGACGCGGCACAGGGTGTCTCGCATCTGCCGCTGGACGTCTGTGAACTGGGTTGTGACTTCCTCGCCTGTTCGGCACACAAGATGTATGGCCCAGGCGGCATCGGACTTTTGTATGGCCGCGCCGAACGGTTGCAGGAGATGGCCCCGCTGTTGTTGGGCGGCGGCATGGTGGACGAGGTTGGCGAGGGCACGGCTGAAAGTACCTGGACCCAGACGCCAGCGCGCTTCGAGGCGGGTTCACCGAATCTGGCTGGCGCGGTGGCCTTCGCTGCCGCAGCCGATTACCTGGAGGGCCTGGACCGCCATCGCGTACAGGCGCACCTGACCATGCTGACTACGGCAGCCGCCGGGGCGCTGGCCGAAGTACCGGGGCTGCGCCTGTTGCCGCTTGCGGAGACGCCGCGCTCGGCGATCCTTTCTTTCACCCTGGATGCTGTTCATCCACATGACCTGGCGCAGGTGGCGGGTGAGCAGGGCGTCGCCATTCGCGCCGGGCACCATTGCGCGCAGCCGCTGATGCGCAGTCTCGGTCTGGTCGCCACGGCCCGGGCCAGCTTCGGCGTATACAACCGCATGGACGATGTTGCGGCGCTGGTGCGAGCGGTTGACAGTGCACGACGCCTGTTCTCTTGAGAGACCCCGATGACTGATCACAGTCTGTACAAAGAGACCCTGCTCAGGCACTACCGCCATCCGCACAATAAGTGCGAGGGTGAGCTGCAGGGGGCGGATGTCGTGCGCCGGGGAGACAACCCGCGCTGTGGCGACGAGGTCGAGGTCGGCGTGTATCTGCACGATGGCCACCTCGCACAGGTGAAGTTCCGCGGCCGCGGTTGTTCGGTTTGCATTGCTTCAGCGTCGATGATGACGGAGGCGGCTCAGGGTCGCAGCGCGAAGGAGGCGCGCCAGCTTTGTGCTGACATGAAGGCGTGGTTCCAGAAGGGGGATGGCGCTGAACTGACTGAACCCCCCGAGGACCTGCAGGCACTTTCCGCAGTTCGCGAATACCCGGCACGTCGTCGTTGCGTGCTGCTGTCCTGGGAGGCGCTGGACGATGCCCTTGGTTCGGTCTGAACCGACGGGTCAACCAACTTGGCCTTCTCGGCACGCCGACCATACCCGGAAGTGGCGAATAATGGTCATGAGGAGCAGGGCTCACAAGGCCTCGAAATAGGTCTCCATCCGCCTGCGCATCGCCGGGTCAGGCAGCCTGCCGAAACCTGCGCCCATGTTGTCGAGCATGTGGCGTACCTTCGACGTGGCGGGTATGGCGCAGGTCACCGCCGGGTGGGAGACGACATACTTGAGGAAGAACTGTCCCCAGCTTGCACAATCAATATCGGCTGCCCAGTCGGGTAGAGGCTGACCCTTGGTGGCGCGAAACAGGCTGCCGCGCGCGAACGGCCGGTTGATGATCACTGCAATGCCGCGCTCGGCGGCCAGCGGAAGCAGGGCACGTTCCACCTCGCGGTTGCCGATGTTGTAACTGAACTGTACGAAGTCGAAGGGGTGCTTTTTCAGTACAGACAGCAATTCTTCATGGTCACGTCCATGCGACGTGGTGATCCCGATATAGCGAATGCGACCCTCGGCCTTCATCGCCTGAAGCGTCTGGTAGTGAACCTTCCAGTCCCGCAGGTTGTGTATCTGGATGAGGTCAAACCGCTCGATGCCCCAGAGTCTGCGCGACTGCTCCATCTGCCGGATGCCGGAGTCGCGTCCGTCGGTCCAGACCTTGGTGGCCGCAAACAGCCCATTTCGACTGCTGACCGTCTGCAACAGTTCGCCAAGCACCTGCTCGGATGAACCGTACATCGGTGAGGAATCGATCACCGTTCCGCCGTGTCTGAAGAATGTCTCCAGTACCTCGCCAAGTCTGGTGATGATTTCTTGATCACCGGAAGCATTGAAGGTGCGGGAGGTGCCCATGCCGATGACCGGGATCTGTTCGCCGCTGGCAGGGATGGCTTTCCTGATCGGCGTCTGGCCACTGGCAAGGGCAATTCCGGGGTAGAGGAACGCGCCTCCCGCCAGTCCGGTCATGAGCCTCATGAAATCACGTCGATCTATCCGGTCGTACCGATTGTTCATGTCATGTCTCCCGTATTTCGACTGATTGCTGTTCCGCCATGGCAGTCTGCCGTCGTCCCAGCCGCAAGGCGACCCAGGCCCACAACAGGGACAGGGGAATGGCGATCCATGCGATGGTCGAAAGGCTCAGGCCGAGACTGCGCATGCCGGCATAGACCCACGAGCTTGCTGCATCGCCGCCGCGATAGACCACGGTGTCAATGAAGTTTTTCGCCTTGTACTTTTCTTCACGGCTAAGCACTACGTATAGCATCTCACGGGCAGGCCGCATGATGGCGTAGTTGCCTGCGCGCCGGATGATCTGGACCGTGACCAGGACCGACAGGACGGGTAGCAGGCCCAGCGCCAGAAAGCCGATAGTCAGCAACAGCGGAATCAGGGCCAGCGTGATGCCAAGCCCCAGCCAGCGCACCAGGCGCGCGGTAAAGAATGTCTGTATCAACAGGGTAAGGGTATTGACGGCAAGATCGATACCGGCGAATACGGCGGTGCGGGTGCCGGAATCGTCAAATGCATCCTTGACGATCTGGGCCTGTTGAAAATAGAGAAAAGTGGACAGGGAGCTGTACAGCAAAATCAGCAGGCAGATACCCAGTAGATAGGGGGAGCGGACGGCCAGCAGGATCCCGTCGAGGATTCCCCCTGCCAGCGGTTGCTCGGGATCGCCTGCGGATTCGGCAGGCGGCGAATCCGGATCGCCTGCTGCGTTCTTCCAGGCCATCAGACGCGAGATGCACAGCACGGAAAGACCAAGCAGTCCCGCCGAGATCAGCAACATCCGGCTGGTACCAAACTGCTGGGCCAGCATGGCGGTCAATGCGGGGCCGGCTATGGCACCGAGAGTTCCACCGGCCGCGATGAAACCGAACAGGCGCTTCGCCTGTTCGTCTCGATACAGGTCCGCCATGAAACTCCAGAACACAGATACGACAAACAGGTTGAATACGCTGAGCCAGATGAAAAAACTGCGGGCGACCGGGACAATCGCCAGGTCTGATTCGAACAGGACGTAAAAAAACAGGATATTGGCGATGAAGAAATAGTAGATATGCGGAAGAAAGCGTTTTCGCTCGTAGTGCGACGTGACCCAGCCGAACACCGGCACGATCAGGAGCATGACGATGAAAGTCCCGGTGAACAGCCAGTGCATCTGGTCTATGCCTGCGCTGATGCCCATCTCGTCGCGAATCGGCCGCAGTATGTAGTAGCTGCTCAACAGGGAGAAGAAATAGCAGAATGACCAAAAGATCGCACCGCCTTCACCCGGGCGCATATTGACCAGGCCCCGGAGATAAGACTGCAGGCCCTCGCGCATCGGATTCAACACGTAGCCGGCCCGTCGGTCCTCAGGCGTCACCGGGCGGGGCGGCGCCTGCCATCTCGATCAAAACGCTACGCGCTTCCTCGGCGGTATTTATCTCCCTGGGCAGTTCCAAACGATGGAGTTCGTCGGCCACGCGCAGATCGATACCTTCGGCGTCAATGCCCACC
>Ga0316187_10004312_pt1 | contig 12297 bp, 12 predicted proteins | sample CroRivburrow1_MG_FD_204927 | JGI IMG/M metagenome (GOLD analysis project Ga0316187, IMG submission 204927) | Coastal sediment microbial communities from Maine, United States - Cross River worm burrow 1 | ecosystem: Environmental > Aquatic > Marine > Coastal > Sediment | place: USA: Maine...
GGGTGGAGGTACGACATTTTTTGGTTTTTCTGATATAGGAGCTTCTATCCTATCAATAAATTACTTTACGGGAAGTGGTGGCGACTATGTCGGTGTTGATGATATACGATTTGGTACTGCTGCAACTGTACCCGAACCATCTTCACTTGCCTTGCTTGGCCTTGGATTAGCTGGAATTGGCTTTTTAAGAAAAAAGAAAGCAGCATAATTAAATTGCTAAGTATCAACTTGAGCCTCGATAATTGTCGGGGCTTTTTTTTGCCTAACAAAAAAATCCGCTCGGACAAATCAAAGCGGTGCTCCTATCGTCACTCCACTTTAATTTGTCGGTGATTTGGGCATTAGCCATATGACTCTCAGTGCGGGGCATTGAGAGTCAGGTCTCCATTTGCACATGTGCAAATGGAGACCTCGTATCTTACCATTGCCAATGAAGTACACTGAAATTCAGTGGCACGGCTGGGTGACACCGTTGAGGCTTTAGGCGTAAAGCCTGTGGGTCAGATAGGTGCACCAGCCCACTGCTGTCCCACATAAGAATGACGGGTTATATGGGACAGCAGTGGCACCAGCCGTTTTAGTCAAAACGCTGAACGGTACCTTAGGCCCCGTTGCACGTTGTACAGAAATTCTATATACAACAGAGAAAATCCAGCTGACACGAAAAACCAGAAAATGGCTGGTTTTCGAGGTTTTTCTACAGCCTCGTTAGGCCGAGTGTAATGATTGTCAATGAAGAAGGCTGCTTTTGAAAATAGACTGGCCTTATGGCTTTGACCGAAACAGTGTGGCTGTGGTGTTACCCCACTTTCACATGCCAGGGCTCATAACGTACCCCTAACATATTATCCAGGGGATAACGCATGGTCAGGAAACCCAGGTCGGAGAGTTTTTTATAGACATCGCTGCTGGCAAAGTCAGCGGTAAAGTTTTTGTATCCCAGGCCGCGCTGGCCGACATCAAAATCACTGATGCCATGGAAGGAGTAACCGGGCGGTGCCAGTGAGCGTGATGCCAGTGACAGATTACCATCGGAGGCAATGGTCTTTTCCATGAACAGGTGCATTTGTTTGACGATGCCGCGGATGCCGGAGGTCAGGATGACGTTGCTGCCTCCCTGTTGCTGAATTTTCCTGAGTAACTGTTCGGGTTTTCCCTTGAAGAGGTAGTTGCCGCTGCCGGCGACCTTGATGGTGTCGCGTTTATTGATGTCCAGGGTCAGTTTGTCGGTGACCTTGTCACCATAAAAGCCCAGTTCGCGGGCGTCAGTATAAAAAAAACGGTCCATCATCTCCTGCTCGTCGCGACTGAAGGCGCCAATCTGTGAATAGTTGCGTGCATAGTAGAGCAGGTCGTCGAAGCTGAGCAGATTGAAGTTAGCGTGGCCAATCATGTTCTGGGCACGGCGCAGGTGTTTGGTTGCCTTGCCCAGCAGGGCCAGTTCATCGGCATCAAGAAAGCGGTCATCGTTGTGACCGCTATTGAAATTACGCATCTTGTAGAGATAGTCTTTGACGCTTTCGTCTTCGGTCGTAATGGGTTTATCAATATCCGCTGATCTAGTGTGGTCTGCCCCGGATTCAGGCGTGACATTGGCTTCATTAAGCACCAGCCCCTGATCTGGTTGAGATTGAATCACGTCGTCCTTGATGGCGCCATTATTGTCCCGGAATAGTAGCCGTCCTCCCGTCAGCACAATTGCGGTGGCAGCTAATCCTTTTAACATTCTGCGTCGCTGCGGGGTCATGTGGGGTGCTAGTGCCAGGTTCCTGGCCGGGGATTGCCTGGCGATAATCTGCCTCAGTTCGTGATATGAACCTGAGAGGTAGTTGATAAGCAGGTCTTTCAGCTTGTGCATGTGTCAACAAGGCCTTTGCTTGCCACTCGCCTTATGGCAGGGCTTATATAAATAAGAATATAACTATTAAAATCGGCATTTATCCAGCATTTCTTAATCGCTCCTATAATAAGTGTAAAAAAGCTAGTAAAATCAGCAGGATTGTTTGTGTAATGTCAGTGGCGCTGTCTGACGATGCCCGCCGTTAGCGGGTGCAGGGGCTACAATATGCGTGACGTTAATTCCTGTGTGCCGGGAGTAAAAGGAATGTCTTTGTGAAGATCTGGGTTGATGCCGATGCCTGTCCGAAGCCAATCAAGGATATCCTGTTTCGGGCGGCGGACAGAACCGGGACGTTGATGACGCTGGTGGCCAATCATGCCCTGCCTACGCCGCCGTCCCGTTATATCAATATGATCCAGGTGCCGGGTGGTTTTGATGTCGCCGATAACAGGATTGCGCAGGATATGGCACCGGGTGATCTGGTGATAACGGCCGATATCCCATTGGCGGCCGATGTTATAAACAATGGTGGTCATGCCCTGAATCCACGGGGTGAGATGTATACCACGGATAATATCCGCCAGCGCCTGTCGATGCGTGACTTTATGGAAGAATTGCGTGGTTCAGGTGTGAATACCGGTGGGCCGGCGCCACTGAACCAGACCGATCGCCAGGCCTTTGCCAATGCGCTGGATCGTTTTCTGGCCAGTCATGCGGATTAACGTGGTCTATAATTAATGTTCCGGCGTTGGTTGATAAATGCGCCCGATGTTTACGTGATCAGGGCTGGACTGGTAATCAATGGGTTGTTGTGGAGATGTTAATGTTAGGGAACCTCTGATTTATTCATGAACTCGTATCTTGCGCCTAAAACATCCAGCTTCAGCGTTGCGAATCTTCGCAATAGTCGGGGCTATTACGTGCAATTCGCGCCTTGAATCTGAACATTTTAGTTCACAATCTACTTCGCTCAGAATAAATCAGAGGTTCCTTAGGTTGTGGAGTTTAGGTATACCATGAAAATGATCAATAGCCTGGTGCAGTTAATTTTTCTGCTGACATTTCTGCTGCTGATACCGGTTGTGGTTCTGGCTGACGAGCCCGGTTTATGGGATAAGGCAACGAGTGCCGCAAATAAGGGTTTGGATGTGGCCAAAGAATCAGCCGAGGATGCCGCTGAATGGGCGAGTGATGCGGCCACGAAGGCGGCAAAGGCAACAAAAAAACAGTCGAAGAAGGCCTGGAAGGAAACCAGTAAGGCAACTAAAAAGGGTTCAAAGAAGGCCGCAGACTGGCTTGAGGAAAAGGCAGAATAAACTGTATCTACCCGGGTACTGTCTCAGGGTTATCGGTTTAAGCTTTTCAGGCAGACATTGATTCTTCTGTTTGCGGTGGTGCTTGAGTTGCAGGGAGATCAAAATAATAATAACTGCCCTGCGGGCTGCTGGTGAAATTGATGTTGCTGCCCATGTCATTATTGTTGGATATCAGGCCCGGTGTGCCCCTCGGGCCGCACTCGGGTTGATGGGGCGACAGCAATGCATCCGGTTGGTGAGGATATTGCTGTTAAGGCCCAGAATACATAGCCGCGGGGGCTTTTCTGCTTATGTCGGGCAGACACAATTGCGTGATTGGTTGCACCATATGCGTGACGCAAGGCCGAGGCTGTACCATGGTGCATGGTGAAGATGACAAGAAGAAGCAGGCCTTGAGGCATGCGCTGCAACACGATGGTTGGGATGCGCAGATACTGAGGACTGGCGAGTGTATTCTTTTTTAATGTTATTGGCAGGGGTTTGGCAGGTATATGACTGAGGGTAAACCATCGTTGTTTGAGCTGGTGGGTGGCCTGCCGGTTCTGGAACAGGTACATAAATTATTTTATGATAAGGTCTATGCCCATGAATGGCTGGGGCAGTTTTTTATTGGTCATGACCAGTCATCTATCGAGCAGCGGCAAACACTGTTTATGGCTGAAAAGATGGGTGGTGATGTTGACTACTGGGGAAAGCAGCCTGAAATGGCGCATCGGCAAATGTATATCACCCGGGAGTTGTTTGATTTGCGTCATGAGTTATTGCATCAGGCCCTGGTCGAGGCCGATGTGGCTGAAGAACTGATTGAACGTTGGCTTGCGATCGATAACGCCTTTATCCGTGTTATTGTAAAAGATTCGATTGAATCTTTTTATAGTAACAGCTTCAATTTTGAACAGCGGGTTATTGTGCCCAGGCCACGACCACGATCCATTAAGAGTTGATGATAACGGGGCAGAGGTGATTATGAAGATGTATCAGGTTGATGCCTTTGCCGATGTCTTGTTCAGTGGCAATCCTGCGGCAATTTGTCCATTGGGGCAATGGCTTGATGATGCCCTGATGCAGAAAATTGCGGCCGAGAATAACCTGTCTGAAACAGCTTTTTTTGTTGGTGGCAATGGCCATTATGATCTGCGTTGGTTTACGCCGGTCGTTGAGGTCGATTTGTGTGGTCATGCGACATTGGCATCGGCCTATGTCGTATTTAATTATCTGGAGCCGGAAATTAATGTGGTTGAATTTAGCAGTCGTAGTGGCCTGCTCAGTGTGCGGCGTAATGACGATTGTCTGGAAATGGATTTTCCGGCCGAGTCTGTCAGCCGATGTGATGCGCCTGATGAGCTGGTAGCAGGCCTTGGGGTGATGCCCGATGCTGTGTTCAGGGGCCGGGACTATATGGTTGTTATTGAAACTGAGCAGCAGTTGTGCGATCTGAAACCGGATTTTCGCCTGCTGGCGCAACTGGACCTGCGCGGAATCATTGTGACGGCCCCCGGGGTTGAGGTTGATTTTGTGTCCCGGTTTTTTGCCCCTAATGCCGGTATTGATGAAGACCCGGTGACTGGCTCGGCCCATTGTGCACTGGTACCCTATTGGGCGCAGCGTCTGGGAAGGAAGGTGTTAAAGGCCAGGCAGCTGTCAGATCGGGGTGGAACGGTATTGTGCCGGCTGGATGACCGGAAAAATAATGGCCGGGTCAGTCTGGCCGGGCAATGTGCCGCCTATATGGTGGCGGACCTGTTGATGTCACAGCTGAGTTAGTAGAAAAATATTCGGGAGTGGGTCATGGACTACCAGGCAATCATTGATTTCTGGTTTGATGAGATAGAGTCAGCCCTGTGGTGGAAAAAGGACGCCGCCTTTGATGAGCTAATCATGCAGCGTTTTCAGGCGGTTCATCAGGCTGCAGCACGATGTGAGCTATTTTCCTGGCGTGAACACCCTGAGGGCCGTCTGGCCGAGATCATTGTGCTGGATCAGTTTTCACGAAATATATATCGTGATGATGCCCGTGCCTTTTCCTGTGATGCTATGGCGCTGACATTGGCCCAGGAGATGGTATTAGCTGGCCTGGATGGTGAAATTTATCCGGTTATGCGTGCCTTTGTTTATATGCCCTATATGCATAGTGAATCTGCGTTTATTCACCAGCAGGCCATCAGGCTCTTTGATCAGCCGGGAATGGAGTCGAACCTGGATTTTGAACAGCAGCATAAAACAATTATTGATCGCTTTGATCGTTATCCCCATCGTAATGAGGTGCTGGGCAGGGAGTCGACAGCTGAGGAGCTGATATTTCTGCAGCAACCGGGTTCGAGCTTCTGATTTCCATCTGAATGTTGGTGAAACATTGCGCAATGCATATTTGACGGGCAAGCTGGGTAATGTTTGCAGTTGTCAGGTCGACATCATAGTCAGGGGGGGAATCGTGAAAGCTCATTTATACCTGCTATTTATAATGTCTACCTTGTCTGTGCCGGCCGGTTCGGTGCAGTCCGAGGATAAACCGTGGGTGCTGCTGGAAGGTGAACAGGCAGCTATGTTGATTCACCAGTGTTCACGGGAAAGCCCTGAGGCTATAAGGTCGGTTTGGACACCTTCGGCAGCGGAGATCGAAAAACTTGAGTCTCAACTGGTGGAGATTACCAAATTGAAATCTACGGCCTGTTGTGGGGCTGGCGGCAGGGTTGATGATGTGAATGCTTATTATCGCCAATACGCCGGTCTTGTTATTGAAGGTAAAAAGTTGATTTATATTAATGCCGTTGCCCGCAGCGCCAGTGTTGATAATTGGCGTCAACAGCCGGCGATGATTTGTGATGGCGGACGTTCATTCTGGGGCGTGCTTTATGATCCATCCAGCGGAAAGTTTTTTGATCTGGCCTTCAATGCTGAGGCCTGAGAATTATCGTGGCATGATATTCTGAAGTACTGTGCTGATCTTCCTGTTATTGGTCAGTTTCAGTAAAACCGGCTCGCCCGTTCTGTTGTCAGGACCGCGGCAGCGTGACGATTGCGGCTGAATAGCACACATCGTTGCCGGTAAATCCTTCCGGGCTTGAACATTGATTCATGGGCGTATTCGACCAAAACGACAGCCATGCTGTAATTGTGCCGTATGTGACATATGGGTAGCGTGCACCTCATGGATGCCCTGTTGGGGTATATCCCGGCGGGTTTCAGGGAAGGGGGTTTGGCTACTGTTAGGCCTCATCCATCCAGCGATCATCCGCTCAAGGCCTTTGAGTATAAGTCTGTCCGCATTGCATGCAATAGCCGCGTTTGGGATGTTTATTGTCATCATGCCGATAAATTCTAAGGGATTTTTTAATGGAGGTGACTATTCAGTTAAAGCATGGATTGTGTGTGGCGATAAACAGGGTAGGGATAATAAGTCTGCGGAGATACCATGATCGTTCAAAAGTCCGATGTTTTACTGTTGTGTCATCGTCGTTTATTTGCGGAGGATCTACCGCGTTTTTTTGTCGGTAATGTTGATCATTGTGAAGATGGTATGGTTCTTATCAGTGGTTACTCCTGGATCAGGGATAGTATGAGCGGTGTACTGAGCCGAAAGGCTGACCTCAGAACCAAGGTTGTTTCCCTGCTTTCAGGGACGACGCTGGTTTATCAGTTGCCACGGGATATCGATATCACGGCATTGACTATTGATTCCCGGGATCATCAGCAGTTGTTGTTGTTAGATGGTAAGGGGTTTTCTATGGATATTACCGATCACCATTGAGCCATCGACCCGCTGGCAACTCAGGTCTGTTGTTTTGCTGACGCGCGAATTAATCGACCGATAGTCAGGCCCTGAACGAGAATCGAAAAGACAACAACGGTATAGGTGACGACCAGTAAAATGTCACGTTCCTGCCCGGCGGGCAACGACAGTGCCAGGGCAACGGAAATACCTCCTCGCAGACCACCCCAGGTCATGATCTTGATGGCATCATTGCTGAAGTCACGCCGCAGGCGCAGGATGGTGACGGGTATGCCAACACTGATAAAACGTGCGACCAGTACCACCGGAATCAGAAATATCCCGGCAGTCAGGTAATGCATATCAAAGGTCAGTACCAGTACCTCCAGGCCTATCATGACAAATAATACGGCATTCAGTATTTCGTCGACCAGCTCCCAGAACAGGTCGAGGTGCTCCCGGGTTTTATCGGACATGGCCAGCAGGCGACCATGGTTTCCAATCAGCAGACCGGCGACAACAACGGCAATGGGTCCGGATAAATGCAGGGCATGGGCCAGGCTATAACCACCACAGACCACAGCCAGGGTAATTAATATCTCTACCTGATAGTTGTCGATGCTCTTGAGTAGGGCATAGGCCATCGCGCCAATTAATAAGCCGAAAACGATGCCACCGATGGCCTCCTGGGCAAACAGCAGTGCGATACTGCTGGCATTGATATCGGCACCACCAGTGGCGATGCCCAGCAGGACGATAAAGACCACGACACCAACACCATCATTGAACAGGGATTCACCTCCGATTTTGGTTTCCAGGCTTTTGGGTGCCCCTGCGGTCTTGAGGATACCGAGTACGGCGATGGGATCGGTGGGTGATATCAGGGCGCCGAATAACAGGCAGTAGATAAACGGCAGGTTGATGCCAATCTTTGTCAGTACCCAGTGGCTGGTATAGGCAATGATGACTGTCGACAGGCAGACACCAATGGTGGCCAGGAAACCGATAATCCATTTATTTTTGGCCAGATCGTTGATGTTGACATGCAGGGCCCCGGCGAATAACAGAAAGCTGAGCATGCCGTGCATCAGGGTGGTGTTGAAGTCAATATTGTCCATTAGTGGCTTGATCTGAGCGGCCAGGCCGAGTCCCAGGGTGTCAAGAGCAACAATGCCGAGTGACATCAGTAATGCAATCAGCATCAGGCCGATGGTAATGGGCAGGCGAATGAAGCGATGATTGATATAGCTGAACAGTGCCGACAGCGTTATCAGGGCGGCAATGATGTCAAACAGGCTGATGTGTGTGCTTTCATTCATGGTGTTGCTCGGGGTATAGAGTGGCAGGCCACCCGGTTATAAAACAGGCCTGGCCATCTGCGGTAAATCTCTTTTCTGTCCCATGGCATGGGCGATCAATTGCTGTTTAAGTGGTGGCAGATTATTGGCCAGGTTCAGGCCGTTATGACGTAGCCAGCGGAGTGATTCGTTGTTGTTACTGAATAGCTTCTTGAAACCATCCATGATGCTCATGGTTAACAGGTTGTCACCTTTGCGCCAGCGTTCATAGCGACGTAATTCCCGTTGGCTACCAATGCTGTTTTTATTGCCAGCGAGAATGATTTCGGCCAGTGTCGCCGCATCAAGCAGGCCGAGATTGACACCCTGACCGGCTAATGGGTGAATGGTATGGGCGGCATCACCAATCAGGGCGATACGTTGTCCAATATAGTGGTTGGCATGCTGTCGTTGTAATGGAAAGCTGGCCCGTTTTTCATTGGCAATGATGGTCCCTAACTGGAAGTCGAAGGCCGCTCCCAGCTGTTGTCGAAAGCTGGCATCATCACAGGTGAGTAATTGTTGGGCCTGTTCGGGCGTTGTCGACCAGACGATGGATGAGCGACCATCGGCCAGGGGTAAAAAGGCCAGCGGGCCAGTGGCGATGAAGTGTTGCCATGCCGTTTGTCGGTGTGATTTTTCGGTTTCAACGACAGTGACCACGGCCTCCTGCTGGTAGCTCCAGCCACGGGTTTCAATGCCGGCCAGTTGTCGAACAGATGATCGGCCGCCGTCGGCACCGACCAGCAGGCGGGCACTCAGCTCATGGCCATTATCGAGACGAACCGTGATATGGTCGCTGTGTTGTTGCAGGCGGGTGATATGGGCCGGACAAAGTAATTCTATGTTATGGAAATCTTTCAGGCGATGAATCAATGCTGTCTGTATCACCCGGTTTTCAATAATGTGACCAAGGTGGGCAGCGCCAACATCGGCACTGTCGAAGTGGATCTCACCGCTGCCCGTTTCATCCCTGCTGCCATCCCAGACAAACATGTTGCGAAACGGGCTGACCCCCCGATCCTGCATCCATGGCCAGACCTTGAGGTGTTCAAAGATTTGTTGCGATGCCAGAGTGATGGCCGAAACGCGCAGGTCAACGGAGTCCCGTGGCCAGTTTGTCTGTGGTTCATGGGTTTCAATGATAGCGATATTCAAGCCACTGTCGGTCAGGGCATTAGCCAATGTTGCGCCGACCATGCCGGCGCCAGCGATGATGAGATCATAGTGCGGTGCCCGGCTCATAGCGGTAGTCCGCGGGCCAGGCGTGGTAGACGACCGGCCAGACCCATGGCCTGGCGCGCCAGACGACGCTTTAATGGCGGTAACAGATCCATGGCCAACAGGCCGGCATTGCGGGCAAGTACCAGCGGGGTAAAGTTATTGGAAAATATCCGTACCAGAGCGTCGGTCATGGCAGAGACATTGCGCTGGTCTTTGCTGCGCCATTGTTCGTATTGTTGCAGCGTCGTCGCTGCGCCGATGTCTTTTCCCAGTTGCAGGGTGTCGCAGAGAACCTGGGCCAGCGCAGCGACGTCGCGGATGCCAAGATTAAACCCCTGGCCGGCTATGGGATGCAGGGTATGGGCGGCATTGCCTATCAGTGCCACCCGTGCCGTATCATGTTGCCGGGCGCGAATAAGGTGGAGCGGATAACTGGTGCGTCGGCCACATTGTTGCAAGGTGCCAAGGCGGTGGCCAAAGCGTTGTTGTAACTGTGCCAGAAAGTCTTCCTCGCTGAGGGCCAGGATATCATCGACCGTCTCATTACGGACAGTCCAGACCAGTGAACAACGTCGTTCGGACATGGGTAACAGGGCTAACGGGCCCGTGTCGGTAAAACGTTCATAGGCAATATTCTGATGACAATATTCCGGGGTTATATTGGCAATGATGGCACTTTGGCCATAGTCCCAATGACGGGTAGGAATATTACACAGGCGGCGAACGGCGGATTGACCGCCATCGGCACCGATAATCAGGCGGGCGCTGAGTTTTCTTTGCTGTTTATTCTGTGTGATCGTTACCTGGGCCTGCTGATCATCCGTTGTCAATGACTGTAATTCGGCCGGACACAATAATTCGATATTGTCCTGCTGTCCAAGTGCCTCGGCAAAGACGTTGCCAATGTTTCTGTTTTCGATTACGTAACCGAGGGCATCATGGCCGCTATCATGACGATCCAGATGGGTGAAACCGAAATGGCCACGGTCGGAAACATGAATTTTATGGATTGCAGTGCTATGTTCGGCCAATGGTTGCCACAGGTCTATGCTTTCCAGGATGCAGCGGGAGCCATAGGCCAGCGCAATACTACGGTCATCATAGCTGGGTTGCCGGGCAGATTTGAACGGATAGGCCTCAACGAGACCGATGCGCAGGTTTTGTCCGCCAAGGGCACAGGCCAGAGAGCCGCCCACCAGGCCACCACCGATAATCAGGACATCATAGTCTGTTGAGCTTGTCATCATCAGCTATTTTCGTGCGCATGGGTTTTCATCCAGGGATTATTATAGTTTTCCCATTGTACACTGCCAGTCTTTGTGAAATATACAGCGCCACCGGCTGCCGGGAAAATTTCAGGTGAAGGCAGGACAAGGCAAAAAGTGGATAGAAAGCGGAGTTTACATGCGGGTAAACGTCACTGCTGTCCCATATACCCCGTCATTCCCGCGAAGGCGGGAATGACATCCTTGTTGTTTTTGAAGTTCATGTCTATATATACGCCAACACGCCATCATCACTGTAATGGTAGCATTCGATGAACTTTCGTCATTCTTATGTGGGACAGCAGTGGGTAAACGTGCATTTCGAGCCAGTTTCTAACGCCGGTTTGTGCCGCCTGATACTTTCCCGGCAGGCGGTGAACCCCTGGCCATCAATGCTTCAATCTCAGCGACACTTTTGGGTGCCGCTCGACTCATAACTTCGCAGCCATCGCGAGTGACCAGAATGTCATCCTCGATGCGGATGCCGATGTTCCACCATTTTTTGGCGATGCCACGGCTAGCGGCTGGAATATACAGGCCGGGTTCAACGGTGAGTGTCATACCCGGTTCCAGCAGGCGCCAGGCGCCATCAATCTTGTAGTCACCGACATCATGGACATCCATACCCAGCCAGTGGCCGGTGCGATGCATATAAAAACGGCGATAGGCCTCGTCTTTGATCAGTGCCCGATATTCACCTTTCAGCAGGCCAAGTTTGATCAGTCCGCGTGTCAGTACCCTGACGGCAGCCATGTGAGGATCATTCCAGTGGTTACCGGGCTGAACCTTGTCGATGGCGGCAAGCTGGGCCTTCAGTACCAGTTCATACAGGGCCTTTTGTGCCGGGCTGAAACGACCATTAACCGGGAAGGTGCGCGTGATATCGCCTGCATAACCCCGGTATTCGGCCCCGGCATCAATAAGAACAAGATCGCCATCCTTTAACTCAGAATTATTGTCAGTGTAATGCAGGATGCAGCCATTGGCCCCACCACCAACAATACTGGGATAGGCCGGCTCACGGCAACCATGAGACATGAATTCATGAATAATTTCGGCTTCAAGCTGGTATTCCATTATCCCGGGGCGACATTGAGACATGGCACGTCTATGGGCATTGGCTGATATACGTGCGGCCCGGCGCATGGCCGTTATCTCGCTGCGTTCCTTGTATAGGCGCATTTCATGGATGAAATGTTCGAGGACGATAATTTCTTCCGGTGTGCTGACGCCACTGCGGGATTTTCCCCGAACCAGGTTTAGCCACTCGGTTAGATGGGCGTCGAACTCCGGTTGACTACCCATGGTGTAGTAGATTCTTTTACGGTCTTCCAGCAGACCGGGCAGAATGTCATCGATATCATCAACGGGGAAGGCATCATCGGCGCCGAAATCATCACAGGCACCTTCAAGGCCTGCCATCGGGCCGTTCCAAAGCGCGGTGTTCGGGTCATGACTACGACAAAATAACAGGTATTCGCCGGAGCGACGTCCCGGTAGTAACACCATCACGGCCTCGGGTTCGTGAAAGCCGGTCATATAAAAAAAGTCGCTGTCAGGCCGGTAAGGATACTCGACATCGCGATTGCGCGTTTTGGCGGGGGTG
>Ga0316187_10004316_pt1 | contig 12293 bp, 8 predicted proteins | sample CroRivburrow1_MG_FD_204927 | JGI IMG/M metagenome (GOLD analysis project Ga0316187, IMG submission 204927) | Coastal sediment microbial communities from Maine, United States - Cross River worm burrow 1 | ecosystem: Environmental > Aquatic > Marine > Coastal > Sediment | place: USA: Maine...
CCGTTCATGAATTGATTCACATTATGAAGAATTTCATTGACGAGCACCATATAGGCCGGAGAGACCAACGAGCCGTGATCCAACCAGCTGCTGCAGTCATGAACCAGGCCGGATCCGATGGCCGCCGCACTGAGACATTGAAAGGTGGCCTCGGCGGCGGCCTGGGGGTCGCAAAATTTGGCATCAGTGGCACCGGCAGTGCCAAAAAAAGGCAATTCGTAATACTGTGCCATTTGTGCCATGGCCCCGACCATTAAACTCATTTCAGGCGCCCCATAGGAAAAAATTGACGTTTGCATGTCCATTATGGTCGCAAAAGCGCCGTAGATAAAGGGGGCACCCGGCCTGACAGTCTGAGCCAGCACCAGGCCGCTCAAGGATTCCGCACTTCCCTGCACGATGGTACCGGCAAAAGTCGCCGGAGCGGAGCCGCTGGCCTGGGGTGCTGGAAAATTAATCAGAGGAATGCCGTTTTCAACGGTGAAAATCATTTTATCCACGGCCGGATCATAGTATTCCAGGGGTGAAATCGGTTCTGAATACTGAACAATCGTCGGTGCCCTTTCAAAGTTATCTTTGCCCCCGCAGATCAGCAGGGCCATCTCGTAGATATCGCGCTCGCTGTTCGTGTCCTTGCAGCAAAAGACCAATGGTTTTTCACAGTAAGTCAGGGCCTGGCGCACAATCACACGGTCGGCGATGTCCGGCGGTTGATCGTCTGCCATGCCGATGATCATTGACCACTGAAAATTGGGCAAGGCATCCGCCAGGGTGGCGGTAATGCGGCAATGCTCGCTGGTGAAGCGTTTACGCTCATCCGTAATGGGGTCTAAATAGTCAATGCAATCCAAACTGGGCCCGAACCAGGATGTGTCTCCTTCCAGAAAGACGGAGCGCTTGCCGTTGCGGTTTCCCAGTACGACGCGGGAAGGCGCTTTACTGATAGCATCCTCCACCATCCAGGAAGGGATGCGCACCCGGTCACCCTGCACTCTGGCACCGGCGCCCTCCAGCAACTCCACGCCCCGCGGATGGGTCATCTTGACGCCGGTTTTTTCTAAAACTTCCAAAGTAGCCATATGAATCTGTGCTATTTGGTCGTCATTTATAACTCGCAGTTTTGGTTTAAAATTAAATTCCGGCCGATTCATATCCATAATCATTGCCTCCTTTTATTTGGATGTGTTTATTGCCAAATCTCTTTATTGCCAAGCACCAAATTATTCACCCTGTTAAATGAATACCCGGCTTGTTTCGGAATGGAAGGTAACCGATCAGTCCAGTGGCAGTCGCCTAAAACGATCCGGGCATTTGGGGTCATAATAATGATGAATCGGCCCTTCATTGACAAACCGATCGTGGCATCGCTTTAGCGCTTTCGGCGATAGTGTTACACCCAAGCCGGGTCCCTCAGGGACCTGTATAATATTGTTCGTCTGCCTGAACGGTCCTTCTTCGATCACATCATCGGTTTGCCAGCGAAACAGCGACTGACTCGGCTCATGAATCCACTGCATGGCTGCTGTCATGTGAAGATAAGCGGCATTGCAGACGCCGGCATCGCCGCTATAACACCAGAATCCGATTCCCATCATCTCACAGGCACCGATGAAGCGAACTGCACGACCGATTCCGCCAAGTACTGCGAAATTTGTCACAATATTGTCAGGGGTTCCAAGTGCCACCGCCCGACGGATGTCCGGAATATGAGTGGAAAAAGGAATAGCGGAATTTTTTCTAAGCTGGGCCATTTCCTCAAAAGTAGCGACCGGATCTTCATAGTTGCGGATATTATAGGGTTCTATTTCACGTAAAACCCGACGAGCGGTCGACAAGGACCAGGCCATGTTGGAGTCCAGGCGGATCATTGCTTTTTCTCCAAGCCGTTCACGCAACATTTTAACTGTGCTGATTTCCAGCTCCGGATCACCCACCGTGAGCTTGCCTTCGAAATAGGTCGAACCGTGTTCGTCACGCATTCGAAGGCAGTAATCGGAAATTGCTTCGGGAGACCTCTCACCCCCGCGGCCGTCCTCCTCAATCCGGTAGCAAAAATACTCGGTGAAAGGAATTTGTTTTCGTACAGCCCCTCCAAGCAGCTCATACAGCGGTTTATTCCAAGCCTTGCCGCGGATGTCCCAAAGTGCGATTTCAATTCCCCCGAAAGCCTTGACAACGGAGGCATCGTCTGTATTCTGAACCACACGCCATTCCGGTACACATCGCATTTCGCAACCGGCGATGTCGATAGGATCCTGCCCGACCAGACGAGGTGCCATATTTTTATTAATGACCTCGGCACAATCCCAGGAAGGCGATTCGCCTAGCCCGACAATGCCCTCGTCTGTTTCAACTTCAATGATTGTTTTTGACGTTCCCGGATAAAGCCCTACGGACCAGAAAAAGGGTATATCCATAGGAATGGTAACGGGTGTTGCACGGATGGCGGTAATTTTCATGACCCATTTCTCCTTATTGTGAAGGTTGACCGAGAAATGCAGCAGCCATTTCGATGACCGGCAAAATGTTGAGATTATTTATCTTTGCCTGCGTAAACATTATTCTCCTGAATACACAAGGTCAAAAGCGCTCCGATGAGCGCCATAACAGCGAAAGAAAAGAACACGGCTGCATAGGAGTCAAACAGATCGATGATTTTCCCCGAAAGCGGCGTGGTGATAATGCCGGCAATACTGGTGAATGTCGTCAGGAATCCCATGCCGGTGGCCGACAATTTTCTTGAAAGAATATCCGAAGGGTAGGCGGCCAAAAGAACGTCCGGCATGATGATCATCAAGCCGACAATCGTCAGCAGACTAACAGCCAGGGTGATACTGACATTGCGGGATAATAAAAAGGTTGCTAACGCCAGAATGAGCATCAACACAAGAATCAGCGGTTTGCGTTTGCCCCCGAAATAATGGTCTGAAAAATATCCTGCCAGTGGAGACGCAAAAACTCCGGGGAGCAAAACAAGGGCGGATATCGTGCTGGCACGGTCAACAGACATGGCGTAGGCTTCTTTCAGAAAGGACGGAATCCAGACCAGGCAACCGAATTGAACGTAAACAAAACAAAAATACACCAGGGCCACCGACCATAGAATGCGATTGGTCAAAACTAGAGACAGCTGTGATCTCGGATCGTTCTCAATCTGTTTTTCCAGGTGGATCTCATCATCAAAGTCGGGAAGTCCTCGCTCACGCGGATTGTTTCTCACCATCATCCAAAAAAGCAACGCAACCACTGCCAGCAATACGGGCGGGATGATGAAAGAACTGCGCCATCCCAGATGATCGCCAAGCAATCCGGAAAGCCTTATTCCGACACTGCTGCCTGCCGTGACACACGTCGCGAAAAATCCGATGGCCGTCGCCCGCCGTGACCTCGGAAACCAGCTTACGATCAGTTTCAGGGAAGAGGTCCACCCCATGGACTGTCCCAAACCGTTTACCAATTGCCCGAGGGAGAGAATGCCGAGAGAGGTTGCCTGGCTGAATATAAGATTGCCGGTGATGGAGATGACGGCACCCCAGGTAAGAACTTTGCGGGGGCCGAAGCGATCGCCGAGAAATCCCGCCGGCAGCTGAAATATCGTGTAGGAAATGAAAAAGAGCGCCATCAGCCAACCGGCCTGGGTATTGGTAATACCGAGGTCGACTTTGAGAAGGGGGATCATGGGGGAGTAGTTGAACCGATTCACATAGTACATGCCGAATAAAAGCCAGGTGAGAAAGAGCACCAAACCTGCCGGTGACTTTAGTCCGAATTGCTTCAAGTAAGCCCCCACATATATTGAATATTGTCGAATGAAGATTGAAGATTTAAGGTTAATCTGAATTTACTGCCAATGTTTCATTTTTGTAGGTTGGGTTGAGACCAAACGCCGATATGTTGGGTTTCGTCCCTCAACCCAACCTACTAAATGAATGCAAATCTATGTATTTCTTTGGTCTTGGTCGAAACCCAACATAATTATGATTTAACCTCAATAGAGATTAAATTGACGGAGCGAGCCGACTCCGCCATAGTAGCAGATGGCAGCGACGGCCGCGAGCGACAACCACAAATATTCAATCGTCAATCTTCAATTTTCAATTCCGAGTGAGGCATCCGAGGGCGGAAAATTCAGGTTTTCGATGAAAAGATTCTGAAAGCTGATCTTTTCCGCCAAGGGCAGGTGTTCGACACGTTGGACCTGCTTTTGGAGGTATTCTCTCAAATCGGCGTTGATCAGCATCATGGCGCAACCGGTTTTGGAGGTGTTTCCGGCAAAACGGACTTTGCGGGCCAGCTTTTCCGGAATCAAGCCGATGGTCGCCAGGCTTTCCGGCCGCAGGTGATAGCCGAAGGCACCTGCCAGGGTGATGTCTTCAAGGTCTTCTGCGGTTACCTTGGCTTCGGACATCAGCATGTCGATCCCCGTGCGAATGGCCCCTTTGGCCAACTGCAGCTGGCGGATGTCGGCCTGGTTGAAGAATACACCGTCAGCAATGTCAAACACCGGCTTATCATCAACAAGCCTTAAACCTTCGGCGACGGACACTTGAAGGCCTTCTTTCTCCTCCGGCGTTTTCATTCTCCCATCGGGATTCACGATGTCGGCCTTAAGCAAGGATGCCATTATGTCAATGATGCCGCTCCCGCAGATTCCTCTGGCCGGCTGCGCATCGATCGTTTTGAAGTCGATGGTCTCTCCATCAAAATGGGCCGCTTCCACGGCTCCCGGGACAGCCCGGATACCGCAAGACACTCCCATGCCTTCAAAAGCCGGCCCGGCGGCGGTCGAGGCCACGATGAACCGGCCATCGTTATTAATCCCCATCTCGCCGTTGGTCCCGACATCCACAAACAGCGAGGGTTTCTGCTTTTCAAGAGAGCCGCAGGCCAGAACACCGGCGGTAATATCCGATCCGATAAAGGCATGCACGATGGGCGGCACATAGATCCTGCCGGCCGGATTGATGTCAAGACCGAAATCTTCCGCAGCGTAGGAAGCACCTCCCTTGATATCTACGTTAAAAGGAAGGTGACCGAGGGATTCCGGATTGATGGCGGCAACAAGCGTCAACATGGTGGTATTGCCACCGATGACCACATCAAGGACTTCTTCCACCACGGCATTCGATTTTTGGCAGGCTGTTCGAATCAGGCGGTTTAGCTCCTTGCGGACGACACCAGCCACTTCGTCCAGTCCTTCCTGGGTCGATCCTTTTTGAATGCGGCTTAAGACATCGTGCCCAAATTTCGTCTGGGGATTGATGCTGGATGTGGTGGATAGCTCTTTGCCGGTAACCAGGCAAAACAGGGTGACGACCAGTGTTGTGGTGCCGATATCAATGGCCAGTCCCTTGGGAGAGAATTGGGCATCCCATTTTTGTAATATGACTTGCGAATCCATGCCGGCGTATTTCATCCAATACGCGTCCTTTTTGAAAACGACAACTGCCGCGGGATTCAGGTCGATACCGCCCAGATGCTCGCCTTCGAGGATGCGGGCATCCACTGTAAAATCATCCGGCAGATGCACGGTGATATCGCCTTTGGGGATGAAACGGCACGCCAGGCGAATCCCCATTTCCCGGGCCTCGGTCTCAGAAATACTGCGATGATCTGTTTGCGGAACGTCGGCAGGGTTGTCCATGCGGATTCTGCACTTTCCGCAAATCCCCTTTCCGTTGCACGGCCCCTCGATTTCATAGCCACCCCTGCGCAGGGCTTGCATGACGGTTTCATCGGATCGGACGTCCATATTTTTTTTGAAAGGCAAGATGGTTAGCTGGGTCATAGTTGTTTATCTCCGGATTGACGATTTTCAGACAGTTTTGAGGTCACAACACCCTAACCCGGATAAACCGGCCTCCGGCTCGTAGAGCCTACGGCTCGGAGAGAAATAACAAATAACAAGCACCAAATGACAAATAAACTCCAAAATACAATATCCAAATCTCAAACAAGATCAGACGCCAATTGTTTGGAATTTTTTAATTGCTGTAACCTTATATAGAGCTTCAATAAATCGGAGGTTAATGTCATCAATTTTATATCAATTTCTCGTGGGAGCGGCTTCCAGCCGCGAAAAAAAGTCGCATTATAGCTGTCATCGCAGAATCGCGGCTGGAAGCCGCTCCCACAACCAAAATTTCATAAATAACCATTATTAAATTTAGGTTCAAATAAAGAATTCGAGCCGACCGGCTATTTCAGCGATCCGGACGGCTCATTAACAGAAAAGGGTCGCAACATTGAGAGAAATAGTTAATGTTTAATAGAAAAGTCAGAGCGAAGCGATACCACAAATCTTCAATCTTCAATTCCGGCTTGTCCGGGTTCCTCATTTACTTTTCGCTCCGGCATTTTCAGCCTCGCGGGCTTCTGCCGCCTGCAGGATATCGGCGATTTTCTTCTTTGTGTCTTCCGGTACCTTTGATATGGGTCCCTCAAAATTAGCGATGATGTCACGGGTTTTTTCGATAATGCGGTCTTTCATCGTCTTTCTGCCCTGGGCTGCCCAATCCTCGTAGCTACTGCGGTCCATGAGGGTCGGTTGCCACAGGGAGGCGGCAAACTTTTTGGTATGGTCGGTATCGGAATAGTTACCCCCCGGTCCCGCGTTGCAAATTTCCTCCACCGCCAGGGTCTCATCATTGATGTCAATTCCCCTGGCGACGACGTGGCTCATCCCGATCTGCTCGTCCGCCATCACCAGTTGGAGAACGGAGCCGGTCATGCCGGATTCGAAGTAGCCGACATCGTGGATGAAATTGGCTCCGCTGAGCATGGCTGAATGTACGGAGGTGGCGGCTTCGATGGCACCCTGGGGATCCAGGATTTTGGTGTCGGTACAGCCGGCGGTGGAAAACATGGGCAGCCCCACGAATTTGGCCATCTCAGTGAGGGCCGCGCTCAGGAGACCCAGTTCCGGCGCTCCATAGGCGTAAACCGAGTATTGCATATCCATGATGGACTGGACGCCGCCCATAATAACGCAGGTGCCGGGATTGATCAGCTGGGCCACCACGACACCGAGCATAGACTCGGAGAGCGCACAGACCAGCTGCCCGGCATGGGTAGCCGGCACCGTACCGCCACCGATGCAGCAGGGCGTGTAGACCTGGGGAATACCATTCTCCGCGCAGTACATGGCCTTGTCCATGGCATGAAAATCACTTAGCAGCGGCGATATCGGTTCTCCGTAAAATACATAATTCGGACACTGCTTGAACGCGTCTTCGCCGCCGGCCATGGCGATGGCAATCTGATGAATGTCACTGCAGGTGTTCCGGGAAAAGGCCCAGGATAAAATGGGCTTGGTCGTGTTCTGGACCATTTCCGCAAATTCGTAGACGTCCGCCAGAGAGACCGTTACATCGCTAATGGTGCCCAGTGACTGCACAAACCCGATGTTGGGAAGCGCCTGGCAGATTCGCGCCACCATGGCAGCGTCTGTTCTGACATATTTGCGCCGTTCCAGGGTATGGGGGTCCGTAAAATTCGGAGGCGTAGGTCCGGGACCGAAAAGGACCTGGTTTTTTTCGATAAGGGTCTTGCGGGTGCCGTCCCAGCTTTGCACAACGGTCACCGGCGGAACAGTGGCCAGGGCGTCCAGGATAAGATTTTGAGGAATCTTGACAGACACGCCGTCGACCAGGGCCCCGTGTTCCTTGAGCAGCTCGCGGGCTTGTTCATGGTGAAGGTGCACCCCCGTATTACGAAGGGTTTCGATCATTCCTTCAAAAATTCTTTGCTTCTGGTCTTGGGATAAAATGGAAAACTGGGCTGTCTGATTGACCGTCTGATTCGTTCGGGTGCTCATCATCAAACCTCCTTTTTGTCTGCCAGGTTAATGATTTTCTTCATCTCCTGAACTATGTTTTCGTCCAATGGCTCCGGTGCGTGGGACTCCAGGATGCGGTCCACCTCGGGTTCGAGCCGATCATTGTAGGTTTTGCTGCCCGAATCCGACCAGACTTCATAATTGGATCGATCGATAATTGTCGGTCGGAACCATTCCTTCCAGTGATCATAGGTGTGATCATGACTCAGGAATTCACCACCCGGTCCCACTTCTTTGAGAATGTCCAGCGCCAGGGTCTCATCCGTCACCTGAATACCTTTAGCGATCTGTTTGACCATTCCAATGATTTCGTCACACATGACCAGACTCGCAAGTGATCCCGTCAAACCGCCATCGAGACAGCCGATCTGATGGATCAGGTTGGTGCCTGCCATTAAGTTGTTGTATATACTCATCACAGATTCCGAGGCCGCCTGTTCGTCAACGACCTTGGCGTCCGTGCACCCGCCCGCTGAAGAACTCAGCAATCCCAGCCACTTGTATATCTCGGTCATTGCCGCCGAGGTCAGGTGAAGCTCGGGTGATCCGTATGAGGGGGTCTCTTTAGCTTGAGCCATAACGGATTGAATGCCGCCCAGGAGCAACGGCGATCCGGGTTTTTTCAGGCAGCATAGCACCACGGTAAACAGGGCATCGGCCAGTGTCTGGACGAGTACCCCGGCGATAGAGGCCGGCGCCGTAACGCCTAAAACCGCACACGGTGTGTAGACGGCGGGTATCCCTTTTTCCGTTGCAAACAGAAGTTTATCGACGGTGTCGTTGCTGCTCATCAGCGGCGAATCCGATCGAATAAACGTTGCAAAGAGCGGATTTAAGCGAAACTCCTTTTCACCGCCCCGCAGCAGACAGGCCATCTCCCATTGATCCCTCAATCCGTCCCCATCGATACTGGTGACGACGAGGGGCTTGGTACAGTTTTTGATCATGGCTAAAAACTGATGCCGATCATATGTCTTGGGATTGGGGGCGTTCGACACCCGTCCGTGGGACATACAAAAATCAAGCCTGGGCAGGTAATCCACGATTTTGGCGGCGGCTTCAACATCGGCGAAGCTAGACTCCCGACGTTCCCCGGACTTGCGGTCGTATACGAAGCCGGCATCCGCACCACTCCCGAATGCCACCTCGTTTTTTTGCAGTTTGACCGAACGCTTGCCGTTTCTGCCGGTTAAAGTGGACTTGGAAGGACAACTGCCTAAGGCTTGCTCTACCATGGCGGTTGGAATCCGCACCCGATTGTCCTCGCTCACCACGGCATCACTGTTGGTGAACAGTTCCAGAGCCTCGGGGTGAGATATCCTGGCCCCGGAAATTTCCAAAACATCCAGGGCCGCAAAGTAAATCTGTTCAATTTGATCGCCGGTAAGAATCTGGAACCTGGTTGTCCCATAGGCCTGTTGATTCATTTTAATGAGCATTGTTTTTTCTAGCATGGGTTGATCTCCTTTTTTACCGGTAATTTACAATCCAAGCAGTTCCTTGCCTGTGTCCACCGCACTGGCGGCATTGGATGCGTATGCATCGGCCCCGATCTCTTTGGCAAACTCCCCGGTTACGGGAGCGCCGCCAATCATAATCTTGACCTGGTCCCGGAGGCCGGCCTCTTTAATGGCATTGATGGTTTCGCCCATCTTCGGCATGGTGGTGGTCAACAGCGCCGACATGCCAAACAGGTTTGCGTTGTGTTCCTTTATCGCCGCGACAAAGGCCGCCGGCGCCAAATCGATGCCCAGGTCAACTACCTTAAATCCGGCACCTTCGAACATCATGCCCACCAGATTTTTGCCGATATCATGCAAATCGCCCTTGACCGTACCGATCACAAACGTACCGGCAGTTTCCACACCGGTTTCCGCCAGCAGCGGTCTTAAGATTTCCATGGCCCCGTGCATGCATTTGGCACACCGCAGCACCTCCGGAATAAACATTTCGTTGGCTTTAAAGCGCTTTCCCACCACCTCCATACCGGCCAGAAGTCCTTTCTCCAAAATATCCTTTGACGATACATTTGCGTCAAGGGCTTGCCGGGTGAGGTCGGTCACTTCGTCCACTTTACCTGCGATCAATGATTCTGCCATTTTTCCCAAGAATTCACTCATAATAATTTCCTCCTTTTATTCCATACCAAACTCTTCTCTGTCCAGATTAAAGAGAACATCATTTTCAAGGTAAGCCTGTTCCAATTTTTCCTGATGCTGTTTCAGTCGACCGCCGTTGCGGCTAGCCAGTTCCAGAACGAGATAATTGATGATGCAGGAAATCGTGGTCGGATTTCCAATAAAGGGGATGTTTTTGGAAGGCGCAATCAGTGACAGATGGGCGAAATGGGTTAAGGGGCACAAGGAGCTGTCTGCAATGACGATGAGCGTCAAACCGAGCCGTCGAACCATTTTGCCTAGACGAATAAGCTCATTGGGATATCGTGTCGTCGCGATGATAATTACAAGGCTTTCAGGTGCTGCAATCGTCAACCAGTCGATTGATGCGCTGTCACTTCCCTTTATTATACGAACATCCGGCCGAATCTTCGTCAACGACCAACCCAGATAGTATGCAAATGTGTAGGACAGACGGGAGCCGATGACATAGATAGAATGACTTTTTTCAAGAAAATCGACAACATGGTTCAGAATATTCAGATCGACGCTTTCAAAAAAGTGTTTGAGGTTGTCCATCTCTTCAAATACGACGCGCCTGAGGCGATCGGTGCCCGGCCCCTGCAACTCAGACAAGTCGGTTCGATCCAGCATTGTCAATTCCGTGTCCACAAAATCTCTCAATGCCTGTTGAAATGCCCCATAGCCTTTGTAGCCCAACCGGCTTACGAAACGTACCACGGTGGCCTCACTGACGCGGCATGTCTCAGCCAGTTCCTTGGTGGTCATGAAGACCGCTTTGCGGGGATTTTTGAGAATGTAGTTCCCTAAGACTCGGGCTTTGGGTGTCAAGGAAGGGCGCTGTTCGATGATTCCTTTCATTGCCGGATGCGATGGGTGATCGTTCATCGTTAATTTTTTCCTAAAAAGGACGTGATAGATCTGCTACTAAGGCAGCAAGCCACAAAGGTAATCATATAAATTTATTTTTTTCGTGCCTTTGTGTCTTCGTGGCGATGTTATTCAATGAAAGAATATTAATCAAATGAAATAAAACATGGCAAAACAGCACGGCTGAATCATCGTAGAGGCGCGCGAATCATGACAAAATCTCAAAATAGATGCACCGTCCAAATGATCTCGATACGGATCGAAACTATAAGTACAATCATAATTTCCAATTTGTCAACCTATTTTGGAATAAATATTTTCTTTTTTTAATTTTTTCCTTGACATGATTTATTTCACTATCATAAGTAATGATATCGTGAGATGGTTGAATTTTGAATACTTGAATGGATAACTTATCGTAAAAATTGATATATTTAATGTTTTTGTGATAGTAGAGCATCTGTGGATCGACGCCAATTGAAGACTGAAAGAAAAACAATCATTTGCTTATTATTTGAAGTAAAGGAAACATTTCGATATTCCCCAGGCGAATTGCCACAAAACGCATAACAATAATTTCTAAGATACTATAAAAGGGGAGAAATATGTTTGGCAAATATAAACCCTTGTGGGGTAAAAGATCCCGACTGAAATCCAGCTATGATGCGGTGATCATCGGCGGCGGTCTGCATGGTCTGGCTACCGCCTATTTTCTGGCCCGGGACCAGGGCATCACCGATGTGGCGGTTCTTGAAAAACGTTTTATCGGTTTCGGAGGTGCCGGACGAAACACGGCCATCGTGCGTGCCAACCAGCGAACCCAGGAAAATGTTCCGCTTTACAGGGAAGCCCTTAAGCTCTGGCCCATTCTGACAAAAGAGTTGGACTACAACCTGATGTTTTTTAATTGTGGAAACCTGAATCTGTTGCACAGCGAGGCGGCCATGAATGCGGCCCGGATGAACGTTGCGACGGCGCAGTTTCACGGTGTTGAGAGCCATTTGATCGATGCCAAGCAATGCCGGGAGATGATGCCCGCCCTGAACATAGCAGAGGACATCACCTATCCGATTTTTGGCGCCATGTTTCATCCGCCGGGCGGAATTTTGCGTCATGATGCGGTGGTGTGGGGGCTGGCCAAAGGTGCCTCTGCGCGCGGAGTGGATATTCATCAGCAGACTGCCGTGACAGGCGTTGGGGTTGAAAACGGCAAAATCGTCTCAGTAGAAACAGATCGCGGGAAGATTCATACCCCGCGGGTTTTGTTGTCGGCCGGTGGTTATTCGGCCGGCATTTGCCATGAAATGCTGGGCATCAAACTACCCATCAGTGTGTTGACCATCCAGTCCATGGTGACCCAGCCGCTCAAACCGATTTTAAATCACGTCATTTCATCCGGTGCCTATCACGTCTACGCCAACCAGACCTTGAAAGGTGAAATCGCCACG
>Ga0316187_10004317_pt1 | contig 12293 bp, 7 predicted proteins | sample CroRivburrow1_MG_FD_204927 | JGI IMG/M metagenome (GOLD analysis project Ga0316187, IMG submission 204927) | Coastal sediment microbial communities from Maine, United States - Cross River worm burrow 1 | ecosystem: Environmental > Aquatic > Marine > Coastal > Sediment | place: USA: Maine...
TGCGTTCATAATGATTTCCTAAAAGCTTATCCCAAAGATGAACCTTATGTAATAGCATGGAACACATATTTGGAAGGCTCCTTGCCGACTATTGCAAGTGTGCTTTCAGAGAATGGTTATTTTACAGGTATGGCAGGGAAGTGGCATATCGGTAAATTACCTGAGGATGTAAATATTCCAGTCCTGGAAAAAGATGCTGACCTTAATGATCCTGCCGTAGATGCAAAACTGAGAAAATATCAGAATATAGTAAGCGAACAGGTTAGAAAGGATGCAGGCTTTGATTATACTTCAAGCGTTCTTTGGGGCAATTTTGATAATTTTCCTGTATTAAGCCTGAGGACTCATAACTTTCCCTGGATAACCAAAGGTGCAGTTGATTTCCTTGAGGAAGCCAGCAAAAAAGACCAACCTTTCTTCCTGTATGTCGCCAGTACAGCCGTTCATGGTCCGGGACATGCAGAAGCATTCAATAAAGACCTCCGGTTTACCCTTGAAGGAAAGATGGATGATGTTTTGAAATATCAATTGCCAGCTGATTCCATGAGAGAGGCTATTAATGCACAGCCTCCTGTATTAAGACATAAATTTGCAGGTATAGCTTGCCTTGACCATCATATTAAATTAGTGAAGGAGAAATTAGCTGAACTAGGTCTGGATGAAAATACCATGATCATTTTTATGGCAGACCATAATGTTGAACCCGGAAAGGCTACTTGTTATGAGAAAGGGTTGAAAGTGCCATTTATATTAAAACTACCTGAAGGACAATCCAAGGGAAGTATAAATGACAAACTTGTTAGTAATGTAGATATTTTCCCAACAATCCTGGAATCGGCCAATATCCCAATTCCAGATGGATTATTATTGGATGGGATCAGCATATTGCCCGGGATAAGATCTGAAAATATACATACCCGTCCATATGTTTTTGCGGAATCAGGTCTTGCGAGGTCGGTTAATGACGGTAAATGGAAATATGTTGCTTTCCGTTACCCTGAAGACGATATATCCAGTATGAAAAATGGAGAATTAAACTATGCGCCGAATTATTTGAATATGGAAAAACAGGCACATTCATCTATAGCCATGGAACATTTTCCGGCATATTTTGATGCGGACCAATTGTATAACCTGGAAAAAGATCCATATGAACAAAATAACCTGGCTTATACGCCAGCCTACCAGGCAGAATTGTCCAGACTACAAAAGGTATTGGCGGATCATTTATCTACTTTCGATCATGCATATTCCCTTGCTGACACCAGTTTTATGCGAACTGAACAGTATAAAGAACTGGTTACTAAATCAAAGTCATTTGGAACGGATTATATACCCTGGTTAAGAAGAGACCATGGAAGCATTCAGTGGCCACCAATAAAATGATATTACTGGACAGGTATCTCCAGCCAATGATCTGAAAAAATCCGGAATGCAGTTTTTTATAATCTTATAAATTTCTAAATTGTACATACTCGATTAGTAAAATACTACAAGATCTCTTTTCTTTCGCGACGTTTTGGATAATGAATCCAATGATATCGAACATCTGTCAAGAAAGCTGAACATACTCATCAGCAAGCAGGATGTCCTTGCAAAAGAAATATCAGAAATTAAGTCTGCCCTCGATCAATACCGGGATGAAGATTTGGTTGATGAAGTAAATACCGAGTCAATTCAAAAGCGAAAACCAGGCATTCCCGATAGTCAGATCCCTGGAAGTGAAGAACATGTTCAAAAGCATGGCGTAGACGAAAAACACACCCCCGAAAAAGAAGAATCTATACAAGAATCTGACATGTCATACCCGGAATTCCCAGAGAAGAAAAGGATAGAAAAGGTAAAATCAGCAAGTGAAAAGTCAACCGGATCATCCTTGTTCAGTATCCCGGAATCTGTTCGATCCAACCTGGAAGACTTTATTGGGACCAATCTATTAAATAAGATAGGAATACTAATACTGATCATCGGGATCAGTATAGGGGCTAAATTTGCTATTGACAGGGACCTGATAAGTCCTTTGGTGCGATTAATCCTGGGATATGCTTTGGGTTTGGCTTTGTTATTCTTTGCTTACCGGCTCAAAAAGAAATATCATAATTTCAGTGCAGTTCTTTGCAGTGGCTCGATGGCCATATTATATTTTATGACTTTTGCCGGGATCATATACCTCGAGATACTTGGATTAAATACAGCATTCATTATTATGGTGTTTGTAACTGTATTTACCGTTTATCAAGCCCTCAGTTATGATCGCCAGGTTATTGCAATAATAGGATTAGCGGGAGCTTATGCTATCCCCTTCTTGATTGGAGGTGATCCAGAAGGATACATCTTTTTATTCTACTATATGGCCATTATCAATGTGGGTATTCTATTAATATCAATAAAAAAATATTGGAAGCTTCTTTTTTACATCGCTTTTATAGCCACATGGATGATATATCTCACCTGGTGGGCCAATACAGACTTCAGCAATGATCAGCCGTTTAGATACTCAATAATATTCAGCGGTATATTCTTCCTGCTTTTTTATGCCTCCTTCCTCCTCAATAAGGTCATTAATAAGATCAGTTTTTCTTTTGAGGATATTATACTAATTGTATCGAATGCACTTATTTTCTATGTATTATCTTACGTAAATTTTGAAATTGATTTTTGGAGAGATAATCTGGGTTTATTTACCCTCATCAATGCTTCAATACACATATTGGTTTGGTTGATCATTTACTACTGGAAAGGGGGAGATGAAAAACTACTGCGACTTGTAGCAGTATTGGCGATTGCATTCATAACGATAGCTGTTCCTATACAATATGATGGTCACTGGGTCACTATTTTATGGTTCATGGAAGCTCTTGTTTTATTTTCAGCCGGGCGTATCCTCAAAGCCCATTTTTATGAATTTGTGACCTACCCGATTTTAATATTAGGGTTGTACAGTCTTATGGAAGACTGGAAATTAGCATACGCCCAATTCAGTTCATTTGAAAATGAAGCGGTTTATAACCTGTTTTTCAATATAACTTTCCTGGAAGGACTGATCGTAATAATTTGCCTTGGCATAGCAAATTATATTTATTTTCAACCCAGGTTTCCATCTATGAAAAATATTGATGTAACCTTTAAAAATCTCATGGAGATCTATCTTGTCGGGGCACTTGTTTTTGTATTGTATTACACCTTTAGAATTGAAATTGCCATAGGGTTTAACCAATTGTTCATTGAGTCAAAGGCTTTACCTTTTTCCGGGAGTGATTCAAACCTTACGGAAGTCGCTGACCAGGACATTAAGAATTTCAAGATCATTTGGATCTATATGTACTCTATGTTTTTCTTCTTCATGGTAACTATTGCAAATATTCTAAAATTCAAAAACGAAAAAATCGGGCAATTCAATTTGATAGCGAATGGAGTAGTTTTATTGGCATTTCTATTACAGGGGCTATTTGTGCTCAGTGCTTTGAGAGAAAATTATATATATCCGGAATATCCTGATAAGTTCATCCCGGGCATTGAAAACATAGTTATCAGATATCTGTCGATTCTTGTTTTTGCTTTTACATTTGCTGTGAATTACTGGCTTATCCGGCAGAAGTTCATGAAGGACAACTTGAAATTATACTTGGTACTTTTTTTGGCACTTGCTACATTATGGATTTTAAGCAGCGAATTGTTCCACTGGCTGGATCTTGCAGGTTATGAATCAGCTGACAAACTTGGTTTAAGCATTTTATGGGGTGTATTTTCCTTAATCCTTATTATAATCGGAATATGGAATAAGTTAAAATATCTTCGCATAAGTGCCATCATATTATTTGGGATCACCTTGCTTAAACTAGTTCTTTATGACATAAGGGGTATGAATTCCCTTTCCAAGACTGTTGTATTTATTCTTTTAGGTATATTACTCCTGATCATCTCTTTCTTGTATAATAAGTATCGAAAGGTTATATTTTAACCTGCCTTGTATGCTAAATATTTATTAGGTCAGTTCATTTTAAGGATAATTTGGGTAATAGATCAATCCTAATTTTCATTTAAATGCGATTTATCCCTATTTTTGCAGCTTAAAATCAGACAATATGCACTTAAGCGAACAGGAAATCCAGAGAAGAAGTGACAGGGAAGAACTCGAAAAGCTAGGTATCAATCCTTACCCATCCGAAACATTTCCGGTAAACGTCTCTACTCGTGATATTCATGAGAACTATGAAAAGCGAAAAATGGATTACAAAGATATTGCCATTGCCGGGAGGATGATGAGCCGAAGGATAATGGGATCCGCTTCATTTGCTGAGATCCAGGATTCCAGGGGAAGGATCCAAATATATGTTCGTCGTGATGACATATGCGAAGGGGAAGATAAAACCCTTTACAACACTGTTTTTAAGAAATTACTTGGGATAGGGGATATCATTGGCGTTAAAGGATTTGTATTCACCACCCAGACAGGAGAGATCTCAATTCATGTTAAAGAACTGCACCTTCTTTCAAAATCATTAAAACCATTGCCAATTGTAAAGGAAAAAGTTGATGATGCGGGTAATGTTCAGACATGGGATGCCTTTACCGATCATGAGCAGCGATACAGACAAAGATATGTTGATCTGATTGTTAATCCGGAGGTGCGAAATACTTTTGTCCAGAGGACCAAAGTAGTGAATTCGATCCGTGATTATTTGAACGAAAAAGGTTACCTGGAAGTAGAAACGCCGGTATTGCAACCTATATATGGAGGAGCCGCCGCCAAGCCTTTCAAAACCCATCATAATACCCTGGATATGGGTTTATATCTCAGAATAGCTAACGAACTATACCTTAAACGATTGATTGTAGGTGGCTTTGATGGCGTTTTTGAATTTGCCAAGGATTTCCGGAATGAAGGGATGTCCCGTTTCCATAATCCTGAATTCACTCAGGTGGAGCTTTATGTAGCTTATAAAGATTATAACTGGATGATGGACCTTGTAGAAGAGATGGTCGAAAAAGTGGCTATAGATCTGCACGGGACTACAGAGGTAGAGGTCGGGGAAAATATGATCAATTTTCAAAGGCCATGGAAGCGATATACAATGTTCGAAGCGATTGAACACTATACCGGTGTTGATATTGCCGGAATGGATGAGGGACAACTAAGAAAAACAGCCGCTGAAATGGGACTGGAAATTGATGAATCTATGGGAAAAGGAAAGATCATTGATGAGATCTTTGGCGAAAGGTGTGAATCCCACCTGATTCAGCCCACTTTCATTACAGACTATCCAATAGAGATGTCGCCCCTGGCTAAGAAGCACCGATCAAAAGAAGGCCTGGTAGAGCGTTTCGAAGCCATTTGTAATGGGAAAGAGATTTGTAATGCCTTTTCTGAATTGAATGACCCACAGGATCAGAGAAAGCGTTTTGAAGATCAGCTGGAACTTGGGAAAAGGGGTGATGAAGAAGCTATGGTGCTGGATGAAGATTACCTCCGGGCCCTGGAATATGGATTACCTCCGACTGCTGGCTTGGGAGTAGGCATAGACCGCCTAGTCATGATCATGACCAACCAGAACTCCATACAGGATGTTATATTCTTCCCTCAAATGAAGCCTGAAAAGAAGGCAGAGGTATCCTCTGTACAGGATTATGTTGATCACGGAATACGGGAAGAGTTGGTGCCTATAATAGAAAAACTAGGTATACAAACCTTAGCACAATTAAAGGAATTGAACCCAAACAAGCTGTTCAATGATGTCTGTGGTATGCGAAAGAAGCTGAAGCTAAAGGACGTAAAAAATCCTACATTGGAGGAAGTAACGGAGTGGATTGCAAAGTAGTTGATTGAATGTAAATACGATCAATGTGCAGTTAGATTAGTTATCCCACCAGCTTCTTTGGCGATTCAGTTTAAGGTCTTGCAATAATGAAGATTTAGCCCTGATGGTGACATTATAGGACTGGTACCTTCCGAAAGGTATCCATGTCATTGCAAGCTGCCAGCAATGCAGGTCTCTGTTTATACTGACGTTTGTCTGGGTGAAACCCTTATTTTGAAAGTCATAACCTGAAGAGAAACCAACTTTCCATTTCTGGGTAAGGCTGAAATCACCGCTGAATCTCAGGGTTTGTGTGATCTTAGCCTTTTCGTACCCTCTTTTTGTATAGTTTACATTATAATTGACCCTCACATTCCAGGGAATGGCGAAATCGACGTACAAGTCAGGGTTCTGTTCTATATATTCCAATTCATTCCTTTCTGAATCTGTAAGTTCTTCTTTGTCCACATCACTGGCCTTGTTTTCCCAGGATTCCGGATTAAAGCTGGTTCCAATCGATAGATTGGCCTGAGTGAATTGTCCGAGGCCCATTCCTTCATCCCAGGCATAGCGGCTTGTTTTTTGTTGTACCACACGTTGATTGCCAGATCCATCATAATAGATTGAATCAAGTTTCCAAACATATGGATCCAGTGTTCCATTAACGTTGATGTCCAGTTTCTTCTTGAATAGTTTCGTCCTGGCTGTAATTCTTACCGGTGACAGGTTAAAAGAATCGGCAAGGAAATTGTAGCCGGTGGATACTGAGAAATTTTCAAAAATAGGTACCTTCCTGAACTCATTGGCGGAATCCTTTTTATCCCTGACTTTCATTTCCAGGGTGTTGCTAATTGAAATTCCCATACTTGCATTTTCACCCCTGGAGGGTGTTCCATATACAAATCCGGCATATTTTGAAAGTTGGCGCGTGTTCCCTAATGAGTCTACCTGAACATTCTCGTAATACCCAAATTTATCATCTGAAAAATCAGGGGCATAACTGAAGGAGATATTTGGTGTAAGTACATGCCGGATAGCTTGTATTTTATCCCCCTTAAAGTACATGGTCCCGTATAGTCTTGTATTCAGACCAGCACTGAGGTTGTATGAATACAACCTGGAGAATTTCTTGGTCGTATCGATCCGTACGGCATTTAGACTGTCATTCCATGAATAACTGAGTTCCTTGAAATACCATATTTCAGAATAATTTGCTGCAGGATTGATGGTAAAGTGCTTTAATACCTTGGCGGAGGTGGATATGGGTATTCTGTGCTGGATCCCATTTTGTCCTCTTTCCCAGATCTCTGCCAGGTTCGAAGTACTGAAATCAATGGTACTGTCGTAATTTGGATTTTTGTTCTCAATATCAAAATTAAAAGGCAGGTTTACCCTCTGGTTTGACATATTATTGGTTCCTATCATGTTCCAGCTGAAGTTGATCTTCTGAATTATGTTTTTCGCAGTGGGAGATTTCCCTTTAAAAGGATATATCCTGTTCATGGTAAGCGAATAATCCGGGAGTTGTAGATTGACCTTTCCTGTACCGGTATTTTGCTGGAGTCTCATGCTCGCTCCAAAATTAAAAGGAGTTCCTGTCAGGGTTTTGGAATAAGAAACAGAAGAACTGAATTCCTGGTTTATGTTATTCACCACATCATAATAGGATGGATTATTCTGGTTGTATGAAGAAGTTCCGGCGCGTAGCTGGGCCGAAAATCGTGATGATCCCTTTGATTGTGGCGAATGACTCCAGGTTACCCAGAAATCTTTAATTATTGAAGAATCACCTTCATCAATTCCTTTCTGGCGGTTATATTTAAATGAGAACTGTCCGTTAAAAGAATATCTTTTCCGGTAAGAGGAAGCCACGCTCAGACCATAGCTGCCTTTACTGTATATTTCGCCGGTCAGGGCAAGATCTATATAATCGCTCAGGGCAAAATAATAACCACCATCTCTTAGATAAAATCCTCTGCGTTTTTCTTCTCCAAATGAAGGCACAATAACCCCAGATGACTGCGTTCTGGGCATGGGGAACATTCCAAATCCCCAACCAATTGGCAAGGGAATGTCATTTACTCTCATATGAAAAGGCCCAACCATGATTTTATCATCTGGCACCAATTTTAACTTCTTTGCCTCAATATGAAAGTGAGGATCAGGTCTGTTACAGGTTGTATACTTGGCCCTGTCGATATACAAGTCGCCCCTCTGGTCCCGTTTTACGGTATTCCCGTGCATAATTCCTTCACCTTGTTGGGTAACCACACCTTTGATTATGGCTTTTTCAGATTTAAAATTATACCTCATTCTTTCAGTCTCATAGACATCAGGGCCATCCTTAAATACCGGTTCACCAATGGGGTTTCCTAAAGAGTCTTCTGTGCCTTCCGCCTGTATTTCATTAAGTTCATAATCCACATTCACCCGGTCGGCTGACAGTTCTACGTCCCCATAAACGATTTTTCCGGCCCCGTAAAGGTCCACGTTTTGATTCGTTAAACTCAGATTCATTGAGTCCCTGGCTGAATATTTAATGGTTGTTTCAATATCTCCAACAGGGGGGATGGTATCAGCTGCCAAGGCTGCAGAATCTAATAATTCAGTGCCTGCAGCCAACGAATCCGGGAGAGTAGTATTAATCATTGCTGAATCCAATTGCAAAGAGTTTTCAGCTGTAGAATCAGAAATATTGGTATTTTGAAACGTAGAATCTGTTCTGGTAAGTGGAATTAACGATGGTTTTGTTATATTTAGGGAATCGCTGGCCTGATCTTTGATTAATAGGGAATTGGTTTCTGATTTGATGCTATTTTCCTGATTTGTTTCAGGAGCATTGTTTTGTCCGAAAGCGTAAGTTATGGAGAACAACAGTAAAATGATCCCGGCAACACGTTTATATTTGTATAAACCCACTTTCAGTTTTATCAAAAAATTTACATTTTTGCGTAAAGTTATCCTAATAACTTTTAACAACCGAAATATTGTGAAAAATATTGTTATTATTCCCTGTTTAGCCTTTTTACTAATAATGGGGTCGTTCAAACCAGTCGGTCTAGCGCTGTATAAGGTTGATAAAGTTGTTATCGATGCCGGACACGGCGGTAAGGATCCTGGTACCCATGGGCTTATCAGCCAGGAGAAAACGATCGCCTTAAAGATAGCAAAAGAGTTAGGCCGCATCATAGAAGAAAACCTAAAAGACGTTGAAGTTATTTACACTCGATCCAATGATAAATTTATTGAATTGGAAGACCGTGCTATAATAGCTAACAAAAATGATGCAGATGTTTTTATTTCTATTCATTGTAATGCGGTTCCCGGAAATAAGGAGAAAATTTACGGGACAGAAACCTATGTGATGGGGGCCCATGTTGATGAAGGGAACTTCGAGATAGCCAAACGCGAGAATTCAGTGATCCTGATGGAGGATAACTATGAAGAAAGGTATGAGGGATTTGACCCTGAATCACCCGAATCGTTGATTTTGTTTTCAATATTTCAGAATGCATATATTGAGAACAGTCTTGACCTTGCGGAGAAGGTGGAGGATCAATTCGAAAAACGTGTAGGAAGACATAGCAGAGGTGTCCGGCAAGCAGGTTTCTGGGTCTTATGGCGAACCTCGATGCCCAGCATATTGGTTGAAGTTGGGTATTTAAGCAATCCAAAAGAAGAAAAATATTTGAACGATGATCTGGGACAAGTATATTTGGCCTCTGGAATTTACAGGGCATTAAGGGACTACAAAACCGAAATAGAATCTAACAACTAAAACTTCGACGTGCATTTATCTAAAGAATTTAAAATAGGTTTACTCAGTGTAATTTCGATTACACTTTTATATATCGGATTTAATTTCCTGAAAGGGATCGATTTCCTTGCATCAACAAATAAATATTATACTGTTTATGAGAATATTGGTGGTTTGCAGGTATCAAATTCTGTGATCATCAAAGGGTTTTCTGTTGGCCGGGTTAGTAATATTACTTATGATCAGAACAGGGGCAACAAAATTATAGTAGAATTGGATATTAACGGCAGTATCGTATTGGATGATTCAACTGTAGCTGTGCTAGAAAGCGAAGGTTTCCTTGGAGGGAAAGCCATTGAGCTTAAAATGCCTGCAGTAATAACAAATCCTCTGAAGGGGGGCGATACTTTGAGATCTGAAATTGCCCTTGGTATATTTGAGTCCCTGACCGAACAAACAGGTCCGGTAGCGGATGATATTGGGGCATTGATCAGACAATTAAATATAGAGCTTGAAAATTTCCACGAAACGGAATTGCTGTTAAGAGAGACCATAAACAAAATTAACTCCAATCTGGACCAGACCTATCTGATGATCAAAGAGAACAGAGAGAATTTTAAAATCACCATGGAAAATTTAAATGGTCTTACGCTCAATTTGAAGGACGCATCCAGTGAGTTAAAGCCACTGTTATTAGATGCGGATGTTTTCCTTGACTCATTGAATAACCTGGAATTGTCTTCTACTCTTGAAAGTATATCCAACTCAATGGATAACCTGAACTTATTATTGAAAAATCTGAATGAAGGTGAAGGCTCAATGGGTAAGTTACTGCATGATGATTCATTATATCATTACCTTACGAAAACTGCTGCAGATCTTGACAGCCTGTTTATAGACCTGCGAGAGAATCCTAACCGGTATGTCCAAGTGTCTGTATTCGGCAAGAAGGATAAAACGGAGAAGAAGAAGAAAAAAGAAGAGCGTCAAAAAGCCAGGTCTGAAAAAGAATAACAGCCATTTTATAGATATCCTTTTGACAGGAGCAGAAATTTAGGATATATTTATTGGTATGAAAAAAAAGGAAATCAAAGCACTGGTCTCTTTATTGGATGATGACGACCATTCCATTGTAACCCAGATCGAAGAGAAGATCATATCGCTGGGGAATAAGATCATACCTCATCTTGAAAATGAATGGGAAAGTAGCTTTAATCCGACCGTACAGCGAAAATTAGAAGATCTCATCCATACTCTCCAGTTCGATCAATTAAAAATGAGACTAATTGAATGGAAGGAAAAAGGAGCCAGGGACTTGTTGAAAGGTATGTGGCTGGTAGCGACCTACCAGTATCCTGATATTGAATATAAAACCCTGAAAGCCGAGATAGAACAAATATATCAAGAGGCTTGGAGGGCATTTCGGGATGATATTCACCCATATGATCAGGTCAAGATCCTTAATGGTATATTGTATTCGGATTATAAATTCAGAGCCAATACTAAAAACTTCCATAGCCCTTCAAACTCAATGATCAATGTGGTATTGGATGCAAAAAAAGGGAATCCTATATCATTATGCGTGATTTACATGCTTATTGCTAATAAACTAAAAATGCCCGTATACGGGGTGAACCTTCCAAATTTGTTTGTTTGTACTTATAAAACCCAGGAAGTACAGTTTTACATAAACGCCTTTAACCGGGGACTACTATTTTCCAGATCTGACCTGGAAAATTATATAACTAATTTACAGATTTCCCCTCTGGATATATTTTATGAACCTTGTTCCCATCTTGATATCATTAAACGGGTTCTGCGAAACCTGATCGTGTCTTATGAAAAACTGGGGGATCATTACAAAGTAGATGAGATTAAGATCCTGCTGAATGAGTTATCTATAGGAGAAGATGATGGGACTGGAGCGATCTGAAATATAATGTTTAGATATCCTGTATTTAATATTAGCTAAATCCCACATGTATCCTCTGAATAGGAATTTACCGGAAACTATAAATAACGATAAAATCATCCAGTTGAAAATATTCCAGGATATAATCCCTGCTTCCCATTTCCAGTCTGATGTGACCAATAATATTCCCTCCTGGTTTTAAATCAAATGGAGATAGCAGAAGGTTATTCTTAAATGACACTTTTTGTTTGCCATATATTTTGAAAAGTACTTCTTTCGCAGCCCAGGCAGCACAAAGGCTGTTTGGGTTTCTGGGGATTTCATTTAACTCTTTATCATTCAGAAACCTTTTAGATACATGAAATAGTGCTGGTTTTGCCTTCTCAATATCAACCCCGCAAGGTTCTTTTTTGTTTATCAATACTACGGCATAGGGGAAAGAATGAGATATCGAGATGTGCCAGGGAAGGCCAATTAAGTGAGGTTTCCTGTTTTCATCTTTTACAGTTCCTTTAAATTTTATTTTAAGTGATTTACACATCTCAAATAGGGTGGCGCGCGCACTTAACCACTCCTTCTTTCTCTTTACATGGTGGATCCCTTTTAATTCTGCCCGTTCCTCCTTTGATAGACGTACATGGTGTTGCAGATAATCTTCATTTTCTTCAATTTTCCACATTCCCAATGTGATATCCTCGTTGATTTGTTTGAATTTTACAATTGGCATGTTAAAAATCCATTTGAAAACAATTTTTCACAAAATTATATTAATATTATAAGTTGACCTTATATTAATTGCTGAAATATGGCCACATTTCAAATAGAA
>Ga0316187_10004319_pt1 | contig 12291 bp, 10 predicted proteins | sample CroRivburrow1_MG_FD_204927 | JGI IMG/M metagenome (GOLD analysis project Ga0316187, IMG submission 204927) | Coastal sediment microbial communities from Maine, United States - Cross River worm burrow 1 | ecosystem: Environmental > Aquatic > Marine > Coastal > Sediment | place: USA: Maine...
CTTCCCGGGCCAGCTCCAGGTGCGTTTCTCCGGGCCCGTGGCAGGACTCACAGCCCACGTTGATTTCCGCGAATTCGGTGGAGAAGGAGCGCGATTTGGCATCGTAATTTTTCTGCAGGTCTGTGCTGTGGCACTCGGCGCAGCGGGTGTTCCAGTTCTGGTAAGGGCCGGTCCAGTGCAGCGGATCGCGAAAATCGATGGGCTCATCCGGGTACAGGTGATACCAGCGCTGGCCGCCGCGGTCTGCCGGGCGACTATCCCAGGCGATGCTCAGTGCCTGCAGTCGTCCCCGGCTTAAGGGCAGCAGGTACTGCTGTAGCGGGTACACACCGAACACATAGCTCACCGGGAAGTCCGTGAGCTTGCCGTCCTCACCATCGGTGCGCACCATGAAGCGCTCGCCGTCGCGGAAAAAGCGACTGGTGACACCGTTATAGGTAAATTCGCTATTGTCGAAGTCGCCTAATACCGTAGCCGCTGTCGGCAGTTGCATGGCCAGGTCATGATGGCTGCCACGCCAGTTTTCATATTCCTCAAGGTGACAGCTTTTGCAGCTGTCGGAACCGGTAAAAGCGTGGGCGGTGCCGCTGAGCAGCACCAGGGCGATGAGCAAAATACGTGAGGCGTACAAGTGGCATAACCGATAACAAAAAGAAGGCACACATTACCTTATCTGCCGCCAATCCCCAACCCGGGACGTGGGGGTAATCAGGCTGCGCTTACAGCCGGTTAAGTCTGTCCATGCGCGCAGATTGGCTCGATGGTGTGGCGGCTAAATTACGGGCAAATGACAGTTTTATAACGCTCCCCAGGGCGTTTAACCTGCCCAATAGTGGTATGGACAGCCTTTTCAGCGCTATCTATGATGTCGCTCTGCTGGCGGGTATTCAGCCCGCCGGTGCAGCTGGGGCAGGTAAATCATGAAGCTTGGAATTCTGAAAACTGACGCGGTGCGGCCGGAATGGGTGCCGGAATTCGGTGAGTACCCGGATATGTTTGTCGCGCTTCTGGGAGAGCTGGACCCGGCACTGGAGTTTATCGTCTATGACGTGGAGCAGGGTGAATTTCCCGATGATATAGACGAGGCCGATGCGTACCTGATCACCGGCAGCAAATCCAGCGTCTATGACGACAAGCCCTGGATCGCTACCCTGATGGATTTTGTGCGCGAGTTGGACCGCCGGCAGAAGAAAATTGTCGGCATCTGCTTCGGGCATCAACTGATCGCCCAGGCCCTGGGAGGAAAGACCGAGAAATCATCCAAGGGCTGGGGTGTGGGTCTGCACACCCACAGCTTCAGCTCGGCCCCCGCCTGGCACGACCAGGGGGAGATGGACTTCGATATCCTGGTGAGCCACCAGGACCAGGTGGTGCAAAATGCTGTCGGGGCGACGGTGCTTGCCAGCAGTGAATTTTGTGAAAATGCGGTGTGCCAGGTTGGCGATCACATTCTGACTTTTCAGGGGCACCCTGAGTTCATTAATGCTTACTCCAGGGAAATTATGGAGCTGCGTCGGGAGATGATCGGTGAGGAAGTCTATCGCAATGGCATTGCCTCGCTGGCGGAGCAGCCCCAGGCTACGCGCGTGGCTCGCTGGATCCTGAATTTCCTGAAAGCGCCGGGCGCCGCCAATTAGTCGTCGCGGACTTTACTCTGCATGGAGTCGAGGTAGTCGTCCAGCTCCTGGTCGTTGGCAAAGACCGCCATGTCCGGCAGGGCTTTGAGGATCTCAAATACCTTGTCGATATGGGGTTTGCGATTTGCCGCCGCCAGGCGGCGTCCCGCGGCCTTGGTCTGTTTCGCCGCCTTGAAGATAACCCGCAGGCCCGCGGAGCTGATGTAGTCCAGCTCCTTCATATCCAGCACCGTCAGGTCCAACCCCTGCGCCACTACCTTTTGCAGCTCCTGGTCAAAACCCGGTGCGGTATCCGTATTCAGCGCGCCGGCAAGAGATACCCGGGCGACCGACTTGTTCTCGTCGATGGTGATAGCGGTTTTCAGTTCCATGTGGCTGACTGCCCCTTATCTATTAGTTTTGCTTAGTCGCCCTTGGCGTCCAGTGATTTAACGATTCGCAGAATATTGCGTTTGCCATCGTGGAGGTAGTGTTGCTCATCCGATAATTTCACTACCAAGTGTACACCAAGACCGCCAATCTCGGCAGACTCGATATCGGCACCCAGGGTGGAGCGATGACCCTCATGCAGTGGGTTGAAAGCCTTTCCCTGGTCACTGAACTCCATCGTCAGGCTGCTGCCAATTCTGTCCAGTTGGACGATAACCTCAGAATTCTCCGGGATTTCGCTGTATTTCTCGATGTTGGTCACGATTTCCTCGGCGATCAGTACCACTTCCATTTGCGGCTCCATGGCAACTTCCCACTCAATCAGCGCCTGTTCAAGCCACTCAATTACCCTGCCTGCAAGCGGCGTGCCTGCAGTAAAAACGCGCTGAACTTTTTGGCTTTGTGTTGCTGCTGTTGCGCCGGAACCTTGCAGTGGCAGCTGCAGCAGGAGCAGGGTTATGTCATCCGACTGCGCAGTAGCGCCTGCGAAATCATCAACTCGTTGAAACAGCTGCTCCCCTGCACCGTCCAGTGGCATGGATGAAGTGCCGGCGAGTTCTTCGTTAAAACGCTGCACGCCAAACATCTGGGCCTGCGCATTGAAGGCCTCGTCTATGCCGTCAGTGTAAATTGCCAGGCGATCGCCGGCCTGTAACTGGTAAGTGTTTAAGGGGAATCGCAGGTCCGGCGACAGCCCTATGGCGGGGCCGTCTTCCTGGGAAAGGATGGTGATGGCGCCGTCACGCAACAGGCTGGGCGGAGTATGGCCGGCACTGGCAAACGCCAGCTGTCCGCTCGCCAGGTCCAGTACGCCCAGGAACAGGGTGACGAACATGCAGTTGTCGTTGCCCAGTTCCAGTGCGTTGTTGAGCTTCGCGGTCGCGTATTCCGGGGAGTCGCCAGCGGCAATGAACTGCTGTAACAGGCTGATCGCCTTGGCCATAAACAGGGCGGCGGGTACACCCTTGTCGGACACGTCGCCAACCGCGATAAACAAACGACTGCCCGACTGCAGATAAGTATAAAGATCGCCACCCACGGACTTCGCTGGCCGCACTCGGGCCCATAGCTGGTAATCCGGTAGTTGTACAAATGCCTCGCCCCCCAGGGGTAGCAGGGACATCTGTATTTCACGCGCCGCTGCGAGCTCCCCAGCGAGGCGACTGCGGCTGGCGGTGGCCGTTTCCAGGTCGGCGATATAGCTCTTCAGGTCGCGCTTCATGGCGCCGAAAGAGTTTACCAGTCTGGCCAGCTCGTCATTGCCGCGCACCGAGGGCAGTGGGGTATCCAGGTTCCCCTTGGCAATGTTATCGCTGGCCAGCGCCAGCGCAGTGAGTGGCCGGGTCAGCCGCCGGGTCACCAGGTACACCGCGAGAGACATCAACAGCAGGGTGACAAGCCCTGTCACCGCCGTTTTGATCTGGTATTCGCGCAGTGGTGCAGTAATCTCCCGTTCGGAGTACATCACACCGATGGGCCACCCTGTGGATTGCAGGGCGTCCAGCCGCAGAATACATTTGCCGGAAACTTCGGGGCATTCCAACCGCCGGGTCGTCGCCTGCCCCGCCAGCACCGTGCGGAACATATCCTGCCAGGTACTGATGTCCAGTTCATCCAGCAGTGCCTCTGAATAATGGCGCAACTGGTTTTGCGGATTACGCCCACTGATAATGATGCCTTCCCGGCTCAGCAGGGTACCAAAGCCGCTCTCTCCCAGACGCAGGCGGCGCAGATAGTTCTGCAGTTCGTCCAGGGCGACATCTGCGGTAACCACGGCATAGAGTGAGCGCTGGCTATTCTTGTCTATCCGGAAGACGGGAACGGCGAATGTGGTCATTAATATTTCGCCGCCGCCACGATCGAAATAAGGCTCTACCCAGATTGGTTTCGCCGCACTGACAGCATCGCGAAACCAGGGCTGTTGGTTGTAGCGATAATCATCTGCTGCCAGGTCAGAGTAGGTGAGTATGCCCTCCCGGTGATAGTAGTAGGGGGCAAAGCCCTGCGGAGAATCCGCAATATCAGGGTTGAGCGCGATAGTGGCACCGTAAATATCCTCGTTGTTTTCCACTATATCCTTGAGCATTTGCTCCAGCCCGGCGTGACTGTAGTCGCGCTGTTCCAGGATGCGCGCCAGGAACAGTGTGGAGCCCTCTACGCCGTCCAGCCAGTTTTCCAGATCGATGATGGCTGAGCGTATGGTTTCCTGCGATTCGGTTTGCAGCCGGGCAAGGATCTCATCCCGGGACAGGTGATAGTCCACCAGCAGCCCCAGCCCGAATATCAGCGCCAGGGACAGGCTTAGAAACGCAATCAGCCGGGTGGAGATGCTGTTGGACATGGGCTGTCGCTCACCACTCGCCGGTATTTGGCATGGAAGCCCAGGGCTCTTGCGGTGCCAGGGACTCGCCCTCCTGCAGCAGTTCTATGGAAATGCCGTCTGGCGAACGTATGAACGCCATGTGTCCGTCCCGCGGCGGGCGGTTGATGGTCACTCCCTTGTCCATCAGTTGCTGGCACAGCTGGTAGATATCCTTGACGCGGTAAGCCAGGTGGCCGAAATTGCGCCCGCCGTCGTAACTTTCCGGGTCCCAGTTCCAGGTGATTTCCAGCAATGGGCTCTGGCCCTCCCTGGCCCGCGCGGCGTCCTCGGATGCCGCCAGGAATACCAGGGTAAAGCGACCGGCCTCACTGTCGTAACGATTGACTTCTACCAGGCCGAGTTTGTTGCAGTAGAAATCCAGGGTCTCGTCGAGGTCGCTGGCGCGGATCATGGTGTGCAGGTAATTCATAAGCTAATCCCGGTAGGGTAGTGAGTAGGTGAAAACCAGAAAGGGGTGCAATGCACCCCGCTAAGCATAGTAGAAGTGTGGGCCCGGGCTGACAAGCCCGTCCCGTGCAGTGTCAGTTGCGCGGCGCGGCGGCGGCCTGTTTGCCCGCCCTGCGTCCGGAGTAGGTCGCGTCGCCAACAGACATACCACTGCTGTAGCCCTCTGCCCTGCGAACCACCCCGCAGGCAGTGCGGCCGGCGGCATACAGTCCGGGGATAATCCGTCGATTGGGGTCTACCACCTCGCCGCTGGGCAGGGTGTCGAGACCGCCGAGGGTGAAGTAGGGCACGAAGGCGCCGCGCCCCGGGGTAATATCCAGCGCCACCAGTGGCGGTTCCAGGGGCTCCAGCCATTCCGCCGCCTTGTGGCAGATACTGTCCTCGCCGCGCTCGCAGTCCTCGTTATAGACCTTCAGGGTTTGCTGTAGCGTGCCCTGGCGCAAGCCCAGCTCCTGTTCCAGTTCCTCCACGGTCTCACCCGTGCCGGCCACCTGTGCGCCCAGGTAGCTGACGCGTTCATAGTCACCGTACTGTTCCACCGTGACAATAAAGTAGATGCGGTCTGATATTTGCCGCAGCGCAAATGCGCCCAGCCGCCCGTGGTAGACGTCCTCATTGATAAAGCGCTGCCCCTTGTCGTTAATTACGATGCCCCTGGTCATGCTGGCGGGGGGATAGTAGGGCAGGCTGATAAACCCCTCGTGCATATTGACCGCGGCGCCACCCACGGACATGCCCATAAGGATGCCGGCACCGGTGTCGCCCGGATTCCCGATCGGCTCAGTCCCGGCGCTCAGCATGGGGGCATACTTGGCCAGCATATCCTCGTTCATCACGAAACCGCCGGCGCAGAGGATTACGCCCTGGTGCGCGCGCACGTTGAACTCCTGCTGGTTCTGGCGAATCACCAGGCCCACCACCCGGTCCTGCGCATCTACGATCAGGGTCAGGGCGCGGGTTTCATACTCCACCGTTATCGCATCGCGCTGTGCGACATTGTCGGTGACTATTTTCATGAACAATGGCCCGCCGTTATCGCCCTCCACATAAAGATTGTGGCCACGGGGGCAGGGCTTGGCCTGCTGTGCAAAGGGATAGGCTTTTTCGCTACCGGTATACAACAGCCCATCATCTGTCAGGCACATGATGGCGCGCTCCTCGTGAAAGCTGTCTTTGAAGGGTACGCCGATATCCAGCAACCAATGGAAATGGTCCCTGCTGTTTTCACAATAATCGCGAATTTTCTCCGCGTCCGCCTGGGGGCCGGCGCACATCATCATATAGTTGAACATATCCTCGGTGCTGTCCTCGAAACCGCAGGCCTGCTGAACCCGCGTGCCGCCGCTGCCGCCCATGTAGATCTCGGCGCTGGACATTGCGGTAGAGCCGCCGCTGGCGCTCGCCAGCTCAAAAATGGTGACACTGGAGCCCGCATCCGCCGCCTCGATGGCGGCGCAACCGCCGGCACCGCCGAAGCCGACAATGGCGATATCAGTCTCCCGGTCCCATTGCGCTACGTCACTTGCCTTGCGCGGCTGGCTGGGGTTGGTTTTGGGCATGTCAGACATAATTTGGCACCTTGTACACGACCCCTGATATCCGCTGGCAGGGGCCAGTTTCCACGAACAGTGGATTAGAACGGTTTAGGCTGGGACTGACAACGACGGCAGGGGTCAGCTGGATTGATATTTTGTACGCGCTGGCGATTTCTTTGCCGGGCCTGCTGGAATCGCCCCCGCGGTACAAGAAATTGCAAGTCTGCTGGTAATGGCTTCCCCCTGGGGTACAATCCCCCGCTTTTGCCGGAGACTGTAACATTTCATGTGGTTCAAAAATATCCGGGCCTATCGCCTGACCAGTAACTTCGATCTTTCACCGGAACAGTTGGGCGCAAAGCTGGCCCAGCGCGCCTTCCGCCCCTGTGCCAAATCCCAGGCTCTTGCCCTGGGCTGGGTTCCCCCGCTGGGCGACGAGTCCGAGGAACTTGCCCATGCCGCTGGCGGCCGTCTGCTGCTGAAACTGAAGCGGGAGGAAAAGCTGTTGCCGTCTACGGTGGTGCGCGAGCAGCTGGAGGAAAAAGTAGCCCTGATAGAGGCGGACCAGGGGCGCAAGGTCTACCGCAAGGAGCGCCTTAGCCTGAAGGACGAGATTGTGCAGGATTGCCTGCCGCGCGCATTCAGTCGCTCGACCGCCGTGTATGCGTATATTGACCCGCGGGCCCGGTGGATATTCGTCGATGCCGCCAGTGCCGGGCGCGCTGAAGAATTCCTCAACCTGTTGCGTGAATGCATCGGCAGCTTTCCGGTGCTCCTGCCCCAGGTCAACAATGCCCCGGGCGCGACCATGACCGCCTGGCTGGCCCACCGCAACCTGCCGGACGACTTTGTGCTGGGGGAGGAGTGCGAGCTGCGTGAGCCCGGGGAGGATGGCGGTGTGGTGCGCTGCCGCGGCGTTGATTTGTTGAGCGAAGAGGTGGAAACTCATCTGAACGCAGGTAAGCAGGTGGCCCGTCTGGCGCTGGCCTGGGAAGACCGGCTGTCGCTGGTGCTGGCAGAAGACCTGTGTTTGCGCCGGCTCAGGTTTTCGGACGAACTTATGAAAGAAAATGAAGATATCCCCGAAGCGGACAATGCGGCTCGCCTGGATGCGGATTTTGCCCTGATGTCAGATGCCGTTACCAGCCTGCAAGAGCGCATCCTGGCGCTGTTTGGCGGGGAAGTGGAGTAACGACTGGCCGTGTCGCATCGTCCCGACACAGCCGACTACCGGGCGCTGTTCCTGAACGATGCGCCTATGATGGATATGCGCGCGCCCTCTGAGTTTCTGCACGGCTCTTTCCCCCATGCCCACAGCCTGCCGCTGATGTCAGATGAGGAGCGCGCCCAGGTTGGGACCTGTTACAAGCAGCGGGGTCAGGAGGCGGCCATAGAATTGGGTCACCAGCTGGTTGCCGGAGAGACGAAAGAGCGGCGCCTGGCCCGGTGGTGTGAATTCGCCCGACAGCATCCCCAGGGGTATTTGTACTGCTTTCGCGGCGGGCTGCGCTCGCAAACCGTGCAGCAGTGGCTGCTGGAGCAGGGCATTAACTACCCGCTGGTCCAGGGTGGCTACAAAGCCATGCGGCGCTTCCTGTTGGAAGAACTGGACAGGTCGGTGGCGCAAAGCGACATAGTCCTGATCAGTGGTAAAACCGGCACCGGTAAGACTCGGGTAATCAGCCGCCTGACGCGTAGTATTGATCTCGAGGGACTGGCTAATCACCGCGGCTCCACCTTTGGTCAATTACCGCAGCCGCAACCCAGACAGATCGATTTCGAGAACGCCCTGAGTGTAGCGCTGATGAAAATGCTGGCGGCGGGTGAGCGCCGTATATTCCTGGAGGACGAGGGCCGCCTGATCGGGCGCCTCTGCCTGCCGGACGTGTTGCGTGAGCGTATGGAGTGCGCACCCATGCTGGTGGTTGAGCAGAGCCTGGAGCAGCGGGTCGATATCGTAGTGGAAGATTACGTACTGGACCTGGGTCGTCGTTACGGGGCTATGCACGGAGCTGGCGGCGCGCAGCTGCACAGTGTAAAACTGCAGGACGACCTGGCGCGAATACGTAAGCGCCTGGGTGGTGAGCGCTACCAGCGCATCAGCGCGTTGATGGAAGAGGCTTTCCAGCTGCAGTGGCGCGAAGGGGACCTGTCACTGCACCGGGAGTGGGTGGCTTTCCTGCTGGAAAAATACTACGACCCCATGTACGAATACCAGCTGTCCCAGCGCGCGGGAGAGCAGTTGTATCGCGGTGACCGTGAAGCGGTGATCTCCCGGGCCGAGCAGGATTCCTAGGGTGCAGCCCGCGCGTGAAATTCATCGCGACCTGGTCCTGGTAGGTGGCGGCCATGCCCACGCCCTGGCGCTGCGCATGCTCGCCATGCGTCCCATCGAGGGTTTGCGTATAACCCTGATTTCCCCCGCCAGCCACACGCCCTACTCGGGGATGCTGCCCGGCCTGGTTGCCGGGCACTACAGCTTTGAACAGACGCATATAGACCTGGCGCGACTGTGCCAGTGGGCGGGGGTGCGCTTTATCGCTGCGGAGGTTACGGCACTGGACCCGCAGCAAATGCAGTTGTCTCTTGCGGGGCGACCACCCCTCTATTATGACGTGCTGAGCCTTGATATTGGCTCGCAGCCAGAGCTCGATTCCGTGCCCGGGGCCAGGGCACACGCGGTGCCGGTAAAGCCCGTGTCAGGATTGTGGCAGCGTTGGCAGGTGTTGCGCGAACGGGTGCTGGCACGTGCACCGGGCACAGATTATCGCATCGCCGTGGTGGGCGGAGGTGCCGGCAGTGTGGAATTGGCCATGGCCATGGCCAACAGTCTGGCCACGGACAGTCCCGGTATAGACCTGTGGTGTGGCGCTACCGATATCCTGCAGAACTACAATAAACGCGCGCGCTCTGCAGTGATGGCTGCACTGGCGCAGCAGGGGGTTAATGTGCACCTGGGAGCCAGGGTGGAGCGCGTTGAGGGTGATGCCCTGGTCCTCGCCGGCGGCAAGCGCGCCAGCTATGACGATTTATTCTGGTGCACCGGCGCCGCCGCGGCACCCTGGGTGGCGGCCAGCGGCCTGGCTACCGATGCCCAGGGCTTCCTGGCAGTGCGCGATACCCTGCAGTCACTGGATGATGACCGGGTATTCGGCTGTGGCGACATTGCTACCCAGGTAAATAACCCCAGGCCCAAGGCGGGAGTTTATGCAGTGCGCCAGGGGCCGGTGCTGGCGCACAACCTGGGCGCGGCTTTGCTGGAAAAGCCCCTGCGGCAGCACCGGCCCCAGCAGCGTTTCCTGTCGCTGATTTCCCTGGGTGAGCGCCTGGCCACCGCGGATCGCGGGCCCTTCAGCGCCACCGGCGCCTGGGTGTGGCGCTGGAAAGATCGTATCGACCGGGAGTTTATGGGTCGCTTCGAGCAGCTCCCCGAGATGATGCCGATCAGGCCCTGGGGGCGTCTGCCCCAGTTGCCCGAAGACGCCCGGCCCCACTGTGGCGGCTGTGGTGCCAAGGTGGGGGGCGATGCGCTGGCAAGCGTATTGGCCGAACTGGCACGGGCCTATCCGGCGCATTGCACCGGCGGTGGAGATGATGCCAGCCCGGTTCCAGTGGCGGATGGCGAAACGGTATTGCAGAGTGTGGATATGCTGCGCGAGTTGGTGGCAGACCCCTGGCTGATGGGGCGTATTGCCGCCAACCACGCCCTGAGTGATCTCTACGCCTGCGGTGCCAGGCCGGTATCGGCCCTGGCGGCGATCACTATGCCCTTCGCCGGCCCGGAAATTCAACAGCGGGAATTACAGCAGTTGCTCGCAGGTGCGCTGCACGAATTCGCCGCAGTGAATTGTCGCCTTACCGGTGGGCACAGCATGCAGGGGCCGGAGTTAAATGTCGGTTTTGTGGTGAATGGCGTTGCCCCTGATTCAGGCGCTTTGTTGGGTAAACGGGGTTTGCGTGCAGGAGACAGCTTACTGCTTACCAAGCCACTGGGTACCGGAACGCTGTTCGCAGCGCAAATGCAGTTGCGGGCCGACGGTCGGGATATCGAGGCGGCAATTGATACCATGTTGCAAAGTAATGCGATCGCGGGAGAGCTGGCTCTGGCCAATGGTGCCAGCGCGGCTACCGACATTACCGGCTTCGGGCTGTTGGGCCATTTACTGGAAATGCTGGGGGATGACCTGGGGGCAGAACTTGAGCTCACGGCACTCCCGTTGCTGGGCGGTGCGCTGGACACTATGAGCGCTGGAATTTACAGCACCATGCACACTGCCAACGCCCGGTCCTATGCATCGCTGGCGCGGGGAACCGACGTAGATGAGTCCCTGCGGGAAATATTGTTTGATCCCCAGACCAGCGGCGGATTGCTGCTGGGCATCGCCCCGGAAGCTGCTGTAGCCCTGCGCGAGACCCTGCGCGAACGCGGTTACCTTCATGCGCAAATCATAGGTACGGTTGCCCACCGTGACGCCGCTGCCGCGCCGGTGGTAACAGTGCAGCAGAATCCGGCGTTTGCCGCCGAATCCTAGTCCCGGTCCCAGTAGCGAGTCATTTCCAGGTACAGGAACGAGGCGGTCCAGGTGATCAGCACCAGCCCGGTTAATGATTCCAGTCCGGTAAGGTAGCGCAGGTCGCCAAAGGGTTCGATGTCCCCGAAACCCAGTGTGGTATAGGTGGTGAAAGAGAAATACACGCAGTCCAGCAGGCTGCCGTCAAAGTTGCCCTGCAGGTGTCCCCAGCCCTGCGCCCGATGCATTATGAAAAACGATATCGCGAAAATCCATACCTCCGCGGCGTGCGCAGTCAGCGCCACGAACACCCCCAGCACTATGCGAAAACGATGGCGTATCTGGAGCCGCGGCATAATCAGCGTAAAGCGATACATAAACTCGTAGTGGATCATCACGGTGATGCCAATGACGAACAGGTTTACCGCGACAACGGTGATCAATTATTTTGGCTCCGGCTTTGTGATGTCCGCTTTGTACTGTAACTGTTTTGACCGCGCAGCTAAACCTTTTGCCCGGTGGGTAGCGGGAAAGTACCGGCATTGGCATTATCTGCGAAAGGGATACACTGCGAGGCAGTAAGATCGCTATCTGAACTTCAGCGCACACCACATGGATGAATAAACTTGGCTGATATACTGCCTTTTCACAAGCCCTCCCTGAAAGAGAAGCACAAGGGTAAGACACTGTGTCGCCACGGACATCACAAGTGGCTGGTGGACAAGGAAAAACAGTTTGATGTGAAACAGGGCAAGCTGGTGACGGTTTACCGCTGTGCCCGCTGCGACAAGCAGAAGGTAAAAACCCACTGAATATGGGTGGCGGCATCTACAAAAAGGGCTCTTCGCGCGTCAGCGGGTTGCTCTCCTAATTATAGAAACATTCTGTTTTTGGATAATTTCGGGGTTTGGTTATTGCCAACGGGTCCGGACGAAAACAGGTTTTTCAGTCGCTCCACGATATTCGCTTGGTGAAAAACCTGTTTTCGCCCGGACCCTTGGTTCGTGACGCTCCGACAAAACTAGCAAAAAATTAGGGGCCAAAAAGAAGTTCTTCATTTATTTCCACGACTGGAAAGGATAAGCATCTACCGGGGTCGCGGGCGGGAAAGTGTTTCTCACCAAGCGAATATCGTGGAGCGACTGAGAAACACTTTCCCGCCCGGGGCCGACACACCGTGGCGGCACAAAAAAAGCCCCGTCGGACAGGACGAGGCTTTTTGGATTTATGGTGCCCAGAGACAGAATAGTACCGGCAACCGCGTTGGGTCGACACACTGTGGCGGCTTTCACAAAAAAGCCCCGTCATTGCTGACGAGGCCTTTAGTTTGTATGGTGCCCAGAGACAGA
>Ga0316187_10004320_pt1 | contig 12290 bp, 12 predicted proteins | sample CroRivburrow1_MG_FD_204927 | JGI IMG/M metagenome (GOLD analysis project Ga0316187, IMG submission 204927) | Coastal sediment microbial communities from Maine, United States - Cross River worm burrow 1 | ecosystem: Environmental > Aquatic > Marine > Coastal > Sediment | place: USA: Maine...
TACATAAAGAAATTTAGAAATTTATTTCTTTAGAATTTTATAAATGTATAAATACCTTGTCATATACTTTTTCTCAGGAACAGGAAATGCAAAAACTGCAGCCCACTGGATCGCTGATAATGCTAAAGAAAAGGGTTTGAGAACTGAAATAATCCGGATTGAGAAAGATACTCCTGTACCGGTTAAAGCATTCGATGAGAACACATTAGTAGGCTTTTGTTTTCCCACACATGGTTTCAATACCCCTCCAATTGTAATAGACTTTCTCAGACGGTTCCCAAAATCTCCTAGTACAAAGATATTTCTTCTAAATACCCGTGCGGGGATGAAGCTGTATAAATTATTCACACCCGGCATGAGTGGACTTGCCTTATGGTGGCCGGCATTAATGCTCTGGATAAAAGGATATAAATGTATAGGTTACCAACCTCTTGACTTGCCATCAAACTGGATCTCAGTACACCCGGGACTACGGAAAACGGTCATAGACTCCATTTTTCTAAGATGTAAGAAAATTACTGATCGATTCACAGATAAAATTCTTAATGGAAAGAGGGTAAACCAGGCTTTCTGGGGGCTTCCCGTGGACATCCTGATAAGCCCGATCTCAGTATTGTATTATTTGTTTGGCCGCTTTGCCTTATCGAAAACCTATTTCGCCAGTTATAAATGCAATAATTGTGATAAATGCATTAAGGATTGTCCAGTCCAGGCCATCATCCACGTAGATAAAAGACCCTATTGGACCTACAAATGTGAAAGTTGCATGCATTGTATGAACCACTGCCCTGAAAGAGCGATAGAGACAGGCCATGCATTCTTTATATTTCTGTGGTGGCTGGCCTTCACCCTGGTACCCGTATTAATCTTAAACCTAATGATCAATTATGAAATCATTCCGGAAGATACCATAAAGTCGTCATATAAATACATCTATAATGGAATTCAATATGGTGTGGGCATGTGGATCATTTTCGGCGGATACAAATTGATGCATTACTTTTTAAGATTCAAATGGATCAACTATCTGGTCACCTGGACCTCCCTCACCAGGTTCAGGTTCTGGAGACGTTACAAAGCACCCAGAAAGTTTCTGAGAGTCGAGTCTAAATAATAATTCAATACAGATTAAAATGTATTTTGCATTTCTACCCTTAAATCTTTGGCAGCCAATTGGAGGTTTATCCTTACTTTTAAACTTAAAATCTTCTTACCCGATGACTCACGTGAAAGACATTTAACACGGTCAATATCTGACCAGTAACCTGATGATTAATCATTCTTTCTCCAACTTTATAGAAATAGAAGCTGATGGGTTTCACAAAACGGAATGCATTTTTAAGGTTTTTAGATGAAATTCTAAAAGACATTCAATAAATTCAAATGATGGTTGAATTCATTTTATCTTATTTAATGAGTTTTAAGCAGAAAAATATTAATTATTTCAGGATCATAAAATTCATATCCTTGAAACTCAATTGCATATTGATACCGAAAACCAGATTCAAAGAGGTATGTATTTTATCGATAATGATCGTATTCTGTATATCAGTTACCAGTTTACAATCACAGGAAAAAAAAGAAAAATCCATACTCATTCTATATTCTTTAAGCCAAAGTTATCCTGCAGTTGTTCAATGGGATACAGGAATCCGTTCTGAGTTTAATGCACATCTGGATTTTAAGATCAAAATTAATACTGAGTACCTGGACTTATCAAGATATAATGAGCCGGATTATATTAAAAAAATCAGGGATGTTTTTGACTATAAATACGGAGATGACCAACCAGATCTGATTATAACGGTATTAGAGCAAGCACTGGATTTCGTATTAAGCCATCGTGATACACTTTTCCCTGAAGTACCAATTATTTTAGCAGGTATTGAAACAAATTCAATTAAAAACAGGGATCTGGATAAGAAAACAGCAAGTGTTTCCCAGAGATCTAATGCATACAAAGAAACACTGGATCTGGCTCTGTCACTCCATAAGGATACGCATAATGCAGTTATTGTTGCCGGTGAGGGATATTTGGAAAAAATGTGGCTTGAGGCAGCCAGGGAGACATTTCAACACTACGAGAGCTTACTAAATTTCACCTACTTACAAGGTCTATCTATTCCTGAACTGCAAAATGAGGTTGAAAATCTGCCTGATAATTCTCTCATCTTTTATTTCCCGGTACTGGAGGATAAAGCAGGCAGGAAATACGTTGCAACGGAAGTACTTTCCAGCATTTCAAAGTTGTCCAGTCGACCGATTTACAGTTTTTGGGAGGTTTTTCTTGGCTACGGCATAGTAGGGGGTTATCTTGAAAATTTTCAAATTCAAGCGCAGGAAACAGCAAGGTTAGGAATAAATATTTTACAGGGAAAATGGCCTGAAAATACATCAAGACAAATTCAGAGTTTGGAATACATCTTCGATGATCGCCAACTCAATCGTTGGTCTATTACAGAATCAAAATTACCTGCTGGTAGTGAAATTAGATTTAAGGAATATTCTTTTTTGGAAAAGTATTTTTATCGAATTGTCCTTATTTCAGCTTTGGTTTTGGGACAATCCCTGATCATTGGTTATCTGGTGATAATGAGGAGAAGGAGTCGCCAAATACAAGAAGCTTTAAAGATAGCAGAACAAAAATATAGAACAGTTGCTGACTATACATATGATTGGGAATATTGGCTGAACCCGGATGGATCGGTTCACTGGATTTCTCCCTCCTCAAAGCGTATATCCGGGTACGGCAGTGAGGAGATTATTAATAATCCCTCACTGATATATGATATGATACTACCTGATGATAAAAAAGTTTGGGAAGATCATCATTGCAGTGAGGTTAAGAAAAACGAGAGAAGCAAAATCAAATACCGTATTCAGACAGCTCAAGGTGAGATTAAATGGATTGAACATACCTGTCAACCGGTTTATGATAATAATGAAAACAATTTGGGTATACGTGCCAATAACAGGGATATTACTGAAAGGGAATTATACAAATCTCAGACCAGTGCCCTCCAATCAGAACTGACTCATATGGAAAGAGTCAATACTATCAGTACACTTTCTTATTCACTTGCTCATGAAATTAACCAGCCACTCACTTCAATTCGAAGTTATGCACAAGCTGCCCTTCGTTTCATGAATAAAGGCCGTTCTGAAGAAGAAAATATCAGAAAGGCACTATTAGGAATTGTTGCTGATAATAAAAGAGCCACTTCAATTATAAACCAATTAAGAGATCTGGTAAAAAAAGAGGCTGTACAAATCGAGGAAGTCGATATTAATTCCATTTTAAAAGAAGTATTGAACCTAATTAATAGCGAAATAATTATGAAGAATACTTCTATTAAACTGAATCTAGATCCATCGGTTCCCGATGTTAATGGAGATGCGATTCAACTGCAGCAAGTATTGCTTAATCTGATTACCAATAGTCTCGATGAAATGGAAGAATGTAGAACTGATCATCGGGTGATAACTATCTCATCCAGAGTTGAAAATTCTACAGGTTTGAGCATATCAATTGTTGATTCCGGGTCTGGCATACCTGAAGATAAATTGGAGGAAATTTTTCAACCATTTCATTCAACAAAACCAAAGGGGTTGGGATTGGGCCTTGCCATTTCAAAATTAATCATTGAATCACATAACGGAAAAATATGGGCAGAAAATAATCCTGGTATGGGCGCCAAATTTGTAATATTTCTACCGTACAATATTTAAGATAGGGCAATGACGAATTAAGAAAAAAATGTTAGAAATTACTCCAATAATATATATTGTAGATGACGATCCATCGGTAAGGTCATCTCTTCGTTTGCTTTTAGAATCAGCAGGATATGAAGTGATATGTTTTAGTTCCGCCAAAGAATTCTTGAAATTCAGATTGGATTCTACAACTGCTCATTGTCTAATATTGGATGTGAAAATGCCTGATTTGAACGGCATAGAATTGCAGAAAGAACTGGCTTCAATTAATAATACCATTCCAATTATATTTATAACCGGGCATGGTGATATCCCTATGGGGGTTCAGGCAATGAAGGATGGAGCTGTAAATTTCCTTTCCAAACCATTTGATGACCAACAACTTCTTGATTCGATTAATGAAGCACTAATAAGGGATATCAATTTCCGAAAAAAACAGAGTGAACACGATCAGATTAAACAAAAAATTGACACACTTACACCAAGGGAAAATGAAATACTAAGATATCTTATTACCGGGATGCTGAATAAGCAAATTGCTTATAAATTGAACATTTCCGAAAGAACCGTAAAAGCACACCGTAAACAGGTTTTAGATAAAATGGGCATACAATCTATTGCTGAACTTGTGCGATTAACTGAGAAATTAGGTATTACCCCTGTTGAGTAACTCCCAATGTTTTACAAGAACCCAGTCCGGCTTCAAATTAGATATTATATAAGATCCTTCCTTGATAATACCAGAGCATTTGTTTTTTCTACCCGGGTAATACAAATCATATTGCACTAAAGTACAATTGATTTTTGTATTTGAATTATTGAACATTGCAAGATAGATGAGGTTCAATTCCGGATTCAATAATAGTTAACATAGCTTTATATGCCAGATATTTCCAAAAAAATAGTATATATCATTGATGATGACAGGTCTATACGTGAATCCCTGAGCCTGCTATTACAGTCTGCTGATTTGGATGTGGAAGTATTTGATTTGGCAGAAGAATTTCTGCAGTGTAAGCCTCGTCATAAAAATTCATGTTTGATTTCGGATATTAAAATGAAAGGGATCGGTGGTTTTGATTTTCAAAAGGAGTTGGTGATAAGGGGAATCAAAATTCCAATGATTTTTCTTACAGCCACTGATTCCGAGGAAAGCAGGAAGAGAGCCAAAAAGAGCGGCGCAGTGGGTTTTCTGAGTAAGCCAGTAGATGATCAGGCTCTATTGGATACAATCCATTGGGCTTTAAGCGAGGACTCATAACCTATTGAATAATTAATACACATTTAGCCTGGGATTGCACGAATATTAATTTGATTTTAAACTAAATAAACAAAAATGTACAAAATGAACTTCTCAAAACTAATTAAAATGAGCATGGTTGGAGGATTGATACTATTCTCCACAACATTATTTGCACAAAAAGTCAATACCGACTATGACAAATCAGTCGATTTCTCAAAATACACTTCTGTTTCCTTCCTGGGATGGCAGGATGACATCGGACAAGTAATAGGCGATTTCGATAAAAAAAGGTTCACAGACGCTTTTAAAGAAGAATTCGAAAAGAGAAACCTGACTCTGGTTGAAAGTGGCGGGGACATGGCGATTGCTCTTTACGTGGTTGCCGAACAAAAAACGAGTACCACGGCCTACACTAATTATTATGGAATGGGAGCTGGAAGAGGATACCGAAGAGGAGGTAGAGGTGGATGGGGAGGAGGCCATTCCACGACGAGTTACAGTGAATCCGACTACGTGGAAGGCACACTCGTTATGGATGTATTTGATGGTGCATCTAAAGAACAGGTCTGGCAGGCAGTCGCTACAAAAACTGTAAACGAAAAACCAGAAAAAAGAGAAAAGAGTATACCCAAGGGTGTAAAGAAAGTAATGAAAAAATTCCCGATTGAACCTGTTAAATAATTTGAATAGAAAAAAATAATTAGAAATAATCCAATTGTTATGAAAAAAGGATCCATAGGATTTATATTCGGCTTTGCCGTGGCCATTGCGTTGATCGCATACTTTGCTTTTAAATCTCCTGCTGATGAACTGAAGGCAGAGGACAAAAGAGAGATTTACTTTCCGAACACCGAAGAGCTGGCACCTGATGAAATGCGTTTGATTGCCTGTGGAACAGGTATGCCAACATCACGTCCTAAGCAAGCTGCTTCATCCTGGTTGCTTGAATTAGGGAACGGTGATAAGTTCCTTTTTGATGTCGGAACAGGATCGGCTGAGCGAATTGCAGCCATGGAGATACCCTACAATCACCTCGACAAGGTATTTCTGAGCCATCTGCACACTGACCATTTTGGCGATCTGGATGCTTTATTTGTTGGAGGTGGATTGTCAGGACGCCAGAAACCCTTACGTGTTTGGGGACCAGCAGGGGATACGCCAGAGCGAGGCACAAAGTATTCCATGGACCACTTGTTCAAGGCACTTACCTGGGACATAAACGGCCGTGCTGGAATCACGGATCCGCGTCCTTGGTCAATAGATGTCACCGAATTTGACTATAAAGCAGTAAATGAAATTGTCTACCAGGAGAATGGTGTGACAATTCGAACATTACCCGCCATACATTCCCTGGATGGTCCGGTGAGTTTCATCGTTGAATGGAACGATTTAAAATTTGTATTCGGCGGCGATACGTATCCGAACAAATGGTATGCGGAGTATGCGAAAGGTGCGGATCTGGCCATTCATGAATGTTTCATCACGGTACCGGCTTTGGTAGATAAATTCAAATTCACACCACAAGGTGCACTGGATGTTGGTACCCAAGTCCACACAGCACCTGAAGCTTTCGGCAGAATAATGTCAATTATTCAGCCCAGAATGGCTGTTGCATTTCACTTTTTTAATGACTTCGATACACGACACGATATCAATGAACGCATTCGCAAAACCTATGATGGCCCGCTGAGCCTGTCTACGGACTATATGGTTTGGAACATCACGAAGGAGGATATTCGTGTTCGGATGGCGGCTGTTAATGAAGAAGTTTGGCCACCTCAGCCAACAGAAGAGCCACAGGTACCCGATGCAAGTCTCAGGATTCCTTTTTCAGATTTTATTGGGAGCGGTAAGCTTGATGTGAAAGAAGTACTACAACCTATTTATGATGAAGTGAATGAACAATATGGATTGGATGAGAAACAAGAATAACACATTTAGAAATTTTCTTGTATGAGGAGAAAAACCTGCTTAAGTTATTTCACAAGCTTGATGTTAGTGTTTGTATTAGATCATGCCTATGGTCAGGAGAACGCCTCGAATCCTCTTGCTGCAGTTAGCAATACTGATATCCGCGCCCAGTATATGGACCTTGGAGATGCGAATCTACAAGATTATTGGGTAGATGGTGCCTATATGGCGACTCCCAAGCTGAAGCTCAAATATGAATTTCACTATTGGAATTCCGATCTTTCGGGATCCTGGCAAAGCGGCTTCCAATCTATCCATTTTAAACCTATCTACTTTCCATTGCAGGGAGAATGGGGCTCATGGAAGTACAAACTGGCCGTTGGTGTTGAGTGGATCCTGGAATTCAATGCTCCTATAACACAGGGATGCCCTGAGTATCCGATATCGTGCCTCCCTGGATTTACCGGTTCAGATCAAATTGCTCCATTTGTGGGTTTGTCACTCGTGACACCAAAAGGCACTTTGCTGATTCCGCTTGTACAGCAATTTATCTCTTACAATGGAACAAAAGTAAACATGACCGCCATGCGGTTGATTGCAATACAACCCCTTCCCAAAAGTTTTTGGGGTAAACTGGATTTCATAGCACCGATTGATTGGGAAAATAATGTCGTACCGGCAACGGCTGAAGTACAATTGGGTAAAATGTTTTCCCCTACGATTGGAATTTATGTGGATGGTATGTTTGGTATCGGAGGAGACAGACCATACGATTGGGGTGTTGGCGTGGGAGTCCGGTTTAATTATTGATAATGAAAAAGATCTTCACATTCTTAAAAGACAGAATAATAACGGGTATGCTCGTTATCATTCCAATAGTGGTAATAGGTGTAATTTTAAAAGACGTTGTAAAAAAATTAATAGTCATTACGACTCCTCTAAGCAGTAAAATGTCTTTTGCCGGCCCATTGGTTGAATCCATAATCGCAGGTATTATTCTTGTCATAATTCTGGGCGCCTTATTTTTCATCAGCGGTGTATTCTTTAAAACATATTTAGGCAACAGATTTGAGAATTGGCTGGAGAAAAAGGTTTTAGACCGTGTACCCTTTTATGAAACCATACGAGGCGTAACGCGACAGATTGCTGGTGTAGAAAAAGGGAACTATGCAGTTGTAGAGGTGGATTTATATGGTAATACTAATAAAGTACTTGGATTACTTACGGAAACCTTAAGTGATGGAAGATGTGTTGTTTACATTCCATTTGCTCCGTTTATAAACATTGGTCAGGTACACATTATTGCTAAGGAGAATATGAAAAAATTGGACATATCATTGAAAGATGCCAATGAAATAATCTCAAGATTTGGATTTGAAGCGGATAAAGTTTACAAGAAATAATTGTCTTTGAACAATGAATCATTTCAACTTTGTTAGCGATAAACAGATTTCTATAAAAGTATTTGAAAAGAAAATTTTACATATCATGTATATTTTCAAAATAGAAAAGGGATATTTATTAATACACGATTACATAGTTAATTTTCTTGTATTGGGAAAATGATGAATATGGTAAAATGCACTTAACGTAGCTGAATCAAACTTTTACCCATTAGCAAAGTCTATTGATTCACCAAGTTGATAATTGCACATACAATGAGAATAATTTCTAAATGAAGACATAAATGAGACATTCTTATATGCGAAAATTCAGAGCACTAGTTTATTATATCCTGCTCATCAAATTTATTTTGATCATCCTTACAATCCCGCAAAAATCCTTTTCACAAGAGCCTGCTGGAGAAGAAAAAGACGAGAGCATGGAATCCCGGCATTTCATTTCCTTGTCATTCGGCTATACCTTCATACCAAAAGGTGGGAACTTAGAATCGACTGAGGCAACTGGATTTTTTGTTCCCTCTATAGGACTTGATTACTTCTATCGCATTAAGCCGCGATGGGAAATTGGAACGATGATGGATGTCGAACTTGACCATTATTTAATAATCGATAAGGATTTAGAAAGGGAAAATGCATTTATAGCAACTGTTGTTGGTCTATACAAGATATCCCCACACCTGAGTATTTTTGCCGGGGGTGGTATTGAGGTTGAACACCATAAAAACCTGGCTGTATTCCGAGCAGGTATCGATAGTCCTATTTCACTCGGTCGTGGATGGGTACTTGCACCCACATTGATTTTCGATTTCAAGGAGGGGTATGATACCTGGTCACTGGCCATTGCAATAGGTAAAGAATTTTAAAGCACTTTCCATTCATTATTTGATCATCTTAAAAGTGATGTTCATAGTATAGGTAATTGACTTTAAATGTCAAGAAATATTGTACATCTTAAAATTATTATACATTCTCATTAAAAAAATCAGAATTAACTAAAAAAAATCAAAATGGTGAAATTAACTGTTATTTACATCTTATTATTATTTACATCATTTTCAATCTACGGACAAGAACCAGCTACAGAGGAAGGAGAGGATCTGGACCTTCAGGGTGTAGCAGCCTTATTCAAAGACTCAGAATCACTGGAAGAATTTGAACAGAAACTGAATTCAGAAGACCAGGAAGTAAACAATCTTGATCTTAACCAGGATGATCAGGTAGACTACCTGAGGGTATTGGAAAGCACAGAAGAAACAACCCATCTGATCGTCGTCCAGGCTTCTTTGGGTGAAGATGCTTACCAGGATGTATGTACCATCGAAGTCGATAAGGATGAAGATGGCAATACCTATGTACAGATTGTTGGAGATAAAGCCATATACGGTGATGATTACATCCTTGAACCACCGGAGGAGGAACAGGAAAAAGTAAATAAAACAACCATTGTAGTCATCTTATTTGCTCCCGGGTATCGTCCCTGGCGTAGTCCATGGAGATGGGGTAGATATCCCCATTGGTTCAGACCTTGGCGTCCTATACCTCGAGCAACCTACCGTAACAGGATGGTAGCGAGATATCCAAGAAAAGGGCATTGGCGAAACACCAAGAGACGAAAGAGTTCAAGGGCAACCACGATGCACAGGAACACAAGGAAGGCTACACCTCGAGCAAGAACGACACCTAGAGGGAGACATTAAACCTGATATTGGCGATTCAAAACAAGATAATATGTCAACCAAGACCTTGTAATCTAAGTTTACATATTAGCCCTTTGGCCTGATTAAAGAAATGATAGTTGAAGCAATCATTTACTGCCTGTATTTTTATTACAGTTTCCGGATCCAGATGTTCCGGTAACTTACTGGATTGCTATGGTCTTGTAACATTATAGGGCCATCTCCATGTTTCTTATATTCAGGCAGACCGATATAGGGTGTATGTCCCTTTAACATATAATGGTTTTGGACAACAATTCCGTTTTGAATTACAGTAATATAAGCGGGGGAAGCTATTTCCCCATCCTCCCTGAAAATAGGCGCCCTGAAAATAATGTCATAGGTCTGCCATACACCAGGAGGTTTACATGCATTTACCAGAGGCATCTGCTGCTTATATATGCTGGCCGCCTGACCATTGGAGTAGGTCCTGTTATTATAGGAATCCAGTACCTGGACTTCATATCCATCATCAATTGATCCATTCATAAAAACGCCACTGTTTCCCCTGCCCTGGCCTTCACCTTTTATTTCGGAAGGTGTCTTCCATTCAACATGCAACTGAAAATTTTTAAAAACTTTTTTAGTTCGAACACCTCCAGCACCTTTGACCGCAGTCATAGCCCCATCGCTAACTTCCCATTCAGCTGCCTCACCTTTCATATTTTCCCAGTTATCAAGATTGCTTCCATCAAATAATACGATAGCATCCGAAGGCGGAGCGGTGCCTTCTCCTGGAGTGACAACAACTGGTTCAGGTTCCCAGATTTCTGTTTCCTTGGGTTTCATTTTCTGTCCAAAAACCTGACTGAAACAGATAAAAAATGCTAATAATAACAACGGTTTTTTCATATTTACTCGCTTTAGTTGTAAAAAATCATAATAGACATATGCTAAGCGAATTTACATATTTTGTCAATCCAATTATTTATATTTAGAAAAATTTGAAGGCAGGTATGCTTATTTATATTTTTCTGATTGCTCTGGTTGTTTTTGTAATTGCCTACAGGGTTTATGGCAGGTACCTGGACAAGACTTTTGATGTAAAGAAAGATAATCCTACACCCAGCCACACCGATTATGATGGTATTGACAGGATTCCTGCAAAAGCACCTGTCCTGCTAGGTCACCATTTCAGTTCCATTGCCGGAGCAGGACCAGTGGTTGGGCCTATTATTGCAGGCATTGCATTCGGTTGGCTCCCGGCTTTATTATGGATCGTGCTGGGCACCATTTTCATTGGGGGAATACATGACTATACCTCTCTTATGGCATCAATCCGTCATAAAGCCAAATCTATTGGGGAAATTGCCAGGATACATATGTCTCCTCTGGCCTATAGAATGTTTCTCATTTTCATATGGTTGGCATTAGTATATGTTCTCATCGTTTTTGTAGACCTTACTTCCGCAGGTTTTACAAGTAGTCCTGAAGTTGGATCTTCCTCCATATTTTTTATTTTACTTGCCCTCGCCTTTGGTCTTACAATGAAGAAATTTGGCCTTAGTCTAAAGGCTGCTTCATTCATTTTTGTACCCCTTGTCTTTGTTGGAGTTTATTTAGGTCATCTATTGCCGATTACAAATGATTTATTGCCCACTATTATGGGTGAAACTTCCAGAACATGGAATATCATCCTGATCGTATATTGCCTGATTGCAAGCATCACTCCGGTCTGGGCCCTGTTACAACCAAGGGATTATTTATCATCATTTCTTTTATATGCATCCCTAATAGGTGCATTTGTCGGGATCCTGATCGGTGGATTTGAGATCCGATATCCTATGTTCACTTCCTGGTCGAATATCGACCGCGGCACTTTGTTCCCTATACTCTTCATTACCATAGCATGCGGAGCCTGTTCTGGATTTCATTCAATTGTAGCGTCGGGGACCACTTCAAAGCAACTCAACAATGAATGCGATGCCAGGCCGATTGGATATGGCGCCATGTTGCTCGAGGGGCTGGTGGCAGTTATCTCCCTGTTTACAGTCGTAATGCTGGCCTCCAATAATGAGATATTGAAATCAAATCCTCTGGAGATCTATGGTAACGGACTGGGTAATTTTATGCAATCATTGGGTCTGCCTTTTGAAACTGGAAAATCCTTCGGGATCCTGGCTGTATCCACTTTTTTATTAACCACCCTGGATACATCCACAAGGCTTGGAAGGTATATTTTCGAAGAATTTTTCAACATATCTGGAAAATATGCAAGAGTTGTCGCAACAATAGCTACCTTGTCCTTGCCCCTGGCTTTTAATTTTATGGTACTTCATGATGCGTCTGGCAATCCTATTCCCG
>Ga0316187_10004321_pt1 | contig 12287 bp, 7 predicted proteins | sample CroRivburrow1_MG_FD_204927 | JGI IMG/M metagenome (GOLD analysis project Ga0316187, IMG submission 204927) | Coastal sediment microbial communities from Maine, United States - Cross River worm burrow 1 | ecosystem: Environmental > Aquatic > Marine > Coastal > Sediment | place: USA: Maine...
ATTTTCTGCATTCAAATCAAAAAAGATTACAATCTTATTAAACTTATCACTATCTGCAGCCGCAAACGGAAATGTTAATTCTTCCCATCCACTGGTCACTGACGTTGTTAAAAATTGTTCGGTTTTATTATCAGGATTTCCAATCTCTTCCAGCTTAATTCTAACTTCTGTATTTGCTAATGCAGACCATACTTTTATTTTCAAACCTAAATTCGCATTGAAATCCAATTTTGCATCTAAGTCTATTTGGTTGTTATCCCAAGGATTGTTTCCAAGCTTGGTGATCTTACCAACTTTACAAGAACTGTTTACAGTACTGTAATCAGGATTGTCTATCCATTCAAAATCACCACCATCTTCAATAATATTTGCTGTTTGATCAGACATAAAGGTCATATTTAAATCTGCTCCACTAATTGATTCGGCTGTTTCTGCGGTACAACTATCTGGATCTGTAATACCTATTATTAACTCATCCTTATAAGAGTCTGATGCTCCTGCAACATTTTTTGCTTTTAAGGTTATATTATAGGTTCCATTTGGAAAAACCTTTACCGGGTTAATTAAAGTAGAGCTGCTTTCGTCTCCAAAATCCCATTCATAAGTGTTGGCATTCTTTGATATATTTATAAAGGTTACTGCACCTGTATCTTCGTTAAGAGTATACGTGAAGCCTGCAACAACTATCGGATAATTATTGTCATCTTCTTCACACCCGATCAAGGATAACGTTAAAATCAAAATTGTAATAACCTTAGCTTTTTTAAGTAATTGTTTCATAATCTTTAATGTTATTAGTTTAGTCTATTATTTTTATATACTCTCACATAGTCAACCAACATGGTTTGAGGAAAATTTGTTTCGCTATCAGGAGCGCCTACAAAAGAGCCTCCTACAGCAAGATTAATAATGATATAGAAGGGATGATTAAAAGGCCATCTATTGCCAGATACGTCGGATGGAGTAATTTGATTGTATAAAACATCGTCTACATAGTAGTTTATATACTTTGGACCCCACTCAATGCCAAAGACATGAAAACCGTTATCAAAGCGGTCATTTTCCAAGGTATATTCTTTGGTAATAGCATCTCCAGCAGAATAACCAGGGCCATGAAGACTACCGGATATTTTAGTTGGCTCTTGTCCTCGATTTTCCATAATATCAATTTCACCACATTTTGGCCAAATATTAGATTGACAATCGTTACCCAATAACCAAAAAGCCGGCCACATACCTTGCCCATACGGCAGTCTAATGCGCGCTTCAAAGCGACCATAAGTTTGTTCAAATTTACCTTTAGTTAAAATTTTTGCCGAGGTGTAATTAGAACCTTCATAGGATTCTTCTTTAGCCGATATAATTAAAACACCGTTTTGTACTGTTACATTTTCAGGACGATCAGTATAATATTGCAACTCATTATTACCCCAACCGTTTTCACCTGTACCGATGTCATAACCCCAAATAGACCTGTCAAGCTCTCCGTCTGTATCGAACTCATCTTGCATCACAAGTTCTGTAAAATTAGCAACGGTTTGCGTTTCATCTGTAGAACAACTTGAGAAAATGAAAATTGATACTAAAAGAAAAGACTTACACAGTAATGTTTTTTTTCTTAACTTATATTTCATTGTTTTATTCATCTTTTAATTTTTTGAATTTTTATAGTAGTCTAGTTTTCGTTATAGAAATAGATGTTGTCTAAAACAAAATTAGGCACACCTCCAACAAAAACAATTAAAGCTAAATTATTCTTTTGTGAAGCTAAATTGCCAGTTAAAGGGATGTCAACCTGTGTCCATTCCCCTGAAGGTAAATTAGTAATAAGAAACCTTACATCTTTGTCATCTTCTGTTGGAAAGCCATTAAAATCTGAGTCAATCGTACCGTTGGCGCCTCTGTCTCTAATTTGTATTTCGAAATTTCCACTTATAACATCATCAGTATAGATATCTAGATGAAGATATTCCATGGCGGAAGCATCAATTGTAGGATTTTCAAAACCAATACCAACATAGTTATTTTGTGTATAGCTCATAAATGCGTCTTCATCTGATCCTATGGTAGTCGTTTGAGTTGTTGATCCTTCCCAACCAGCATTAAAAAAGTCTATTGGCACATCCGTGTATTGATCACTGAAAATAGAAATAACGTTATTAGCTGCTCGTGTAGGTATAGGTGCAGATTGAATGCCTCTTGTTGAGGTTATCTCCATAGAGCCTTTTGCTAAAACACCATCTAAAGTAGCCGTTATAGTTGCATTCCCCTCGCTAATTAAGTCAACAAGACCAAATTCTCTAACTGAAGCAACACGAGGATTTGAAGATTTAAATGTAAAGTACGATGGTGCAACATTAACAGTTAAATTTAATCCAGAAGCTAAATTAAAGGTTTGTGTAAGACCTCGATCGGCTAAATCAATAGTAGAGCCGTTAAAATTTTTCTCGGGTACGTTTTCTTCACCATTAAAAATTGCTGGTTGTGGTTGTGCAATAGTCCCTAATTTTTCATATTTTAATTCATCGATCCAAAAGGTATAACCTAATCCCCCAGTAGTAAGTGTTCCCGTAGAATACCAAAAAACACCTCTTTCCTCAAACAATTTAGAAGGATCTGGTATTGGAATGACGTATTTAACCCAGTTAGTACTCAAACTTATGTTTGGTGCTGATACTTGGTATTTATCCTCACCAAAGTCAGTGCCAAAACCCATTTGACCAATAGATACTCCTTGTGAGGCTTTGGCCCAAAAAGTTAATGCATCGAATTCGGTCAAGTTTCGTCCTGAACCATCTACCCTAAATATTGCACCGGCGTAATTTCCTTCCGGGTCATTAGCATTAGGCACATCAAAACGCATAGAGGCGTCACTTTCGTATCCTTCGCTTTCGTCTACCGTCCAAGCAGTTGGTTTTGATCCTTCAAATGGAAAGTAAAAGTCGGTACCTAGACCAATAGGTGCATCTGTAAATATCTCACCGGTTTTAGAGAAGGTTGCAAACTCTGCCTCGTCTGAAATTTCTCTTTCACAGCCTACATTGATTACAAAAAGCAGTCCTGAGAGAAGTATTATTTTCGAATACATAAATTTTATATTTTTCATTTTTCTCTATTTTTTATTTTCCAATATTAATATGTATGTATGTTCTTATTTCCCATTCGCTACCATCACCAAACCCAATAGGGCTTATAGATGGAACTGGAGGAAAAGTATTCGGAGGAACTAGATTTGGTGAGTAACGTGGAGAATATTCATTTAATGAACGCCATGTTCCTCGTATTCCTACTTGAGTGTTTGGTAAAATAAACCAATCTGGTTTCCCTAATGTTGTAGATAAGTCTAACATTAACTGCACCGGGTAAGTGAGGTTGAAATCACGATGATAATCGAAAGGTCCCCAATCGTTAAATTTAAAGGAATGGGTTAGTTTCATTTTATTATATATCAGTCTAATATCCCCTCCAATGCGCTCGATTAATCGTTCATCGCTACCGTTTGACTGGGTATTACCAAAGTATAGATTGGCTATTAATCCTAAGTCCGTATTCACTTTAGACACAATACGCGAATTTACTTCCCATAAATCATGTGCAGGAGCAGCATTGGGAAATGCAAAGGACGTACGATCTGCTAAAAAACCAATAGCAGCATCTTGAGATGTTGGAAGATGGCGATATACATACCCAAGATTAAAAGCAAACTTAGCATCTTCAGCTCTATCGTTATCCCATTCATACATCCATGTTCCGGGTGTCGGATCAAATGAAATTAATAGTTCTCCTGCTATAGTTTCTCTATTAGCTCTTACGGCAAATGGATCATCTTGAATATTTCTAAGTCGTCCAGGAGCTTGCACATCATTAGGCATGGCAGCAACAATTGGTTTTTGCCATAAAAAATTTGGAGCAATTTGAAGATTACCAGTTTGATAGGTGAAACCTGTTAGAATGTTGGTTTGGTTTCCACTTCCAGTATCTTTAAGTCTCCAACCTGTAAATGTTTTTGTTTGATCTGCACCACCATTGGCCACTAAGCCCATATATGCGGCTTGACCATACCAGTTAAAAGCACCTTTAGAATAGGTTAGTTTAGCTTTAGCTCCCCAGTTATCGTCTGAGTTAATTTTATCGGTATAAATTATATACTTCCCAGGTTCGCCTTTAGCAATTTGAAATTCGCGCCCGTTTAAAGGATCTCCTCCCCATATACCTCCAACTTCAAACCCAAAGTTTCCAAATTCTTTTTTAGCATGAAGTGTAACACGACGGGTTTTTGGAAGTGGAATAGCAATTGAACTTACAGCTTCACCAATATCGTCTATATCTTCATGATACACTCCTGTAACATTCCAATGACCTAGTTTTTTACTGTATTTCAATAATACCGCTGGATTGGCTCCCCACCATAGTTGTGGTCCAAAAGCGGCCTTTAAGCCATCCAAGTCTCCTTTACCATCAATTTCCATCCCTAAAATTTCGCCATTATAAATATCTAAATTAGGTCCATAATTAGCTTCTGGGTACAAACCAAAGAAATCGCCTTCATATCCCCAATGGAAGTGACCGGTTCTATAAAAACCTCTTAAATCAAACTCTTTAGTATTCCATTCAAATTCGGCGTTATATATTTTTACTCGATTTGGATCAGTAATATCTACAGGTCCATCATCTGTATTTACTGAAATTGGACGCCCAGTGTTTTCATAAAAAATCTCATCAATAGGATTTTCTGCTACATGGCCAAGAATATTAAAATTGACATTAGCTTTCATATTTGAAGCAGGGTTTCCTTCCACCCCAATAAAATAAGATTGCATATGATCAAAACCGAGCTCATTTGGAAAGACCAAATTGTCTGGGTCTGCCTCATCTGGTGTTGTAATGAGACTACCCCCTGTATTAAATGTTGTAAACTCAGCTCTTAAATTGCTTATACGTATTTTACCTGATTGTTCTCCAATTAAAGCAGCTTTGTCACCACGAGCTCGTAACACAGCATCCGTTATTTGAATATTCTTAAAATAATTATCAACAAAACCCAATGTAATACCTTCATCATAAGGGTTTAATTGATGTGCTTCTTTTAATGCATAATAAGCAGCACGCGGATATAATTCATAAAGTCCTCTAGGATCGGTTGGGCCTTTGGCACATATACCAAACCATTCTTCATTCATATTATTTTCACCAGGCGCTAAATCAATTGAATATCCTCCATTTGCCCATGAAGCATTGTTATCATGTTTATCTGCGTTTTCTCTATCATCAAAACCAAATTTCCACCATCCGTCACTAAACTGAAATGTAAATCCTCCTATTGAGTTATTCGTTTTTCCTAAACCTGCCGCGTTTTCATAAATCTCTTTCCAGTTGCTTACCATATAATAGGCTTGAGCTTTTTGATCTTCTTTGTTTTCAATGGCATTATAAGCATCCGCACCAAATTCAGTAAACATTATTGGTTTATTCAGTTTGTCCTTAACCACTTGAAACATATCAGTAAAAGAAGCTCCACGGTATGAGTTGACTCCGTATATATCCACATCTTTACATTCTTCGGCAACAATATCGATGAATAACACATCCCCATTACATATAGCTACAGGGTGAGATGAATCCATGGCTTTCATTTTTTTAGCTGCCTCATTCATTAATCTATACATTGGTCTACCTCGCGATTCTCCAATAAACCTCTTTTCTTCTTCATCATCAGGAAAATCCTCAGTCTCAGCACCAGCCCAGAAAAGGCCGTAATTGTTTTCATTACCTAGTAAGTACAATAATAATCCCGGAGTGTCTTTGTAATCTTTTACCAATTTATCTATTTCGGCTAAAAGAAACTCTTGTGTTCGCTCTTCGGAATAAATAGTCACAGGAGTCCAAACACCATCTAAGGTTAGCCCGTAACGGCCAAACGAGTGATTAAGCACCGTGTATATTCCATAGTTTTCATAGATATATGTAATCCATTTTGCAGGAACACCTGTATACTGCCGTATGGCATTAACCCCCATGTTCTTTAAAAGCGACATTTCTGAATCTAACGCAGCCTTAATAATGTCATCGGACTTCTTAAATAAATTAGAATCCACAACATTAGTTCCAATAGGGATATAATCCCAATTCATACCATTGATCATGAAGTCTTCTCCATTGACAACTAATTTCATGCCCTCATCATTACTAACAACTGAAACCTTATCGATCTGCCCAAAGACCGTTGTTGCAAACAAGAAAAGTGCTAATCTTAGAAAATTGTTTTTTATTGTATTCATAAAATTTTATTTGAGATTATAAACTTATCTCTTAAATTTTCGAATTCAATAAAATTTACCTCAACAAAAAATATACAGCATTATTAGAAGGAATTATTAATTTACTATACATATGGGTTAAATCAACATACTTAATAATATTTGTTATTAAAAACATGTTTTTTTTATGATAACATTATTGTTGATAAAAAAAATTTAAAATCTAATTTTTAATCCCATTATTTTGACAATGTTGAGTTATTGATGTGGTAATTTTAACAATAATAAGAGTGGATTAAACTTCTAAAATATACTCAATGAGGCTTTTTTCGTGTAGGAGGTTCAATTTTTTTCTTAATCGGTATCTTTTGATCTCTACACTTCGCACTGAGATATTAAGCAAAGGAGCTATTTCTTTAGATGAAAGATTTAAACGCAAATAGGCACAAAAACGTAAATCATTTGGAGTTAGTTCAGGATGGATTTTTTTTATTTTTTTTAGAAAGTTTTTATCCGCATTATTAAAGGCCTCTTCTAAGAATTCCCAATCCTTTTTATTATTGATGTTCTTATCAATAGTTTTTATTACATGTTTGCAAGAATCTGCAGAATTTTGCTCTAATAGTTGTTTTTTTATACTATTCAGGATCTCATTCTTATTGATAATACTCATAGTAGAAATCGTTAATTCTCTATTCTTACTTTCAACTTCATTCTTCAATTTTTCATTTTTAAGTCTCATTATTTCCTGTTCATTTTCCAAACTGGTTAATTTAAACTCTCTTTGTTTCTGATCGATTATTTGCTGTTGTTTCTTTTTATAATGTCGTTTATAATTTAAATGTATTAACAATATAAATCCACTCAAGACTAGTAAATAAATAACTCTCATAAGATTTGAAAAGTACCATGCCCTTTCAATCTCAAATGAATAAGAGTCAATATTATTAGAAAATGTGTTCCCTATCAGGGCCCTAACTTTGAAGGTATAACCTCCAGATGGTAAATTATTTAATGAAATATATGAATCATATGACAAGTGACTCCAATCATCAAATAATCCTTCCAGTTGATATTGATATTGAACTTCTGTATATTTATCGAATTCCGGAACGGAAAAAGCAAAATTTAAACTGTTTTCATCAGCTTTAAATACATTATTCTGAACTAGTGAAGCACGTTGATTATCAGCGTCTAGAAATTCCTTCTCAATTGAATTTATTTTAACGGTATAATCTTTGGATTCTAAATTATCTAAATTCAAAACAGTGTATCCGCTGGAAGATCCTATTAGATAATTTTCATCATTTAAATGTGTTATTGATTCAAAACTGAGCAAACCAAGGCTTTCCCTGAAAAAATTTGGAATTGAAATTTTAATGGATTGCAGGGTATTATCAAATTTTCCCGGTGTAACACAAATAATGTTTTTATCCGAAAAACCCCATAATTTATCCCTTTTGTCATTAAATATGAGCCTTCCGGTCATCATATCATCAGGGCTTAAAAATTTGCTTGATAATACAGAGTCCTTTAAGAATTCTTTCTTTTGGCTATTAAATTTGAACACTCCGTTACTTGAACTATAAACTATATCATTTTTATAATTTACCAAACTTGATCCAGAGCCAATTGGATCTATTCTGTTAATTTTTAATACTTTAGAAAAGTCTGAATCAATGACCAAGTTAAAAATCCCTTTGAATTCATGATTGACAATAATTTTATCTTTATCCATGAATTCAAAATATCTACTTGAAATATCGAACCCCTCAATTCTATTTCTAAATTGCCATTGGTCATTAATTTTCTGAAGAATGCTCAACCCGGTGTAATTTCCTTGTACTAATAGGTCTTTGTTATTTTCAACCGATCTAATATCCCAGGTACCAGGGAAACTGCTTATTTTTTTTGCTTTTTTTTGGTCGATGATGTACGTACCTGAGTTATGCCCACAAAACAGTGTATTTTCGATTTTTTCTAAACACCAAACCTGCCCTTTAGTATTTTCAATAAGCTTAAATTCTTTTTGTGTGTTTAATTCTTTATAAAAAAGACCTTGATTTGTCCCAATATATAGATGATTTTCAAATATTATCGATGAAGAAACGGCACCTAATTCGCCTTTAAAATCATTATAAATGCTAAATGGAGAATTTAAATTTATAAGGCCAATTCCTTTATCGAGACCTAACCATATATTATGATCAAAATCTTGATATATCGATAAAACAGTATTATTATTTAGTCCTTTTTGTCGATTAATTTTGTTTATAAACTCCCCATTAATACCAACATGATAAACTCCATCTGAAATTGTTCCCAGCATAAAGCTGCCATCGTTCAACTGCAAACTACTATAAACATTTATTGACGATAATTCTTTATCCGCTACAATATCCCATTTTATAAGACCTTGCCCTGTTAAGAAATAAAACTCACCTTGTTCAGTCAATAACAGTATTTTTTTATCAACTAGAAAAATACCTGCCAATGTATTCTTTTTAAGAATAGGATGATTTGAGACTAAAACAGGTTTGCCATTTTCTATTTTATAAACGCCTTCATTTATTTTTTGAAAATAAATATTATTGCCTATTTTAAATAATGCTGCCCTTGTAGTTTTTGAGTTAATAATATTAAAAGATCCATCAAGAGTATTATAGACGTATATTCTGTCTAACGATTGAAAAAGGATCCGGTCATTGAATTTTAAAATGTTCCAAAAATGTTCATCATCTATTAAAGGTTGGGCTAATTTTTTGCTTAAAGAAAAATAATTTAAATTCCCAAAATCATCCTTTTCCCAGTAGCCAAACTCCATATAACATCCGGTATATATCAAATTGTCTACAACATTAACAGACCTGATAATGGTTCCGTTAGGTGATGGATACAATTTCCATACCGCCCCATTGAATTCTAAAAGACCACTGTTATTACCAACATAAATATATTTTTCGAGAGATTGAGATATATCCCAGTTTTGACTACCAGCTAAATATTCTTCAGGAGAATAGTTTTCAATAGGAGGTAATTCTTGTGAAAAAACACAAGTGCATATTAACAAAAATGAAATTTTTAATACGTCTTTAAGTTTTTTCATTTAAGAATAATAAGATGTGACATTTCCCAAACAAATTTTTTATTGCCTAATAATTATTATCGCTATAAATAACAAATGAATAAGAGTTCTTTAATTTGACCAAATTAATTTTTTTCAAATAATGATTCCATTTCTTCCAGTGTTTTACCTTTTGTTTCAGGAATAAATTTCCAAACAAAAAGAATAATAATGACAATAAAACCGGAAAATAAAAAATATGGCAAAGCATTATTCCAAACACCTCCATCAATTTGTAATTTATTGGCATCGCTTTCAACAACTATCGGAAATGTTTGCGAAACAAAATAATTAGCCAACCATTGCGCGGCAACAGCTACAGACATCGCTGCACTACGTATCTTATTTGGGAAAATCTCTGATAATAGCACCCAAACAATTGGGCCCATAGACATGGCAAAAGAAGCGATAAACAGCAATATCCCTATTAAACTAATAATACCCTCTGTAGATGAAATAGTTGGCAGACCTGCAGAGTTTAATTGAGAATAATCACTAAAATATAGCGTGAATCCCATAATTAAAAAACCAGCTAACATACCAAAACCTCCAATAATTAAAAGTGGTTTTCTTCCTAATTTATCAACTGTATACATAGCAATAAAAGTAAAAAGCAGGTTAACGGTCGCCAACAAAATTTGTTGTAATAAAATATCTTCTTGTCCAAAACCAAGTGCTTGTTCAAAAATATCAGCACCATAGTAGAGTACCGCATTTATTCCGGTAAACTGTTGTAAAATGGAAAGCACAGTACCAATGATGATGATAGGAAATAAAGATTTATTAAAAATGGAAGCTTTTACCTCTTTACCCTCTTTTTGAATAGATTCCTTAATTTCAACAAATTCTTGATTGGCCATTTCTTCGCCATGGATCCTTGTTAAAATATTTTTCGCTTCTTCTTCTTTTCCTTTGATCATCAACCATCTTGGACTTCTTGGCACCTTGAATAAAAGAAGAAAGAACAATAGTGCTGGTATTAATTCAGACCAAAACATATATCTCCACCCAAATGATAAATTATCGCTTTCAGTCAGTTTATCTCCAATAAAATAAGTAACTAAGAAAACAACAAAAAACCCGATAACTACGGCCATTTGATAATAAGTAACCAATTTTCCACGTTTTGCTGCCGGTGCAATTTCAGCAATATACATTGGTGCATTCATTGATGCCATACCAATGGCAATACCCCCAAGAATTCTAAAAAACACCATAAGGGAAATAGACTCCGGTAATATAGAGGGCAAACCCGAACCCCAAGCAGAAATTGCAAATAGAACGGCTGAAATAATTAATGATTTTTTTCTCCCTATGGCCTTGCTTATTAATCCAGCACTAGCTGCTCCCAATAAGGCACCTAAAAGTGCACTACTAACAATAAAACCTTTTAAAGCACCCGTTAATTCAAAATATTTTGAAAAATAAAATTGGGTTCCATTAATAACTCCTGTATCATATCCGAAGAGTAATCCCCCTAAGGTAATGACTATAGTTATAAAATAAATATTAATTTTTTTGTTTGAAAAGGTGCTCATAATAAGAAATTATTTAAGTAGTTCGTAATTTGTAAATATATTGGATTCCTATAGAAAAACGATCAAAAATAATAACTTTGTTAGACAATGAACAATTATTTATAATGATTTTCAAAGTTTAATAGGGTAAATATTTTATAAAGGGATTGAATTTTATTAACTAAATTATTTAATTGAATTTTGACGGGTCAAGGTCTTGTAATTCATCTAATTGCTTTAAAATTTCAAAAGTTTTTTTGGCTTCTTCTTCATCTACAACACTAATGGCGGCTCCCACATGAACCATTACATAGTCATTAACTTTTGCTTCGGGAACTAATGTTAAACTAACTTCTTTTATAACTCCATCAAAAGAGACTCTACCCGTTCTAAAGGTTTCGTCCAATTGGGCAGTTATTTCAATTAATTTACCAGGAATTGATAGACACATTTAGTAGTAAATTTTTATATTTATTATATTGATTTGTTATTCTCTTTTAACCATTTGTACCAAGCCTCCATACCTTCTCCTGTTGTTGCTGATACCTCAAAAAATTTCAAGTTCGGATTGACTTTTAGTGCGTACTCCTTTAACTGAAGTATATCAATATTTAAATAAGGCAACAGATCTATTTTATTAATAATACAAATATCTGAGGTATGAAACATATCCGGATATTTTATCGGTTTATCAACTCCTTCTGTTGTACTAATGATTACAACGCGTTTGGATTCTCCTAAATTAAACATCGAAGGGCAGACCAAATTTCCAACATTTTCAATCATCAAAGTGGAATTATTCTTAATATCCAACTTTTTAACGGCCTCATAAACCATATCACTTTCTAAATGGCATCCTTTACCTGTATTAATTTGAATTACAGGAATATTTAGGGCATCGATCCTATTGGCATCATTCATTGTTTGCTGATCTCCTTCTATCACATAGAATGGAATTTCGCTTTTTAAATCTTTCAGTGTACGCTCTAATATAGAGGTTTTACCTGAACCCGGCGAGCTGACTAAATTTAAGGAAAAAATATTTTTTGCTTCAAAATAACCTCGATTTTTTGCTGCCATGACTTCATTATGCTGCAAAATGTCCCGTTCAACTTCCAATACTGTTTTATGGCTATGATCATGAGAATGGCCATCATGATGATGGTGATGATGGTCATGATCGTGTGAATGTGCGTTACCCTCATGATGATCTTGCTGATGCGCTTTAACTTCTTTAGGATTTTGAATGGTTACCCCATTCTCTTCACTTCCACAACCACATGTTCCACACATATTATTCGAATTTTTACTTTTTCAAATTTAAAATAAATTTTTATTTTTATTTGTGAGATTTATCATGTTCTGTTTTATATGATTTATGAATCTTCT